>Ga0136636_10002729_pt1 | contig 10548 bp, 9 predicted proteins | sample AntDrymUQ8522106_2_FD_104653 | JGI IMG/M metagenome (GOLD analysis project Ga0136636, IMG submission 104653) | Polar desert sand microbial communities from Dry Valleys, Antarctica - metaG UQ852 (21.06) | ecosystem: Environmental > Terrestrial > Soil > Desert | place: Antarctica: Dry Valley... | reverse complement strand
TTGATGGCCTCGACCTGGCCCTTTGCTGGATGAATGACACCAGCGATGAGGAAGATGAACGGGTCGACGTTGGACCAGCGCAAGCGACGGTCGGTTCCCGCGATGGCATTATGCTTATCGGATAGCACGCCGTTGTAGATCAACTCGGTATGGATGTCACTGCCTGTATAGCGATGGACATCCTGGCGGACGGCTTCGCTGATCACGATCGCGCGATCGGCCGTTCGCAAGGCTTGGGCATAACGCCAACGACCAACATCCATGTGGAAGCGATAGTGCCGTTCTGGTAATTCCCGGATATGCCATACGACGGGTAGCCCGATGCTCTTCAACAGCACCGGTACTATTCCAACAGCAGCGCTGTTCACGTGTATGAGTTCGACGCGGTGCTCGCGCATTAGCTGCAGCACCTGTGGCGCAAAGGCACGGTTAGCCCGTTGGTTGGACTTTGCCTGTTGCGTGTATCGTACATACTGAAGTATGCGATGGTGAGGCCGACCGGAATAGTAACGAACGGTCATCCAAGGCTTCCAGGGCAGCACGTATGTGGGTATTCCTTCGGCCCGCGCACGCCCCAGCAGTGGACCTTCTTCCGGGGAGAACAACAAGGGCTCTACAAGACCATTCTCTCGCAACGCCAACATGAGATCCAACAAGCTCCTGTTCGCGCCATAGAGCTCGCTGTAGTGGGTAAAGTATGCGACCCGTATAGCCATGATCAGCGTAGCACGGCGCGCTCAAGGATCCGTTGCAATGCTTCGACCTGCACCTCTACCCGATGATGCACCTCCACATAAGCCCTACCCGCAAGACCCATTGCCAGCGCTGTATCCGGCTCATCGATCAAGCGCACCATGTTCGCTGCCATGCTGCGTATGTCATGCTCCGCACACAACAAGCCACGTACCCCGTGCTCCACGACATCCAAAATGCCTGCATGGCGGGTGGACACCACGGGCAAGCCACTCGCCATGGCTTCGAGCACCGCCAGCGGAGTGCCTTCGTGATCGTTATCCGCCGTGACCACACTATGCTGAACAAAGGCTCTGCTGCGTTGCAGCAACGCGGCCACCTCATCGGGTTTGCGAATACCGCAAAGATCCACCGCATGCTCCATGTCCAATTCCTTCACAAGGGTCTGGCACCTCTCCCATAGCTTTCCCTTACCGACCATGGTAAGTCGCGCTTGGGGCCGTTGGTCCAGTACCAAGCGGAATGCTTGGAGGGTCTGGTGCGGCGCCTTCTTTTCGGCGAACCGGCCTACTGCCGTGAAGTGCGGTGGTGCCTGCTCTGGCGATCCCGGCTTAAAACGGTCCACATCAATGCCATAACAATTGTAGATGACCTTGTCGCGCGGTGCACCAATGGAGAGGAGTTGCTCTTCCATGGCCCTGCTCACCACCACAAGCGCTTTGGCGTATGCGAAAAGATCAGCATATCGATGGTAGCGTGCGATGTAGTCGGTGCGGTGCGCATCGAAGCCATGGAAATGGACCACCATGGGAACGCCTGCCCTCTTGCACGGTTCCAGTATCTCAGCCGCCATGTTCGCGTACTCCGCCAACATCACGTCGGGTCGTGTGCGCAACAGCAACACATGCAATCGGTGTCTTAACAGTGCCGGCAACCCACCGTGGAATTGTGCTTGGACGCGATCCAACCATTGGCCTAACGCCGTCTGCCTGGCCAACACACCGCCCTTCGATGCTTTGCGCGGAGGCACTCCATCGGAGACCAACAACTCGACCGCCCGCAATCGCTCTATGTGCGCAGCAATGAAGGTCTCGCTCCACGCGTTGAACGCTGGGGAGGCCAATGCGATGCGCAAGCTCTGTTCCATGGGCCGTTGCCGGAAAGGTATCACTTGCCTCCAGCCAACCGTTTCATCACACGACCCAAACGCTGCGTAGCCGTTGGCGGGGCCTGTGCTTCCTGCTTTCTTGCCAAGCGCTCCTGCGATGCAGCGATGACATCGGTGGAAGAACCGCACTCCAAAAGTCGATCGCGAAGAATGGCCAGGTGAGGCATCAGAAGCCCATCCTCGCCGGATACAATGCCATCGATCATACTGCGGGTGAAGTGGATGAAGACAATGGGAAATTCACCGTTGATCATAACGGTCCCGTCCGAAGCCGCGGTCCGTGCGCACTCCACCATGTTCCAATTGGCCACGTTGCATCCGCGGTGTTTCAACGGATACACGCGATCGAAATAGACCGGTAAAAGGTTCAAATGGGTCTGGTCCACGAACTGTCCTTTGGTGAAATCGCGGATGCATACTTCCGCACAATTCTCACCCCATGCGTTCAATGCTTTCGACCCCCCACGACCAGCTGCAACGAACCCCCCGTTGTACAGACCGCCCACATACAGTAGATCGAAGTTCGGGCGGTCCACGGTGGCCACAGCACTGCGCCAATGCGGACTCACCAACACATCCGCATGGTCCAACTCGGCCCAGATCCATGCTGGGTCGCTGAAGAAATGAAGATCACAATCCCCATAGATCACTTTCTGGTAACGTTCCAACAGATGCATCATCAATATCGGCTTCAGGCTCCAACGCAATTCATCCGGTTGGTCGGCATACTTGGTGGCGATGCACTTCGCTAGGTCAGCGTGCAGCATGTCCTTCAGGGAAAGCACCTCGGCATCGGGAATGCTCTTCGTGGCCTCCGGGCCCAGTTCCTCCATGTCGGTGATCAGGATCACGAATGGCAGTGCCGGGTCGAATTGGCGCAGGGATGCCCCCAATGCCAAGGCCCAGCCCAGATGGCTGCCTGTGATGATGGTGCAGAAACAACGATCGTTGATCATTCTACAATACCCAATTTGCGGAATAACCGCTGGAGCTTGTCATCGATCCAGAGGATGGTTGCCATTATCGGTGCCTTGTCACGATCGCGCAACCGGGTCATTTCCTCATGTACCACGCGCATCATACGTCGCTGTCCTTCGCGGAAGAAATCCGGATGCTTTACATAGAGCTTGGCATGCAACACTTTGAACTTTTCCTCCTGTGTAGTGGCGCCACCTGCGTGTTTGCGATACCGGGCGGATATCCCGGACATGAAGCCGAAGGTGTACCCCGCCTGTACCAGCCTTATCCAAAGGTCGTAGTCCTCGATGTGCTGGATCGCCGGATCGGTATCGAAGCCACCCAACTCCACGACCGCCGCACGCCGAGCCACCACTGCGGAGGGTTGAATGAAGTTGTACACCGAAAGAGAGAACGGGAAGTTCGCCGCCTTCCACTGATCGATCCATGCCTTGTGCGTCCAACTGCGTACCACATCGTCGCGGTAGCTCTCCACGGGCCCACATGCGACATCGACACCTTTTCCACGCAACAACGACAACGCATTCACAAGATGATGCGGCAACCACGTATCGTCCGGGTCCAGGAAGGCGACGAATTCGCCTTTCGAGGCGTTGATCCCTGTATTACGGGCGGCACTTACGCCTTGGTTCCGGTCGTGCCGAATGAGTTCCACGTGCTGTCCCGGATGTTGCGCCGCAAATGCCTCGACGATCGCTCGGGTACCGTCTTCCGGCGCATGGTCGTCCACTACGATCACTTCCCAATGCGTGTAGGATTGCGCAGCGATCGAGTCCAGGGCCTCGCCGATGTAACGCCCCATTGCAAATGCAGGCAGTATTACGCTGACCAACGACTCAGCCATGGATCGTATTGAAAAAGCGTTCGATCCCCTTTCGCCTGGCCGATCCGAAGTCGCGCGCTGTTGCGCTTTGGCGCACAGCCAGGACCAAACGTTGCGCTTCATACGATCCCTCACTGATGCGCAAGCGCAGCAAAGCCCACAGGGTAATGGCCAAGGAGGGCGGTGCTTCCGGGCGACTAACCTTCAGGCCATGAAGGTGACGGAGGAAGGTCCGGGAAAAGGCGTGCCCTTCGGTCAGGCGAAGCAGGTAATCGCGCTGCGACCGTGACTTGTTGATCAGGTGCAGCACCTTGAGCTCAGGGAAAATACCCTTGCCCAGCCCCATTTCCGTGGCAACCCAAGAGAATTCATCATCGCCGCAGGAATTCAGCGTATTCCCCGTGCGGTCAAGACGCTGCTTCAAGGGATCCGCCATTATTACAGCGTGATAGCGTTCTGCAACCGCACGCTGAACGACCATTCCTGCGCCCCAAGGAACAATGCCATCCATGGGGTCGTTGGACCAATGCGGGTTCTGCACCGTGCGCAGTGCAAGCATGTGCAAGAATTCCACCAACTGCGGATCTGGCGTTTCCTCGTATTCAGGTTCGATACGACCCGAACCAAAAACACCAAGCACGGGATAACGATCTGCCAGATCGAGCGCCACCTTGAGGTAGTCGTTTTGTAGCACGTTGTCATCGTCGACGAACAAGATCAACGCTCCTTGGCACTCCTCAATGGCGCGTAGACGTGCCGGGGTCAGTCCCAATCGCTCCTCACGGATCAGCCGGGCACTCGGATGCCATGACAGATCAACACTTGAACAAACCTCGTTATTCGATGCGTTATCGATAATGAGCAGCTCCCAAAGCTGCCTGTCCAGATCTTGGGCGGCCAATGAAGAGAGGGTCCGTTCCAGATAGTCCTTCCTGGGGTTATGGGTGCATATGGCAACGGTCAAGGCTGGCATCATCCAAGTATAAGTTGCTCTTGAGGTGGTGGCCCGCTCCGACGGATGATGATCGCCGACCTTAAGGTATACGGTCCAATGACCGTAAACGCTGGAAGCGACCAGTGTGCAAAAGAACGCAACTTCAAGGGCCTTCCAAGCCAGACAGGTCGGGAAAATCCCACTCGACCCTGCTTTACGGTCCACACACGCTGTTGGAGCGTATTCTGGCCCGCCTGGAAAACCCTCTCACCGGCCTGGACGTACCGTTCGCAACAGTGCGCGGATCAGCTTATCCGTTCCACGAATGATCCGCATAAGGGGTCCATACCGTTCGATGCTCGCCTTGCCCACCTCCCGCTCCAGCCTCTCGACAAGCCCATACATGGAAATGAACAGCTTGGAGTGGGCCGATCTGAAAAACGGGGAATGCTTCGCATGCAAGCGGTCGTGCAGCGTTCGCATAAGCTGCGGATCACTTGAGGCCGCACCTTGATGCCTTCTATACCTTGAAGTATGTGTCGGAAGAAAGCTGAAGCGACATCCGTCTTGAACAAGTCTTATCCAAAGGTCGTAGTCCTCGATATGCTGCAGGCCGGGATCGTCGTCGAAACCACCGACCTTCAGCAGGGACGTTCTTCGCACCATGGTCGCAGAAGGTTGAATGAAGTTGTTCAACGACAACGTGGACGGGAAAAATCGGACCTGCCATTCTGGAAGAGGCCAGACACGAGGGGCCTCGGCCTCAGGTCCCTCTTCGAAGGCCTCGACAGGTCCTGTGGCTACATCCAACCCTTCAACAGAGATGAACTGTTCGACCAGCGTCTGCAAATGTCCCGGCAGCCAGCAGTCATCCGGATCAAGAAAGGCAACCAGTTCGCCACGGGCCAGTGCTATTGCCGAATTGCGCGCGGCACTCACTCCCTTATTGTGTTCATGCCTGTGGAACTCGACCCGATGGCGTGGATGCTCCGAAGCAAAAGTCTCGACGATCGCCCTGGTCCCATCGTCGGGCCCATGATCGTCCACAACGATGACCTCCCAAGCCGTGTGTGCTTGGGCGGCTACGCCCCGTAGCGCTTCACCGATAAAGGCTCCCATCCTGAATGAGGGCATCACAACGCTCACCAAGGAACCTCGTTCTATCCTTGCCTCAGGAACGTTGCTTGCCATGGATCACGAGCGATAGGGGTTGAATGCAGGATGAGCGCCTGCGTCGAAGACCAGCAAGACATAACAGATCTAGCCTTGTCCGGTTCTTGCCTCGAACAAAGCCGCAATACAAAAAGATGGACATGGAAAACAAGCGTTGCAGCGATCGCAGGGTGGTCCAAAGTACCTCGTTGCAGCTGACCAACGAAGCCCTCGATAGGATGAACGGGACGTTGGAGAACCAAACTGGAACGAAGTTTTCGGCTGAAGCGAAAAGCGGCATGGTTGACAGGGGCCAGGCCCGCGAAGCAGTGATTTGCAATGTGGTCATAGTAGTGCTAGGTCTAAGTGCCGTTATACAAGCTGACCCACCATCTGCGCAGCCCAAGGAGCTCAATGCGACCACGATCATGTGAGAACCTAAATGCCCAGTTACGCATGCTGCGTTGCAGCCCGAACCGGTAAGACCAGTCATGAACTCGGCGAGGCAACTTTTCAATGATGCGACCAAGCGCGTCCGGCTTGGGGGCCTCGTCCAATGATCGCCCCTTGTACGAACCGTGCAGCACCCCATCCGGACGGTAGAAGCGGTACGGCGTACCAAAGGTGCTCATGCGATGGCCGTATTTGAGGGCGCCTTCGACCGGCAGCGGTGCAGCCCCATCGCGGATCATGGCCATTACTTCCGCGTGGCTACGTGGCTCATACACCGAACCTAAGCCACCGTAGAATGCGGACCCGACCATGACGCTGGGCTTTCCCCAAAACGCCGCCTCGATGCCCATGGTCGACCCAAAGGTGATCACCAGGTCGGCCGCTTTCATTAGCGCGTAAGTACTCACTGGCGAATCCGAAGGGATGATGGTGACACCCGGTGATGCGAACCCTTTTAAGGATCGTGTCTGCGAATTGTCAACCGTCCTGAGGTTGGGGTGCGACCTTACATACACGTGGACCCCACCATCCATCTGTTGGATATCACGAGCGATCAACCTGATGGCTTGCTCCTGGTCAGCATAAACGTCCGTGCCATGCGAACTATCGATGGCGGCGAATTCATCCTCGGATGAATTGAAGATCACGATGTTCCGCAACGATGGGTTGAAACCTTGCGGCATTTCACCCGGAGCTTGGTCCTGTACAAAGGAAAACCAGGACTGTACCTGGCCTTTTGCCCTATCCTCGAAAAACTTACGGGCCAGAGCGGTCTTCAACGCAACATCGACCTCGTCATCCCATGCCTTTTCTATCGCGACTTTCCAGTATCGAAGGTCGTGCGGCAACGTGTTGGGGTAGAGGGCGTAGTGGTCCAGGTTGCAACCCCGCTCATGCGTGTAGCACTCAACACCCCTCTCTTGGCATGCCCGCAAGACAGCACGCTCGATGGCGAACCTTCCGTTGAACACATAAAAACGATCCACTTGCTCCCGCTTCAACACATTGCGTATCGAACAGTACACGGCCAGCCCGGAACGCATCAGGTCCCTGACCAGAATACGATGCTCGATGAGGTCGGGACGAGGTTCCCTCAAGTGCGAAACCAGCGACGAAAGCACGGCGTAGCCGATATCAAAACCCCCGAACACCTCCTTTTTCAGTTCATCAATGGTGGCATAGATGCGCCCCTCCTGCAGGGCCAACATTCGGCGATCCTCTGATGTCAGATCGATATACCGCCGTTGGTCTACGCGACCATCGACCAACTCCATCCCTTTTCGGCGTCGGCTAATGCATCGCTCACACACGTTTTGGGCATGCCCGATGTTCGCATCGCAGGTGAACAACTCGCCATCACAACGGAACTGGATAACCGTATCCCCAGCATCAAGGTGGCCTTGGATGATCTCCAATTCCGTCTCGTAGTGGGGGATCCAGTTGGTGAACCCTGTGAAGAAAGCGACCCTCATACCCAAATTAATTCTTGAATGGCCTGACAAGCTGGGTAACAGCCCCCAAACCAGAATGGGCAAAAGTAGCGTGTCGCCATGCCTGGGCGGCTCAGCAATGCAACTGCATGGACGTCAGGCATTCCGTTATGTGTACTAGGCGTGCGGGGTCGCCCATTTGACCCGCTGCAATTGGAGTTCAGCGCGTATTCTATCCGCATTCCTCAAGAAGAACTCCTCCAACCGCTTCTTGGCATCCTCTTCCAGGTCGGCCTGAACGTGCATGCCATTGATCGCCTTCAACTCTGGGTGCTGCTTCAACAACGAAACGACATCGCCCACCGTTGGCATGCCGGGCAGTTCCTTGAAAATGGCGCGCATCAGATCCAAGTCCTCGGGATAGTCGGTGGTCAAGCGCATCCCGCTCATGCGCATCTCTTCCGGCGCCTCGATCATGTCCACAGAGAAAATGTCGGGCTTGTTCAACAAATAGCCCCAGAAACCGGTATCCTCTTCCTCCTTGGTGCTCACCAGGGTCTCCAATGCGGCACGGCTGATCCCGTAAGGCGAACATCCGATGGGAAGCCCTAGGTAACGCACAAGGTCTTTGCCCGCAGCGATCCGATCACGGATCCGCAAACAGTGTTCGAGCTCGAAGATGGGGTTCTCACCGGTCTGACCCACCATGCCGAACCCGTTCCGTTCGCGCAGTGCTCCGCACAGTCGCAGCAGGATATCCTCCGGATGTCCACGGTAAACACCAATGCCATATCGTTTCGACACCGCCACCAGATCATCGTCCATGGCCAACGGTGAAGTACACAGGACCACATCCGCCTTACCGAACGCCGCTATCGCCCGCTCGATGACCTTGCCGACGACTTCCGTACCGTCGAGATCTCGCATGAGCTTCCTTGGCAAGCGAACGCTGCTGAGACGTGCGGTGATCAGGAATGGTATGTTCATGTTCTTATGGTCGGGGTGGGTGGCAGTACCTTCTGGTCCACTGACCAGAGGCCGTGCTGATCGATCTCAAACGCCGCCTCGAACGAGCCGCGCGCGCTCGAGATCTTCGTGTTTACCGATATCGAACCAGGTGCCGCTGATGGGGAACGCAACCACGATGCGGTCTTGGTCCAACAGGTCCTGGATGATATCCGTGGCATTGCGCGGCGCGTCGCGAGGAACCTGATCAACCACCGTCCTCTTCATCATGTAGATCCCGGCGTTACAGGGATAAGCAAGCGACGGCTTTTCCCGGAATGACCGGACCCGTTCGCCCTCAACGTCCATCACGGCGTAAGGCAGGTCCACCAAATGATCGGTGGTGGCGATCGCTAGATCGGCGTTGCTTGCCTTGAAGCGCCTATACATGGCATCCAAAGCCACATCAGTAAGCAGGTCGCTGTTCATGAGCAGGATGGTATCATACTTCAGATCGGTCAGCAGACCCAAGGCCCCTGCTGTTCCCAAGGGAGTGTCCTCTTCCACGTACCTTACCTGGAGGCCGAACGTTGACCCATCACCTACGTGGCCTTTGATCTGTTCGCGCAAGTAGTTCACTGAAATGGATGTGCGCTCGATCCCGTAGCGCCTCAATAAACCGAGCGTGTGTTCGATGATCGGCTTGCCGGCTACGTTGATCAGCGACTTCGGTGTGGTATCAGTAAACGGACGCAATCGTTGGCCACGGCCACCGGCCATGATGAGCGCTTCAATGGGCAGGATGCTCTCCAGCCCTTCCAGGTCTTTGATCTGAACGAGCCGCCCGGATGCATCAACGATGGGCAACAATCGTATCCCCTTTGCCTTCAACGAACCTACGAGTTCCGAGGCATCCTCGCCTGCGACCAAGCGTTTGGGGGCCGGGTTCATCACCTTGGTCACAAGGCCCTCCACCGTGCTACCCGCGAGCAATCCTCTTCGGACATCACCGTCCGTTACACTGCCGACCAGGCGACCGTCGAGATCCAGAATGAAAACGGTCTGATGCCCTCCGGAGCGGTTCAACGCCTCCAAGGCCGCACGGATCGTGGCGTCCCCTGACAAAGTCCCTGGTAACGCTGCGTTCATGAGTAGGACTTCAACAGGTTCACCATTCGTGCTGCGGCATGACCATCGCCATACGGGGCGGCAAAAGTAGGGATCTGTTCGCGCTCAGTATGCGCCACAGCGGAGAGAATGGCTGATGTGGAGATCGGGGCCCGTATCATGTTCGGGGTCACTATCCGCCCCGTCTGGCGCTCTCCGACATCGATCACCCATTTCGGAAAAAAGGAGGCCTCGACGTAGCCACTGGAACTGTTGCCCAGCATAAAAGCGGCGTACTTCATGCAGGACAAATAACCCGTGGCCCCGAGCGAATCGACCCCGAAGGCATTTGGCGTAGAATCGAGGAATGCCATCCATTTGGCCCGCAATTGCAAGCCCTTGGTATCCGCATTGGGCAGCGTGACAAGGAGTTGATAGCGCTTGACGATCTCCCGGAGCGCACCACTGAATTCATGCCACTGCGCATCCATACTATCCAGCCCGACAGTTTCTGGATGAAAAGTAACGAGCGCCGTTGGAATGGAAAGATCCACACCGAAACGTTCTTTGATCAGTGGTAAGGAGAGTAATTCCAGTGTGCGCAGATTGTCCACACTCAGGGCCCCGGTGTTGTGGACCGGACCATCCCCACCCAGCAGCTGTACCACACGTTGCCTGTATGGTTCGGCACTGGTGAAGTGTAGGCGCGACATGTGCGTGATCGAATGACGGAGCGCGTTGTCGATGGCGCCCACGGTCGTTTCACCACCATGCAGGTGCGCTACAGTGATGCCGAACGGCAACGCCGCAGCGACCGCGGCGAACATTTCATACCGGTCGCCAAGCGCGATGATCATGTCCACGG
>Ga0136636_10002728_pt1 | contig 10548 bp, 8 predicted proteins | sample AntDrymUQ8522106_2_FD_104653 | JGI IMG/M metagenome (GOLD analysis project Ga0136636, IMG submission 104653) | Polar desert sand microbial communities from Dry Valleys, Antarctica - metaG UQ852 (21.06) | ecosystem: Environmental > Terrestrial > Soil > Desert | place: Antarctica: Dry Valley... | reverse complement strand
TATAACCAGCTATTTTATTTTGAAGTTGATGAAGCGTATAAGAAGCATTATTAGTAGCGTAGGAATATTTTAAACCCAAAAAAAATCCAATCAATGCAAAGGGTAATGCAAAAATAGTATGCGAAAATTTTACAAGACTTAAATATTTTTTTAACGTAGTCATAAATTTTTATCCCTTTATTTTTATCCCTTTGCTTTTTTCATTTTGGTTCTTACAATCTCCCATAACACAACACCGGCAGCGGTGGCTATGTTCAATGAATGCTTCATGCCAAACTGTGGTATTTCTATTACACCATCGCATTGGGCAATGGTAGTTTGTTCTACACCGGTTACTTCATTGCCAAAAATAACGGCTACTTTTTCTATTGCGTTAAAATTTACAGCTTCTAAACTTATACTATTTGCTGCTTGTTCTACGGCAAAGATCGTGAAACCTGCATCTTTTAAGGCTTCAATAGCCAAGGTAGCATTGGTAAAATGATGCCAGCTTACGGTATCTTCTGCACCAAGGGCAGTTTTTTTAATTTCTTTGTGGGGTGGGGTACAAGTGTATCCTGTAATGTAAATAGCTTCCAGCAAAAAAGCATCGGCAGTACGAAATACGCTGCCTACATTGTATGCACTTCTAATGTTTTCTATTACCGCTATTACCGGAATTTTCGCCGACTGCTTAAATTCATCTACAGTTAAGCGGTTAAGTTCGTCCATACCCAATTTTCTGCTACCACTATCGTCCATTAATAAATTTTAGGCTGCAAAAGTAATTCACAGGGTTGAGAAAACTAATAATGGAGAATTGAAAGACCTTATTTTTGCGACAGAAACGAACGATTTATTTTGATAACGCTTTATGCATGCTACCAAATTGTGTGGTAAAAGCTCAATAAAGATATTTAGTACAAGAGTGCGACGCCTGTTAAGCTTGATAGAAATTCAAAAGCAAGGCTCACAAAGATTATTTTTTAAATTAGCACATTAGCTAATCCGCATATTAAAATTTATGGCCAAATCAACTACCGAAACACCTTTAATGGTTCAGCACAATGCCATTAAGGCAAGGTACCCTGATGCAATTTTACTATTTAGGGTAGGAGATTTTTATGAAACTTTTGGGCAGGATGCAGTAAAGACATCTGCCGTTTTGGGCATTACACTCACCAAAAGAAATAATGGTGATGAAAACTCATCTCAACTAGCAGGCTTCCCCCATCATGCCTTAGATACATATTTACACAAGTTGGTAAAAGCGGGCTACAGGGTGGCAATATGTGATCAACTGGAAGATCCAAAACTGGCAAAGGGTATTGTAAAACGTGGCGTAACAGAATTGGTAACACCGGGCGTAGCAACAAGCGATAAATTATTAGAACACAACAGTAATAACTTTTTAGCTGCTCTTCATTTTGATGGCGACAAGTTGGGTATTGCTTTTTTAGATATTAGTACGGGTGAATTTTTTGTGGCGGAAGGCGACCGGGAATATGCAGATAAATTGCTGCAAAGTTTGCAACCTGCCGAAGTAATTTTTCAAAAGCAACAGCAGAAAAACTTTAAAGAATATTTTGGTAATAAATTTTTTACTTACGCCCTGGAAGAATGGGTTTATACAGCGGCTTATGCCACAGAAAATTTATTAAAGCATTTTGGTACCCACAGCCTTAAAGGGTTTGGTATTGAGAATTTAACGGCGGGGATAATAGCTGCCGGGTCTATTTTGCATTACCTGAAAGATACCGAACATCCTAACCTTGGGCACATCAGCAGCATACAAAGAATTGATAAGGATGAGCATTTGTGGATGGATCGTTTTACTATCCGTAATCTTGAATTATTGGGTGGTAGCGATGGCAGTCAAACACTGCTAAAAGTATTGGATAACACAGTTTCTCCCATGGGGGCACGTATGCTTAAACGCTGGATGGTAATGCCTTTAAACGATATTGATAAAATTAATGAGCGGCTGAATACAGTAGAATATTTTATAAAGCAAACAGATACCAGAAACAAAATAACGTTTCACATAAAATCTGCCGGCGATGTGGAAAGACTGGTAAGTAAGGTGCCGCTTAAAAAAGTAAATCCACGGGAAGTAATGCAAATTGCAAGAGGGTTGCAACAGGTAGAGGCTATAAAAAAAATGAGCGAAACCAGTAGCAATGCTTATGTAAAAAGGCTGGGTGATTCGCTGAATGCATGCCCCTATATTTTGGATAAAATTACGCATGAAATTTGTGAAAATCCACCGGTGGCTGCCAGTAAAGGCGGGGTGATTGTTAGCGGTATTAATGCTGAATTAGATGAACTAAGGGCTATTGCAACCGGCGGCAAAGAATACCTGGTTACGCTACAACAAAAAGAGACGTTGGCAACAGGTATTTCATCTCTAAAAATTGGTTTTAATAATGTATTTGGTTACTACCTGGAGGTTACCAATCTGCATAAAGATAAAGTGCCAACAGAGTGGATACGCAAGCAAACACTTACCGGTGCAGAGCGTTACATAACGCCGGAGCTTAAAGAATACGAAGAAAAAATAATAGGTGCAGAGGATAAAATAATACAGATAGAAATGGGGCTTTTTGAGAAGTTGCTAAACGAGCTGCAGGATTATATTGCCCCTATGCAAGTAAATGGGCAGGTGATGGCTGTATTGGATTGCCTTACCTGCTTTGCTGGCAATGCACTGCAATTTAAATACAAAAAACCAGTGCTTGAAGATAATAATATTTTGGATTTAAAAGACAGCAGACACCCGGTGATAGAACGTAATTTACCGGTGGGAGAAAGCTACATAACCAACGATATTTTTTTGGATGCTGATGGCCAGCAGATTATTATTTTAACCGGCCCAAACATGAGTGGTAAAAGTGCTATTTTACGGCAAACAGCACTTATTACCCTTATGGCACATATTGGTAGTTTTGTGCCGTGCAGTGATGCTAAAATACCTTTAACTGACAAAATTTTTACCAGGGTTGGGGCAAGCGATAACCTGAGTGGTGGCGAAAGTACCTTTATGGTAGAGATGAATGAAACTGCCAGTATTATCAATAATATTACCTCCCGAAGTTTGGTATTACTCGATGAAATAGGCCGTGGCACAAGCACGTACGATGGTATTAGTATTGCCTGGAGTATTGTGGAGCATTTACACCACAGCAATGCACAGCCCAAAACTTTGTTTGCCACCCATTATCATGAGTTAAATGAATTGGAAAATAAATTAGCGAGGGTTAAAAATTTTCATGTTACCAATAAGGAAGTGGGCAATAAAATTATTTTTTTGCGCAAGCTTGCTGCAGGTGGTAGTGTACATAGTTTTGGTATTCATGTAGCACGAATGGCGGGTATGCCTCCATCATTAATTGACAGAGCTAATGAGATATTACTGCAATTAGAGGAAAGCCGAAACAGTGGAGCCGAAGAGAAGGGCACAACTATGGATGCAACAATGAAAAAAATAGCAGCACCCAAAGTACAGCTTAGTATTTTTGATGCTCATTCTGCTACTTTTGAGGAAATACGTGGGTTGCTGAATGCTGTTGATATTAACCGGCTTACACCTGTAGAAGCGTTACTTAAATTACAAGAAATAAAAGGAAAAGTAAAGTAATAGGTTAAACAAGTTGTGTTGGTACAATGGTATTTGTTGTTGTATATTTCAACACTTTTCTAAATAGTTCATTTGGCTCAAATGGTTTTAATACAAAATCATCGATAGCAAGTTGTTTAATTACCTGTTCAATTTCGCTAGGCAAGCTTGCAGACAATGCTACTATTGGAATTATAATACCTTTTTCTCTTATTATTTTAATGGCAGTAAAGCCATCCATTACAGGCATGTGCAAATCCATTAAAACCAGTTGATGGCGACATGTATTGAGCATATTAATTGCTTCCTCACCGTTTTCTGCTACATCTACATTAGCCCCCCATTTTTCTAAAAATGTTTTGGCTACCAATATATTTATCTTGTTATCTTCTACTAATAAAATGGTTATATCTTTTAGCTGTTTTGCGGCTACTACTTCAGATGAATCTATAACTGCCGGCTTTACTGTTTCAGTATGTGATAGTAAATAATTGATAGTAAAGAAAAAATTAGAACCCTTGCCTGGCTCGCTTTCTACCTTTAGTTCGCTACCAAATAATGATAGTATTTTTTTTGAAATTGCCAGTCCCAGTCCAGTTCCGCCATACCCTCTTGAAGTGGATGAGTCTGCCTGTGTAAATTGATCAAAAATCAGGAGTTGTTTTTCTTTTGGAATACCAATACCAGTATCTTTTATACTAAAAAGAAGGGTAACAGTATTATTTATTTGCTCTTTAATTGCCAGCGATACTATAATGCCACCTTCTTGTGTAAATTTAACTGCATTAATAACCAGATTTTGAATTACCTGTGCTAATCTTGTTGGGTCTGTTTTTACAATTTTGTTAAAATTAGGATCAATGTTTAACTCAATGCTAATGCCTTTTTCTTTTGAGGCGTATTGTGCACCTGCCACTATGTTACTGAGTATAGTTGTAAGATCTGTATCAATGTTTTCAAAATGTATTTTACCAGCCTCAATTTTATTATAATCCAATATGTCATTTACAATAGAAAGCAGGTTATTGGCAGAAAATTGAAGTACATCTAATTGTTCCCGCTGGTCTTTTCTTGGGTTATTTAACAGCATCAGGTTACTCATACCAATTACAGAATTAAGGGGAGTTCTAATTTCATGGCTCATAGTAGAAAGAAATTCGCTTTTAGCCTTTAATCCCTGCTCAGCCTCTAACTTAGCTTTTTGCAATGTAAAAGCAAAGCGAAAGGAGAGTATGAGTGACTGCAAAAAGAAGAAAATTACATAACCAAAAAACAGTATAGCATTAGATGGTACTATTATCCCGAAATATTCCAGGTTAATTAGTAGTTGAACAACCATTAATACAGCAATACTCGCCAGGGCGTATTTAGCGGCAATTCTGTTGTGATAATAAGCTTTAATAAAAACATACATCACATACCCGATACAAAAAAACATTAAAAATAAAAATGGGTTTATAATTTTTGAAAATGTACTGGCTGCGGTAACAAGCGGTAAAATACTAAGCATACGGCAGGTATAGGCAAGCCATTTCATGAGTGGTTTATAAAAATCATCCGGGTATAGATTTCTTACATATTCTATAAACAAAAAAATACTGCCAAAAAGTGAAATATATTCAAGTCTTATACTTATTTCCCAATTAATATAGGGATACATTGCATGCAGCGAATAGGCTCCGCTTCCAATAAGCCGGTAACTATATAGCATACAAAATAACGAAAAATAGAGCGTAGCCTTATCTTTTGTACCAAAGCGATAAAGGCCAAAGAAAAAAAGGCCTCCCATAAAAAGACAACCTGCCAACAAAAAATCACTTGCTATGGTTCGTTCACTATTTAGCATTAATTCTTCTTTGTTACCAATTCTTAAGTTTTGGCTAATGCCTCCTTTGGAGTGGGAAAAGTTTGCAATTTGTAATACAATCTTTAGTGTATCTGCAAGGGGGATATCTACTGTATTAGGCCCCCAATGTGGTGTATAAGTAGCTTTGCTTGTAGCAGGTGTGCCATTATTAGCCAGTAGTTTTCCATTTATATAAAGCCGGTAGCTAGAGTAAACATCAGGTATATATAACGCAAGCGGAGCATGTTGCTGAGGAAGTAAAATTGTAAGGCCATAGCTTGCATAGCCTTGTCCTGATAGTTCAATACCATTTATAGTATGGTTGTTCCAAATTTGTGGAAAGGTTGTAAAATGATGAAAAGTACTGATTGAATCAGGTTTTATTAATTGCTGCCATGCAAAAGCCCACTCACCATCTAAAGTAAGTTGCTTGGTAAACTGCTGTTTTCTTAAATCTGCAATGCCCCGGTGTACTTTAAAACTACTATCGGAGCCTTCAGCTACAGCAATACTGTGGCCAAAAACAGCAAAAAAAAGTACTGCACACAAAAAGTAACGCAATGTTTTCAATGTAAAGGATGATTTGAGTATTTTCAAACTATGCCTTTAACGAATAATTCATCTATTTAGTGGATGGGTTTTAAAATTTTTTTTTTAAGTTGTAATTTTTGTTATAAGTGCTTTTTTATTTTAATCCAGTTGTTGCAATTGGCGCCGTATGGAAGATTTACAACATAGTAATTAAAAAGGTTTCTGGTTATTATTTTTAGCTAATAGAATAGTGAACTATTTTGAGGTAATTTTTTTTTATATCCTTGTATTTGAAGTTGTTTAAAGGTGTACTAGAATTTCAACTCCAAAATCTGGATGTAATAATAATTATACAAACGGGCAAGTTTATTAAAAAGACTATTAAAACTAAATATTTAAATTGTTATTCCTGTACTACGAGTAATGGAACCTTGCTTTGAAAAAGCATTTTTTTAGTATGTTGTGTTTTAAAAAATTTATCAAATAAACTGTGATGTTTAACACCCATTATAATAATATCAATACTTTTATCTTTTGTAAACATATCCATAGATTCATGAAAATCAAATAATCGCATAAAATGAAATTCTGGTTTAAATTCTTTTAAAAGCTCTTCCATTCTATCTCTTGCTTCTTTATAAGCAGGTGTTAAATCTAAATAATGAACATCGTTAACGTTTAAAATATGCAGCGTAGAATCAAAATCTTTCAAAAACGACTTTATAGATAATATTACTGGCGTTTCATTTAAATATTTCATTTCTGATGCAATTAATACATTATTTGTGCCCTCGTAGGTTGCCTCTGAAGGAATAATCAGAACAGGACAAACATTTTTTTCTGCTATTTTAAGTGTATTTAAATCAGAAAACCGATATTGTAAAACTGGTTTGCCGGCAAAGCCCATTACAATAATATATGCTCCCTTTACATGCGCATAAGCCGAAAGCCTGTCTATAAAGTTATTACCAGATTCTACAATTATTTCAATGTTAGTGCAATAACTGAGCAGTTCTGTTTTTAAACTATTTAAATAGTTTTTTGAACTTGTTATTTCCTGTTCTGATACATAAAAATGATATAATATGATATTTACTTTTGCTTTATTAGCAAACATTTTAGCTGCATAATGAGCTGCATTTAAAGATGTTTCAGAAAAGTCGATAGATACAATAACATTTACCATAAAAATTTTTATACAAAATAAGCTATTTAGATTTAATAGTACAAACGGCTTATTAAAATATTAATTTCTGGCAGTGTTATTTTAAAATCGTAGAATAGGGGGAAGAGTATTTTAAACCCATGTTTTGTATTTTAAAATAGTAATTGGTTTTTCAAATGCAATACAGATAATAGTTTCAGGTTATTTTTTGGTGGAAAAAATAGTGAACTATTTTGAGGTAAAAATTATTTTAAAATGCTTAGCTGTACAGCAGTTGGCAGCCGTAATAGATTTTCTACTGCAAAGTCTTTGTTTAACAATACAAAGTACAATTGTACAATAACATAAAATTTATTTGGACAAACCTATTATTCAGCTACCAGATATTTGCTGAATACCCAACCTTCAAGATCGTTTAAACCATGTACTGTATTTACAACTTCAACAAAACTCCAGTTTCCGTCTCTTTTCAGAATATGTACAGGGGTGTTTTTTGGTAGTTCTTTGGTAATAGGCGCAAACTGGGTGCCAGCACCTGATCTAATATTAACAGCCGCAGATGTTGTATGGAGTGCAACATTATTTTCTTTGCGTCCCATTATTTTTGAGCGAAAGCTACTCATTGGAAATGCAGGGCCGGGATCTGATTTCCTATGCGGCGCAATATCATCATGCCCCAGCACATCCTTAAGATTGTACGTTTTTACCAGCGCTATACCAACGTCCATAGCAGTTTGTAACTGAATTTCTGTGTACATCTGCCAACCAGATTCTGCTGCTTCATTTTTGTGCTTTGCAATAATTACATCACTTTCCTGTACTGCTTTTTTATCTACCGTGCAAATCCAGTTATTACCGGATTTTATCACCCTGCCTCCATTTACCAACTCAATTCCAATAGTATATTTATTTAAGCCAACAAGTCCGTTCCACTCACTTTCTCCTGCATGCCAGGTAATAGTTGTAAATGGGGCAAACTGTGTGATAGTGCCATCCCTATCTATAATAAGGTGGGCAGAGGCTTTGGCATCTTTATTTAAAAACCAGCTTATGGAGCCCTTTGCCTCCGTAACAGCAGTAAAATGGATTACTAAAAATTGGGGTGTGTATTTTCCTCCTTTATTAGGGCTTAGCTTAAATTCTACTTGTTTGTTGTTGTTATCAAATAGTAAATCATTGGTAATTTTCATGTTGCTTTTTTTTTATTGAATAATAAATTTTATAAAAAGTAATTCCGAAATAATAAAACCTTACGTAAAGTAAGTATAAAGGGTGATGATTGCACCTCATCAAAAACAGTTTTAATGGTTTGAAAAAATTACTAGTATCAGTAAAATGAAAAATAATGTAGAATATTTTTTCACTAAATACTGCGGAACCTTTTTTTGCCAATTTGTTTTATTGAACCCAGATTTTAAGTTGAAAGCCGAAACAGATTTTCAATTGCAAAATCCTGGGTTTACAAACTCATTTTTAGAGATAGTAAAATATTTATTTATTAATAATCAAATTCACTACACAATAATTTTTAAAATATCTGCTGCAGGTACCGGCACATCTGCAAGTTCAATTAAAGCAGCCTCAGCTTCTCTTCTTTTTCGTAAGCCTAAAGTATTGGGCCAAAGCCGGCACATAGATCTTATAAGGTCTGCCATTGCTTTATCATTATCATTTTTAATTGCTACAATTAGCTGCTTCATTTCTCTTCTTCTGTCACCTTGCAAAGCAGCTCCACGGTTATAAACCAAACCTATAATTACAGATTGCTCTACAGGGTGCAGCTTAAACAAGCCAGGATAAATTCTTTCTGCCTGTTTTGCAAATTCAAAAATTGTGGTATTGTAAAATACCTGTAAGGCTGCTTCAATAGGTACATCTACAATTTTTAATGAGGGCAGCTTATTAACAGCTTGTTGCTTTTTTAAACCTGCAACTGATACAAGCGCATTTACCATGTGAAGTGGTAAAACAGATTGCCAATCTAACTTTATTTTATTGGCAGCATATTGCCCACAATCGTACCCAATACCAATGGTAACTCCACTATTTGTATTTACAGGGTCGGGTACTATTGGTTTTCTATATTTTTTATTGTACACCGCAAATTCTGAAACCGGCGACCAGCTTACTTCAAATGCCATAATAGCTTTGTTGATAGCACTTTTACTTAATTGTAATTCCATATTGGTTATTTTATTAATAAATAATTGTGCAATCGGAAACGGTTATATAGTATTTCCAATTACCTTTTTTAATGCCACATCAATTATAATATTTAGCACACCACCCAAAAAATTTTGTATTCTTAACTGAGCTAATCCTGCTTGCTGTAATGATAACATTGATACTAAAGATTTTTCTGAACCAACTAAAAATTCAAATTCAGTAATTTTTATCTGGCCGGTACTCAATAGATTTGTCCAGCGGATAATATCACTTTTGATAGTAGCCACTAAGTTTTGTGCATCGGCTATGGCTTCGTTTTTAAAGTTACTCACAGTAGTTTCTGCCAGCGTTTTTACATGCTGTTCAATTTCAGTAAATATCTCTGTCATGTTTGTAAGCGGTGGATTGTTTGGCATGTGCTATATTTTAAATTAGTTATTTATTAAAAAGCGGACCGCCTTTTTTTCGTTGTTCCCATGTTTGAATAATATTTAAAATGCTTAGTAATTTTTGGTTCATTTCTGCAACAGCAGCCGGGCTTACCGTATTTTGCTGTTGCCATAAATCAAAAAAACCATACAAGCTAAATTTATCTTTTTGAACAATAGACCACATGGCTATTGTTGCCTGGTTCATTTTTCTATTATTTTCTTCCACAACAATACTATCTACCTGTACCTTTAAATTTGCTATCTCCATTGCATGCGTACTATAGCTATCTGTTGATTTATCAATAAGATCTTTAGCTTTAATTACTATCATGTTATTTGCATTATCGGATAAAATTGCATATTGTGGCACCTTACAACTAAAAGAAATCAACATAATTGTAAACACTACTATCAAACGGATAAAAAAAATATTTTTCATTTTTTTATATTTTTATGCCTACTCTATTAGCCCCTTTTCGGCATACCGGGGTTTTATGGTTGTAGTTGATAACACGTGTACAAAGAGGTGGAAGAAATACTGTTACAAATATGCAAACGATATTTTGCAATGTCAACAGTTGAAATAATAATTTTTTTCAGCTTTTTTTAGCGTACTTAATAATTATAAAATTAATTTAAAAAAAAGCATCGGTTTATTTTAAAAATGCCTGTATGGTAGGCAATAAAATGCTGTAGATTGTACGCAATCGTTTTTAAACTACAATATCCTTTCAAATAAGGATATTGTAGCAAAGTGTTTTATTCGGCTACTTTTTATTTGCAGTTATAGTGTATCATTTGAAAAAATGGTAAC
>Ga0136636_10002727_pt1 | contig 10549 bp, 6 predicted proteins | sample AntDrymUQ8522106_2_FD_104653 | JGI IMG/M metagenome (GOLD analysis project Ga0136636, IMG submission 104653) | Polar desert sand microbial communities from Dry Valleys, Antarctica - metaG UQ852 (21.06) | ecosystem: Environmental > Terrestrial > Soil > Desert | place: Antarctica: Dry Valley... | reverse complement strand
CGCGACGTAGTCATGGATCAGCGGGTCGCAACGGGCCGGGTCGAGCGCGGCTACCAACGGCCGGGCCGCCAGGCCGGCCAGCAAGGTACGGTGGTCGTCCAGCAGCCGCTCGAGTGTGTCCGCCGTGTTCTCTGCCAGCACCCGCGCCTTGTCGTAAGCCGCTTCGCGCGCCCGGTCGGCCTGCTGCGACACGGTCCAGGCCAGGAGGGCACCGAACGGCAGCACGATGGCCAGCACCAGCCCGATCAGCCGGGCGCGTACCGTCAGCGGCGGCCAGCGGGGTGTCATGGGCGGTCCGCGGGGGGCTCTGCGGCCAGGGCTTGCAGGGTGTAGCGCGGCGGCTCGCCGAGCCGGGCGTGCAGCGCGTTCACCTGCGCCTTCAACTCCAGCATGCGCAGTTCGCGGTCGATCATGGTGCGGTTGAAGCGGTCGAGCTCGTCGTTGCTGGCCTGCAGGGCCTGCACCTGCCGGGCCAGTTGCGCCTGCACCTCGCGGCGCTCGGTGATGTCGCGCTGGACCGACACGAAATGCGTCACCACGCCGCTGACCGAGAGCACCGGGGCGATGTTCAGGTCGATCCAGTAGCTGCTGCCGTCCTTGGCGACGTTGAGCAGCTCGGCGCGCACCGGTTCGTGCCGGCGCAGCGCCGCGCCGATGCGGGCCAGCTCGGTGCGATCGGTGCCCGGCCCCTGCAAGATGCGCGGCGTCTGGCCGACCAGCTCCGTGCGGCTGTAGCCGGTGATGCGCTCGCAGGCCGCGTTGGCAAACACGATGCGCGGGCCCAGCGGCGCTGGCGTTGTGTCGGTGACCAGCACGATGTCGTTGAGCTGCGCCACGCAGGCCTCGAGCAGGCGCATCTCGGCCTCCTGCCGGCGCCGGGTGCTGACATCGTGCAGCACCACACGGCAGGCGGTGCCGTGCTCAGAGCGTGTCGCCTCGACGCGTACCGCGCGCGGCGTGTCTTGGTCTGCCAGATGCACCTCGCAGGCCTGCCGCACCTCGGTGGCAAAGGCGCCGCCGATGCAGTCGTTGAAGGCATGCCGGTCGCTCTCAACCACGAGGATGGCGAAGCGCCGGCCGGTCAGCCGGGCGCGTTCGCTGCCCAGCAAGCGGGCGGCGGCCAGGTTGGCCTCGACGATCGTCCCGGCGTGGTCCAGCGTGACGTAACCCACCGGGGCAAAGTCGTACAGATCGGTGTAACGCGCGGCCGTGGCCGCCAGCGTGTTGCGCGACTGCTGCAGTTCGTCGTTCTGCATCTCCAGCTCGATCTGGTGCACCTGCAGCTCGTGCAGCATGCGCTGGGCGTCGATCAACAACAGCGGCTCGACATCCGGCCCGCCGCGGCCCGACACGGCGGCTTCGGCACGGCGGCGCAGTTCGGCGGCGGAAGGCGATGGGTCGGGGGTCATGGGGGGGGTTCCTCCCAGCGGTGCGGGCAGCGCTTTTTCAGGATTCTGATGCCGCTGCAGTGATTGTCCACGCCGTCCACGCTCCGGCTGCGCGGCCAGCCGCCCCAGCAGCCGGCGGGCCAGCTCCCATTCACCCACCAGGGTGCTGGACGGGTGTTCGTTGATGATCAGCAAAAAGGCCGCCGGCCGGCCGACAACTCGCGCTCGGCCAGCACGTCCGCGCGCGCCTGGTGCAGCTCCGCGGTCTGCGCGCCGAGGCGCTGTTCCAGTACGGCCTGGGCCGCCTGCAGCACGCCTTCCAGGTTGTGCGCGGCACCCAGCTCCGCGGCCTGGTCTTTGACGCGGCTCTGCAGCACGGCCAGCGCCTCGCGCAGCGTGGCTTCCAGCGCCTTGGAAACGCTGATGTCGGTGAAGGTGATGACCACGCCGTCGATGCGGTGGTCTTGCGTGCGGTAGGGCATGGTGCGCACGCGCAACCAGCGCCCGTCCTGGGTGGGCAGCCTCACTTCGCTGGTGACCAGGCTGCGCAGCACCTCGCGCGCGTCGTCGGCAAGCGCCGGGGTGTTGAACACGTTGGCCAGGTCGGTGATGGGCCGGCCCGCGTCGCCGGGGAGCAGCTTGACGATGCTGGCGGCCTGCGTCGTGAAGCGCCGCACCTTCAGTTCGTTGTCGAGAAACAGCGTTGCGATGTCGGTGCTGTTGAGCAGGTTGCTCATGTCGTCGCTGGCCAGCGAGAGTTCGTCCACCTTGGTCGTGAGTTCCTGGTTGACGGTGTGCAGCTCCTCGTTCATCGACTGCATTTCCTCCTTCGAGGTGGTCAGTTCTTCGTTCGTGCTTTGCAGTTCTTCATTGGTGCTCTGCAGTTCCTCATTGGTCGATCTGAGCTCTTCCTGCGAGACCAGCATGTCTTTGCGTGCAGCCTGCAGCTCTTCGCGCGCCCGCGCGGTTTCTTCGGTCTGCGCAGCCAGCAGTTCGGCGCCAGCGGCCATGCCCGCATCCGTGCCGAAGTCGGCGCCGTCATCGCTTGTTTCGCGCGGCGCCTTGCCCCGCGCCTTGGCAGGCGCCCGGCCGGGTGTGGCGGCTGCCACCGCGGCCACATCGGTAAACACCACCAGCACCATGCCGGCCAGCGCGGCCGGCTCGGTCAGCCATTGCACGGTCACATCCACCGTGTGCGTGCCCCCGTCGCTGCCGACGCGCAAGCCCTTCAGCACCACCGCCACCTGCTGGCGCACGGTGCGCGCAAAGGCTTCGACCAGGGGGCCGGCCAGGCCTTCGCGCGCCATCGCGAACAGGTTCAGGTTGGCCTTGCCGGTGGCCGGCTCGAGGTACTTGCCGGTCTTGGCGCTGGTGTACACGAGGTCGCCATGGGCGGTGGCGAGCACTGCCGCCGGTGAAAAGCGGCGCAGCACCAGCGCATCGGTCAGCGCCTGCAGGTTGGGCTCGGCGGGCGCCACGGGCACGGACGGGCGGCTGGCCGGGCTGTTGTGGGACGCAGGCCCGTCGGCGCGCCGCTGCGCGAAAGCTGCCGGGAACTCGACCAGATCGGGCGGCAGCACGGTCGCCTTGCGCCGGTAGATGCGGTTCTTGCCGGGCACCGCATCAAACAGGTCGCCCGCCGGGCCGGTGGTTTCGGCGCTGCCCAGCACCAGCACGCCGCCGGGGTTGAGGCTGTAGTGGAACAGCGGCAGCAGCTTCTTCTGCAGATCGGCCTCGAGGTAGATCAGCAGGTTGCGGCAGCTCAGCAGGTCGAGCTTGGTGAAGGGCGGGTCCACCACCAGGTTCTGCGGCGCGAAGATCACCATCTCGCGGATCTCCTTGCCGACCCGCCAGCCGCGCGCGTCGGGGACAAAAAACCGGTTCAGCCGCGCCTCGGTGACATCGGCGGCGATGTTGGCCGGGTAGGCGCCGTTGCGGGCCTTGTCGATGGCGTCCTTGTCGAGATCGGTCGCAAACACCTGCAACGACCAGTTCGCGGCTTTGCCCGGTCGCTGCTGCGCCTGCTCGACCGCCTCGCGAAAGACCATCGCCAGCGTGTACGCCTCTTCTCCGGTCGAGCACGCCGGCACCCAGGCGCGCAGCGTGGCGCCCGCCGGGCGGGCGGCCAACAGCGCGGGCAGCACCTCGGTACCCAGCTGCTCCCACACCGGCGCGTCGCGAAAGAAATTGGTGACGCCGATCAGCAGTTCCTTGAACAGCAGTTCGCCTTCTTGCGTGTTCTCGCGCAGGTAGCGCACGTAGTCGGCAATCTTGACCAGCTGGTGCAGGCCCATGCGGCGCTCGATGCGGCGGTACAGGGTGCTCTTCTTGTAGAGCGAGAAGTCGTGCCCGGTGTGGGCACGCAGCAGCAGCACCACCTTCTCCAGCCCGCCCTGCTCGGTGTCCGGCAGCTCGGCATCGGGCCGGGTGCCCTCAGGCATGCTGTCACGCATGGTGTCACGCCGTGCCGTGAGCAGCGGCACGTGCCGCAGGTAGGCGACGATCTGGCCAGCCAGGTCTTCGGCAGCCGCCACCCGGTCGGCCAGCCCGGCGCCGATGGCGCTGCGCGGCATGCCGTCGAACTTGGCGCTGGCGGGGCTCTGCACGAACACCGCGCCGGCCACTTCCTTGATGGCGCGCAGGCCCAGCGTGCCGTCAGAGCCCATGCCCGAGAGAATGACGCCGATGCTGCGCTGTTGCCTGTCGGCGGCCAGCGAGCGCAGGAAAAAGTCGATCGGCAGGCGCAGCCCGCGCGGCGCCGCCGGCTCCAACAGGTGCAGCACACCGTGCAGGATCGACAGGTCGCGGTTGGGCGGGATGACGTACACGTGATCGGGTTCGACCGTCATGCGGTCGGTGATCTGCCGCACCGGCAAGGGCGTGCAACGCTGCAGCAGTTCGACCATGATCCCCTTGTGCGTGGGGTCGAGGTGCTGCACCACCACGAAGGCAAGTCCGCTGGCGGGCGGCACGCCCTTGAGGAACTGCTCCAGCGCTTCGAGCCCGCCGGCCGATGCGCCGATGCCGACGATGGGGAAGCGGGCCGTCGGCGGCAGCAGCACTGCCGCCGTGGCTGCGGCCGCCATTTTTGCGGCCGACCGCGCATGCGCACGGCCAACCGGCGCGAAGGCTTGGGCGGGGGGTGGCGTGACGGGCTCTTTCATCGCGCTGTTTTTCTGGCTGTGCGGTGCTTCGAGGGTACACCTGCGCCACAGTCACTACCAACGCCTGTTCGTGGCCCGTTTCGGGCGGGTGGGGTCACGGCGGATGGGGCGGGTCTCCCCGTTCCCCTCCCCATCCTCGCGGCGGTCCTCAATGCCCAGGCAGGCGCGGCGTGTGTCGAATCGTTTTCGACGCGGCCGCTGCCAGCGCCAGCAGGCCATAGACCACGCAGAAGAACGCCAGGGTGTTGCCGGTCCCGGCGCGTTCGATCATCAAGCCGCACAGGGCGACGCCGATCGGTGCAGGCAGGTGGGCGACGAAGCGGTAGCCCGCGTTGACCCGCCCTTCCAGGCCGGGTGGAATCAGGGCCAGGCGGTGGCTGAACTGCACCACGTTGTAGATCGGGTTCAGGAACTCCATCAGCAGATAGACCAGCCCCAGCCACAGCGCCGAGGGGCACAGCGCATACAGCGGCAACAACAGCGCCAGCAGCACGGCGGTGGACGCGATGACCTGTCCAAAGCTGAAGCGGCGCTGGATGCGCCCACCCACCACCGCGCCCAGCACGCCGCCCACGCCGCCGAGGCTGAAGATGATGCCGATCTCAGCCACGCTGGCGCCCATGCGCTGGGCCATCACGATCAGCAGCAGCGGTAGCGCCGCCTCGACGAAGTTCATGCCCCCTGTCAGCGCGGCCATCCGCCGCACCAGGGGCTGTTGCCACAGCCAGCGCAGGCCGACCTTGATCTCGCGGCGCAGGTGACGCGGGGCTGTGGCCGGCACGGGCGTGAAGTCGCCCCGCATGCGCCACAGCGTGAAGGCCGACAACGCGTAGCTCACGGCGTCGGCCGCAAAGGGCAGGGCGCGGCTGGCCTGGTACAGCGCCGTGCCCAGTGCCGGCCCGGCCGCGCCTGCGGCTGAGTAGCCGGCCTGGTTCAGCGCGCTGGCCTGCGGCAACTAATGCCGCGCCACCACGCGCGGCAAGGCCGCAACTTCGGCCAGGTTGTAGAAGGCCATCAGCGTGCCTTCCACCAGCGCCACGGCCATGATGTGCCACAGGCTGGGCTCGGCGAACAGCATCGCCAGCGGCAGGCTGGACACGACGACGGCACGCCCCAGGTCGCACAGCAGCATCACGCGGCGGCGGTCCCAACGGTCGATCAGCGCGCCCACCGGCAGGCTCAGCAGCACGAAGGGCGTGATGCGCAGCGCCGAGACATAACCCACGATGGCAGGTGACCCGGTGATCGCCAGCACCAGCAAGGGGTAGGCGATGTGGGCCATCTGCGAGCCCAGTGTGGAGACACACATGCCGCCCCAAAGCCAGCGAAAGCTGGGCTGCTGCCAGGGCCCCGGCGCGCTCGATGGGGGGAGCGGGCGGGGCTCGGCTCATGCCGCTGATTGTGTCGTCGGCCGCCAGCGACACTCGACGAGGCCGGTTGTTGAGCCCAGCCGTACCCGCGCAGTTTCGCTGCGCGGCGCACGTGAAAGCGCCCCGCACCTGATGTCAGATGCGGGGCGCTAAGGTGCCCGGGTTCGGGCGCGGGGTCAGACGGGGTGCTTGGTCTTGGGGAACCAGTCGTCCGTGGCCAGGCGTTCCCAGGCAGCGATCTGATTCTCGGCATCTTCCTTGGCCACGCCGTAGCGCTGCTGGATCTTGCCGGAGAGCTGATCGCGGCGGCCGGCGACGACTTCCATGTCGTCATCGGTCAGCTTGCCCCATTGCTCCTTGGCCTTGCCAACGACTTCCTTCCAATTGCCTTCGATGCGGTCCCAGTTCATAAAGTGCTCCTTGTGTATGGTGTGGCTGCGGTTCAGGGCCGGACGACGATCTGGTTCTTCACCGACTTCACGCCGTCGACCTTCCAGGTCAACTGCTCGGCGACGGACCGTTCGTCGCTGCTCTTGGCGAAGCCCGACAGCATCACGGTGCCTTTCAAGGTCTCCACGCTGATCGACGTGCCAGCGACGGCCTTGTTGTCCAGCATGCGGGCCTTGACCGCTGTGGTGATGGCGGCGTCGTCTATGAAGGCACCGACGGTCTCCTGGCCTCGAGTGACAGCGCAGCCCGTCGTTGTCAGCAGGGCGGCGGCAGTGATGACGGCGGCGAGTGTGTGGCGAATGAGCATGTATTTCTCCTGTGGGGGGTTGGGGTGGTTGATGGGGGGCGCCCAATGAACCCAATGTAGGCAGGGCGGCGCGGCGCAACCATCGGCGCCGGGCGCGTGCGCATGTAGGACGGCGCCCTATACGGGAGCGCATGTGCCCGCGGCGCTCGAGGGCACGGCCAGCGTCGGCGGCGGGTTGTCCTTGACGAGCGGGATGACGAAGCCGCTGTGCGCGGCCAGGTCGCGCCAGGCCAGGCGCTGCCCCGGGCGAAGCAGTTCAGCGTGCCACGCGGCCGCGCCCTGACGCGCCGTCGCCGCGTCGGCGCGCACCAGCACGAAGCGCATGCTGCGGCCATCACGCCGCAGCGTCAGTTCGGCGCGCGGCCAGTGCAAGGGCAGGCACGGCATGAACCAGAGCTCATGCGCCTCGATGTGCAGGCCGAAGATCGACTCGATCGCCGCACGGTGCAGCCACGCCGCCGCGCCGGTGTACCAGCTCCAGCCGCCTTTGCCCACATAGGGCGGTTGGGAGTACACATCGCCAGCCACCACGTAGGGCTCGATGCCGTAGGCCATGCCGCGCGTGGGATGGCTGGCGCGGTGCGCCGGGTTCAGGAAGGTGAAGAGTTGCCATGCCGCATCGGTGCCTTCGCGCGCCTCGTCTTCCGTGGCCTGGGGCCGGCGGGCGAGTTCGGCCTGGGCCATCAGCGCCCACACACCGGCATGCGAGTACTGGCCGCCGTTCTCGCGCACGCCCGGCGGGTAGGCCTGGATGTAGCCCGCGCTGGGCTCTGAAGTCGACAGCGGCGGGTCCAGCAACTTGACGAGACCGGCCTCGTCGTCCACCAGGTGCTCCTGCACCGCCGCCATGGCCATGCGTTGCAGGGCCGGCGGCGCCACGCCCGAGAGCACGGCCCAGGCTTGCGCGATGAGGTCGATGCGGGCCTCGGCCGAGGTGTGCGTGCCCAGTGCCTGGCCGTCGTCGAAGAACGCGCGCTTGAACCACTGCCCGTCCCAGGCCGGGCCGAGCAGCGCCGTCTTCCAGCCCTGGGCGGCCTGCTCCCAGCGCAGCGCTCGCGCCTCGTCGCCGCGGGCGCGCGCCAGCGGCGCGAAGTCGGCCACCACCTGGCACAGGAACCAGCCCAGCCACACCGACTCGCCGCGCCCCTCGTGGCCAACGCGGTTCATGCCGTCGTTCCAGTCCCCGCTGCCCATCAGTGGCAGGCCGTGCACGCCCACGCGCAGGCTGTGGTCGATGCTGCGCGCGGCGTGCTCATAGACCGATGCCGTCGTGGTGCTCACCGTCGGCGTGTAGTAGGCGTCCTCGGCGCCGGCGGGGATGGCAGCCCCTTCGATGAAGCTCACCTGCTGCGCCAGCAGCGTCGCATCGCCCGTGGTGCGCAGGTGGTGCGCACAGGCCAGCGGCAGCCAGAGCAGATCATCAGAGAAATGCGTGCGCACGCCGGCGCCGCCCGGGGCATGCCACCAGTGCTGCACGTCGCCCTCGGCGAACTGGCGCGAGGCGCACAACACGATCTGCTCGCGCAGCATCGCCGGCGCGGCCCAGGCCAGAGCCAGGGTGTCCTGCAGCTGGTCCCGGAAGCCGGTGGCGCCGCCGGCCTGGTAGAAGCCGGCCTTGGCCCAGAGCCGGCAAGCCACGGCCTGGTAGATCAGCCAGCGGTTGACCATGATGTCGAACAGCGGGTCGGGCGTGACCACGGTGGTCGCGCCCAGGAGCTCGTCCCAATGCGCACGCACGCGCTCCAGGCGCAGCGCGGCGGGCACGGCGGCGGCCTCGGTGGCGAGTTGCCGTGCCTCGTCGGCGCTGGCCGCCCAGCCGACCAGGAACACGCGCTCCGCCGACTGGCCGGCACCGATGGTCAGACGCGACGACAGCGCCGCGCACGGGTCCAGGCCGCTGCCCACGCGGCGCGAGAAGTGGTCGGGCAGCACGAGACGGCCGCGCGCGTCGAAGCACTCGCGGCGGTCGCAGGTCCAGTCCTCGCGGTCGTCGTCGCGCGCCCGGTTGCGCAGGCCTGGGCGCGGGGTGTCGCCCACCGTGGCCAGGAAGGCCGTGCCGCCGCCGAATCCGGCCGCGCTGTCCAATTGCGTGCACAACAGGGCGGTGAGCCGGGGGGCGGGGCCGGGGCGGTCATGCACCGGCAGGCGCTGCGTGAAGAGCGCCGTCGACACCGTGGCCCGGTCGACCCGGCTCGCACCCATCATCCATTCCAGCAGGCCCACGGCACGCAGGTGCCGCGTCTGCGTGCCGTGGTTGCTGATGACGATCTGCACCTGCTTGACGGCGGCGGCGGTATCGACGCACCAGGTCACCGTGACTTCAAGGCTGCGGTGACGGTGCGTGATGACGCTGTAGCCCTGGCCATGCCGCACATGGTGCGGGCCGGTCGCAGACGCGTCGGCAGTGGCCGAGGGCGCCACGTTCCAGACCTCGCGCGTGCGCCGGTCGTGCAACAGGAACCACTCTGCGGACGGGTCGCTCACGGCGTCGTTGGACCAGGCGGTGAGCTGGTTCATTCGGCTGTTGACGGCCCAGGTGTGGCCGCCGCCGGCCTCGGTCAGCAGCGTGCCGAAGTGCGGCTGCGCCAGCACGTTGGACCAGGGCCGAGCCGGGCGCGACGCCGCGCCGACATTGAAGGCGAACTCGCCCGTCGCCGCCGAGAACACGCCGCGTGCGGCCGGCGCTTCCTTGTCACTGTCCTTGCCACCGCCCGGGCCGCTGTCCGGGCCCGGCTGCGGCAGCGCCACGCTCGAGATGTCATCGCGCTCGACGGCCGCGTCTTCGTGCCACTGCAGCCAGTCGCGCACGTGATGCTGCAGCGGCCGGCCGTCGGCCTGCAGGCGCACCCGGGCCAGAGTCTGCAGCGTGGCCAGTTCGGCGGCCGACACCTCTTCGGCGCGCAGCAGGTGCAGACGCGTGCGTGGCGGGCCCGGGGATTCGGCTTCGGCGGCACTCTCGGCGTCATGACGCTCGCGCAGGGCAACGAGCTCGCGCTGCAGGGCCATCTGGTACGAGGCCGGCTCGGCATTCACCACCACCAGGTCGCAGTCCTGCCCACCCCAGGACCACAGGCGCAGCGCCTGCGCCAGCGAGCGCAGCAGGCCGAGGTGGTGCGTGTCGCTGGCCACCACCAGGATCAAGGGCCGGTCGCCCGAGATGCCGAAACGCCACAGCAGCCGCTTGTCGCAAACCGCCAGCCCGTCGCCGGCATGAGCTTGGGCTTGCGGGCGGGCCAGGCTGAGCATGAGCGCAGTCGTCAGCGCCTGCACGGCGGCGAAGGGCTCGGCACCGATGCGCAGGGCCCGCAGACGGATGCCCGCCAGCGTGGCCGACATCAGCGACGAACGCTGCACGTGGCTGGGCTGGCAGTACTTGTCGATGACGGCGGCCAGCACACCGGCCTGCGGGCTGGCCGCTGTGGCAAAGGTGAGCAAAGCCTTGCCGTGCGGGGCGATGCGCAGTTGCACGCCCAGGGCGCACATCGGGTCCAGGCCTGTTTCAATGCCCGTGCCCAGGCGCGACGGCGTCGGGCCCGCGTCGGGCGGCGTCTCAAGCGCGGCGCGGGGCTGGCCCGCGTCGCGGTTGCGGCCGAGCCAGCGCAGGCGGTCGGTCTGCACGCGCAGGGCCACCACCTGCTCGTCGCTGTCGGCCAGGAAGTGCGCCGCCAGCAGCCCCTGTTCGGTGGCCAGCCGCGGCCGGCGCTCGAACACCAGCGCGCGCTGTGCGGGCTGCCATTCGGCCTGCACGAACAACTGGCTGAAGGCCGGGTGCGCCTCGTCGGCTGCCGGTGGCGCCAGCGTGGGCTCGAAGGCCGAGATGAGCTCGATGTCGAGCGCGCGGCCACTGAGGTTGCGCAACTCGACCTGGCG
>Ga0136636_10002724_pt1 | contig 10551 bp, 8 predicted proteins | sample AntDrymUQ8522106_2_FD_104653 | JGI IMG/M metagenome (GOLD analysis project Ga0136636, IMG submission 104653) | Polar desert sand microbial communities from Dry Valleys, Antarctica - metaG UQ852 (21.06) | ecosystem: Environmental > Terrestrial > Soil > Desert | place: Antarctica: Dry Valley... | reverse complement strand
CAGATGGAGTGATTGGCAACGAATCCATTTCTAAAATCAATGCATTTAATACCGAACATTTTCTGGCAGCATTCACCGTAGCCAAAATTGCCCGGTATGTCAACATCGTTAAGAAACGACCAACCAGTCGGAAATACTTTTATGGCTGGATACTACGCGCTTTGGGTGAAACTGCCTAAAAGCCTCCCCAAAACCCCCTCCAAAAGAGGGGGCTTAAAGAGTGCACTGAATGAGATAACAGTTTAATATTTAAAAAAAATCTAATTATGAATATTCAATATCCATTAACCATCGAATGCTTTGATCGAAGCGTTCATAGCTTTCCCCTTTTGGGGGAACGGGAAGGGGGCTTCATATGAGTTTTCTATCCAATCTTTTTTCAGGAGGTGCCAGTACGCTCGTCGATTCGGTGGGCAAAGTACTGGACAATGTTGTTACGAGCAGAGAAGAAAAAATGCAGCTCGAAAATGAAATCCGCAAATCTGAGCTTCAGTTTCAGGTGGATATGATGAGGCTGTCGAACGAAGAAAAGCAAATGATTCTAGGCGATATCAGCAGCGCCCGTCAGCGTGAGGTACAGGTACAAACCAGCGTGAATGCCACCAAACTATCTAAAAATATATCACCAATACTTGCGTTGGGGACGGTTTTGATAACGTTGGCACTGTTTTATGTACTAATATTTTCGCCGAAAACGGTTGAAGGCGACAGTAAAGATATTGTCATGTATATCCTGGGTGTCTTAAGTGCCATTTTGACTCAAATCTACAGTTACTACTTCGGATCATCAGCAGGAAGCGCTGCCAAGTCAATAACCCTGGCAAATATTACAGAAAAACAATAAATTCATTTTTTCATAGTAAAGCCCGTTTCTGAGTTCTGAAGCGGGCTTTTTGATTTTTGTCAGTGGAGCATCTTTGGGTTCACAATAAATAAAAGATACCTTCAGGCAGCTTTCGTCGAAACCCGAAATTTGGGTCATTACACCCGCTAAAGTTTGCAAAACACTTTACGACATTACCGATGCTGTGGTGTTCAACGAGGTTTTGCCAATTGTAAAACAAGTTGCAGCCGACAAGAATACTCATCTGATTGGTATGTATGAGCTTACCAGCAATAAAACCGAATATTCTTACGACGGCATCCATCCCAATTTCATGGGTTCGTACCTAAACTGAGGCTGATGAAATTGTTCAGGATGTCCTTTTAATAACCAATTTTATAAAAATAAAAAGTGTAAATTTGACAATTAAAACGAATAACATGAAATAGCTCTTTTTCAATTCTAACGATCGAGCACAAAACCTCTAAAATAACTGACTTATGAACAAAAAACTTACTCTCGCGATTTTCAGTTTGATATCCTTCAATTTGTTTTCGCAAAATGTATATCAAACCCCGCCAATGGGATGGAATAGCTGGGATTGCTTTGGTTTCCAGATTGTTGAATCGCAGGTAAAAGCCACTGCCGATTATATGTCTGATAATTTAAAAAGTCATGGCTGGGAATATGTTGTGATCGATATGGGATGGTATTTTGCACCATCAATGACTTCAAACGACGGCCAGTTAAAAAACCCACCCCAATCCATCGATGAATGGGGACGGCTGATCCCTGATACCATTAAATTTCCTTCAGCAAAGGGCAACAATGGGATGAAACCTTTGGCTGATTATATTCACAGCAAAGGATTGAAATTTGGTATTCATATCATGCGTGGAATTCCATGGAAAGCGGTTTCAAAAAATACTCCCATAAAAAACAGCACATTAAAAGCTGCTGACATTAGCGATTCAAAGAATAATTGTGCCTGGAGTACTGCAATGATTGGTATTTCAAACAGCAAGCCAGGGATGCAGGAGTATTACAATTCGTTATTTGAGCTTTATGCCTCGTGGGAAATTGACTACATTAAAGTGGATGATATTGCCCGTGAATTTCATGATAAAGATATGCTGGCCATAGAAAGTGCAATTGCTAATTGTGGCCGGCCCATTTTTCTAAGTCTTTCACCTGGAGCTGCACCTCTGGCCCATGCCGATTTTTTTCAGCAACATGCCAATGCCTACCGGGTTTCAAACGATTTTTGGGATCATTGGAGTTTTATTATTGAACAATTCAAATATTGTAACAGCTGGTCAAAATACATCATACCAGGTCATTGGCCGGATGCTGACATGCTTCCTTTTGGAAAACTCCGTATATCGGGACCCGACAATTGGGTCGCAAGTTTGCTGAAAGACAAACCACAAAATACAGTTAACCAGCTTTCACGATTTACCGACGTGGAGAAGCAAACGGTTTTTACCCTTTGGAATATTTTCAGGTCGCCGCTCATGTATGGAGGATATTTTCCTGAAAGCGATCCTTTTTCAATTGAAATGCTAAAAAACGATGAAATAATTCAGGTTGGGAAAAACAGTACAAACAATAAACAACTGTTTAAAACAGCGACGAATGTGGCTTGGGTAGCCGACATCCCCAATGAAAAAGCTAAATATATTGCTCTCTTTAATATTTCCGCATTATCAGCCGATGTTGCAATAAGCAATGATCAATTGGGGATTAGTAAATCTTTCCGGGTTCGTGATAGCTGGCTACACAGCGATCTTGGAAATTTCGAAACAACATTTACAGCAACTTTACCTGCACATGGAGCTGGAATGTACAAAATTGAATATGACTCGCTGAACACTTCGGTAAAACAATTGAACTCATCTGTTGAAGTTTATCCAAATCCGGCAAACAATGTGATTACAATTTCAGGTGAAAATTTCTCCGGAAATGCAACAACGCTTGAAATTTATTCGGTTAAGGGGCAATTGGTAAGAAAAATTGATATTCATAATCAGCTAAATTCAAACAAGCCATTAGACGTTTCTTTCCTGAAAAATGGAATTTATCTTTTAAAAATTTCAGATAAACTGAGCAGCCGTAGTTCCGTTCTGACAATCAAGCATTAATATCTACAATTTAAAAAATTACTGCAATTACATGCGAGGTAATTTAAGCAGATTAACAGAATTTAAAGGCATATTTTCATGATTTGAAATTGCTTTAATTTTTGTAATCGTATATTTGACACGTATTAAACTAACTGACTTAATATCGCTAACTAACATGAAAAATCTCTTCATTTTCATTGCTTTGCTATCACTACTTTCGTGTAAAGCATCAGACCCGGAGCAGGAAGTAATTCCTGCAAAGCTCCAAAACGTGGACTTTACAGCCCAGTGGGACACGCTCCGTGTCCTAAAAAACCCATACAAAGGCTGGTACCACCATTTGCTGGACAATGGTGTTGATGCTTACAAAATCAAAGATGAAGCCATTTTCAGAACGTTTCCGGGCATGGATCACCTGTATTTGCGCTTGGCATGGAGCTATCTGGAACCCACAGAAGGTCAGTATGACTGGCATCGGATTGATGAAGTGGTGGCAAAATATGTTCCGCTTGGGTACAAAATTTCGTTCCGGATATCGAGCAAGGAAACAGGCACATTTCCGGGTTCCGTTGGTCAGCAACAAAACGGGGTTCAGTATGCAACACCAACCTGGGTAGAAAAAGCAGGGGCAAAAGGAGTGGTTACCGAAGTTTGGAATACCAAATCGTGGACACCCAAATGGGGCGATCCTGTTTATTTGGAGAAACTCGACAATTTTCAAAAAGCATTTGCTGCAAAATACGATGGCCAACCTTGGCTTCGGTATGTCGATATCGGAAGCATTGGCGAATGGGGCGAAGGCCACACCAGTTTCTCGACCAAAATACCGCCAACAGTAGCCGAAGTAAAAGCCAACATTGATGTTTACCTGAAAAATTTCAAAAAAACACTATTGATTAGTACCGACGATCTGATTTATTACGGAAAATCAAAAGCCGATACCAAAACCCTTTATGATTATGCTGTTTCGAACGGAATTTCTATGCGCGACGACAGTCCGCTGGTTGACTGGTATTTGCAAAACAACCTGAAAACATGGTCGGTTACCAACCCTGAGTTTTACGATCCGCTTTACCTGAAAAAGCCAATCATATTTGAGCTTCAGCATTACGGAATGGTGAAAAGCGAGGGTAATTGGATTGGTAAAAACGGTTCAGGAATCATTCCTAAATACAAATTTTCGGGAGCAGACATTTTGCGTAAAGCCATCGAAACCATGCATGCCACCTACATCGGCTATCATGGGTATTGCGAAGAATGGCTGGTCGACAATCCAGACCTGACCAACGAACTGGCCAACCGTTGCGGATATTGGTATTTCCCGGTGAGTGCAAAAGTCTCATCAATTCTGAATCTCGGGCAAAACCTGATCGTTGTTGAATGGCAGAACAAAGGAATTGCACCGGCATACAACGTTTTCGATTTGGTATTCCGGTTTGAGTCAAAAGATCATGCCAATTCATTTGAAACGAAGCCTGTTGATTCAGGAAATAAAAACTGGCTGCCCGGAATCCAAAAAACCGAAAGTTATCAGATTGAAATTCCGGTAGACACAAAAAAAGGAGACTATACCCTGAAATTTAAGCTGATTGATCAATCTCAAGAAAATTTGCCCGTTCAGATTGGTATAAAGGAGTCGCAAATTGATGCGAGCGGATTCGTTGACCTGGGAACGGTAAGCATCAAATAATAAAACAAAATGATTATCCGGTTGTGTACCTATTTTATTCTTTGCCGTAACGATTCATCGGGGCGGATAGATTTATGACTAAAACTAATGGCTTTAGCCACAGATTGTTGGGCTAAAGCACTGATTTATTCTCATTCCTTTAACCGTTGACTGAAGTCAACGGCAAGGATATTGCTTCAATTATCAACGGTATTGGAAACTAAACGGATATTCATATAAAACAAAGACTTTATGGCGAAAGTATCTATTCAGACTGCAGGAGTATTGCTGGCACTTTGCATTTTTCTTAGTTCCTGCACCGAATCAGTAATTTATGTCGCTAACTCGGGAAATGACGGGAACAGCGGTACAAAGTCGCATCCGGTTGCAACTTTGCAAAAGGCTGTGGAATTATCCGGAAACTCAAAAGTCCGAAAAATTGTTGTTGCTGAAGGAAACTATTACGATGTGTCGGTTACGCTGACCGATAAAGATTCGGGCTTGAATATTTCAGGAGAAGCTGGTAAAAAAGTCAGGCTTTATGGTGGTCGGTTTTTTGGGAAATGGGAGCAAAGAGGCAAATGGCTCGAAGCACAAATACCCGATTCTCTATGGCCAGCCCTTGATTTCAGGATATTGGTTATTAATGACAGTCTTCGCCTGCGGGCACGTCTGCCCGAAACAGGCGCTTTCAGTCATAAAAGCGAATGGCCTTATGAATGGCAGAGTTCGCAGGGTGGCTGGTCGAAAAAACCAACTAAAGAAGAGCTGACTACTTTAATTTATGATCCGGCAGATATCGGTTTCTGGCTCGATACCCGAAATGCCGAACTCACGGTTTTTCATGCCTGGGATGATTCGTATGTGGCGCTTTCAGGAATCGATACCATTAAACACAGCCTGAAATTTGCCAATGCCGCCACTCATCCGGCTGGTGCTTTTGCCTCGTGGGCAGGCGAAAAAACCCACCAGTATATCGTATGGAACATCAGGGAAGGCATGACCAAACCTGGCCAATGGTATGTTGACCGCACCAACAGAAAATTGGTTTACTGGCCATTTTCTTTTGAAAATGCAGCATCTTTAAATGCCATGATTCCTACAAAATCACACATCATTCAAATTGCTAAAAATACTTCAGGAATAAGTATGGAGAATCTTGAGTTTTCGTGTGCCGGCGCTCCGGTTTGTAACACTGGTTATGCAACTGCAAACATTACAGGTGCCATCGTTGCCGATCAGGTGAGCAATTTAACACTGAAAAATATTCATGTAAAAAATGTAGCAGGTTGGGCTGTAAAATTGTCGGGGTCTGATATTTTGGTTTCTGATTGCGAATTTTCTGAAACCGGGGCCGGTGGACTTTCTTACAATGGAAATCACATCAAAATTGAACGTTGCGGGATTCATGATCTGGGGAAACTATATTATGGTGCTGTTGGTATCATGGGCGATGGAAACAACAACCTGATTTCGCACTGCGAATTGTACAATATTCCATACTGCGCCATCAATGGCCTTGGGAGGAAATCGATTGCCGAATTTAACCTCATTTACGATTTCAAGCAGATGATGGTGGATGGCGGCGCAATTTACACGGGCGGAGTCGATTCCATGATTTACCGCAACAATGCCGTAATTTGCCGGAAAGGAAATACCGTCGAAGGCTGGACCTACTATTTCGACGAGTTGGCGAAAAATTGCATCATGGAGAATAACCTGGCAGTCAATACGCTCGTGCCCGTGCATCACCACATGGCCAACGATTTGCTGATGCGAAACAATATTTTTATCGACGAAGGACTGCAAACAATCAGCTACCCGCTTTGTTCCAACCTGAATTTCTCCGGAAATACATTCATTGCCAAAGAAGTCCGGTTTTCAGGACCAAACGGAGAAAAAGGTTCAACAAAAAAAGAAAGCCTGAATGCCGTTTTTCAGAGATATTTCGATTGCAATGGAATCATCAGTTTTGAAGGGAATAAATTGTTTGCAAATTCGGTAAGTCACGATATTTTACATGTGTACGGAACAATTAGAAAGGATGAATTCCTTCCCGGAAAAAACCAACTGATTCAGGATAAAGGTGCAGAAAATACTGTGATTCAAAAGCTTTCTGAACAGTTTTCAGAAACCGGTTACCGGAAGAATTTTAGTGATATTTATAAAACGATGACTGGCACAACCAACTAAATTAAAACAACTTAAAATCATAATTGTAATGAAAAAAAACATCTTTGGAAATTTATTGCTCATCGCCCTCTGCATTGGCTTTTCATGTGCCAATCCTACCACAAAGACAGCTGGAACAACCGTTGCAAAACCAGAAATTCAACTGGCTCAAACGCCACCAATGGGCTGGAACAGTTACAATTGCTTTGGAGGTAACGTTACCGAGGCCGAGGTAAAAGCCAATACCGATTACATGGCTGAAAAGCTAAAACAACACGGCTGGGAATACATTGTTGTCGATTTCCTTTGGTATTGCGACGATCAGAATTCAGCCGAAAAATTTCAAAATCGTCGCCCTGCTCAGCACATCGACGAGTTCGGTCGCTTAATTCCTTCGGTTAAACTTCATCCATCATCGGAAGGTGGAAAAGGCTTCAAACCTTTGGCCGATTACGTTCATGGCAAAGGCCTGAAGTTTGGTATTCACATCATGCGAGGCATACCACGTCAGGCCATTTCAGCAAATACACCGATCAAAAACTCGACTGCAAAAGCTGCTGAAGTGGCCAATTTAGCTGATACTTGTGTTTGGTATGGCGGTTTAACCGGTTTGAACATGACCAAAGCCGGAGCCCAGGAATACTACAATTCGCTGTTCGAAATGTATGCCGAATGGGGCGTAGATTTTATTAAAGTTGATGATATTTCCTTTCCTTACCATGCCGACGAAATTGAGGCAGTGCACAAAGCGATCGTGAACTGTGGTCAGCCAATTGTGCTGAGCCTTTCTCCTGGCCCGGCTTTTATCGGCAATCCAAAACATTTGCGCGAAAATGCCAACATGTGGCGCATTTCAGGCGATTTCTGGGACAAATGGCCGGCATTGAAACGTCAACTTGAACTTTGCCGCGACTGGGCGCCTGTGGTTACTGAAGGACATTGGCCTGATGCAGACATGCTTCCATTGGGAAGACTGAATATCAGAACCGAATTAAAAGACGGATTGCCACGGTACACCAATTTTACGAAAGACGAACAATATTTCCTGATGACCTTGTGGTCGATCTTCCGTTCGCCTTTGATGATTGGCGGAAATATGCCTGACAACGATGAATTCACTGTTTCGCTTTTAACCAACGACGAAATGCTTCGCGTGAATCAACATTCCACGAACAACAAGGAAATCAGTTTCAGTAACGGAATCAGCATCTGGACTGCCGACGACAAAGAAAACAAAGCAAAATATATTGCCATCCTGAACGTTTCTGACCAAGTTTCAGAAGTGACCTGCACTCCTGAAATGTTGGGTATTTCAGATAAGTCCGCCATTCGTGACATCTGGAAAAAAGCCGATTTGGGAGCCCTTGGAAAAGGTTTGACAATGAGTGTGCCGGCTCATGGCGCGATGTTATTATCAGCAAAATAAAAATTTTCATCATGAAGAAACTCTTGTTGATTATTTCTATTTCATTTGCCTTGGCTGTCAATATTCAGGCACAGAAAAATCAGGATAAAACGCGCGATCCGCTGAAATGGCCATTTGCAAAAACTTCGATCTGGAATATGCCAATTGGCTCAAATGTTAGATATGTTCATGCGCACATCGAAAAAGCCATGGCAGCCGGAATGACCATCGACGAAGATTACATCGTGATGTCGCCGAACGAGCCAATAATGGACATTGCGCAAAATTTTGCAGGTTGGGACAAATCTAAAAGCAGATGTGCTGTTGAGGGGAAAGTGCTTTTTTCGGCACCCATTCCGCAATCATGGATCGTCAGTCCTGAAACCTGGGATGGAACAACTCCCAATGCAGGTTTGGCAGTTTTGATGCCCGACGGACACACAATCAAACAAACACAGCCTTTTGCACATTGTACCAAAGATCAGTCGGCAACTTCCCAATACCTGTTCCCTGATGTTGATATTTACGGAGATGGAATGTACGGAGCACATGGAGCCACCGGGCTGTCAGCAGTTGGCGGAACGCTTCGACTGGGTGAATTGACTTCAAACTCTGGTCCGATCAGACATGCGCTGAAAGTAAATATCTACGCCAAAAAGAATGTTTATTACGATTCCGAAACCAAAGGATTCCGCTGGCCCGGGAAATCGGCTGATGGTTATGCCGCCGGAAATTATTACAAAGACCGCCATTCAGAAATTGTAAAGGAATGCAGGATGGGCTCCTTGCTTGCACTTCCGGCAAAAATGAACCTCGATTCTTTGGAATTCGAAACCAGACCTGCCCGGATTTTAGCTGAAGCATTTCAAAATTACGGTGCCTATCTGGTTGACGACACTGCCTGAGATGTTTACGCCATCATGACCGAATGGTCGCCGGAAGGTCGTTTTGACGATGATTTCAGAAAAAACTGGGGCTTTTCGATGAAAGCCAAAGATAAAAATTCGGCATGGGCGCGTGACATGGATCGGATTTTCCTTAATTTGCACGTGATTGACAACAACTCGGCAACATCGGTTGGCGGTGGTGGAAAACCACGAATGCCGCTCGCTCCGGAATTTGAAAAGAAAAAGAATTAAAATTGTAATTGCATGATAGACAATGAACTTGATAAGCTTCCGAATAATTATCAAAGCCTGATAGACCAAATTTCTGAAACCTATGCATTAGGTCAACGGAAAGCCATTTCGGCTGTAAATTCAAACATGGTAGAGACTTATTGGAAAATAGGTCAGCACATCGTTGAATTTGAGCAGGGTGGTAAAAGCAAGGCAGAATATGGCAAAGCATTACTTGCAAATCTTTCGAAGGATTTAACTCATGCACACGGCAAAGGTTTTAGCCTGAGCAATGTTTATTTAACGCGTCAATTTTTTCTCAAATATCCAATTTTCCAGACAGTGTCTGGAAAATTAGATCGTCTCAGTTGGTCACATATTTGTGAACTCATACCTATTGATAATGAGGTTGAAAGGCAGTTTTACGAAGTTCAATGCCAAATTGAGAATTGGAATGTAAGAGAGTTAAAAAGGCAAAAAAACACATCTCTATTTTTACGTTTGGCCGCATCGAAAAATAAAGAAGAAATATTTAAACTATCCTCTAAAGGTCAAATTATAGAAAAGCCAACAGATTTGCTTAGAGAACCTTATGTATTTGAATTTTTAAAAATTCCCGACCCCTATCATTTAAACGAAACCGACCTCGAAAAACGCTTAATTGATCACCTGCAACATTTCTTGCTCGAACTAGGTAAAGGCTTTGCTTTTATTGGTCGGCAATACCGGATTACACTTGGCAACACTCACTATCATGTCGATTTGGTCTTTTACCATCGTATACTTAAATGCTTTGTGCTAATAGACCTGAAAAAAGAAAAAGCCGGTTACGAAGATGTTGGGCAAATGAATATGTACCTGGGCTATTTCGAAAACGAGGAAAACACAGAAGGCGATAACCAACCCATTGGCATTGTTTTAGCAAAAGAAAAGGACGATTTGCTGGTACAATATGCCATGCATAACCTTTCGTCGCAATTGTTTGTCAATAAATACCAGCTTTATTTGCCTGATAAAGAGGAGCTACAGCAATTAATTGAAGCTCATCTTAAAGAGAACGAAGAATATTAAATAGTAAATTAGAAACAAGAACAGACAAATTCTAACAATCAAGATACTATGAAACGAATTTCAATTTTATTATCAATCATCCTAGTCGTTCATCTATCGCTGAATGCGCAGGTTTACAAAGACAAAAAGGCGCCTATCGAATCGCGTATCAAAGATTTGGTTTCGAAGAT
>Ga0136636_10002721_pt1 | contig 10559 bp, 5 predicted proteins | sample AntDrymUQ8522106_2_FD_104653 | JGI IMG/M metagenome (GOLD analysis project Ga0136636, IMG submission 104653) | Polar desert sand microbial communities from Dry Valleys, Antarctica - metaG UQ852 (21.06) | ecosystem: Environmental > Terrestrial > Soil > Desert | place: Antarctica: Dry Valley... | reverse complement strand
TGCTTCATAAAGATTTGGCGCTGCTTAAATTGCTTGAAGGCCGTGATGTAGATGTGTATTATCTTGATGAATGGGCCGAAATACGGATGGAGCAATACCCCCGCAGCAGCCGTCCTGTTGAAGAGCCTCAAGCTGACGATGCATCTTCTGCGTTATTCAGAGAGGCGGAAAGCGTACAAAGCAGACTACGCTATAATAGTATTGAACCCGAATGTCTCCTTATTGCATTGAGTACTCCCGGGGTTGTATTTACGTATGAGCAACTTAAAACCTATCCGCTTTCATCCGCTCAGGTATTGCAGTGGTTCGAATCCGGAGCCCCTGCAGCACCCAAGGCATCCGGAGGAAGTTCAGAGGGGTTAGCCCCTGGTCGGGTTTCCACTGCAAGTACCGAAAACCTTGATAAATACTGTACCGATAAAATTAAAGAAGCACAAAAAGGAAGTCTCCTTCCCGTAATTGGAAGGGATAAAGAAATAAGGCAGATTTGTGAAATTATAAGCCGTAGAAGTAAATCAAATGTAATTATTACCGGTGATGCAGGGGTAGGTAAAACAGCTTTGCTAAGCGGCTTTGCCCTTGCTGTTGCTCAGGAAAAGGTACCGCTTCACCTGCGTAATATTTCCATTTATGAACTTGATAATGGGGCACTGGTAGCAGGGGCCTCCTATAAAGGCGAAATAGAAGACCGTGTAAGGAAAATAGCACAGGAGCTTGCCCACCTTGATAAACCTGTATTATTTATAGACGAAATACATACCCTGATAGATAAAAGCAATCCAAATGGGGGTGTAACCAGCATTTTGAAAGCAGAATTGGCGAAAGGATTGCTCACGGTTGTTTGTACCACTACTATAGATGAATATAGAAAGAGTATTGAAAAGGATGAAACCTTCAGCAGGCGTTTTGAAATGATAAAATTGCTGGAGCCGGATGCAGAAGTTGCTGAAAAAATGCTGCGTAATCAGGCTGAATTTTATGAGCAGCACCATCAATTATCCATCAACGATGAGGTATTTAAGGAAGCTATCCGCCTGTCAAAGCGTTTTATTAAAGACCGGAAACTTCCAGATTCTGCCCTTGATTTGTTGGATAGAACCCTCTCTGTTTGCCGTATGACAGCCGATACTGCCCTTGGTGATGTAGGAGCCTTTACACTAAAGTTAAGCGAAATGGATACAGATCCAAATGAGGATGATCTCAAATGGTTGTACAGGGAGGTGCAATCAGGACTAAGTCCGGTATTGCTTGCCCGCCATGATGAGGATCGTGAATTTCTTAAAATTCAGGCTACCAGGGAAATGAAAGAGTATCTCACCAAAATGTTTGAAAGTCTTGCAGGTATTGCCGCATTGGAAAAAAAATATATTGATGTAGTTGATCTAAGTGCTGTAGTGGCCAATATTACAGGTATTCCATTAGGCAAAATACAAACACGGGAACAGCAACGGCTTGTGAATATGGAAAACCACCTGAGGGAAAGAGTAATAGGGCAGGATCATGCTTTGAAAACGGTGGCAGATGCTATCCTTGAATCGAGGTCGGGCTTAAATAAAGCTGGACAACCCATTGCTTCCTTTTTCTTTTTGGGTCCGACCGGAACGGGTAAAACCGAATTGGCAAAATCGCTTGCCGAATTTATGTTTGAAGATGAAAACTCAATTATTCGATTTGATATGAGTGAATTTAAAGAAGAGCATTCGGCGGCTTTATTATATGGTGCACCTCCGGGTTATGTAGGCTACGAAGAGGGTGGGATGCTGGTAAATAAAATACGTCAACAACCATACGCTATTGTGCTTTTTGATGAAATTGAAAAAGCGCATCCTTCGGTTTTTGATATTTTCCTGCAAATATTAGATGAAGGAAAAATGCACGACCGGCTTGGAAAAGAAGGTGATTTTTCAAATGCAGTCATCCTCTTTACCTCTAATATTGGAGCAGAAAGTATCATTGAAAGTTTTGGGAAAAATATTATTCCAAAGTCAGAAGATCTGATGGAAATAATGACAAGATTCTTTAGACCCGAATTTTTGGCAAGGGTAACAGAGATTGTACCCTTTGCCCCGGTAAGTAAGGAAAATGTCTTGAAAATTTTCAATATCCACCTTAAACCACTAATAAAGCAACTACAACTTCAGGGTATTGAAATGAAAGTAACTCATGAGGCAGCTAATTATCTTGCAAACCTTGGATTTACCCCCCGGTATGGTGTAAGGCCCTTAAAAGGTGTCATCAGAACTTCATTACGAAAGCCATTAAGCCGAATGATAGTTAATTCTGAATTAGTAAAAGGTCAAACTGTAAAGGTTGATCTTGATAAAGAAGGGGCATTATCGTGGGAAATTGGAGGTGGCGACAACTAATTTAAATAAAGTATTCCAATTTATTTGAAATATTAAATAAAGAATGTATTTTTCCACTATATAAAACCAATTATTTATGAGTAATTATGGAATAGGAGGCAATGAAGTTCAAACAGATGCTAGCGAAGCCTTTGGTGAGATTCCTCAGAACAGAACATTAATGGCGGAAAAACTTACTAACGATCCTCCCGTTAAGCCACAGGTTATTCATGGTTTACAAACTATGGACCATGTTTTCGCACATTTTAATCCTAATGTTGATGTTGAATTTGAGGATTCGGAAGGTGTTTCAAGAAAAGAAAGTCTTAGGTTTGGTAATCTTGGAGATTTTGGAATAAAGGGGCTTACAGCTCAAAGTGAATTTCTAACTGATAATACCGCTCAGGCTGACGAGTATTCAAAAATTATCAAGCAGTTGAAAACCAATAAAATTCTTAAATCTGCTATTAGTGATCCAACGGCTAAAGCGGCCTTACTCGAATCAATTTATAGCATGATTGCAGAACTACAAAATAATAAATAATTTTTACATGGCATTTCTTGCGAAATTGAAAATTGGTGAAAATAGCTATAATGTGATTTCTGCGGACTATGAGGTTATTCAACCAATTGACCACAGGAATATGCCAAATGCAAACGTTAAACTAGGCTTCATAAATATAGTAATTGAATCAAGCAGCAAGGTAGAATTCTTTGAATGGGCAACCCAGCGCAGGATAAAAAATGGAAAAATTATTTTTTATAAAAAGGATAATGATGCTACCATGAAATCTTTAGATTTCATTGATGCCTTTTGTGTTCATTTTAAAGAAGTATTCGAAGCAGATGGAGCCATACCCATGAGAACGATTCTAAAAATCGTGGCCAGAGAAATTGAATGTATGGGTATTGTACGCGCCGAAAAATGGCCAGGATTTAAAGAAGGGAAGGCAGCTCCTGATGGTGACGGTGATACTCAAATCGCAAGCTTTAACCCTTCCGTAACCTAAAAAATATTGATGAGGAAATTCTTGAAACAATAAAATATTTAAAAAAAACAAAATCAAATCATATGAGTGAGCAATTAGCTGGATCAGCTTCTGGAGGCGATGGCGCCTTGCGGGAACGGCCTGAAATAGCCAACCCATTTCAATCACTAAAAGGGAGTAGCGAAAAATTGGCCAAATTTGGCGGTTTTGATTTGTTGGAAGCTTCAATTGAAGGCACAGCAAACCTAAATCCTGAACGCAAAGCCCGGCGCAATATTTTTTTGAGTGAGTCAGGAAAAAAAAGCGATCGTAACAGTCTTAAAAAAGTGCTGGAATTATGGGCGAATGTATTGGAAAGCGGAAGTGAAATAACGGACCTTGTAAGCCTGTGCGAACAAAAAGCAGATGAAGCCAAAGTCGTAGTAAAAAAGAACCTGTCAAAAGCTGTAGAAGCATCTAAAGATTTAGAAAGGGCGTACCGAAATGTAGCTTTGTTTTTCAAGAATTGTGAATCAGACAAGTTGAAAAATGTATCGTTTCTGAATTGCGAAGCCGACCAATTAAAAGATTTGGATAATACCCGGTTTATTGATGCTGTAAGCGAAGAATTAAAAGCCAATTTTGACAGGCTTGATCTTCGCAACAACTACAGTATTATGGTGCTGCCGGGATATTTGGGAAGCAACAAAGTAGTGGAAAAATGGGCGAAAATTGCACATGAAAACAAGGTTATGATGGTTACTGACTTTGAGCATCTTGATGCTGCTGACGATGTAATGGAAATGTTTGAATTGGCTAACCTTACAAGTGGTGACAAATACAAAAGCAATGTAATGATGACCTGTAACTGGCTGGTAGGCCGGGGCAAGTACGCGGAACTCGAAGAAGAAGATGACTTGTTTGTTCCTCCATCTGGTGCTTTGGCAGGTAAAATTTACAAAACACTCATGAGTCAGGTAACTGCCGGTAAGAAATTTGGCAGTATGAATGAAATTGATGGCGTAAGATTTGACCTTAAAAAGAGTGAAATAGCTAATCTGGAAAAAATGGGATTGGTGCCTTTGGTAAAGGAGTATGGTAAAGTAATGGCCTTTAGTGCAAAAACACTTTTCAATGGGGATAACCTTGGTCTTCAAACCTATTCTGTAGTAAGGGTGTTCGACTATGTAACCAAAGTATTGATGGACTTCCTCAACAGGCGTGCTTTCGAAAACTTTAATGCCAATACCCGTAAAGATCTAATGAGTCAGATTGTGAAATTTCTGGATGGAATTACCGGACCGGATAAACTCATTGAGGACTTTACCATTAAGCGTTTCGAACAAGATCAGGTACAAAAAGATAAAATTCACCTTGATATACACATGAAACCATATTTTCCCGCCAAGAATTTCATGATTAAAATGGAAGGACAGAAAGGAGATGATGGTAACGCTTGGGATACAAAGTACGATCAGCAGTAAGGAATAATTGATTGTTCTTTTAAAAAAAAGGTACCTGCCTGTAATAATTACTGGCAGGTATCTTTTTGTATTAAAAGGATAAAATTAAAAAGAAAACGGATATTATGTTATACGAATTTCATAATATCCTCATTTACAGAAGATACGTGAGAAATTTTATCTCTATTCTGGTATATTATAAAATTGAAAGGCCATGGTGAAAGGTTTTTAGAGGCGGCATTAAGATAGAAAAAACGTTCTATCCTTGTTTAGAGTATTTCTGAAAATACAATTCAATCATAAGTTTCTACCCTAAGCAGCACATTCCCTTTATCCTTCATTTCTCCTAAGGGTATGCCTTTTTGTAATTTGGGATCGTATAGCTGTACCACATGCTCAAAGCCAAGATCAACGTAAATCCTATCATCTATTATATATCCCTTACCCCTGATAATACTCTCTTTTCTCCGGTAACTTCCATCGGCTATAAGGTTTTCCAAAATCTGAATATTTACAAGAGCTCCATCTTTAAAGGGCTGATAGTTTCCCACAAGTTTAGCTTTTAAAAATAAAACATTCGGTTCTTTTACCTGGACGGTAGTTTCATCTGTTTGTACAGTAATAGCTAACTCTGCAAATTCTTCATCCACAACCTCTGTTTCTTCTACGACCTCTTTTTTATCAGGGGCAATTTTTACAGGCGTTTTTATAGCCACTTCTATCGGATTAAAGATATTGTATCCAAAATTCTTCATGTATAATTCTGGGTTTTCAAACAATTCTTTTACGGCTATTATTTTATAAACATACTGTGCCGTTTCCGGGTTTAGGTTCATTGTAAAATAATTACCCCCTTGCGATCGAATTGCTTTTGAAATATTTCCATTACCGAAATTGTAAGCTGCCGCCGTTAATGACCAGGAGTAGAAATTGTGGGTTCGAAAAATGTATTTGTAATAATCTCTGATTAACCTGCAGGCTGCAATGGTTGATTTTTCAATATCATCTCTTTCGTCTATAATATCATCTACCCTAAGCCCATAATCCCGGGCAGTACCCGGCATTAGTTGCCAATAACCCCTTGCACCGGCTTTTGATACAAGTAATTGAAAATTACTTTCTACAATGGGCAGGTATTTAAAATCTACTGGCAGCCCATGTGCTCTAAGCTGGTACTCAATATATGGAAAGTAGTTGTTAGACTGGGTTCGGATAGAGGGCATACTTGCAATAGATCGCATCCGCTTGATGATGTCCATCAACTTTTCTCCAACAAATTTATTGGTAACCGGAATGGCTTCGCCGCAAAAAGTAATTCTATGCTGGGCGCTGGCGTTTATAGAAATATTGGATAAAAGCATAAATACCCAAAAGGCTCTTTTCAACAAATATTCCTTCCCAATTTTCATTATTATCCAATTTAAAAATTCAGGGTAGGCTCCTTAAATTTAATTATGCGAAAATTCACTATTATATAATTTTCCCGGAATGTTTAACTTAAGCCCAATTATATTGAGTCTGTCAATCATTTGAAATTCAAAGTTGTCTGAATCTTCTACGGAAGCAGCACGAATTGCCAATACCATTTCAATATACCGACCCGGTAACAAGTAGGGGAAGCCTGTAATATATAGCGGATGAAATGGTATTTGGCTACCTTTAGATGTTTTGAGTGTAAGTTGAGTAATTCCCGTAAGAAATTCTTTGTCAGAAAAATTTTCAAGGGTTAGCCGCAAATATGCATTTCCACCATTGAAATAAATGCCCGAAAGATGAACGGCCACTCCCTTTACACTATCACTCGTTATAATGTTAGCTTCTTTTTCTAAAACCTCTTTGCTAAATTTGTAATTGGCTACGGTATCAGACACTATAAAATAATCAGCGGCTAACCTTTGATTGAAAGGTGGGTTGTTAAATGCAAAATTTGGATAGGCTTTATATAGTTGTGCCTGTGTAAGAGGAACATTCACCTGTTGCTTTTTAAGCATTTCGCGGGTAAAAGGCCCTTTTTTGGTCAACCTTAATTCCAAATTTAATTTAGCCTTTTTAATTTCTTCGAGTCGGAAAAGGGGATACTGTGCTCCCTGCTGTAGCTTCAATGCCTCTTGATAGGATTTTTTAGATTTATCATATTCTTCCTGACTAAAGAAGTTATCGGCTTCATTTATTAAAGCCTGATAAGCCCGACGGTCAGCCTCTACTTTTTCACGCATTTGTTCCTTAACAGCCTCTTGCTTTATCCATGCCTCCAATTCATTCAGGCTTCCTATTTTTTCCTGCGAAAGGGTAAGGCCAGGCAATAAGTTTTGTGCCGCAGTATAATGTTTTCTTGCCTCATCATATTTACCCTGCTTAAGCGCCAAATCACCTTTTACAATAATATCCTTGTATTCCTGTTCCTGCTTCAATTTTTCAGCAGCGGCAAGTTTTTCAGCTTGTTCAATACGATTTTTTAATTCCTGATCTTTTTCAGCTTTTATTGCTTGTTTCTTTTGGGTAATCAGTCTTTCTTCCTCATCTTTTATCCAATTAAGTTTTTGCACCGCATAGGGATCTTTAGGTTTAACTTTTAGTGCAAGTAAATAACTCTGCTTTGCCTCATCCCATTGCTGTTGTGTAGTGGCCTTATCTGCAACGGATATTGCCTCTCTATAAGCTTTACTTTTTGCTTCGTCTTCGGCAAGCTTCTTTTTATCTGATTCTGCTTGCTTTGCTATACCGTTCAGTAAATTCTCAATTTCTCCGATTTTGTTTTTTGCATACGTTTCATCAGGTTTTATTTCTTTTGCGTATGTATATATGGTTATAGCTTCGGCAAATTGCTTACTGTTATATGCTGCATCAGCTCTTGCTATTGCGCTATTGTAACTATCCTGCAACTTCTTAGCCAATGCCGCGGCATCTTTTTCCTTTTCAGTCTTTTGAGTGGCAGCAACTATATTATCTATATCATCTATCCTGTTTTGTGCATAGCTGTCCGCAGGCTTCATAGCCAATACTTCAATATATTGCTGCCTTGCCTCAGTGTATTTTTTTTGTTCAAATAATTTATCAGCTTTCGTCACCTGAGTTTTATATTTTAACTGCGCTGCTTTTGCCTTGTCTAAAATAGCCTTATCATTTGCTGCAGAAGCTTTAGCTTCTTTCAAATTACCTATATCCGCAATTCGGCCCTTTGCATAAAAATCTGCAGGTCGTAAAGCTATTGCTTCCTTAAACCACTTTTCAGCTTGCTCATACTGCTCGGCTTTTAAGGCAGTTTCACCTTTTGCAATTATTGCATTGTATTGTTCTGTAAGCTTGCGCTCCTCGTCCAATTTTTTCCGTTCCGTTTCTTCCCGAAGCCTTTGTTCCTCCAATTTTCGGTCTATCAAATTTATACGGGCATTCGGATACTTTTCAGTTGGCAGTACATTCAGTGCTTGCGTATATAGCAGTCTTGCTTCCCCAAGTTTACCGGCTTCGAAAGCTTCATTGGCATTTTCAAGTACCTCGTCATATTGCTTTTTTACTTGAATTACCTGATTATTTTTTTGGGATTCCCCGTCAGTTAATATTTCAAGAATTTTTTCAATGACACTTAACCGATTAGTAGCATGAATATTGTCGGCATTTATTTTCAATACTTCCTTATAACCTCTTGAGGCAGCCTCATATCTTTTATCGCTGTAAGCCTTATCTGCTGCTTCAAGCAAAGGTTTCCACTCATTTTCATCCGTACTCCCATGTTGCAAAGTAGTAACCTGAGTGGATTTCCTTGTTTCCACCTCAGGTTTGGAGCCCTTATCTGGCATTGGATCAGGTGCAATAAATACTTGCTGTTGATACGTTTTGGATAACTCCTTGAGTGTTTTTACATTGGAAAGGTCGTAAAAAAGATTATGCTTATTGGGGTCATAATTGTTGAGGTAGTTAATGGAAAGCCTGTGGGTGCGGTTACCTTCTGTTATCACAAGCATTGCCTGCACGGCTTCTGCATTTTTTGGAATTATGATTAAGCCATTATCCCTTCGGGGTCTGCAGGTAAAATTTTCCTTATCCGAAATATCGAAATCAGTAATGGTTGAGGGAAAGAGAATAAAGGTTTGGGCATGCATAGCCACATTAACAGGCATACCACCAATTTCCTGCGCATTGGTAGTGAAGCCGTAGAATAATAAAAACCCTACGAGAAATAGTTTCAGTCTTTGCATATATTTTTGTATCGAAGCTAATAACCTAATAACCTAACAGGTGACAAAATACAAATAAAGGTTTAGAAAGCATACACTATTAAAAAATGAATACTCTATTTGGCCAAAATGGCTACAAGGAGTGTGTAAAGTTAAAGGTTATCTCGACAAACCCTATTATTGACATAAAAATGAGGATAACAATACGTTTATAATACTTCGGTATCATATTATATTGCTGAAAAAGAAATATGGTCTGTTCCACGTGTTTCTTCCTCAATCGGATGCATAAAGAAAGATTTCCCCATTTCTCATCTTTATATCTGCAAGCTAAATTACTGACCAAACCATTCCACCGTATGAAAAAGAGTGATGAACAATTGCCTTGCATGCTTATATGGAAGGGTACAAGCCAATGTAATATAAATGGCTAAAAGCAAAAGATAATGGTTCCGGCTCAATAACTGATAATTGGTTTGTGAGGGCTTGATCTGTATAAATTAATAAGATACAGGTTTACAGTTTACGATTGTATTTACTTGCCAAAGTGTAGAAAAAAAATTAAGATATTTATATTTTTTTACCTTGACACCACATTCCTCTTTTATAAACCAACAATGTAAAATATAAAAAACAAACAATGCGTACATTAATTTTTGCATCTCTACTGCTTATTCTTACGTCAGTTTCCAGGCGGAATGTGGGTATCAACAAATTGAATCCCAGTCAACCACTTGATGTAAATGGGAATGTAAACGTTGCCGGCAATCTTTTAGTTAATGGAACAAGCGGGGAGCTTCCATGCATTTAGCAAGGCACGCCTTTGGTTTCCATTGAAGCTATGCGTGGCAGGTACCCATACTATAAAGTCAACCGCCAATTCGCCGTCTTCGCTTTCACTAAATAGCCACACTGGGTTAATTTTGCTTGCCTTATAAAAATACACCGGCTTATACTCGCTATCCTTGTATAAATAAACCGATACCGAACTCATTGATGCAGCATTCATCCAAAAATATTGCCCCGATACCCTGGAAAGCCTCTCCGTATAGCGCGTATGGTTGATGGGGATGTAGGGAAGAGTAGGTAAACCATAGTCCGGATTCGGGAAACAAGAGACCTGAAGTTGGGAGTACGGGAAGTCGGTAAGTTCGGACACTGTCTTATGGACGGCTACCCTTTTCAGTGAAGTAGTTGCTTCCCCGTTCGGGGACGTTGCGGTACATTGAAAATTTAAATATTCAAGACACTTGATTTACTTCTATTTTGCGTTCGCTTCTTGCTCGGTATAGCTATTTTATATCAGATTTTTGTGATGTATTCTGAAAGCTCCTGTAATATAATCCCATTGCAAGAACTTCATTTTTTTTAATTACACTATTGTTTAAGAATTTGCTTGTCAAAAGCACCACCTCAGTTTCAGTATTTCTTATCCAAATATTTTTGTAATTACTTACATCTTTTGTTTTTGCCCAAGAAATAAATGGATTACCGGCTGAATTTTGTAAGTCTGATGTGGAATATCTGGCGTAAACCACTATTATCAATGCTTGCGGTATTTGACCAGAGATTATGTTGTAGGGTTTTAGAGAAATGGTATGCCAGCCG
>Ga0136636_10002719_pt1 | contig 10561 bp, 9 predicted proteins | sample AntDrymUQ8522106_2_FD_104653 | JGI IMG/M metagenome (GOLD analysis project Ga0136636, IMG submission 104653) | Polar desert sand microbial communities from Dry Valleys, Antarctica - metaG UQ852 (21.06) | ecosystem: Environmental > Terrestrial > Soil > Desert | place: Antarctica: Dry Valley... | reverse complement strand
GCAATCACCACAAACGCGCTGAAGGAGGCAATCAGGATCGTGCGTCGGCGTTGCTCATCCGTGAAGTCCTGTGTGTAGTGGATGAAAAACGGCACGATGGCCAAGGGGTTAACGATAGCCAACAAGGTGACGAGGGGTTTGAAATCCATGGTGTGGCGGCGGGTGGTTGAAGGTGATGGAATCAAAAGGGCCAATAGCCGATGTGATGATGCGGTGCTTGGCTGTTAAACGAGCCGTGTTGTGATTGACGTTCCAGGGCGCTGGGCTCACCGTGCTGTGCGGGTGAGGTAACGTTTGCGCCAAAAAACCAGCACAAGCAGCAAAGCCACCGTGCCCATCGCCCCCAGCGCCCACCACAAGCCGGTTTGGGTGTGAATCAGCGGCAAAAACTCAAAGTTCATGCCAAAAAAACCGGTGATGAAGTTCAGCGGCAAAAAGATCGCTGTGAGCACGGTCAGCGTGCGCATGATCTCGTTGGTGCGGTGGCTTTGGGCGTTGAAGTGAATTTGCACCGCCGTTTCGGCGCTTTGTTCCAACTGCCGCACGTGCCGTGCCACGCGTTCGATGTGTTCAAGCACGTCGCGACTGCGCACCTGAAGCATGTCGCGCTCTGCCTGGGTCAAGGGCGGGTCGGTCTCAGACCAGTCGTTGTGTTCATCTGTCCAGTCTTGAATGGCCACGCCCTGGTCTTCGCACAGCTCGGCGAGTTGATGCAGGGTTTGCCGGGCTTCTAACAGCGCACTCCACCGAGCGAAGCGGGTTTTGGGGCTGAGCAGCTCGGCTTGCCAATGATCGAGTTGGTGGCTGAGCTCGCGACGCAGGGACAAAAAGCTGTCCACCATATGGTTGATGATGCGCAGCATGAGGTCCGGCGGATTGGCAGCCACGCCGCGCGCACCCGCAGATCGGGTGTCGGGGGCGCTGAGCGCATTGGCAACGTTGGGCTGTTCGGGCGGGTTGGTCGATGCCAGCAGACGTTGGGCAAAGGTGTCGTCCACCGTGCAGTTGTCAGGGTGCACCGTGAGCAAGATGCGGTCAAACACCACAAACCCCACGGGTTTCGTGGTGATGCGCCTCAAAATGGGTGGGCCACTGCGTTTGTGTGCGGAGGTGCCTGTCACGCTGCGGATGTCGACGTCATCGGTCGTCAGGCGGCGAAACACCAGCAGATCGTAGGCCGCCGTGTAGTCATAGCGGGAGGGAAGTTGGGGGTTGAGCAGATCGGCCACATGCAAGTCGACCAGTTGCAGTTGGCACAGGCGCATCAGCATGGCTTGGATATCGGCCTGACGCTGCTCAAATTCGCTGCGCTCGCACGCCAGCCAAAGGTAGCCGCTGTCGGGCAGTTGCAACTGCACCAAGGCATCCGGCTGCACCGGCGAGTTCAACTCACGCACCTGAGCTGCGTTGATGGCAATAATCCGCATCGCCCCACCTTTCACGAAAAAATAGGCGTCAGCCCAAGTATTTTTATGGGTTGGTTGCTACCGATTAAGCAGCAATCGTGCCGCGTCGCGTGCGAAGTAGGTCAGCACCCCATCGGCGCCAGCACGTTTGAAGGCCAACAGGCTTTCCATCATCACAGCATCGTGATCAAGCCAGCCATTCTGCGCAGCGGCCTTGATCATCGCGTATTCGCCAGACACTTGATAGGCAAAAGTCGGCACCTTGAAGGTGTCTTTGACCCGGCGCACCACGTCCAAATACGGCATGCCAGGCTTGACCATCACCATGTCGGCCCCCTCGGCAATGTCCATGGCCACCTCGCGCAGGGCCTCGTCGCTGTTCGCTGGGTCCATTTGGTAGACCTTTTTGTTGCCTTTTCCCAAATTGCCCGCAGAGCCCACCGCGTCACGAAAGGGTCCGTAAAAGGCGCTGGCATATTTTGCGCTGTAGGCCATGATGCGGGTGTGCACAAAGTGCTGTGCCTCCAGTGCTTGCCGAATAGCGCCGACCCGGCCATCCATCATGTCGCTTGGTGCCACGATGTCAGCGCCCGCCCCGGCTTGCGTCAGCGCCTGCTTGACCAGCATGTCGACCGTCGCGTCGTTCATGATGTAACCGTTTTCCTCGGGTCGAGGGTCAGGCAGGCCGTCCTGGCCGTGGGTGGTGAAGGGGTCCAGCGCCACGTCGGTCATGATGCCCAGTTCGGGAAAGGCAGTCTTCAACGCCTGAATCACGGTGGGCACTAGGCCGTCGGGGTTTAGTGCTTCGCGGCCATCGGGCGTCTTCAATGACGCGTCCACCACCGGAAACAAGGCCATCACTGGAATGCCCAGAGCCACACATTCTTCTGCCACAGGCATGAGAAAATCCAAACTCAGACGCTCCACGCCGGGCATGGACGCCACCGGTTGACGCTGTTTGAGGCCATCGACCACAAACACTGGGTAAATCAGATCACTGGGTGTGAGTGTGTTTTCGCGAACCAAAATCCGGGTGAAACTGTCCCGGCGCAGGCGACGTGGGCGGCCAAAAGGGTAGGGCGCATAGCTTTGCATGTGAAAAACTTCCATATTTATTATCATTTCAACCTGAAATGACAGAAATTTTGCTTTTTGCTTGATCTTGTCAAAAAGTTTTGTTAAATTAGACCCCGGGCAGTTTACTGCTCCCCGCTTTTCCTCCCTGAGCGGGGCCTTGATGTGTGACAGCAAATAGGCTTATCACCCCAGCACATGTGCTGGGGTTTTTTTTTGCCCCTCGGATTCTTTTGCTCTAAACTGATCCGATGCTCTGGATCAAATCTCTTCACATCGTTTTTGTCGCCAGCTGGTTTGCGGGCCTGTTTTACCTTCCCCGCATTTTTGTCAATCTGGCCATGGTCCCTTCAGATTCTGTGGCCGAGCGTGAGCGTCTGCTCTTGATGGCGCGCAAGCTGTTGCGGTTCATGACCGTGATTTCTATACCCGCCGTGGGGCTGGGTGTTTGGCTGTGGGCGGGTTATGGCATCGGTTGGGGCCCGGGCAACGGCTGGATGCATGCCAAGTTGTTGCTCGTTGGGTTGGCCATTGGTTATCACCACGCGTGCGGCGTTATTTTGAAAAAGTTTATCACTGGTCAGCAGCGCCACAGCCACGTCTGGTTTCGCTGGTTCAACGAGGTTCCCGTGATCCTGCTACTGGGCATTGTGTGTCTGGTGGTGGTGAAGCCGTTCTGATTGCCGCATGCCGACGCACAAAACCTCCGCTTGGCTTTTGGCCCAGGTGTACCTGGGGCTGATTGTTTATGCCAGTTTGTACCCATTCGTGCATTGGCGCTACCAAGGCGTGGCACCCTGGGTGTTTATGTTGGCGCCGTGGCCCAAATATTGGACCGGGTTTGATGTGGTCTCCAATGTGCTGGGCTACATGCCACTGGGGTTCCTGCTGGCTTTGAGCGCACTGCGCACTGGTCGGGGACGGTGGGCGATCTTGGCTGCGCTGCTGGCGTGCGCCTTGCTGTCATTTGCCATGGAATCCCTGCAGATGTTCTTGCCAGACCGTGTGCCGTCCAATGTGGATCTCGGTTTGAATGTGATGGGTGCCATGCTTGGCGCGGTGATGGCCTGGAGTCTGGAAAAACTCGGGCTGTTGCAGCGCTGGGGGCGTTTTCGGGCCAATTGGTTTGTTGCGGATGCGCGTGGCGCGTTGGTATTGCTGGCGCTGTGGCCCATCGCGCTGCTGTTTCCCACCGCAGTGCCATTTGGCTTGGGGCATGTATTGGAACGCATTGAAGGAGCGCTGGTTGATGTTTTGGACAACAGCCCGTTTCTGGAATGGCTGCCGGTGCGTGATGTTGCGTTGCAACCGTTGCTGCCCACGGTGGAGTGGTTGTGCGTCATGTTGGGCGTGATGGTGCCTGGACTGTTGGGTTATTGCATCATTCGCCGCACGTATCGGCGTGTCTGGTTCTTGGTGTGGTTGCTGGCAATTGGCGTGGGTGCCTCTGCGCTCAGCGGAGCGATGAGCTTTGGTCCTGCGCATGCGTGGGCGTGGCTAACCCCAAGTGTTGAGAAAGCGTCGCTGGCGGGGTTGGGTGCCCTGTGTGCGCTGTTGTGGCTGCGCCAGCGGGCAGCGGCGGCGATTGGAGTGCTTGCGCTGGGGGTGTATCTCAGTTTGATCAATCAAACGTTCACCAGCCCCTACTTGGAGCAGACGCTCTTCATGTGGGAGCAAGGCAGATTCATTCGTTTTAACGGCCTCGCACAGTGGCTGGGTTGGTTATGGCCGTTTGCAACCTTGGTGTATCTGCTGAGTGTTTTGTGGAGCAAAGAGTCAAAAAACTAGAATCGGGTCATGACACATTCACCACCCTTTGATATCGCCACGCCCGAGGTCAGCTACTACCAACGGCATATTTTTTTCTGCGTGAACGAACGCCCCAACGGCGAAGCCTGTTGTGCCCAGCTGGGTGCCATGGTGGCGTTAGACCGTTGTAAATCCCAAGTCAAGGCAGCAGGCCTGTCGGGTCCGGGCAAAGTTCGCGTCAACAAGGCGGGTTGCCTAGACCGTTGTGCGGCCGGTCCCGTGGCTGTGGTCTACCCGGAAGCTGTTTGGTACAGCTACGTTGACGCCAGTGACATTGATGAGATTGTTGAATCCCACTTGAAGAACGGACAAGTCGTGCAGCGCTTGTTGACGCCAGCCCATCTGGGTCGTTAAGTTTCCAGTTATTTGGCCCTTTAACTCATGTATTTATTGGGTTTATAGCTATATCTTTTGCATTGACCGTGAGTCAGCTCACGCGTTAAACCGGTTTCCCCATGAAAAAACTGATATTGATTCTTGCGACGGTGATTTGCGCCGTCGCCCATGCGCAAGAGCCCCAGGCGCCTGAAGTTGCCGCGCGGTCGTACTTGCTGCTTGATGTGACGGCCGACCAAATTCTGGCGCAGAAAGACATCGACGTGCCGGTGGAGCCAGCGTCGTTGACCAAATTGATGACGGCGTACCTGGTGTTTGATGCGTTGCGTGTCAAAAAAATTGATCTGAAGCAAACGTTGCCTGTGAGCGAACGAGCCTGGAAAATGCCGGGCTCTCGCATGTTCATTGATCCAAAAATGCAGGTCCCAGTGGAAGACTTGATTAAAGGCATGATCGTGCAAAGCGGCAACGACGCCACCGTGGCCTTGGCAGAAGCTGTCGGTGGCAGCGTAGAGCGGTTCGTGCAAATGATGAACGACCAGGCCAAGGTGCTGGGTATGAACGCCACGGGCTACAAAAATCCAGAGGGGTTGACCGAGCCGGGGCACGTCACCACGGCGCGAGACCTTAGTGTGCTCGCCACCCGACTCATGCGTGATTTTCCAAACTACGTGGCTTATTACGCCATCCAGAAGTACCACTATCCCGGAACACCGGCTACCAATGACAGCAACCGCAACTTGTTGCTGTTCCGTGACCCTTCCGTCGATGGGCTCAAAACCGGCCATACCAATGCCGCGGGCTACTGCCTGATTGCAACCGCCAAGCGTGATGTGCCAGGTGTGCAGGGGCGTCGGCTGCTGTCTGTCGTTTTGGGTGCCAACAATGAAAATGCGCGGGCCAATGAATCGCAAAAACTTCTCAACTGGGGCTACACCGCGTTTGAAGCGATCAAACTGTTCGATGCCAATCAGCCTGTGGTCACGCCAGCGGTTTGGAAAGGAAAATCTCCCACTGTGGGTCTGGGTCAGTCGCGAGCCATTGTGGTTGCAGTGCCAGCGGGTACGGGCAGCAAAATCACCACTGCTGTGGCGCGGCCCGATCCGTTGGTCGCCCCGTTGTCCAGTGGGCAACAGGTCGCCACACTCAAAGTCAGCAGCGCAGGCCGCCAGATTGCTGAGTTTCCTCTGTACGCCTTGCAGGCTGTCGAACAAGCGGGCGTCATGGGTCGCGCCTGGGACTCGTTGCGTCTGTGGATTAAATAGATTGCGGCGCACGCCCTGACCTGATATAGTTGAGGGCTTTTCGGAATTTCCGAAGGGATTCACGTTTTCGTTTTTTAGTTTTCAAACGTTTAGGGACGTTTAGTCATTAGGAGGCTCAGGTGCCAACCATTAACCAGTTAATTCGTCAGGGGCGTGCGGTCGAAACGATCAAGTCCAAAAGCCCGGCGATGGAAAATTCTCCACAACGCCGCGGTGTTTGCACTCGCGTCTACACCACAACCCCAAAAAAGCCAAACTCGGCTTTGCGTAAAGTTGCCAAAGTGCGCTTGACCAATGGATTCGAGGTGATTTCTTACATTGGCGGTGAAGGCCACAACCTGCAGGAACACAGCGTGGTGCTGGTTCGCGGCGGTCGTGTCAAGGATTTGCCTGGTGTGCGTTACCACATTGTGCGTGGTTCGCTCGATTTGCAAGGCGTGAAAGATCGCAAGCAATCGCGCTCCAAGTACGGTGCGAAGCGTCCAAAAGCTAAATAACTTTTTGTTCGTTTGTATAGCAGGTGTTTGTTGCTGCGTGGCGCAGTCGGCAAACGTAGTGACCCGGTGTTTGGGTCGAGTAAGTGAGAGTCTTATTTGTTAACTCTCGCGGTGTTTGAAAAAATGCCAACTGAAGCAATAGAGGTGAAAAAATGCCACGTCGTCGCGAAGTCCCTAAACGTGAAATCTTGCCTGATCCAAAGTTCGGCAATGTTGAGCTGTCCAAATTCATGAACGTGATCATGGAAGGCGGCAAGAAAGCCATCGCCGAGCGCATTATTTATGGCGCGCTTGAGCAAATCGAAAAGAAGCACCCTGACAAAGACCCGCTGGAAGCCTTTACTGTTGCTATCAACAACGTGAAGCCTCTGGTTGAAGTGAAGTCTCGTCGCGTGGGTGGTGCCAACTACCAAGTGCCAGTGGAAGTTCGTCCTGTTCGTCGTTTGGCGTTGTCCATGCGCTGGATCAAAGAAGCCGCACGCAAACGTGGTGAAAAATCCATGGCCCTGCGTTTGGCTAACGAGCTGTTAGAAGCCACCGAAGGTCGTGGCGGTGCTATGAAAAAGCGTGACGAAGTTCACCGCATGGCTGAAGCCAACAAGGCCTTCTCTCACTTCCGTTTCTAAACGGTACCTGCGGCATCCGGGTTCTTGGGTGTGATGTGACGGCGCCATGACGCTGTCACATCGGCATCGGACACTTGGAAGCCGTTTGCCAGTCGTGTTTTGCGGCTGGCGCTTCTCAGAATTTGATCAACCAAGGATCCAACATGGCTCGCCATACCCCCATTGAGCGCTATCGCAATATTGGCATTTCGGCCCACATTGACGCTGGCAAAACCACCACGACCGAGCGCGTGCTCTTTTACACTGGTGTGAACCACAAGATTGGTGAAGTCCATGACGGCGCTGCCACCATGGACTGGATGGAGCAAGAGCAAGAGCGTGGCATCACGATCACGTCTGCTGCGACCACCTGTTTCTGGAAAGGTATGGACAAGTCCTTGCCTGAGCACCGCATCAACATCATTGACACCCCTGGCCACGTCGATTTCACGATTGAAGTTGAGCGTTCCATGCGTGTTTTGGATGGTGCTTGCATGGTGTATTGCGCAGTGGGTGGCGTACAGCCTCAGTCTGAAACCGTGTGGCGTCAGGCAAACAAGTACAAAGTGCCTCGTTTGGCCTTTGTGAACAAAATGGACCGTACAGGCGCTAACTTTTTCAAGGTTGTTGACCAGATGAAGTTGCGTCTGAAGGCCAGCCCTGTTCCCATGGTGATCCCAATCGGCGCTGAAGAAAACTTCACGGGTGTGGTCGACTTGATCAAGATGAAAGCCATCATTTGGGATGAGGCGTCTCAAGGCATGTTGTTTGACTACAAGGACATTCCTGTTGAGCTCGTGGCTTTGGCCAAAGAGTGGCGCGAAAAGATGGTGGAAGCCGCTGCCGAAGCGACTGAAGAACTGATGAATAAGTACCTTGAAGAAGGTGATTTGTCTGAAGAAGAAGTCAAGTTCGGTATCCGCAAGCGCACGATCGCCAGCGAAATTCAACCGATGTACTGCGGCTCTGCGTTCAAGAACAAGGGTGTTCAACGGATGTTGGATGCTGTGATTGAATTCATGCCATCGCCTGTGGACATTCCGCCCGTGAATGGTATGGATGAAGATGAAACGCCCGTGGTTCGCCAAGCTAGCGACACAGAGAAGTTTTCTGCGCTCGCATTCAAATTGATGACTGATCCATTTGTGGGACAGTTAACCTTCGTTCGCGTGTATTCCGGCGTCTTGCAAAAGGGCGATACCGTTTACAACCCGATTCGGGGCAAAAAAGAACGTATTGGCCGTATCGTGCAAATGCACGCCAACAAGCGTGAAGAAGTCAGCGAAATTGTTGCAGGTGACATCGCGGCTTGTATCGGACTCAAAGACGTTACCACGGGTGAAACACTGTGCGATCCAACGGCGATCGTGATGCTTGAGCGCATGATTTTCCCTGAGCCAGTGATCACCCAGGCCGTCGAGCCAAAGACCAAAGCTGATCAGGAAAAAATGGGTATTGCCTTGCAGCGTTTGGCCCAAGAAGACCCCTCATTCCGCGTCAAAACGGATGAAGAATCAGGTCAGACACTGATCGCTGGTATGGGTGAGTTGCACTTGGAAATCATTGTTGACCGCATGAAGCGTGAGTTTGGTGTTGAAGCCAATGTCGGCAAGCCTCAAGTGGCTTACCGTGAAACCATCCGTAAGACTGTTGAAGACGCAGAAGGCAAGTTTGTGCGTCAGTCCGGCGGTAAGGGTCAGTACGGTCACGTGGTCTTGAAGATTGAGCCCAATGAGCAAGGTAAGGGTATTGTGTTCGTCGATGCGATCAAGGGCGGCGTGGTTCCTCGGGAATACATTCCTGCTGTGGAAAAAGGCATTTACGAGGCCGTGACCCAAGGTGTGTTGGCAGGTTATCCAGTGGTTGACGTCAAGGTGACGTTGCACTTCGGTTCATACCACGACGTTGACTCGAATGAATTGGCGTTCAAAATGGCAGCCATCTTTGGGTTCAAAGAAGGTTGCCGTAAAGCTGGCCCCGTCATTCTTGAGCCTATGATGGCCGTGGAAGTGGAAACACCCGAAGATTACGCCGGTAACGTGATGGGCGATTTGTCCTCTCGTCGCGGCATGGTTCAGGGCATGGAAGACATGGTTGGTGGCGGCAAAGCCATCAAGGCTGAAGTGCCTTTGTCTGAAATGTTTGGTTACTCCACAACATTGCGTTCGATGTCTCAAGGCCGTGCTTCCTACACCATGGAATTCAAGCATTACACGGAAGCTCCGCGCAGTGTGTCTGAAGCCATCATGGCTGCACGCGCAAAGTAATTGCCCGGGGTTGGAGCAAGATTTGCGAGACAAATTTGCTCCGACTCCTCTGATCAAATAGATATCCTTGTCTGCGACGGTGTGCCGCCCTGTTTCCCGTGCGGGGCGAATCAGCAACATCGTGCAAACATTAAACCAATACACGGGAATCAGCTCTTTGGAGAATTGAAAAATGGGAAAAGAAAAATTCGCGCGCACCAAGCCCCACGTCAACGTGGGCACCATTGGTCACGTTGATCATGGCAAAACAACCCTGACTGCCGCCATCACCACTGTGCTGGCAGCTAAGTTCGGTGGCCAAGCCAAAGCCTACGACCAGATCGATGCAGCACCTGAAGAAAAAGCACGCGGCATCACCATCAACACGGCGCACGTTGAATACGAAACTGCAAATCGTCACTATGCCCACGTTGACTGCCCTGGTCACGCTGACTATGTGAAGAACATGATTACCGGCGCGGCTCAAATGGACGGCGCTATTTTGGTGTGTTCCGCAGCTGACGGCCCCATGCCTCAAACCCGGGAACACATCCTGTTGGCTCGCCAGGTCGGTGTGCCTTACATCATCGTGTTCCTGAATAAGTGTGACATGGTTGATGATGCAGAACTGTTGGAATTGGTTGAAATGGAAGTTCGCGAACTTCTGGATAAGTATGACTTCCCAGGCGACAAGACGCCCATCATCCATGGCTCCGCTAAGCTCGCAATGGAAGGTGACAAGGGTGAGTTGGGTGAGGAAGCTATTTTCAAGCTCGCAGCCGCACTGGATAGCTACATCCCTCTGCCAGAGCGCGCAGTGGACGGCGCATTCCTGATGCCTGTAGAAGATGTTTTCTCCATCTCTGGTCGCGGCACCGTGGTGACGGGTCGTATCGAACGCGGTATTGTCAAAGTCGGCGAAGAAATCGAAATCGTCGGTATCCATGACACCCAGAAAACCATCTGCACAGGCGTGGAAATGTTCCGCAAATTGCTCGACCAAGGCCAAGCAGGTGACAACGTTGGCATCTTGTTGCGTGGTACCAAGCGCGAAGACGTGCAGCGCGGTCAAGTGCTGTGCAAGCCCGGTTCGATCAAACCACACACCCACTTCTCGGGCGAAATCTACGTCTTGTCCAAAGACGAAGGTGGTCGTCACACGCCTTTCTTCAACAACTACCGTCCTCAGTTCTACTTCCGTACAACGGATGTGACCGGTGCGATCGAGTTGCCAGAAGGCAAAGAAATGGTGATGCCTGGTGACAACGTTTCCATCACGGTCAAGCTGATTGCGCCGATCGCTATGGAAGAAGGTCTGCGCTT
>Ga0136636_10002718_pt1 | contig 10564 bp, 15 predicted proteins | sample AntDrymUQ8522106_2_FD_104653 | JGI IMG/M metagenome (GOLD analysis project Ga0136636, IMG submission 104653) | Polar desert sand microbial communities from Dry Valleys, Antarctica - metaG UQ852 (21.06) | ecosystem: Environmental > Terrestrial > Soil > Desert | place: Antarctica: Dry Valley... | reverse complement strand
GAACTCAGCAACGAACGTGTAAGCATGTTCTTTCCTTCCCTCAACGGCATCGTGGAACTCCAGCGCGAAGCGGATGCACGCATCTATCGCCTACCCTCCAATTTGCTTCGCCTCCCCCAAGGCCAACCCATGGCCATGCTGGTGGTGGGGCAGAACACCGATGGCTATGCCTACCACCTGGTGGAAGGCACCATTAGCGCCAATGTCAACCTGCGCCTTAGACCGCGCAGTGGGGATATGGAGGAGCTGGCGGCGCGGTTGCAGGGGATGTGAAGGGCCTGCTAGTGTCGGCGCTGGCGTATGTATGTTTGATGGGCTGAGAGAGCATGAGACCGGGGAGAGGGCGGCGATCGCGACGATGGTGAAGAAAATGGACCAGTCGTAGATGGAGACGGCCTACCCCGGTTCAAGTCCCCTCCCTAACCCCGACTAACCAAGCCATGTGGAAGACTGGCGTTATATTGGAGCGATTCTAGTGAGTTCACTTTGCTTCTTTTGCTCTGTACGGTATTGAATAGCTGAAAGAGATTCACACATTCTCTTAGTAAGGGCCTAACTTGATGAACAAGCCTGAGTAATAATGGCCATTGGTATTGAGCAGTTGCGGGACTACTCCTCGATTTTCTCTAGAGGTGTTGCCGCCGCTTTACTTAAAGGTGATCGCACAGCGCTCGATTCGAAGATTGCTCGCTACGATACTCACTGGTACGCGAGATGTGGAGCTACATACTTACAGTACTTGCGCCACGCATATAGAACTGTAGAAGCGCACTACCGCAATGAGTATGTGTTGAAGAACAACTTTCTAACAGAATGGCTCCTGAGAGAACTTGGGCAATCCGATTCGCGTGTTTTCAGTGAGTTCCGTGCAGGAAAGTCAGTCGCAGACTTGGTGATTTTCAATGGAATATCCAAGGCGTTTGAGATAAAGACAGAGCTGGATTCCGATCAGCGCCTACCATCGCAACTCACACATTACGCTAAAGTCTTCAACGAAGTCTATCTCATCGTGCCTGAAGGTAAGGTCGATACTTATTCTAAGTACACCGATGTCGCAGGATTGATCACCTACAATGAAACAGGGAGGAGCTTTGATCTGACAAAGCAAGCATCAAGGAATATGCATGTATGCGCCGAGACTATGATGGGTTCCTTGAGAAGTGAAGAGTATAAAGAACTTGTGTGTGAACACTACGGGGAGCTCCCAACGATGACTAGTTTCACTCAGTTTAGTATTTGCCAGGCTTTGATTCAGAAGATTCCGAACGAGCGGTTGAATGCTCTATTCATTGGAGCGATGAAGAGGCGAAAGCAGCACGGCATATTCTCCATGCGCTACTACCGGGAGCTTAATCAACTGGTCTTGGCAATGAGGCTATCAGATGTACAGAGGCGTGAACTCATTGCCTCTTTGGATGTACCCATTAGCAGAAGCACATGTACTACCCCTTCCTAAGAGCGCGACAGTTTGAGCTAATAGCGCTGCGTGAGCTTGCCTTAGAAGGTGCTCTTGAAAGTGTTATCATTCCAATACTTGAACCGGTTCGGAAGAGTACGAGCGGACTTGACTTAGCCTTCAACATATTCCGTGAACGCAATTCGCCAACCTATGTAGTCCTGAACCCTGCCGTGGGCGAGGAGTCCGGCGACAGGGACGATTTCTGCGACTATCTCAAAGGAGTTGATGCATCATGTGAGCTTGTACGTCCAGCATTTCATTACCGCGCTGGCCGTGCGAACAACGCGCAGTATATCGAGAAACTTATCAAGAGCCGCAGCTTGATGAACTGCATGCTCATATTGGGTAAGGACATTGATGTTGGGGACAACGGCCTAGTGCAACTCTTAGATTTACCAGCGATATCGGCTCTCAATGTCCTCGAGCCGGACCGGAACCGATCATTGAAGCGGAGCCTTAGTAAAAGTGGAAAGAGAGTCATTAGGTTCGACAATAAGTTCGATGCAATGGCACGAAACCAGGATTATTTGGACGTTGCTGAGCGGCTCTTTTCGGAGGAGCATGCCTACTACAGGGACGATGACTTTGCTGGGTTTTCGGACTATACATTACTGGCAGAGGGGTTTGCGGAGGGGGGGGGCGCACCTCGTGCGGTTGTCATACATCTCACATACCTTAAGACACCAGAGCAGATTTGGATTCGCCACTTTACTTCAGTCACGAATGACTCAATTGCTAACGTCCAGGGTAAGTTCAATGAGGCCGCAGCAAAAGCTGTAAGGTTCTGTCAGCAAAAGCCATTGAGGAACTCGGCCATTGATGAGCTGACTCGATATTTCAATGAACAACGTTATCCGGGTCTTGGAACCGTCAAGAAGATCTCCATCAAGAATCACTTGCTTGTAGTTGGAGATTATTTGCGTCGTAAACCCGCGTGAAATGAACGTCTGTCCGAATTGCTTCGCTGATGAAGAGTTGCAAGCGTTCTTGAACACGAGTGCGACAGTTGGTGATTGCGCTGTCTGCTGTGCCAAGAACGTCCCGCTCACCGATTTGGTTGAACTCAAGGATTTCTTTCAAGAGCTCGTTGATTGCTTTGTTCCCGCCGATGAAGGAAACCAATTTAACTTAGACCTTCACACTAGGTGGCACCTCTTCTCGAGCGAGGCTACTTCACTTGCTATTCTAAATTACTTGTTGCCACAGCTATCGACTCTCATTACCAGTGGCGACAGCTTGATAGATGTTAACTCAGAAATTGCGAAGAATATAGCCTATTGGGAGAAGCTCAAGGACGATGTGAAGTGGTCGAGGCGCTTTTCCACCGGCTTCGCATACCTGACTGATGAATTGGGTTGGGACGAGTTCTTCGGGACGCAAAAGTCATTGACCGTGAGTGACACTTTGTTCAGGGCTCGTCTTCATGCTGAAAGCAGCAAAACTCCATACGCTGCTGAAAGCATGATGTGCCCCCCAAGAGAGCAGGCAAGGGAAGGCCGCGCTAACTCGCAGGGCATCCCTGTACTGTACCTCTCCGACAACATTGATACAACGCTCTATGAAGTGCGGGCTACCTATCTTGATGAGGTTAGTGTCGGAACTTTTAAAGTCAAGGAAGATCGAGAGTCGTTATTGTTGGTTGACTTTACGGAGGATCCAACTCTTTATGGGCGTGGTAAGATAAACGTAGCAATCAAGGCACACCTCCTTAAGCAGCGTATTAGTACTGATCTTTCGAAGCCAATGAGACGATATGATACTGAGATAGAGTACGTACCCACTCAGTTCATATGCGAGTTCATAAGGTGGGTTACTGGCGCCAACGGTATTCGTTTCGCAAGCTCGCTTCACACAGAAGGTAGAAACGTGGTCATATTTGACCAAGACCTTGTGACTTGTACGGCGGTCGACGTGTATAGGGTAAGCAAACTGACACTCGAGTATGAGATTGTTCGAGGAACGCATGTTTGACTGCTCCCGGTCGCGCTTCTTCCGGAACGTCAGCAGTTCATCGCGCAGTTGGTCGCTGATCATGGGTAGGGGGTTAGCCAACAAAGTGTTCATTGAGGTGCCAGCGTAGGAACTCGGGATCGGGCCGCTGGCTGTCCAATTTGGGCATTACTGCCAGCGGCTGGTCGTGCAATTTGTAGTAGGCCTTGCCATTGAACCACTTGTCCTTGATCTGGTCGCTCACCCGCACCCTTAGCTCGGGCGTTACGGACACGAAACCAGCATCGAAGAGTTTATGGAAATCGGAGCGCATCAGCATCCCGTTGGAGATGCGATGCGGTCCACCTTCCGCGTAAGACTTGATATGCGCTGCCTCAAGTACCGGGAAGGTGGATCCACCGGTAATGGCACAACGCCTCTGGTAAGCCTCACCCACCAAGGTTTTGAAGGACCCTTGACCGAGTCGCGCCTGGGTGAGGAAGAGTTCGCCGAAACGCGGTCCGCCGCACTCCGTTGCAGGTTCGGCCACGATGTCTTGGTTGGCCTTGTCCTGCAAGCGCAGTTGCACTTCACTCCAGAGCCACGCGCCTTCGGTGGTCTCGGTGTCGAAGGTCTTCCCTTGCACAACGGCCTTGGGCCAGGTGGGTAGTTCGACCCACCGTTCCTACGGGAAGAAGAACGGCTGCACGAGCACGTTGCACCCCATCTCCAAAGGACCCTTCGGCAGCTTGCGGTACAGGCGGATCTTCCTCTCGAAATCACGGTAAGCCTGCCCTGGCCTCCGAGCCGGGGTGGGTACTCCGCTCTTCTCCCCGAAAGCGTCCCACGCCATTTCCTGTGGAATGGAGGAGTACTGGACAAAGTACCGCCGCCAGTCCGCCGTACGGCGGATGGTGGTGTGTGCCTTCAACTTGAACAAGAAGGGAGTGCCCGCAGGCAAGCTCGTGAAATACGGACCCGGCGATGGTCGCCAGAAGTTCACCTCATCCAATCCACGCGAGGCGGGGAACGGATACCATTCGTTGTCGGTGACGCCGGCCCAGAATTTCATTCTGTGGTGAAGCTATGACCTTCGCCGTAAGCAGAGGGCGCTCGTTTCAGATGGCGAACGATGTCGCCCTTCATCTTGGAGAATCTCTGCACAATGGCCTCGATATGCATGCGGAACTCCGTGCCGTGAGATAGATCGAGCATCTCCATTTTGTCGCCCTTGTTCTGCTCCGCGTTGATGACAAGGCCCACTCGAAGCATCATCTTACGGACCTTCATAGTGTCCCTGTTCTGGCACCCTGTGATTCTAGCGGAGCTTTCCATTTGTTCTGATAGCAGGGCTCGAACCTGCGTCCTTCCGGTCCGAGAGCCGGACGCTCTACCACTGAGCTATATCAGACCCGTGATGGGTGCAGGGCTCGAACCTGCGTCGACCCGGGTGAGAGCCGGGCATTCTGCCTCTGAATTAACCCATCAGTTCCTGTCAGGATAAAAGGTATGGCCTCCTGGCTTACCCGAGTAGTAGCGGTGCTTCTTAAGCACTGTAGCCAAAAAGGGATTGGATACCGTAACCCCGTGTACCAGTTCCGGTGTGGGTCGGAATTCGGCCACGTGATGTTCACGCGGTGCGATCCAGCCCGACTTGTACGGGTCCAGACCAGCATGCGCACAGGCCTTCTTCACGGTATCCACGGTGCATGTCTCTTCCCCTGAGAAGACTTGCCAAGGCAAAGGCACTTTGTTCCAGACCATCGTGTTGGCATCCAATCCGTTTCCTGACAAGCGATGCCATGCGGCCACGTCCGCCGCCATCAAGCGAAGGACCTTGCCAAAGCACAGGTCGTCCAAGATGTACTCCATCCCAAGCGCATAGATCAGGTTCATCCAGTTGTCGCGTGCCTTGTTCCATGCACCGGCCGTGTGGTTCCATGTGGATGAATCGGTGCCGCGTTTCACGATCATGGTGTCACGGGCGATGTCGTTCGAGCGCCATAGCTCACCAAGCAACTGAGCTATGTCCTGCAGGATCGATGTCCATTGGCCCAGCAATCGGCCCTTCTCATCATCGGATAGGTTTCGATAGACGACTTGGTCAGGGTAAACCTGCGCGATGGCCCACCAGTTGGTTGTGTTTACTGGCAATTGTTCGGTACGGATCCTCCCCCAGAAGGAACGAATAGTCCGCGTGGCGGTGCACCGATCCAGTAACACCTTGCTGATCTCGTCAAAAGGTCGCTGCTGCCCATTGATCGTGAATTCACTGCGCAGGTTGCAACGTGCGTTGTAATACGCGATGAAGCAGGCCGTGTTCTTGTCCCCTATGAAGTCCTGCTCGTTGATGTGGTGCGACAGTCCGTGCTTTGCGATACGCTGGAACTCGAGCTTGCGCTCCATGCCGTCCATGGTAGCGACCTTCTGCTCCAGCCGTTTCAACAAGCGCCAACGCTTGTTGTAAGCTCTCTTCGACAGGTCAAGTCCTTGAGCCTTCCGTTGAACCCGGGGCAATCGATCCGTGAGAAAGTTGCTTTTACCCGGTTCCTTGCAGACCTCTGGGGAAAGCACATCCACGAATGCCTCCACCTGTCGTGCCTGATCCGCGTCCAGATGAACAGGTACCTGATGCTTGAACAACTCGGATGCCTTGGCGACCTGCTTTTTCGCCCCGACCACTTTGGCGAAGCTCTGGGCCATGGAGGTGTAGCCGAACACGTTGCGATCCAGAGCACCATCTGCCGCTTTGGAAATAATGGAGCGCTCGTGCTTTGTAAGATCGCCACTGAGCACCTTTAGCACGATCGCTGCGACATCCTCTGGACGTCTTCGTTCCTTGAGGGACTCAAATAGAAGCTGAACAGATTCCATGTCCAAGGCCCAAATTACTGCTAATTGTCCAAGGGCATAAGCTGAGCCTGTATTATCCTCTCCTTCCGTGCGAACCTTCACGAGGTGAACCTTGCTCACATCGATGGGCGTGTCGCACATGGGGCAGTTGATCTGGGCTTCGGGGGTGGACATGGGTTTGCGGTGTCGGGAAAGCTGGCGGGGATCCGCACTCAAAGTAAGGGTCAGTTCAACCAGTAGTGCGGCAGCCGATGTAACCAGCTTGCAGCGGTCGGCGGCTTCCAAGGCAATGCTCGTGGAGAGCGTCCGCAGGTTGTGGAAATGTTCCCAGTCGCGCCTGCCTGCCGCAGGCACGGCTCTTTTCGAAAGGCCAGCAGTTCTTGGCGTAGTTGGTCACTCAGCATAGGCGGTGGGTTAAGGTCATCCGACAAAGCGTTCTTGGAGGTGCCACTGCAGGTATTCCGGGTCGGGGTGGTCGGTGGCGCGTTCGGGCATCACGGCCAGCGGCTGGTCATGCAAACGGTAATAGGCTTTGCCATTGAAGTACTTGTCCTTGATCTGGTCGCTCACCCGCACCCGTAGCTCGGGCGTTACGGTCACGAGACCAGCATCGAAGAGTTTGTGGAAATCGGAGCGCATCAGCATCCCGTTCGAGATCCGGTGCGGCCCTCCTTCGCCATAGTCCTGAATGTGCGCGGCCTCCAATACGGGGAAGGTTGATTCACCCGTAATCGCGCAACGCTTCCCGTATGCTTCACTCACCAGCACCTTGAAGGCACCCTGCCCCAAGCGGTTGCAGGCCAGAAACAGATCCCCGAAGCGCGGGCCATCGCCGTACTCGGCTACGGGCTCTTGCAGCAGCCCCTCGATCTCCTTCAATTGAACACGCTGTTGCACCTCGTTCCATAGCCAGGCCCTTCCTCGGTTTCGGTATCGAAGGTCTTGCCCTGCATCACGCTTCTGGGCCAATTCGGCAATTCGATCCAGTCCTTCCGTTCAAAGAAGGAGGGTTGCACCAACACGTTGCACCCGATATCCAATGTGCTACCGGTGCCGGTCGCATACCCCCTGATCCGCTGATCGAATTCTTTGAAACTCGCCGATCCGTTCTTCGGCCCGAACGCCTCCCACGCTATCGGCAAGGGCAGCGTGGAGAAGTTCACGAAGTAGCCTCCATCCGCGATGTGGTTGTTCGGTGCCTTCAGTTTGAATAGGAAAGGAGTACCCGCAGGCAGGTTAGAGAATGGTGCTCTTCCGCTGGGCTGCCAGAAGTTTACCTCGTCGTAGTTCCCTTCTGAGAGGAACTTGTACCAGTTGTTGTCGGTGACTCCGGCCCAGAGTTTCATTGCTTCGCTTCTTCGTCCTTGGGTAGCACAACCTCCTTTTGGGCATTCAACACCTGTTCAGTATGTTCAACCTGATGCGCCTCCCTTGCTGCCTCAATCACCTTCACAATTGCATGATACAGCAGGAATGCCAACCCAGTGAAGACGGTCAGCACATCGACCTTGCCAAGATCCGCGAAGTAGACACCCTCACCGATAACAGACTGTATGTATAGTCCCTTCAGCAGGGTGATTGCGGTGGAGATCATTGTCCCGTAGACGAGGCCGCCTAATGCATTGTCCGCGAATACGCCGAATTGTTGGGTAATTATCACATCGCCACGCACTGCCTTCTGTTTATGCTTGAAATAGTGCATCAAGAAGACAACAATTGGAACAATCCAAGCAAGGGCAATCGTTAGTCTGGCCTCAAGGACGACCCGCACGATTTGCTTGACCTCTTGAAGGAACAACAAGTAGCCGGTAGCAAGGGACGCAACGATGACCGCCGAGACAGCTAAAGACTTGAAATCATATTTGCGCTTCGGGTTGCTCATCAACTGTTGTTGAACAACCTGACTTGTTGTGCCTCCTGATCATCCGCACTGTTGCCCAAAAGGCCGCCTAGCACCCCACCGACCAAGATACCTATCGGGCCTCCCAGAATCCCGATGATCCCGCCCACCGCGGCCCCAGTTGTCGTACTATTCGAGTCAACCTCTGCCCATACTTGATTAACTCTGTAAAACTCATTGCCAAGAAAGAAAGCGTTCCCACCTATCTGATTGGTCAACTGCTGGCGCGAGTAAGCCGTGAGGTTCAGGTAAACCTTCTCGCCATATTGGTTGGTTACGAAGAGCTTCATGCCAATATCTCGCTCAACGTATCGAAGATCTCATTCTCATTCTTTGCGTTGGTTCCCCAGTCGACTATTTGTGGTCCCAGTGCCGTTGACTTCACCAACACTTTCACAGCGGCATTCTTGAGAGTACGAACCTCAACGACTACGATGTGTCCAAAGGCGAGCAGGTTGCCTCCCCGCTCAGCCTCTATCAAACCTGTTTGCTTGTCGAATGAAGTGACTACCCAATCGAGTTCCTCTAAAGCCCTTTTGCATGCCTTGAAGGTTTCGGCCCTTGTTCTATGAAAGTTCTGACTTGCCATAAGAAATGTCGCTCACTGCGAAACTAAGGCTACGAAATTATTTAATGGCTTCATGATAATTCACGGCGATCGTGGTCTCGTACTCCTGCCCGATCTCGGTGCGCACCTTCTCAAGGAGCACCTTGTTCACATCGATGGGCGTGCCGCACTTGGGGCAGTTGATCTGGGATTGAGATGTTGACATACAGAAGAAGTTGCCGAAAATTTCGTCGATTTAGTTGCGGACAAAATACGGTCCGTTCCGGTAAAATAAACACTTGAAGAAATGAACACCTTGAACCTCTGCGATGTCTCCGCCTATGGGTCCTGCATTCTTAGATCCTAGCGCAGCGCCCACCTACTCCAAAAACAACCGCTTCACCACCACCCCGCGCTCCGCGTGGAGTTGGCACAGAAACACGACGGTATGCACCTCGGCCAGGTCCAGCGTTGAGCGGGTGAGTGCAGCAACGCGGATCATGGCCCGCCCTTGGAGGTCGAAGACATCAAGGCGCTGCACGTTCTGGTACTGATCAATGACCAAGTTTCTCGCTCCTTGATCGATGCGGATGGTACCGAGGTCCACCGCGCGATGGATACCACCAAGCCCCAACGCCACCGGCCTCCGGCCACCTTAAGAACCAAGGAGCCAAAAGCCGCCAAGCCAAGCACCAAACCGACCGAACCCAAGCAACAACCAAGGGGCCAAGGAACCTAGAGGCCTACCAGACAGCGACCCCATGTCGGTTTCCCACAAGCGTGTAGCGCCTTTTGTACCTGCAAACCATTTCAGGACGGGTCAATAAACGATCCGCCAATTGCATCGCCGTATCCTTGCCCTATGAACGCTCAACCACACCACCTGCTCCTCATCCACGGCTTCCCACTGGACCATTCCATGTGGCAGCCGAATTTGGAAACCCTGGGAAGTGTTGCCCAAGTACTGGCCCCGGACCTCCTTGCCTTCGGGACCGCTGAAGACGTGCCAGCGGTTTTGACCATGGAACATCTTGCCAACCAACTGAAAGAGCAACTCGATGCGAAGGGCATACACCGTACCGTGCTCTGTGGCCTCTCCATGGGCGGCTACGTGGCCCTTGCCTTTCTGGAGCGCTGGCCGGAGCGCGTAGCGGGCCTCATCCTGTGCAATACGCGCAGCACCGGCGACACCGAGGAAGGCAAACAAGGGCGGGAAGCCACTGCCTTGGATGCGCTCGCCAAGGGTAGCGCGGTGATCGCGCGGGCCATGGTGCCCAAGCTGCTTTCGGAGCACACCCGTTCCACGGCTCCCGAATTGGCGAATACCGTGGAGGCCATGATCGCTCGCCAACGGCCAGAAGCGATCGCCGCTGCATCACGTGGCATGGCCCTTCGCCCGGACCGCACTCCCATCTTGCGTGGAACGGACACGCCCACGCTCATCATCACGAGCGAGAACGATGCCTTGATGCCGCTTCCCACCAGCCAGGCCATGGCCGATGCATCCGCGCATTCCACCTTGGTGGTGCTACCCTATGCTGGCCACCTCAGCAACATGGAAGCAGCCGAAGGCTTCAACAAGGCCGTTACCGATTTCCTCCGGTCGTTGAACGGGTGAGAGCACCGGCATTGATCATGGCCCGCCCTTGGAGGTCGAAGACATCAACGCGCTGCACGTTCTGGTACTGATCGATGACCAAGGTCCTTGTCCTTTGATCGATCCGGATGGTGCCAAGGTCCAACGCTTCTTCGATGGATAGCTCGGCCTAATGATCCTGCACTTTCTGGTACAATTGGACCTCGGTTTCGGAAGTGGCACCAATTGAACGACAGCACGGTCATGAACAACGCCCATGCCACCTCAGCGCCGTACATT
>Ga0136636_10002716_pt1 | contig 10567 bp, 7 predicted proteins | sample AntDrymUQ8522106_2_FD_104653 | JGI IMG/M metagenome (GOLD analysis project Ga0136636, IMG submission 104653) | Polar desert sand microbial communities from Dry Valleys, Antarctica - metaG UQ852 (21.06) | ecosystem: Environmental > Terrestrial > Soil > Desert | place: Antarctica: Dry Valley... | reverse complement strand
ATAGCCGTCAAGAGCATGGGCCTCGACGAGCTCTCCCCCTTCGATCCGCAGCAAAAAATCATTGAATACAATCTGGAAAAAGGCGATTCGGCAAATGCTAAGAAACTGATTAAGTTAGACTTAGTGTCCTTTGCTAATGAGACTGCCAGCGAAAGTCCTGCCCCAGGCGGTGGCTCCATCAGCGCGTATGTGGGTGCTTTGGGGGCCTCACTTGCCACCATGGTAGCCAATCTCAGCAGTCACAAACGGGGTTGGGATGATCAATGGGAGGAATTCTCCAACGCAGCCGAAAGCGGCCAAAAAATCAAAAATGCACTTATTCGAACGGTAGATGAAGACACGGATGCTTTCACTCTGATCATGGAAGCATTCGGATTGCCTAAAAATACGCCAGAAGAAAAAGCCGCGCGCAAAGCCGCAATTCAGGCCGGTACTCGTAAGGCCATAGAAGTACCTTTTAAAGTGATGCAATTAGCTTTTGAGTCCTTCCCGCTGATCAAACAGATGGTCGAAACAGGCAATCCAAATTCAGTGACCGACGCAGGCGTTGGGGCTTTATGCGCTCGTACTGCAGTACGTGGGGCATTTATGAATATTCAAGTTAATGCGACTGGATTGGACGACAAGGCGTTTGCTGTTCAAGTATTAGCCGATGGGCAAAAAATGGTGGAAGCGGCTGATGCCTTGGAGCGGGAAATTTTGGGAATTGTAGCGGGGAAGCTTTAGGTTTTTACCCCTTAATTCTACTTTGTCACATCAGCTGCATAGGGGCCTAACGTCGATAGAAAGTCCAATCAACCGCTCGTTAAGAGGTTCCGCGCACCGAAACTTTGCGCCAAATGTTCCGGTGCGCTGCACCTTGGCACATAAAATAACTGACAATCAACTCATTACCACTGTTTATTGCTGCTAACTTGAGTAATCAAGCTCAATGTGAGTTGTCTTCCTGACGGGATCTGTCCGCATCAATTGCGCTTTGCCCGAGCGCTTGCACTTTTGAGTGTTCGGGTATGCAAGTGCTCGGGCAAAGCGCACTTAACGTGGACGGATCTCGTCAAGAGGACAACTCACGTTTTTTCAGCCGTAGTAGAAAATTATAATTGATTGGTAGTCAACGAAAGGTGAGAACATACCTTATGGAGTGGAACACCATGCAGGGCATAAAGAAGTTTACGATGCCCTTAACAATCCTTCACCAATCCCTAACACCTTATCACCGTTTAGGCTCCAAAATATTTCAAAAATGAAAGTCCAACCCATCCTGCTTACCCTTGCGCTTTGCGCGCTTTCTGCAACTCAAATTTTTGCCCAAAATAACCGAAGCCGTTGGTCTGACGACGATGAGCCTGAACAAAAATGGAGCGTCGGTCTAGCCCCACTCAGTTTGCTGCTGCCGAGCGGCAAGGTCAACGTCCGCGGAGAATGGGCCTATGCTTCCAACAAATCACTCTCCCTGCTCGTGGGTATTCCACGCCCGACCAAGATGCCCAACCTTTTGGAAAATAACTTCGACCTGACTGGCGAAGGCAAAACCGTAAAAAACCGTTACACTTCCTTTGGAGCGGTACTTGAAAATCGTTTTTACCTGGCTGGACGAGCACCCCGTGGGTTCTACCTGGCACCTTATGCTCGTTACAATCATTTTTCGCTTGCTCGGACGACAGAAAACGATAAAAGCAACTACGCAACTACCTTCAAAGGAGCGATAAACGCCGTTGGACTTGGAGGTGCAATGGGGGTGCAATTCCGGCTTGGCGACCATGTAACCATGGATGCGACCATTGTAGGCATTGATTTCAAATGGATGCGCGGAACGCTCACCTACTCCTCAGACGATCCTGCTAATGATGTAGCCGCTTTCCGGGATGAGGTTCAAAAGACGGTAGAAGACATCCCAATCGTTGGCTCAAGGCTTTCTGCCGCGATTGATGGTAACAAAATCAAAGTGAATACCCCTGGAGTTGCTTTGCCTGGGTATCGTTTTAACTTGTCGGTGAACTATGTTTTTTAGTAACTAATCAGGCCGTTTGACTTTTGCCACCAATTGCACTAATTTGCACAAATTAATACAAGTTTGTTATCCAAATTAGTGTAAATTAGTGCAATTAGTGGCAAAAAACACTTGGAGGCTAAGTAGTTACGTTTTCAAATTATCATGCGGCACTAAATTAAAATCCTTTCCCTTCTTTGCAAGTAAATTGCAACCCTGAGCAGGCTTGGCTGTTAATTCGCCAAGCCTGCTCTTTTTTTGAGCTTTTAATTCTTTTCAATCCTTCAAAATACCCTCGCAAAAAGTGCAATTTGGAGTACCTTCGCGCCCGTTTTGATGAGGTAATGAAGTGATGGAGTGATAAAGCCATGAAGTGATAAAGAGATTTAAGCGCGCAGCTGGCACTCCATCGATTCATCAATCCATTGCTTTTACCCGCCGTAGCTTTGGCGAAGGCGGGTAACACCTTATTACTTGTAGCCCTAGCAAAGGAGGGCAACACTTTTTTACTCCATGAAGAATATACGCAATTTCTGCATCATTGCCCACATTGACCACGGTAAAAGCACCCTTGCCGACCGCCTGTTGGAGTATACCCATACCATCAGCAAGCGCGATATGCAAGACCAGGCGCTTGACAATATGGATCTCGAGCGCGAGCGCGGCATCACTATCAAAAGCCACGCCATCCAGATGAAATATGTGCACCCGGCAAATGGCATAGAATATATTTTCAATCTTATTGATACCCCCGGCCACGTAGATTTCTCCTACGAAGTAAGCCGTTCCATCGCTGCTTGCGAGGGTGCACTTTTGCTCGTAGATGCCTCGCAAGGAATTCAGGCTCAAACGATTAGCAATCTATATCTTGCAGTTGATCACAACCTGGAAATTATTCCAATTGTGAATAAAGTGGACATGGAAAGTGCAAATGTCGAGGAAGCACAAGATCAAATAATGGATCTGATTGGATGCAAACGGGAAGACATTATTTCCGCCTCGGGCCGAACAGGCATTGGAATTCCAGAAATTTTGGCTGCTGTTGTAGACCGCGTACCAGTGCCTAATGGCGACCCCGATGCACCGCTCCAGACCATGATTTTTGATTCGGTATTCAACTCCTACCGGGGCATTATTGCGTACGTCCGTGTAATGAATGGTTCAATGAAAAAAGGCGACAAAATTAAGTTTTTCAATACCGGAAAAGAAGTTGTGGCCGAAGAAGTGGGTGTGCTGCGAATGGGCCAATTTGAAGCAACTGAAATAAGCACGGGTGATGTTGGCTACGTCATTACAGGCATTAAAGTAAGTAAGGAGATTAAAGTGGGGGATACCATTACCCACGTTGCCAGACCTTGTACGGAAGGTGTAAAAGGTTTTGAAGAGGTAAAACCCATGGTTTTCGCCGGCGTGTACCCACTGGATAATGATGATTTCGAGGATTTGCGCGACGCCCTGGAAAAACTACAACTCAATGACGCATCTTTGGTCTGGGAGCCTGAAACCTCTACCGCCCTTGGTTTTGGTTTCCGGTGTGGATTCTTAGGCATGCTGCACATGGAAATTGTGCAGGAACGCCTTTATCGGGAGTTCGATCAGGATATCATTACGACCGTTCCAAACGTACCCTACAAGGCCACGGACATAAAGGGAAATCAATTTACGGTACACCAGCCCACCGAACTTCCTGAGCCCAATCATTTGCAAAGTGTTCAGGAACCTTACATCTACGCCCAGGTCATTACCAAGCCCGAATACATCGGCAATATCATGACCCTTTGCCTAAAAAAACGAGGCATCCTGATTAAGCAACACTACCTCACGCCTACACGTCTGGAAATCATTTTCCACTTGCCGTTGGCTGAAATTGTATTCGATTTTTACGATAAATTAAAATCCATTACACGCGGTTATGCCTCTTTTGACTATCACATACTCGACTACCGCGACACGGATCTGGTGAAACTAGACATTAAGCTCAACAATGAGCCTGTGGATGCGCTCTCGGCACTCTTTCACCGCTCCAAAGCGGAATATATGGGCCGTAGGATGTGCGCAAAACTCAAAGATCTTCTGCCCCGCAAGCAATTCCAAATTGCCATCCAGGCCGCTATCGGCCAGAAAGTTATTGCCCGGGAAACCATTTCGGCACTTCGCAAAGACGTGACGGCTAAATGCTACGGAGGTGATATTTCGCGGAAACGCAAGCTCCTGGAAAAGCAAAAAGAGGGTAAAAAGCGCATGAAGCAGTTCGGCGATGTGGAAGTACCGCAGGAGGCGTTTTTGAAGGTATTAAAGTTGGATGATTGAGTGAAGCATTTCATTTGGGAATCATTTTAGTGCATATTTTATAGTGCGGAGAAAGCTCTAATCCGTCCTGGATACGCTCGTCCGATGCACAGATCGCGAGGAAGATTCCGGCTTAAGCCAGCGCGAGCTGACCATCTCTGGGCAGTTTTCTGCTTTGAAAAAACAACCTCTGAAAGACTTGTTGAAAGACAATGACTACTGGCGATTACGGCGGCTCTGATCGAAATGGCATTGTCCTTTTTCCCATAAGGAAGGGCGTTTATGCTCCTGCTTTCTCTAAGCTGCACCGCAAACGGCGCAAGTCCCGGCGGCCTAAAGGCCATGTTACCAATAAAGGTCACCAAATATTTGACCGCATTTTTATCGCCAATGTCCAAAAAGTAGGCGAAGTTTGCAGGCTCAATCCTTCCCCATGTTTACACCCGCCGAACTTACCGACCTGCAACGCTCGCTCCGCGACATACTTCCTGACCCTGATAAAGGGGTATTTTCCGTGCTGGATGCTTTAAAAAAAGCCCTTCCCGAACAAACAGAGAAGTACAATGCAGTTTTCCAATTAGAAACCCGCCTCAATGCCGTCAACAAAGACCGCATCCGGGGACTGCTTTCTCAGGACGACTTAGACCGGGCCTACAACCGCATCACAGCCGATGTGCTTGACCTGATCGATGGGCTTCGTTTGGAAGATTTCGATGCTAAAACCGCTGAAAGCAGTGTGGAAGACAAGGCTGGAAGTATTCTTTACCGCATCCCGCGCACCATGGAAGTGGAGGAAGAACACAAGTGTGTAGTTCGCCTGGCTTTCGACATTGACACGGTGGTACGTAACATCGAACTCACCAAGGATACCGTTGTAAAAGAAGTGCGGGTATCGGAAGTGATGGAGGTGGAATTGATTGACCCAAATGGCACGCCTTGTTTTGCCATCCGTAAGCTCAATTCGGTGGAGCAGTTTTTAGAGAAAAATGACTATACCGAATGGATTTTCTTTGTCAAACCGCTCATCGTCGGTACCCTGCCGCTGATGTTGAAAGTGTCCGTCAAAGAACTTATCAATGACAAAGAGCGTATAAAAGAAATCGTGATGGAGGAGGTGATCAACGTGATCGCCGAAACCGCTCCTGATGACGAAAACGCTACGTTCCAAAGTTCTGGCTACTCCTTTTCTTACAGCAACGCCCCAGTGCCAAACACGGGCAGCAGGGATTCAAAACGAAAATATGTATTGCCCTTAGTGCTGGCAATGGTGGTAGTCACTGGCATTTTGGCCTCTGTGGGCATGATGCTGGGGCTTATACCAACACCTATCTGGCTAGGCGGCAAACAAGCTGGTGATGAAGATCGTGTTTTTTGGGGCAAAACGCTCCAAACCCACACGAGAAGCAGTTTTGAAACCTATCTGCTTGCCTATCCGGACGGCTTGTTTACGGAAGAAGCCCGGTTCAAAATTGACAGTCTGAAGAACTTGGATAATCTGCCCAAAGAAGCGGAAGGCATCGAGCCAGAATCTATATTTCCAGCAAAAGATTCGCTTGAAATTCAGGAAGAAACGCTTCCCATCGCACCAGTTAAACTGCCCAAAAAGGTACAACCCAAAAAACAAATAACCACAAAGCCGATACCAACTAATCCTAAACCAAATCCAGTGCCGCTCACCCAAAATCCACCTGCAATTACGCCTGATTCTCAGCCAGACAAACCTGGCAAAAAGCGCAAATCCGGCTTCGAAATGGTTCCCGTCCCCGGTGGAAGTCTTACGATTGACAAAAATGATTGCCCCGGCGGAGCACGGGTGAAAATACAGCCATTTAAAATCGGCAAATACGAAATCACACAAAATGATTGGTGGAATGTGATGGGCCGCGACCCTTCATTTCACTCCAAATGCGCCGAGTGCCCAGTGGAACGAGTGTCTTGGATCGAGGTTCAAGAATTTATCCAAAAAGCCGCACAAAAGTATGGCAAACGCTACCGCCTGCCCTACGAGGCAGAATGGGAATGGGCTGCGCTCGGAGGCCCACAAAGCAAAGGCTATAAATATGCAGGGGGTAATGATCCCAATGCAGTAGCCTGGTTCAATATCATCCAGGAAAAAACCCATGAGGTAGGCACCAAACGTGCCAACGAACTAGGCATCTTCGACCTTAGCGGCAACGTCTGGGAATGGTGCCTGGCTCCCTACCCGCCTTATCTCAACTGTCCGCCTCCCCATAGCGACAAAAAAGCCCTGCGTGGCGGCTCTTGGGCCGACAATCGGGGAGATATTAAAATTACTTCACGAAGGCGCGAAAAAGCAAAAAACACGGATCGACGGAGTGGGCTGAGGCTGGTGGAAGAGTGAGCTTGGACTATTGAAGTAATCTTTGCCTTATTTCGCCAACCAATAATAGGTGGCAGTGGCATATAGGGCTTGATGGTGGAGTTTAGATTTGTATACAACTTGTTTATCGTTGGCCCATTGGTTGAGATTATTCACCATCCCATAGTCATATGCTATGCTAAGCCGAATAGTTTTAAGGCCAAATCCTATTTCGGCGCGGAGACCAGCGTCGAAACGCTTGAGGTTGGACACCTCTATTTTTTTCCCAAATTTGAGCTGATCTGAAAGGGTTTCAATCAACTCTCCATCATCAAAAATTTTGGCGTTCCATTTCCCCCCAATGCCCAGTCCTGCATAACCTCCAGCACCGAGAAAGAACTTTCCAGCACGATAATGCACATTTAAAGGCATTTGGAGATAGAGTACGTGCATATTAAAATCATTATTGACCGACAGTGAAAGGTCTCGTTCTACCTTCGAAAATTTCAAGCAAGATTGAAGGCCTGTAGAAAGGAAAAAATCCTTAGAAAGATCATATTCCAAAACCCCAGCCACTAAAAACGTTGGGCGAAATTTGTTAGCTCTATCATACGATAAGCCCGCGTAAAAATCTGAACTAAATGTGTCAGCTGGAGGGGTAGGCTCGTAATCAAACTTCGCAACCCCTGCCCCCGCTTTGAGGCCAAAACGTAGGCTCTGGGCTGTTAATGTGACGGCAAACGAAAACCAAAAGGCTGTGACAAAGAAAACGATAACTGCATTTTTCATGGGGAAAATATTTTTAAATAGGGTGAATTAGTGGGCAAATTTATCGACAAAAGCCCGATTTGCAAAACTTATGGAACAACAGCGATGAGTTTAGTATAATTTGATCGTAATTTTATCGAGTGGATTTTCAATCTAAGGCGCTATTCACCCAAAGCACCTCAAGTTCGTGAACCATTTGGTCAAGGTTGGACTATCTAAGCCGCGCTGCATCAACCCAAATAAAAACGGGCTTTAAAATGAAGTTTATAAAAGCCTACTTTTGCACGTTCCGCAGCAAAATCGTGTTTTGTGTGTACTGCGAAACAAACTGAAACATGGCCCACCTAACGCCCACCTTCGTACTAGTCGTCCTTTTCCTCTACTTTGCTATGCTTGTAGGTGTGGCTTGGTTTACCGGGCGCAACAATAACAACGAAGGTTTTTTCCTTGCCAACCGCAAAGTTCCATGGTATGTGGTGGCTTATGCCATGATCGGCACGAGTATCAGCGGAGTCACGTTCATTAGTATTCCGGGCGCGGTAGGCGGAAGCGGCGTGAACATGGCATTCTCCTACATGCAAGTTGTGTTGGGCTATCTGGTGGGTTATCTTTTTATAGCCACCGTGCTAATGCCGCTGTATTATCGGCTGAACCTGACGAGCATTTATGGCTATCTGGAACAACGATTTGGTTGGTGGTCGTACAAAACAGGCGCAGGATTCTTTTTGCTCTCCCGCACCTTGGGATCGGCGGCGCGGATGTTTCTGGCAGCCAGTGTTTTACAGTTATTTGTGTTTGGCCCCTTGGGCATTCCGTTCTTCGTCACGGTGACCCTGATGTTGGCTTTGATTTATGGGTATACGTTCAAAGGTGGCTTAAAAACTATCATTTGGACAGACTCAATCATGACCACTTTTTTCCTGGCAGCCTTGGTTTTTACCGTCTGGACCGTTGGGAAATCGCTGAATTTAGGAGGTTGGGACATTGTCTCCATCGTCATGAGCAGCAAATACGGAAAGGTGTTTTTCTTTGACAATTTCCTTTCTGACCCGAACCATTTCGTCAAGCAATTTGTGAGCGGCGCACTGGTCGCTATTGCCATGACGGGACTTGACCAGGATTTGATGCAGAAAAATTTGGCCTGCAAAAACATTCGTGAAGCACAGAAAAACATGCTCGTATTCTGTGTTTATCTTGTGGTCATCAACTTCCTCTTCCTGGTTTTGGGTGCTTTGCTGTACCTCTATGCTGGCTCCATCGGACTTGAACTCCCCGCCCGAACGGATCAACTTTATCCAAAAATCGCGTTCGGACACCTGGACGCAGCCGCAGGCATTTTCTTCATTTTGGGGCTCATTGGAAGCACTTACGCGAGTAGTGATTCGGCACTTACCGCCCTTACCACGAGTTTTTGTGTAGACTTTTTAAACTTTGAAAAAGGGAAAAATACGGAAGCACCAACCTTTGCTTATGAGGAAGAACGCATCGCGCATGAAAAGGCAATTGAGGCAAAACAGCGCAAAACCCGCACCCTGGTACACCTTGGATTTTCATGCCTTTTCGTTATACTCATTCTGATTCTCAATGCAGTAAGCAGTTCTGCAGTCATCTCACTCATTTTCAAAATAGCGGGCTACACCTATGGGCCATTGCTTGGGCTTTTCATGTTTGGCCTTTTCACCGACCTCAAGATTCGAGACCGTTATGCACTGCATGTTTGTCTGGCCGCGCCAGTGCTGACTTTCATAGTTGAAAACGCCTCCAAAACATGGGCGGGCTTCGATATGGGCTTCCTTACCATTTTGATCAATGGATTATTGACCACTTTTGGGCTTTGGATCATATCTTATAGGGAAAAATCTTTCTAAGCAATTCACAAAACCCCATGCGTGTGCGTTCCAACCAAATTTGAATTTGTAGCCCATTTCATATATGTTTTGAGGTAAGGCAATCATGATTCTCATGGGCGATTGCCGATCCATGAAAGGGGCGTAATGTTCACCTTCTTTTTTTGTGTGCGCCCATCTTGTTTTTGCCACTCATTGGGCTCGTACGCGGTGTTTGGCGGAGACAGCGTGAAGCCATCGGCATTCTTGCTATATTTTCTATATTGACGTACCTATTTGCCAGTTGGCATACCTGGTCATTCGGAGGAGCGTACGGACATCGTTGTTATGTGGATTGGATGCCGTTCCTTGCGATACCCTTTTGCTGGTTCTTGCAGGAAATGGTCGCGCCTTCAAACCGAGCACGCTGGTTTGTAATTGTGTTGAGTACAGGACTAATGTACCTGAGCATGGGCCTCGGCTATCTGTATCAGTGGCCCTGGGAGCACCCTACTTGGACCTGGGAAAAACTATTTGAGACAATAGGGTGCCTGCTGCCGTTTTTAAGAAGAATTAAAGAGGAAAACAGGAAAACCACTATTGTTTGTCTAAATTTGGTCGCCAATATTCATCCCCAATATGCCATACCGGCAAACCTCCCTTTTCGATTTCAGCCGGGTCATTCAGGAAGCGCCAATCCGGATTGAAACTGGTAATTAATTTCTCTTTTTTGACTCGCAACCAGCCTTTTATCTCTTTCTCCCGTTGAATGGCGGCTTGTATATATTGGTACCATTCATAATAGACCAAGTAGTAACAAAAGTATTTACCGGCAAAGGTTTTTCGATCGTTCATGTTATGCTCAAGATGCTCCTGGAGCCGCCTTTCAAGGTCATTCGTTACTCCAGTATAGAGAACTGTCTTCTGGGGATTTGTAGTGATATAGAGGTAATAACTGTGTTGTTTCATTGCATTTGGTTGATATTGAGAACGTTAGGACGGGGAATATTGTATGTTTTTTGAACAATGTAATGTACCCTCTCGGGCATTGTTGCATGCCATGTAAGGTTGGAAAATACTCCTTTGAGGATTAAACGAGTATCTTCTTTGCATTCCTGAACATTCAGCTTTACCACTAACCGTACCTTGTCATCCTGAGCATAGCGAGGGACCTGAGGAGCAGAAGTGGAAACCGCTTCCAGGCCTCCAGCATCAGATCCTTCGCTGCGCTCAGGATGACAAGGCACGGTTAATGATTACTCAAAATACTCGAGATGGTAAAGAAGCACACCCGAAGTTACGTAAAATTGGCTCAAAATAACAACATCAAGGTTGCGAAACACGCTTTCTCTGGGGTTGATCGAGTATCTTCTT
>Ga0136636_10002714_pt1 | contig 10570 bp, 6 predicted proteins | sample AntDrymUQ8522106_2_FD_104653 | JGI IMG/M metagenome (GOLD analysis project Ga0136636, IMG submission 104653) | Polar desert sand microbial communities from Dry Valleys, Antarctica - metaG UQ852 (21.06) | ecosystem: Environmental > Terrestrial > Soil > Desert | place: Antarctica: Dry Valley... | reverse complement strand
CTCCATTTACACATCCGGATAATGACTATATGGCCGATTTCCTGAAAGAAAGCACCGCCATGCACAATCTGAATGTAAATGTCAGGGGCGGGAATAATCGGCTCAAATACTATGTTTCCACCAACGGACTGTTCCAGGATGGAATTTACAAACAGTTCGGCGAGGCCAAATATCCTTCAAATGCCCATTTCAAACGATTGAATATCCGCTCGAACCTCGATTTTGAAGCCACCAAATCAACTACGGTAAGTCTCGATTTAAATTCAAGGGTTGAGGAACAGCAAAATATTTCACTTGGAGACGTCTCTTCCACTACATTGTTTGGTGAAATGAACACTACTCCACCGTATTATTATGCCTACAGGTTGCCGAATGGCTCATATGGCAGCAACATCGACGGACAACGTGAAAATCTTATGGCTGTGCTTAATGATTATGGCTATAACCGGATGCTCGACAATATACTTGAAGGAACATTTAAGGTAAATCAAAAGTTTGATTTCATCACCAAAGGATTATCTTTCAGGGGCATGGTGAGTTTTAACAGCTATTTCGGTTCGGGTACCAAAGTGGGATACCGTCCTCCAAAATACTTGTTAAATGCGGATGCCACTTACACAGAAGTGATTGCAGAAACGGCTCCATGGATTGACGAGCTTGCGGGTTCCGGGCATAGTAAAAGAACCAACATGGAGTATTCGCTGAACTATTCGCGTACTTTCGGCGACCACGCACTGACAGGTATGGCACTTTATACGCAGACACAATCCTACAGCAATGCTAATGTTCCAAAAGGATTCCTGGGATATGTGGGACGCGTGACCTATGGATTTAAGCAAAAGTACCTGGGAGAATTCAATTTTGGTTACAACGGTTCCGACCAGTTCGAAAAATCGCATAGATATGGGTTTTTCCCTTCCATGTCACTCGGATGGGTGGTATCGGAGGAACGATTTCTTAAAAATTATGTTCCTGCAATTTCTTTTATGAAAATCAGGGGATCATACGGCGAGGTAGGAAATGACCAAATAGGCTCTGACAGGTTTCTCTATCTCCAGACTTACAACCTGAGTGGCAACTATTATTTTGGAACAGACAACTCATGGGGCGCACAAAGTGCATTGTATGAAGGATCACTGGGGAATAACAATGTCACCTGGGAGGTTGGTAAAAAATCGAATGCTGGTTTTGACATGAAATTATTCAAAGACAAGGTTTTTTTCAACATTGACCTGTTCAGGGAGATGCGCGTCAATATTTTCACCTCACGCAATACCCGTCCGCTGGTGTTGGGGGTTGACCTGCCAAAAGAAAACATCGGTAAGGTTGAAAATAAAGGATTTGAAATTGAGACCGGAGTCGAAAACAAAGTGGGTCAATTGGGATACCGCATCCGGGGAATGGTTTCATTTTCAAAAAACACGGTAATATTCCAGGATGAGGTTGATCCCAGGTTTGAATACATGCGCAGAACCGGGAAATCGGTAGGACAAAATTATGGACTTAAAGTTCTCGGTTATTATACACCCGACGATTTTCAGCAGGACAGTGAAGGAAACCTGATCCTGCAATTAAACGGGAAACCTATTCTGAAACCGGAAATGCCGCAGCCAACATTTGGTCCGGTACAACTGGGTGATTTTGAATATTGGGACAGGAATGGCGACGGCGCGATTGATTCGTTTGACGAAGGCCCGATCGGGAATTCCCGGATACCAAAAGTTGTTTACAGCTTGTCGTACGGGTTAAATTTTAAAGGGTTCGATTTTAATATGATGTGGCAGGGAGCTGGTGGAAATTACAAATTTCTGTCAGGAACCGGTGCCTGGGAGCAGATCAGGGAAGCTGGCCGATATATGGAGGTTCACCAGACAAGATGGACGCTGGAACGTTTCCTGGCCAATGAGGAGATTTTGTATCCGCGGTTATCAAGTGCTGAAAATAAGCACAATCACCGCAGCAACTCTTTTTATCAGAAACAGGGCGATTACATCCGTTTGAAAAACGTCGAACTTGGATATAATGTTCCAAAAAGAAGCCTGAGCAAAATAGGGTTAAGCAACCTTCGGTTTTTTGTAAGCGGAACTAATTTGCTCACCTTCGATTTCATTAAAGTAATGGATCCTGAATCAAATAACAGCGATGGAAGTTCTTATCCGCAGATGAAGTTGTGGAATATGGGTTTTAACTTACAATTTTGATCGTTCATACAAAAATCTGAGAGCAATGAAAAATGTCAATAAATTAATAATCATACTGCTGGCTACCATCTTTATGGCCTGTCAGGAGGACGGAAGCAACCTGTTGGATAAGGCGCAGAACAACGATATTTATGAAGAAATGGTCTTCTCCAATCCTCAGAATGCGGTGTGGTACCTCAATGCAATTTACAAGGAGATGAATGCGAACTATGCCAGATTTGGATCGGCCGGATTCCTGGGAAATGCAACAGACGAGGGTCAGTGTAAAGCCAACTGGGATGTGGCTCACTTATTTGGAATTGGTTCGTGGGGACCAACATCAATACCTTTGGCAGTGAATGTCTGGAAAAAGAATTATGAAGCCATCAGGGCCGCCAACCGGTTCCTGGCCAATGTCGATCTGATTCCTGACTCCGAAGAACCGCTAGTCAACGAACTGATCCGTCAACGGATGAAAGGAGAGGCAACCTTTTTGAGGGCGTTTTTCTATTCCGATCTGCTGAAGCACTATGCAGGAGTACCCATTGTCACTGAAGTTCTGGACCAATACGACGAGGAGAAACTTTTTCAGCCACGTGAGAAATATGATGAATTTGTCGAATTTATCTGTTCTGAAATCGAAAAGGCAATACCACTTTTACCACATGCTGATGAATTAAGTGCCTCGGAATTTGGTCGTATTACCAAAGGAGCTGCCCTTGCACTGATATGTAAAGTTAGGTTGTATGCGGCAAGTCCGCTGTTCAACGATTCGGCCAAACCCGAAAACAGCGAATTCAGAGGTAAGTACAATGCCAACAAATGGGTTGTCGCCGCTGAAGCCACAAAACGTTTCCTCGCTGAAACTAAAGGTCTGTACGCGTTGCACCAGACCACTGCCCCTGACAAATACGGCAGCTACGAAGATTTTTTCATCCGCAGAGCCAGCCCAGAAGTTATCCTCTCCTATCAGAGCAAACCTTCGGACGGGAGCAATGTTAACCTGGAACGGAATTGTCTTCCGGGACAGTTTTTCAACTATGGAAATGGCGTTATCAATAACCTGCCGCTGCTGAACCTGGTGGCCGACTACGAAGTGGTAAAGGTCGATGCTGCAGGGAATATCACGGGTTCATACGAACTTGGGATCGAAAAAGTCATGAATCTGTATGCCAGTGGCACAGTCGATCCGGTTTCAGGTTGGGATCCTCAAAAACCTTATGAAAATCGTGACCCACGCTTTTATCAGACCGTATTCTACAACCAATCTCCCTGGCCCGCACGAGCCGGAATAATCTACCAGATCTGGCAAAAAGATCCTGCCTCTGCGTTGGTTGCCGACGGGGCCCAGTATCTCACCGGCTGGTACAACACCGGCTTCTATGACCGGAAATTCCTCGATGCGTATGCAAATCTTAAAGCCTGGGGAACTGTGTTGAATGTAAATCACAATTATCCCATCATACGGTATGCCGAGATATTGCTCAATTATGCAGAAGTTGTAAACGAAGCATTCAGTACACCTGATATCGCCCCTGCAGGCTACCCAATGTCGGCGAGGGATGCCGTAAATCAGATTCGGGCACGGGCAATTTTCCCCGCCTACACCGCGAGTGTGCCCCCGGGATTGCCGGTTAAAGCAAAAGGAAAATCAATGCCTCCTATCGCTGCCGGGTTATCAAAAGACCAGATGCGGGAGAAAATCCGTCACGAAAGACGCATAGAGTTTGCGTTTGAGGAACAACGCTTCTGGGATGTACGGCGCTGGAAGATCGGAAACCAAACCGAAAAAATTTATTCACAACGAATTTACAAACGCGACAATGGCACCTACCGTTACGATGCTGAACTTTTGGAAATCAGGCTTTGGAACGATAAATACAGCCTGCTTCCCATGTGGGAAAATGAAATGCTGAAAAATAAAAGTTTAGTCCAAAACCCAGGATGGGGGAATTTTTAGCAAGGTATATTAACTTGAACCCAAAATAAGAAATTCGGGATAAATAAGCTGTCAGGTCAAAGTACCTGACAGCAATTGAAAGAAAATTTAGGCAACTGGAATAAGCAGGGTGATACATATACATGGGATGATGCTGATGGCACTATAGCTGCCTATGCTAAAATTATAAAAAATTGATTTTAAGCAAATAAACAAAATGAAAAAAAAACAATTAGTATACAAATTAATTTGTGCGCTTACCGTGATGAGTCTTATATTACCTGTATCATTAATGGGACAACTAAATCCGTCAGCACCGGTATATCATATTTATGCAGGAAATACCCATTCGCATACCAGCTATACCAGTTCTCACGGTTCACAATGGGATCATCTACCGGGTGCAACAAAATTCATGGAGGTTGATTCGGCAGGGGTAAGTCGGGTTTTAAATTCCACACTTAAGCAGGATTGGCAGAAAGTCCAGGGTCCCCCAGCAGTACATTATGCCCTTGCTAAATCCAATGGATATGATTTCTATGCGGTTACCGATCATTCACAGGAACCCGACTTTCATCCGTCTGATCCCGGCAACACGGCATGGCTGGCCACAAAAAAAGCAGCAGACGAGACTACAGATAATAATTTTGTGGCCATAAGAGGCTCTGAATTCTCCGAGAATAATGGACCTAACGGAAAAGGTCATATCAATGTGTTTAATACGGCGATCTATATCAATGCCCTGAAGACCGGAATAGACCTGCCTTATTTTTATAAATGGCTGGAGTCTGTTCCAGCCAACGGCGAGGGTGCTGTGGTTGCCAGTTTCAATCACCCCGGTGCTGACCAATATAACGATTGGGATTATCGCACTCCTGAGGCAACCAATATCATCACCATGCTCGAGGTGATAAATTCAAACAATGGCATTCACTATCCCGCTTTTATAAAAGCGTTGGATAAAGGATGGAAAGTTGCTCCTGTATGCGGAAATGACAACCATGGAATTGGAGGCATCACAGCGCATACTTCACGCACTTTTATTCTGGCAACAGATAAAACAAAGGTTGCTATTCTGGATGCCATGAAGAACCGAAGAACCTACGCATCACTTGATAAGAATATTCAGTGCAGATATACCGTGAATGGGATGATCATGGGTTCAACGCTTACTGGTGATAACGTTTTCAAATTTGACATTTCAATCAGTGATCCTGATACGAACAATCCTAAAAACAAAATAACGAAAATTGATATTGTAAAGGATAATGGAGAAGTGGTTAAGACCTATGAGGTTACCAATCCTGATTATACGGTACGTTGGAGCCCCGTTATTGAAGATGCAACGAATAAGTACTTTTTTGTCAGGATATATAATGCAGGCGGCGGGGATGCACCAAAAGCTGATCCCCTAAAACCAATAGCCTGGCTGGCTCCGGTATGGACTGGCAGGTAATCATTAAATCTGTAGTTTTAATCCTTATCAAAGGTGAAATGAAATTTTACACGGGAAAACAAATGCATCTGATTAAGAATTGTGTAAGATCTGTTTATTCAGGTTGTATGCTGATTTTATGTACCTTCTCCGCATTCGCACAGACCAGGGAGATTACAATTAATCCTTCAAAAACATTTCAGGAAATTGAGAGTTTTGCTGCTTCCGATGCATGGAGCGGTAATTTCGTTGGTAAATACTGGAATGAAAAACAAAAAGGGCAAATTGCTGAATGGTTGTTTAGTCAGCAATATGATCTGGCGGGCAACCCGGCGGGGATAGGTATTTCGATGTGGCGGGTAAATTTAGGTGCAGGAACGCTTGAACAGGATAGTGCCGACATTTTGCCCATTCAAAGAAGGGCTGAGTCATTTTTGGCCAGCGACGGTCAGTCTTTTGACTGGAGTAAATGTGCAGGGCAGCAATACTTTATGCAAAAAGCTACAGAATACGGGTGCAATAATTTTTTACTGTTCTCCAATTCTCCCCTTGTTCAATATACAAAAAACGGGAAAGGATGGTCGCATTCGGCTAAAGAGGCTAATATAAAACCGGATAGCTATAGTAACTATGCTTCCTTTATGGCTGGTGTAGCACAATATTTTACAGAAAAAAAAGATTGGCATATTGCTTATATCAGCCCTGTTAACGAGCCACAGGTAAAATGGAACAGTCCTGCTCAGGAAGGTTCTCCATGGAAAAGCTCTGAGATGAAAAAGTTGTATGTCGAGCTCGACAAGGCACTTTCATACAGTCGTTTATCAAATGTAAAAATACTGGCAGGCGAATCGGCAGGATTAAATTATTTGTACGATACTTCGACCAGTTTAAGAGAAAGATTTTCAGACGAGGATGCCCCGGACAGACAAATCAAAACATTTTTTGATCCTCAAAGCCCTGACTATATTGGCGATTTGCAGCACATCCCTCCTGTTATAGCCGGACATAGTTATCTCAGCGATAAAACAAATGCTGCTATAAAGGAAACCAGGGAAAAAGTAAAAGAGGAGACTGAAAAATACGGCATTCGTTTTCATCAATCGGAATGGTGCATGTTACCTGGATTAAAACTCCCGATTGACGGTTTTACTTCCGACTGGAAACCCGACAACTATGCAGACATACAGCCTGCCCTGCTGCTGGGACGATTAGTGTATGGCGATCTTGTTTATGCTGGCGCCGGATCATGGGGCTACTGGAAAGGAATGGAAGTAAACGGCAACCATGCTTTGGTTTCTTTATACCCAACCAATGGTGATCTTGAAAAAGGAGGCCTTGTTCGTACAAACAAAATGCTATGGGCTTTGGGTAATTACAGTTTTTTTATCCGCCCTGGCTATATCAGAATTGACCTTCAGGGAGCAGACGATCCAGACACCCTGGTCGCTTCTGCCTATCTGGCGCCTGATAAATCCCGCATAGTGGCTGTGTATGTAAACACTTCTTTTAAAACGATGCCAGTCTGTGTGTCTTTCGCTCAGAGCCGGGATAAAATAATAAAAAAGGTGTCGGTTTACAAAACTGATGACCGAAGTGATTTGGCCAATATGAATGTACCGGAAAAATACTTACCCGGGACGGAATATCGGATACCTCCCCGTTCACTTATAACGATGGTGTTTGATTATTAATTAAGTCTTAAAATATCTAAAAAATAAAAAGTGAAAAATTTTTTTCTCATATCCGAACTAACCATCGTTTTGTTGATGTCAGCAATTTCGGGACTGTACGCGCAATACGACAGCCCCGATTCCGAAAGCCCTGGCCAATGGCTGGCTTCGCAGATATACACGTTTCGAAATTACACTTCTGCCGAAACGCCTGAAAAATTCAACGAGGCAGGAAATGATGGAAAATATTCATTAAAACTGCTAACAACTGAAAATAAACTCATTAGTCCTCTCCTTTTAGGCTTTAATGCCGTTTATGCTTATGAAGCTGATACAATCTGGGGCGACGGGAAAATAGAGCAGTATTTAAAGGATGTAAATGTTACTGTGATGCGATATCCGGGTGGAACGGTATCTTCTTTCTATCACTGGAATTCGTTATCCGGAGAGGGATGGAAAGACAGTTGGGATCCAAAGAATCCCGTTACTCCCAAAACAAAAAGTGACTTTATGGATTTGGATGAATTCATTGCAGTATCGAAACGAATCAATTCGACCCCTCTACTTGGAATCAATATGAGCTCAGGCAGGCGCTGGAAACGATTGGAAGAGGGTGTTAAGGAGGCCCTTGACCTGATGAAATATTGCCGTGATAAAAAATTCAAGGTTAGATACTGGTATCTCGACAACGAACCTTACCAGCCCGATAGCAATGGCGGCAGCAAAACGATTGAGGAGTATGCTGAGCTCATTAATTTGTTCTCTGTCCGCATGAAGGAATTCGATCCGGAAATTAAAATCATTGTAAACTGGCAATCAGCTTTTAAAAACAAAAGAGACGATTATCAGAAATTACTCAGTATTGCAGGTGCTAATATCGATATCATTGATGCTCATTGGTATTGGAGCTGGAGCAACCCTACATTTGATAAATGGCTGATAAAAACGCCCATGACGGTTTGGACCGGTGAGAGTTATCAGGCCGAAATCGCGTATTTTCGTCAGATGGTAAAAGATTTCGGATACCCGGATATAAAACTGGCTTCTCTCGAATGGAATGTAGGCCCCATAAAACAAAACCAGCTTAACCCTCATCAGTGTGCACTGATTCAATCTGAAATGCTGATGCAATTTATGATAGGGGGTTTGGATATGGCGACTTTCTGGCCACTCCAGGGGGCGGGTAATGCTGTATCATCGCGAAGTTTTATTCGCCGGGGCGACAGAAGTGCGCAACCTGCTTACCAGACTTTTGAATTCCTGGGAAAAATCCAGGGCAGTGATTTAATAAAAAGCGAAGTTATCAAAAGCAATCCCAATATCCTGAATATTGTGGCTGTTGATCAGACCGGAGACCAGATCAGGGTAGGTATATTAAACAAAAACGGAATTAAAATGAATATTGAGATCACCTCTGATCTTTTTGGCACCCGGGAACTTATTGAGGCTAAAGCTTTCGTACTTAATGATCAGGGGAATGGCAGTTACAATCCGGTGATAAAGTTAATAACACATAATGCTTCAGAAATTTCGTTTGAGGCATTTGAAACCTCGTTAACCATGCTGACTTTCAAGAAAAGATAAATATCCAATTTAATACTTCTTTGAAAGGAGGGTTATCTTCTAACAATAAAAAATGAAAACCTAAAATTATAGAAAATGAACAAAAAAATAAGCCTTATTCCTCTTCAAAGGGGCAAAACGGAGCCTGTTGAGGTGGAGATGAAGCGTGCGTTCAGCACAAAGGGCTGGATAATTGCCGACATGCACAACCACACCACTTATTAAAATTCATTTATTCTATCCGTAATCAATTAACTTACATTACAATGACCTATAATATGAAGTATCGTACGCTAATAATCCTGATCTTCGTTCAGGCAATTGTTCTTCCTGGTTTTGAGGCATGGGGTATCGAAAAAAGCCGCAGTCACTATATGAATATTCAGACTGCTGAAGAACTGAGAAAAATATTCCGCTACACGGGTGATAGTGTATGTTTTCTGAGTTCCCACCGGGGCGGCCCGGAGAAGAATTTTCCCGAAAACTGTATCGCCACTTTTGAGAACACGCTCAATTATTCATATTCGGTTATGGAAATCGACCCTCGTTATACAAAGGACAGTATGATGATTGTGCATCATGATCCCACCCTGCAACGCACCACCAATGGAAAAGGTAAGGTGGCTGATTTTACACTTAAAGAACTAAAAAAATTAAAACTGAAAGATACCGAAGGAAATGTCACAAAATACGGGATTCCGACTTTCGAAGAAGTGCTGAAATGGGCAAAAGGAAAAACGATTCTGATACTCGACAAAAAAGACGTTCCAATAGAAGACCGCATAAAAATGGTTGAAAAATATAAAGCTGAGGCATACACGATTATCATGGCCTACAACTTCGAAGAGGCAAAGATCTGTTACCGTTTAAATAAAAACATCATGATGCAGGTGTTTCTCCCTACACCCGAAAAAGTCAGGGAATTTGACAAGACGGGCGTCCCATGGGATAACATCGTTGCATTTATTAATCACAAAAAACCAGTCGATTCAGCCATATTCGATATGATCCATCAAAAAGGGGCACTTTGTATCCAGGGTACCTCAAGGAACTATGATCGGGAATTCATTGAAGGAAGAGTTACAGTTATCGGGGAGCTGAAAAAAGATTACAATTCCCTGTACCGGTTTGGAGCTGATATTCTCGAGACAGATATACCTGTTCCGGTAAGTAAAGTAGTTGGAAACAGACTTTCATCGGCCACATACATTTCAAAAATACAAAAGTAGCTTCAGATATCTTTTGAAAAACCACATACATTTTACTATGAAAAAAATTCAGATTTTATATTCCGGAATGGCAGCATTCGCGCTGGTTCCAGGAATGAATATGGCATATGCTCAAACGGAAAATAAACAACCCAATATTATATACATTCTTGCCGACGACCTTGGATATGGCGAGCTCGGCTGTTATGGACAGCAATACATTAAGACACCTTATCTCGACAGGCTGGCTGCCGAAGGTATCCGCTTTACCCAGCATTATACCGGCGCCCCCGTTTGCGCCCCGGCACGTTGCAGCCTGCTCACCGGGAAGCATTCAGGTCATACCTTTGTGCGCGATAATGGTGAACTTAAAGACAGCATTGCCTTTAGAACCGGGCAGACAGCCATTCCTGATGCGACTTTTACACTAGCCGAAATGCTTAAAAAAAGCGGCTATGCCACAGCAATTATCGGGAAATGGGGATTGGGTAGCCTTGCATCATCAGGTGCGCCCAATAAACAGGGCTTCGACCTGTTCTATGGTTATGCCGACCAGGTACATGCTCATAATCATT
>Ga0136636_10002713_pt1 | contig 10575 bp, 8 predicted proteins | sample AntDrymUQ8522106_2_FD_104653 | JGI IMG/M metagenome (GOLD analysis project Ga0136636, IMG submission 104653) | Polar desert sand microbial communities from Dry Valleys, Antarctica - metaG UQ852 (21.06) | ecosystem: Environmental > Terrestrial > Soil > Desert | place: Antarctica: Dry Valley... | reverse complement strand
TACAAGGTGGACGTATTTTTTAAAATAAACATCTTTTGTCTCTGAATAATAAACAGCATCTGTACTCGTGAGCACCGTGGTACCATTTATAACTTTACCACCGCCTTTGTAGGTGGCAATACTGCTTGCGAGGTCGTAGGTTAAATCATCTGTAAGCAAAGTGCCTTTACCGTCAGTAAGCTTCACATTTCTCTTTAAATAAGCTATTCTTTCTTTGCCTAAGTAACGAAGATAATTGGCATACGTATTTACCGTATCGGCATCATTAATGTGAACGTTTCCAAAAACCTCTGCTACTTGTGTACGGGAATTGATCGCTATACTGTCTCCTGATAAAATTGTGTTGCCTTGTTTTACTTTTGCAGCGCCTGCAAGCGTTCGTAAACTTGTACTGTCATCTAGGGTAATAAACCGGGTACTGTTACCGCTTAAGATTTCTATCCTGTTATTTGCATCCGAAACAGGCGATTGTGCAAAACTATGTTTAGCTGTAAAAAATATGATCAGTAAAAAAAGCCAGCGAAGAATTTTAATCATTCATTTATTTTGAAACTGCAATTTGAATAATTAATTACAAATGCTATCACAAAATTTTTAATTTACTTTTTCTACGTAATAAGGACTGTTGAGTGTATCTGGCAGGGGAACCAAGAGTGGATTGTTGTTTTGCTTTTTTCCAAATACAGAAACGTTGATATAACGTTTTGGGTTTACCCTAATATCATCCAACAAAAGATTAAGCTTATTACCGCTTGATGCAAGATTTTGGTACATAGTAGGATCGTTCAACAATTTGCCTAGTGTGCCGTTGTTGTTGTTAAATTTGCCTATCATATTTTTCAGATCATTAATAGCTCTGTCAAGCGTATCAAGGGTTTTCTTCACATTAATGTCAGCAAACTTTGCAGTGGTCTTATCAAGATTACTCATTACGTTATTAATCTTATCATTGTTGTTGGCAAAGTTTCCCGTAATAGCACTCACATTATTTAAAGACTTTGGCAATGCACCTGTTTGAGAATTAAGCAAGCCGTTTAAAGAAGCTGTGGAAGTAACCATAGAAGCAGTTACTTTGTTTAAATTAGCCAATACTTCAGCAATATTGCCTCTTGCATTGGGGTCTAAAATGTTATTGAAATTGCCAAGCAAAGTATCTACAGATGATACCGCTTTTCTTACTTCATATAATACAGGATCAACTTTTTTGAGCACATCGTCAAAAATGCCGCCACTTGTCTCCGTTAGAATAATGTCTTTGTTCTTTAAGTTCTCGGTGGCATCACCTAATTTAATTTCAATACTTGTGGTACCTATTGGGTTAGCCTTTATGATAGCGATAGAATTTTTAGGAATATCAATATCTTTCGTGATGTTAATATCCACTAAAATATCCCTCATATCTTTATCAGTTCTTATTTTGTAAACCGTACCAACCTGCAATCCATTTATAATAACCGGATTGGAATTTTGTAACCCCTGCACATTGCCATACTTACCGGTTATCATGGTGTCTTTACTCCATAATTTTTTTCCTTTAAGGAAATTAAAACCCAATATTAATAATGCTACTGACACAACAGTAATGGCACCAACTTTGGTTTCGTTAGAAATTTTCACTTAATAAATAGTTTTAGTTATTACTTTACCTTTATATAATACAGGATAGCATACCAATTTGTTAGCCAAAAATGTAAATTTTTTGTTTTAAGGATTTTTAGCCACCGGTTTTGTCCCTTCAACCTGCGCTTTGTATCGTATAACCGCTTTGGTTATAGCTTCTGCAAGTTCCTGCTGGCCTTTATCGCTGTTTAAATAACGTTCATCTTCCGGGTTATTTATATAACCGGTTTCAATTAAAATGGCGGGCATTTTTGTGGCTGATAATACCCATATTCCTTTTTGACGTTGGTTTACACCCAATGCTCGCCTGCCAGTTGCATCAATTTCATCGTTTACTAAAGTAGCAATCCTGTCACTTTTCTCCTGATATAACTTAGCGTATACCTGAGCTAATTGTCTGCCTTCAGGAGAGTTAAAATTAAAATTATTATAAACACTATCTGCGGCGCCTGTCTCAATTTCTATATCTTCCTGTCCTTTCATAATGGCTTTTAGCTTATCACTTGTTTTTGCTGCCGCAAAAATATACACGCTGGTACCACTGATGGTTAAGGGTATTTTAAAATATTCATAAATTGGTTCCTCTACTTCATAAGGAGTTGATTTTTTCTTTCTCTTTTTACCTTTGCCAGTGTAGGTTATTTTATATTTTGTAACTGTTCTTGTACCTGTTTGCCTCCTACCGGTTTTTAATGGACCAGAGTCAGCATGTATGCATATAAACAAATCACCTTTATTATCGTTGGCAATATTTGCTTTCACACGAGGGTCATCAAATACATCTGTAGTACGGGTAGGCACTACTTTTACATCTGGCAACTGCCTTTTTAATTCTTCTACCAGTTTTTTTGAAATGGCAAGGGTGATATCTTTTTCTTTACTGCGCAAAGAGTTTTCGTATTGGCCTACTGCGCCTCCATCGACGCCACCATGCCCGGCATCCACTATTATGGTCTTTAATTTTTTTGTTTGTGCAGCACATTGGTTTGTAAAAGAGCCTATTAAAATAAGGCAGGTAATTATAAGTGATCCCTTTATCAGCATAGTTTACGATTGTATTTAATAGTATTTGTTATAATTTTTTTAAACAAATTGCCATAAATTTTTAATAGCTATTTTTGCGCCCACGCATTTATGAACAACAGAAACAAAGGTAAGGCAAAAAACATTTTAGCTTGGTGCTGCCTGCCAATGTTGTTATTATTAACGTATCATTTTGAGGGCATTGCCAATATAAAAAATTACAATTATCAGTTTACCCATTCTATAAGAGACACACCGCCGCCTGTTATAAAAATTACTGATACCGGTAAAATTATTTTCAAGCCCAAAAAAGACAGCATTCGCAAACCATCTATAAGCGAAGAAAAGAAACCCATAGCAGATACTACCATTAGCCAGTTGGTTGATACTTTTAATTTAAAGGTTTCCAAAGATTCTTTAACAGCGCCGGTTGTTTACCATGCAGATGACTCTATGGTGATTGATGTGCCAAATGAAAAGATGTATTTGTACGGTAAAATATCTTCTGTAAAATATGAAGACAATGATCTGTCTGCTCCACAAATACAGTTCGATCAAAAAACCAGCATGGTAAGTGCTTTCATAAAAAAAGACAGTACAGGCAGAGTGCAATCGTATCCATATTTTTCTCAAAAAGATTTTCAATCTGTAAGCGATACCATTCGTTTTGATATGAAAACCGGCAAAGGGCTTACAAAAGGAACTTATACAAAACAAGGCGAAATGTTTGTATATGGCGAAAAAATAAAGAAGGCTGATACATCTGTTTTTTATGCATTGAATGGCCGGTTTACCACTTGTAATTTAGATACACCACACTTTGCATTTATAGCACGCAAAGTAAAATTCGTAAATAAAAAATGGGCTTATACCGGACCGGTTCATCCTGAATTTGAAGGAGTGCCATTGCCTATAAGTTTACCATTCGGAATTTTTCCACTCACACAAGGCAGGCGTAGCGGCTTGCTTGCCCCTAGTTTTGCAGCAGATGCGCAGCGTGGTTTAGCATTGGAAAATTTAGGTTATTATAAAATTATCAGTCAAAACTGGGATGTAATTACACGGGGGACTTTATACTCTTACGGTAGTTATAATTTAAATGTAAGCCCCAGTTACTACCGGCGCTACCATTATAAAGGAAATATAGCAGTGGCTTTTCAAAACTTTAAACCTCTAGATGAACCCACAACTAAAACAATTAATCTGCAATGGACGCATAGTGCGGATACAAAGAGCAGACCGGGGGTAAATTTTAGCGCCAATGTAAACGCCGGCAGTACAAAATTCAATTCTCAAGTACCCACAAATGCTAACCTTAATTTTCAAAACCAGTTAAATTCATCCATCACCTATTCTAAAGTTTGGAAGAACAAACCCTACAATATTTCTGTGGGGGCCAACCACAATCAGAATTCTGTTTCAGGACTAACAAATCTTAATTTACCGGATATAGCGTTTAATGTAAATACCCTTTATCCATTCAGAAGAAAAGAACCTATTGGAGATTATAAGTGGTACGAAAATATAGGAATAGCTTACAACGGAAATGCCAGAAGTCTTACTTCTTTTTATGATACTGCAAAAAATTTGGGAGGGCAAATATTTGATAATTTGCAATACGGGGCACAGCATAGTATTCCTATTACACTGGCTTTGCCGCCGTTGGGCGTTATACAATTAGCTCCATCCGTTTCTTATCAGGAAAAATGGTATCAACGAAAAATTGAAAAACAATTCAATCCAATAAATAATAAAATTGATACCGTGCGCCAGACGGACGGGTTGTTTACGGCCAGACAAATGTCTTTTGGGTTAAGTGCCTCCACCCGTATTTTTGGTATGTTTGGCTTTGGCGAAAAAAAACGTATAAAAGCTATCAGGCATGAGATAAGACCAAGTTTAGCAGTAAATTATTCTCCAAATTTTAATGCCAATAATTATTACAATTCCCGCTTAGATGTTTTGGGTAATGTACAACCACTTTCTTTTTTTGATGGAAGTATTTATGGTGCATACGGTAACCAGCGTTTTGGTGGTTTATCTTTTAATGTAGATAATAATATTTCTGCAAAAGTGAGGTATAGAAATGATACCAGTGCCAAGGCAGATAAAAAAGTGAGTCTACTGGATGGCTTAAGTTTATCTGGCGCATATAATTTTTTGGCAGATTCGTTTCAGTTCTCCACCCTGGCATTGCAGGCAAGAACAAACTTATTTGAAAAAGTAAATATTAGTGGGCAGGCAACTTTTGATCCTTACCAAACAAATGCACAGGGCAGAAGAATTGATAAATTGGTGTGGAATGATAAACCATTATCACTCGGTAATTTGGTAAGCGGTGGCGTGCAGTTGCAAACAAGTTTTAAAGGGGGCGACAAAAATAAAAAGACAGGAACAAGTCCAACCGATGCACCGTTAAATAATACCGGTGGTTTACAATTAGACGAATCGCAACAAGAAGCTGCTTACATTCAAAATAACCCATCGGAGTTTGTAGATTTTACTATACCCTGGAATGTAGATCTTTCTTACTCGCTGTTGTTTAACAGGCAATTTGATTTTTTACAGTCAAAATTTGCCACCATTCTTACGCAGGGGGTTACTTTTAATGCGGCAGCTAATTTAACGGAAAAATGGAAAGTGGGAATGAATGGATCTTTTGATATTACCACAAAAAAACTAGGCGTTTTAAGTGCTTATTTATCCAGAGATTTACATTGCTGGCAAATGGGAATTAATTTATCTCCCATTGGAAGATCGAGGTATTTTAGCATAAACATAAGCCCAAAATCTCCCATTCTGCGAGATCTTAAAATAAACAGAACTAGGTCGTTTACTGATTTTTAAGAGACCTCTGTTTCATCGTACTAAATATTTTTTACTACATCGGTTTCTTTAAAATAAAGGAATTGCAAACTTGTTTTCTGCTTAATAAATTTTCATTTCTTTTAGTATTTATTAAAACAAATATTATATCGTCTTTAAAATTTATGTTTTTAAATATTATTTATAAATGTGGCAAAAGCATCTAATAGAGTAAAGCAATCTTTAATTATTCCGGATGAAGTGGTAATTAATAAAATAATAGTATTGAGATAGAAAAAAATTATGATTGATAAAGATATTGCTGAACTATATGGTGTAATAACAAAGCGGCTTAATGAACAAGTAAAACGTAATAAAAAGAGATTTCCAACAGATTTTATGTTTCAACTTACACAAGACGAAAAAGACGAGGTGGTCGCAAATTGCGACCACCTTAAAACTTTGAAGTACTCACCAAATTTGCCATTTGCTTATATAGAACATGGAGCAGTGATGTTGGCAAGTGTTTTGAACAGCGACAGGGCAATAGAAGTTAATATACAAATAGTGCGAATATTTACACAAATTCGGGAAATGTTATTGATGAATAAAGACTTTTTACTAAAAGTAGAACAATTGGAGAATAAAGTAATCTCACATGATGAGGATATAAAAAATATTTTTCAAGCCCTTAAAAGATTAATAAATCCGCCACAAGAACCAAGAAAAAGATTAGGGTTTAAGCCAGATGATATTTGAAAGCGAGCGTCTTTGCAATTAAAAAACCCCTTCGTAAAAATATTTACTGATTTCTCACAAACTCCTCTTCCATTATATCAAACACCTTTTTATTAAGGCTTTTTGTATCTATATTTTCAGATGATACAGGAGGCAAAAAAATCATTTTTAATTTAGTTGGCCATAAATAAAATGATTTACTAATTGGCATAGCTTTATTAGTACCAATTATTACGCAGGGAATAATATCTTTTTTTGCATCTATGGCCAATTTAAATGCGCCATCGTAAAAAGGTTTTAATGGGTTGCCGGTGCGGTTGCGTGTACCTTCCGGATAAATACACATGTGAATTCCTTTTTTTAAAGTAGCCCGCATGGCTTCATAACTTTTTACACGGCTGTTCTCTTTTTTTCTGTCTACCATTATGCCCCCACGCTTATAAAACAAACTGAAAATAGGCACTTTTGCAAAAGATGCTTTTGCAATAGTTTTATTGCCGCCAGGTACAAATGGTGCAGAAAGGGGCACATCTAAAAATGCATTATGGTTATACACCACCACATAATTTGTATCTTTTTTAAAATGATTTTTTCCAAAAACTTTCACAGGGCAACCAATCATGTATAACCAGCTCGTCATCCACATACGGGAGACCCATATAAAATAATCCTGTCCTTTTTTTTCATCTTTATACAAATACGAAAGCATGGAAGGAATAAAAATAATAACAAAGGTTACTATAAAACTAACGAGCCCCCAAAAGGCCCAAAACCTTGCAAAAATATTTTTAAAAACAGTCATTTTATTTATTGTTTTATTTTCCAGTCAATTGGCTGCTCGCCTATTTTTACCAGAATTTCGTTTGTTTTTGAAAAATGTTTACAACCCCAAAAACCATTGTGGGCAGATAGGGGAGATGGATGAGCGGCTTTTAAAATATAATGATGGGTAGCATCAATAAGTACCTGTTTATCCTGCGCAAATTTGCCCCACAATATAAAAACTATATTTTCTTTTTGGTCAGATATGGTTCTTATTACCGCATCGGTAAATTGTGCCCAGCCAAATTTTGAATGGCTCATTGGTTCGCCATCTCTTACGGTGAGCGCAGCGTTTAGCAATAAAACGCCTTGCTGTGCCCAATGGGTAAGGTCACCAAAATCTGTTGGCATTTCTATACCAATATCCGTTCTTATTTCTTTAAAAATATTTACAAGAGAGGGTGGAAGTTTCGTGCCAGGCAGCACAGAAAAACTAAGGCCGTGTGCCTGTCCTTTTCCATGATACGGATCTTGCCCCAAAATAACCACTTTTACTTTATCGAAAGTTGTTTGATTAAAGGCATTAAAAATATTTGACCCCGCGGGGTAAACAGTTTTACCCGTAGCTTTTTCTGCTTTTAAAAAAACTACGATCTGTTCAAAATAAGGTTTTGAAAATTCTTCTTTTAAAGCCTGTTTCCAGGTTTCGTTTATTTTAACCTCCATTATCTTAATATGGGTTCAACTACAAAAGTATTTATTGTTGTACCTTATCTTAAATATTATCAGCCCCACACTAGCGCACTTGCGCCTAATATTGCAGCATCGCTTTCTTTTAATTCGCTAAAAATAAGTTGTACTTTATTTCTAAAAATAGGCAGCAGGTTTCTTTCCATACTGTCTTTTACCGGCTTCATTAAAATATCGCCTGCTTTTGTAAGCCCTCCAAATAAAATAATTGCCTGCGGAGAGGAAAACATTACAAAATTTGCCAGCGCCATTCCTAAAATATCGCCGGTACTCATAAATACTTTCTTGGCAAGTGAATCTCCTGCAAGGGCAGCATCAAAAACCATTTTGCTGTCTAAGCTGTCCATTGGCACATCTCTCAACACACTAAGCTCATCAGTACCCGTCATATATTCTTTAGCAGTAAATGTAACGCCGGTTGCACTTGCATAACTTTCTAACGAGCCAAGCGAACCGGTGTTCGGATGTAATCTTCCGCCGGGCACCACAATGGTATGGCCAAGTTCTCCTGCAAATCCATCATGCCCAAGTATCAATTCGCCATTGGCAAATATGCCGCTACCAACGCCGGTACCAAGTGTAATCATTATAAAATCTTTCATACCCCTGGCGGCACCATACATAAATTCGCCCACAGCGGCAGCATTTGCATCGTTGGTAAGTTTTGCAGGCAAACCAAATTTTGCTGTTACCAAATCTGCCAGGTGCACTATTCCTTTCCAATGCAGGTTTGGTGCATACTCTATGGTGCCTGTATAAAAGTTCCCGTTGGGTGCACCCATTCCTATGCCCACAATATTTACTTCTTTTAATTTCTCAATTTCCGGTTGTAACTTTTCGTAGAGTGCATTAATAAAGTCGTCAATTAAAGGATAATCATCCGTTTTAATAGAACCTTCAAATACAATTTGTCCACGGTGGTTTACAATTCCATATTTGGTATTTGTACCACCAATGTCAATTCCAATAGCATGATCGTTTGATATATCTAGCATTTTTCTTAGCTTATTATAATTAATGGGCAGTTGCTGCTGTAGCGTCATAATTTACACCTTGTTTGCTTAAAATTCCTTTTACTACAAATGCAAAAAAGGCAAGATATGCGTAGCAAGCTGCGGCTATCCAGTAAGATGCATGTATGCCATAGCCAGGCTCAGTAGAACCGGCCTGTAAAAAATCGGCGAATTTTCCTTGTATTGGTGGAATAATACCACCACCTAAAATCATCATTATTAAAAAGGCTGACCCTTGTGTGGTGTATTTTCCTAACCCGGCAACTGATAAACTAAAAATACAAGGCCACATTATCGAACAAAATAAACCACCACTTAAAAAAGCGTAAATAGCTACCGTACCTGTAGTTTGTGTGCCTATAACCATAGCCGCTACACCTAATAAAGAAAATATTAATAAAGTTCTTGCAGGTTTATCATTGCTTATAAAAAACGCCGCAATTTGAATAAACACACATATCAAATACCAATAAAGATTTTCCATATTATAACCAAAAGCACTGTTCACTAATATTAAAATTACAAACGCTACAAGTGGCACTATAAACTGAAGTATGATTCTCTTTTGTTTTGTAAAACCAAATGCACCTACAGCGCCTGCCCATCTTCCAATCATTAAACTGCCCCAATACATAGCAATGTATGGAGTAGCTTCCGATGAAGAAAAATTTCCAAATGCAGGGTATTTCATTAACTCTGCAAGGTTACTGCCAACCGTAACTTCTACACCAACATAAAAGAAAATACCCAACATACCTAATAACAATTGTGGGTATTTCATGGCACCCCAGCCTGTCGGATTTTTCTTTGCAGATATGTTTGTAAAAACAAGTCCAATAATTATTACTGCAAAAGCACCTATCAACCATTTTAACCTGTATGATTCTAACGAATGCATTTCTGCATCGCTAATAGTGGGAGACAAATCAATATAACTGCTAAATATAGGAACAAACATTGCTGCTAAAAGTCCTGTCATAATTAATAACATACTTAAGGCCTTGTTTGCTTTTTCTGTTTTTTCTACAGTTACACCCGCCGGTACTTTTTTAGAAAAATAAAACATGGCCGCTGCTGCAATAAACAGTGCGCCTACACAACTATATAACAGTATTACTTTTCCTAAACTTAAGGTTGCAATTTTTTCATCAGTAATAGCAGCCGTAGTACCAAACAATGCAATACCAACCACTAACGGACCGATAGTAGTACCAAAAGAATTGATGGCTCCACCTAAGGTTACACGGCTTGTACCTGTGCTTGGGTCACCTAATGCAATAGCAAATGGCTGTGCAGCCGTTTGTTGTAATGAAAAGCCGAGAGCCACTACAAACAAGCCTGCAAGCATACCCGGGAATGTTCCAAGGTTAACTGCTATAATCATTACCACAGCACCCAATGCAGAAAAAAGTAACCCATACACAATACCTTTTTTATAACCCCATTTTGCTACCGGGTCATTTCCCTTCATTGCACCTACAGCAAATAAAATAAGTGCTCCAATAAAATAAGCAAAGTAAAATGCGGTATCCACTAACTGACTCTGAAACTGATCTAAATTAAATTTGTGTTTACAAAAAGGAATGAAAACACTATTGCCGGCAGCAATAAATCCCCAAAAGAAAAACACTGTTACCAGTGTACCAAGGGCTCCGTAATTTGTAGGAATCATTTTTTCTTGGTAGGAAGAACTTAATTTGTCATCTATACTTGATATCATACAAGGTTGGTTTTGTGCCTCAAAATAGTGTAAAAATTTATTAACGAAAAAATAATTTATCTTCTAAAACTCATGTTTTTTATTTAAGCCAAGGGATTATTCAATAATTATTAATAATATTTTTTGCCGGTGGTTTTAAATTTA
>Ga0136636_10002711_pt1 | contig 10579 bp, 6 predicted proteins | sample AntDrymUQ8522106_2_FD_104653 | JGI IMG/M metagenome (GOLD analysis project Ga0136636, IMG submission 104653) | Polar desert sand microbial communities from Dry Valleys, Antarctica - metaG UQ852 (21.06) | ecosystem: Environmental > Terrestrial > Soil > Desert | place: Antarctica: Dry Valley... | reverse complement strand
TAGTGCTTGGCGGTGTATACGAGTTCAGCAGCCGCAAGGATCTGACCAAGGTGCCGTTCCTCGGCGACGTGCCGGCGTTGGGCAACCTGTTCCGATCCACCACTACCACCTCCAACAAGGCCGAGCTTCTGATCTTCGTGACTCCGAAGATCCTCGACCAAGGCAACCGCTAGGACCGCGATGGGACCTGTCGGAACCAAATTTTCGAATCGGAGAAACCCCATGAGATTCCTGTCCAAGGCCGTGTTCGGAGTTCTGGCCAGCGTGCTGCTGGCCAGCTGTGGCGGTGGCGGCGGCGGCGGCAACGACTCGGCCTTCCAGCCCCAGGGCATCCGGGTCACGGTGACGCCCGCCAGCACCGCAAGCACGCCCTCGTCGCTGGTTGGCGTAACGGTGCGCGTGACCGGCGAAAATGGCGCGGCGCTGCCCGATGGAACGGCCGTGCGCGTGCAGGTCTCGCCGCCCGGCGTTGGCCTGTTGTCGACCGTGCAGGCCGGCGGCACCTTTCCGCCCAACCAGGGCGGTACCGCGGTGCTCAATGAGAGCGTGACTGCATCGCTCGCGGGTGGACTGGCGAACTTCCGTTTGCATACTCGCGCGGTCGGCACCGCGACCATCACCGCATCGGTGACCGATCCGAACGCACCGCAGCGCAACGTGACTGGCGCTGCCACCGTCGGCGTTGCAGCAGGCGCGCCGACCGATCAGCGACTGACGATCCAGACGACCGCAACGACATTGCCGGTCAATCCGATCGGCATCAACTATGCCTCGCCGTACTTCGCCGATGTCACCATCACCTGGCGCAACCTCGATGGCACGCTGGTGACACCGCGCTCTGACTCCGATTTCGTAGGCGCCTCGATCTCGCCCGTCTCGGTCGGCGTCTTCACCACCCTCGACGATCCTGAAACCACCGATATCAACGAGCGCCTGATCGCGCTCGGCCAAGGGCCGCTCAATGTGGTGGCAGGCCGCAGCATCATTTCGGTGTTCTCGCGCAATACTCCCGGAACCGCGACGCTGACGGTCAGTGCGGTCGACCAGATCACCGGTGAAACCGTGAGCGCGGTGCAGGAATTCCGCGTCGTCAACGGTGTTGCAGCGGTTCCGGGTGCGGTGGTCTTCATATCCGACACCTCGCCGTTCTACATTCAGGGCATCAACGCAATCTCCAGCAAGCCGATCGAAATCGCCGTGTTCGACGGCGCTGGCGCGTTGGTGCCGAATGCAGCCCCAGGGGTGAACAACCTGCGCGTGGAGCTGCAATCGCAGCTCAACGGTGGTGAGCGCCTGATCGGCGTGAATGCCGCTGGCAACCCGGTGCAGGGTGCATCGATCGTGACGCGCACCAACAATGGCCAGGCCAATCTCGCGTTGCAAGCGGGCACGGTCGCCGGCAGCGTCATTCTGCGCGCCACCGCAGATCGGGCCGACAACAACGTCGACAACGGCATTACCGATCCGGTCGTATCCACGCGCCAGTTCACGATCTCCGACGGTCGTTTGTTCGACCTGCAGATCCAGACCGCCAACTTCGACCCGGTGAGCAGCCAGGTCGCGGGGCCGCCCTCTGGCAACAGCAATCCCGACGCGACCTATCAGTTCCTCGTCACCGCACTGGCTACCGATCGCTTCGGCAATCCGGTGCCGGCCGGCGCCGAGATCCGTTTCGGTCTGATCGACGAGCCGCAGGCCGCAGGCGAGTTCCTGATCCGCGGCAACGACGGCAACCCGCAGGAAAATGGCATCGGCTTCGTAGCGCTCGGTGGTGCATTTACCACCGCTGGCGGCGGCGTCGGTCCAGGCGACACGCTGGTCGTGTTCGCCGAAGACATCCCGGGCAACCGCGACATGGAAGCCGCACGCACCGTGGCCGCCGTGCAGAGCCCGAGTCAGCTGACCGTGACCCAGCCGTTCAACCCGAACGATATCACCGGCACTTCGGTCGATGCAGGCCCGATCTATCCCTATGTGATCGGTCGTGCGGCGGATGCCAATGTGCGCGCCAGTGGCCTGACCGATTCGGCAGGCGTGGCCGCCAGCGTCGTGACCTACCCGGCGCGGCGTCTGGGCAAGCGCATCATCCTGTGGGCGCAAGGCAACGGTGCGTTGATCACGGGCGGTCGCCCGCGCATCGTCAGCGATGTCGAATCGTTCAACCTTGCCGGCGCGGGTCCGGGTGTGTTGACCGTAACGCCTGGTGGGATCACCTCCAATCGGCTCACGCCGGTGCGGGTGTGCCTGCGCGACTCTTCCGGCAATGCAGTACCGAACGCCAGTATCGAGTTTGCGTTCTCCGATGCCGCTACCGGATCGGTCAACGGAGTGCAACGTGCGGGCCGCACGCCGCCGACCGCCAGCGATGGCTGCGTCACGGTCAACGTGGTGGCCAACCTCGTACCAGGCGCCACGCAGGGCGCGCTGCTGTTCACCAGTTCAGATGCCGAGGCGACGGTCGCGATCCGCGCGGTCGGCACGCCGGCGCTGGCCATTGGTCCCAGCCCGGTTCCGGCTTTCAACGGCACCAACCAGGTCGCCACCATCGCGGTGTGCGTCAACGACGGCGGTGGTGGGATTCCGAACGTTGTCATCTCCGGCACCTGCACCGTACCGACGGGAGGCACGACCGCAACCAACCCCGCAGTCGTCACCCTCAACGTGCCGCAGACCACGACGCAAGATGGTTGTGCGGTAGTTACGGCGACCTATACGGCCATGATCGTGCAGACGGGTACGATGGCGGCTCCAACCACCGAGTCGCGCACCTCGACCTGCACGATCAACACGAACGTCGGCTTGACCGGAACGGTGCAAGTCGTCGGTACCCGTCGCTGCGGCGATCTGCTCAACCCGAACCCGCCGGGTTGTCCCTGATCGATCCTGAAGGACCGACGAAAAGGCCGCCGCAAGGCGGCCTTTTTCGTGGGGCACGCGCTCGGAATAAGTTGCAGCAGCACTGATCCCGCCCTGTGGGTTCTGCCATGGCTCCGACCGGAGTCGCGGCACCCTGCAACGTGACAGTCGCCGTCAGGCCGGGTCCCACCGAGAGGAACAACCGTTGACGCAGCCGAACGCGTCGGTCCTGGATCGCGACCGCAGGCGCGGCATCACTCGGCCAATCGAGGAAAAGCTGAGCTTCAAGGCACAATCAACCCAGCGCGGGCGACGTCGCCCGCCCGGCCCATCAACGTTCGGGCTAAGATCAGCACAGGGGACCTCAGGAGGCTTCCGTGGCCAGCGCCCGCACCGAGCTTGCAGCCGGCGAGATCGTGTTTCGCGAGGGCGACGCGCCGACTACGGCCTATCTGATCGAGTCGGGCGTGATCCAGATCGTGACCACCGCCGGCGGCGCACCGCGCGAACTCGGGCGCCTGGGCGCCGGCGACCTGCTCGGCGAAATGGCGGTGATCGACGCCGCCCCCCGTACCGCAACTGCGGTGGCGCTGACCGAATGCGTGCTGCTTCCAGTGGCGCGCGATCAACTGCATGAGCGCATCGATAGTGCCGATCCCGTGGTGCGTGCGCTGCTGCGCGCGCAGCTGGCGCGCTATCGATCGGCGCTGAACACCTTGCAAGGCAACCGCCGGGTGGCGCCCGCCGCGATGAACGATGCGTCGGCCGTACGCGCGAGCCTCGGCGACGCAGGCGCGATCGACAAGATCCGCCTCGAGACCCAACTGCGCGAGGCGCTTGAGCAGCACGTGCTGCAGGTGCGCTACCAACCGATCCACGACATGCGCTGTGAGCGAGTCGCAGGCTACGAGGCACTGATCCGTTGGGACCATCCGCAGCGCGGACCGGTGTCGCCGGCCGAGTTCATCCGCCTCGCCGAAGAGACCTCGCTGATCGTTCCAGTCGGCCGCTATGTACTGACCGAAGTATTCGCCGTGCTCGCGCGCCTGCAGCGCAGCGGCGTCGATCCACTGCCATTCATCGCCGTCAACGTGTCCTCGCGCCAATTGGCCGAGGAAGATGTGGTGGCGGCCGTGCAATCGATCGCCGATGCCGCCGGGGTGCCGGTCGATTCGGTCAAGATCGAGATCACCGAGAGCCTGACCCTCGATATCGACGGGGTTGCGGGCCTGATCGCGCGCGCCCATGCCTGCGGGGTGAGGGTCGCGCTCGACGATTTCGGCACCGGGTTTTCGAATCTCGGGCATCTGCACAAGCTGGCCTTCGATACGGTCAAGCTCGATCAGGGATTCGTGCGCCAGATGCTGCAGTCGCCGCGCTGCTACGCGATCGTGCAGGCGATCGTGGCCATGATCGCGGCGCTGGATGCGGACATGGTCGCCGAGGGCGTGGAGACCGCCGAGCAACTCGCTGCCCTGCGCGGGATGGGTTGCCGCTATGCACAGGGCTGGCTGATCGGGCGCCCGCAAACGGCCGATGATCTGATCGCCGGCATAAACGCCGCGCCGTAGTCCGCAGCGCGCCGTATCCGCAAGTGGCGCGCTGCGGACTACGGCGCCATGCGGCATCGGTCAGGGCGCAGCACAGCGCTGCATCAAGTCGTCGAGCTTGCCTTGCGTCACCGCGTCGATCGTGCGCGACCCCAAAACCCGCACCGCCTCGGCCGCATGCCCACGCGCGGCAGCAGCATCGCCGATGCTGCACAGTGCCGATGCGAGGCTGACCTGGGCATAGCCGATGTACGCATGGTCAGGGCGCAGGGTGGCCTTGCGCACGCGCAGCACGTCGCGCAGCAGTGGCAGGGCGGTCGCATGATCGCCACTCGCCTCGGCGATCGTCGCCAGTACCTGCGCGCTGACGGCGCACTGCGCGTGGTCTGCCGACAGCACACGCCGGCACATCGCCAGTGCCCGCTCGCCGGACTCCCGCGCACTCGCGGACTTGCCGTTGCGCAATCGGGCCAGTGCCTGATTGGTCAACGCGTACGATAGCCGCGCATGTTCGCCGCCGTAAACGCGGCTCAACCCCGCAACCGCAGCATCGGCAGCGCGTTCGGCATCTGCGTGGCGGTCGACGCCCAGCAGCAGGTAAGCGCGATAGGCATCCAGGGCTGCGACCCGCGCATGCTCGGCGCCGAGCGCGGCAGCCAGTGTCGTCCGCGCACGCTCGGCATCCGCAAGCGCCGTCGCGAAATCGCCGCGCTGCTCGGCCACGTAGGCGAGCGTGAGGCGCGCCATGGCGGCCAACTCATCGCCGTCGCGGCCCGCAGCGACCGTTCGCAGCAGCTCCTGTGCCGAGCCCAGCGCCAGATCGAGGTCGCCCTTGAGCTGGGCGGCATTGGCGCGCGCGGCGAGCAGGCGCGTGCGGGCTTCATCGAGATCGGTGTTTGCCGCGATGGCGTCCAGTGCTGCGCTGCTGACCTCGACGGCCCCATCGTAGTCGCCGCGCCCAGTCAGCGCCTGCGCCAGCAGCGCCTGCCGCGTCGCCCACTCGCGTGTGCCTGGATTCGGATCGCTGGCCAGGCTGTCGCGGGCCAGGCGCTCCGCACTCGCGTAGTCGCCGAGCGACTGATTGACCTCGGCCAGCGTCGCCAGAACCGCCGCACGCACGTCCGGAATGTCGCCGAGCTGATCGGCCAGTGCCGCTTCACCGCGCTGGACCAGCCCGCGCGCGGCGTCGGCTGCGACCCGATTGGCGGCCGGATCGACATCGCGGAACATGCGCACGAGGAATCCGCTCACCGCCTCCGCACGCGCAGCGGCTGCACGCGCCTGGTCGCGCTGATCGGCAAGGCGCACGGCAAACGCGGCCGTAAGGCCGAGCATTGCGAGCAGCGACAGGGCACTGACGATGCTGAGTGCGGGATTGCGGCGGACGAAGCAGCGCGCCTGGTAGGCAAAGCCGATGCGATAGGCCCGTACCGGGCGCCGTGCCAGCCATGCCGACGCATCATCGGCCAATGCAGCGACGCTTGCATGGCGTTGGTCGGCGCTATGGCGGGTCGCGCGGGAGACAATGGCGCGCAGTTCGGGCGGAACTTCCTCGGGCCAGACGAATGTACGGTCCTGGCCACGCAGTCCGAGCGCCCCAGCTTCGTCGGCTGCCACTGCGTGCGTCGTCGCGCCCAGCAGTTCGCCGAGCAAAAGTCCGAGTTGATACACATCCGATGCGATACCGGCGGCGAGGCCCGCGCGCTGCTCGGGACTGGCAACCGCGGGCGTGTGGCCGGTCGCCATTCCGCTGTCGCGGCTGCCGGTCAGTCGTGCCACGCCGAAGTCCAGCAAGTGCGCCAGGCCCTCGGCGTCAACCAGGATGTTCGATGACTTGATGTCGCAGTGGACCAGCGCGCGGGCATGTGCAAAGCGCAGTGCGGCCGCGACTTGCAGCAGCAGTTGCACGCGGTGGCGCAGATCCGTGCCATGCGATCGGCACCAGTCGAGCATCGCATCGCCATCGATCCATTGCATCGCAAACCACAGCTGGCCATCGACGGTCTCGCCGCCATCGATCAGCCGCGCGATGTTCGGGTGCGAAAGATCCGCGAGGATCTGCCGTTCACCCCGAAACAGCTCGCGGGTCGCCGGTGAGGCCGCCAGCGCGAGGATCCACTTCAGGGCCACCTGCTGGTTGAACTGGCCGTCGGCGCGTTCGGCCAGGAACACCACCGCCATGCCGCCGCGGCCGACCTCGCGCACGATCCGGTACGGCCCGAGCGTATCGCCGGGCTGTGGCGCGTGGGCGCTTGCGATCGCGTCGAGCGCTGCACTACCAACGCGCCCGGCAAGCGCGCCGCCGGTTCGCAGCAGATCGTCGAAGCGGGTCATGGTCGACGTATTGTCCGCGCTCGACCGGCGCAAGACCAGCGCTGCCCCACCCGCGAGAATCCGTTTCGGGTTGCTGGCACCGCACGCACAGGCGACAATTCACGCCCGCGTGCGTTCAGCAACCGCTGCGACGCCGCAGCCCCCGCCTACCGGAAACACATTCAATGCCGACCCGCCGCGAACTGGCCAATGCGATCCGCGCTTTGGCGATGGACGCCGTGCAGCAGGCCAATTCCGGCCATCCGGGCATGCCGATGGGCATGGCCGACATTGCCGAAGTGCTGTGGAACGATTTCCTGCGTCACAACCCGGCCAACCCACGCTGGGTCAATCGCGATCGATTCGTATTGTCCAACGGCCATGGCTCGATGCTGCTGTATGCGCTGCTGCACCTGAGCGGCTACGACTTCCCGCTCGATCAGATAAAGCGCTTCCGCCAGTTGCACTCCAAGACCGCCGGCCATCCCGAGGCCAGCGAGTTTCCCGGCATCGAGACCACCACCGGTCCGCTCGGGCAGGGTCTGGCCAATGCGGTCGGCATGGCGCTGGCCGAGAAGGTGCTCGCGCAGCGATTCAACCAGCCCGGCTTCGACATTGTCGATCATTTCACCTATGTCTTTCTCGGCGACGGCTGCCTCATGGAGGGCATCTCGCACGAGGTCTGCTCGCTGGCCGGCACGTTCAAACTCGGCAAACTGGTTGCGATCTGGGACGACAACCGGATCAGCATCGACGGTCGCACGCCCGGCTGGTTCACCGACGATACCGCTGCGCGCTTCGAGGCATATGGATGGGAAGTCATCCGCGAGGTCGATGGACACAACTCCGAGGCGATCAAGGCCGCGCTGGTGTCGGCCGCCATCGATCCCGACAAGCCGACCCTGATCTGCTGCAAGACCCTGATCGGCTACGGTGCGCCGCACAAGCAGGACACCGAGGCCGCGCACGGCGCGCCGCTGGGCAACGACGAGATCGCCGCCGCACGCGAGCGGCTGGGCTGGCCGCACGCGCCGTTCGTGGTGCCCGAGGATCACTATGCGGGATGGAATGCCGCTGCGCGGGGCAGCGCATGGGAATCCGAGTGGGACACGTTGTTCGCCCGTTATCGCACGCAGTTTCCCGCACTCGCAGCCGAGTTCGAGCGACGCATGCGTGGCGAGTTGCCCGCTGCCTTTGCACAGGCGGCGCGGGCGTGGATCGACACCCTGCAGGCGCAAGGACCGGTGGTGGCGTCACGCAAGGCATCGCAGATGGCGCTGGATGCTTACGGTCCGCTGCTGCCGGAACTGATCGGCGGTTCGGCCGATCTGGCGCACTCCAATCTCACCCTGTGGAAGGGATCCAAGGACATCAACGCCGGCACCGCGCACGGCAACTACATCCATTTCGGCGTGCGCGAATTCGGCATGAGCGCGATCAGCAACGGCATCGCGCTGCATGGTGGCTTCGTGCCCTACGATGCGACCTTTCTGGTGTTCTCCGACTATGCGCGCAACGCCGTGCGCATGAGTGCGCTGATCCCGGCACACGCGATCCACGTCTACACCCACGATTCGATCGGGCTTGGCGAGGATGGTCCTACACACCAGCCGGTCGAGCATCTGGCCAGCCTGCGCTACATCCCCAACAACCGCGTGTGGCGGCCCTGCGATGCGGTGGAATCGGCCGTCGCATGGAAGCTGGCGATCGAGCGCAAGGACGGGCCCACCTGCCTGATATTCTCGCGCCAGAATCTGGCCCACCAGATCCGCAGCGCAGCGCAGGTCGATGCGATCGCGCGTGGCGGGTACGTGCTGCTCGACAGCGCCGATGCGCAGGTGCAAGTGCTGCTGTTGGCAACCGGCTCCGAAGTCGAACTGGCGATGCAGGCCGGCCGCCACCTGCAGCAGCAGGGCATCGCGGCGCGTGTGGTGTCGATGCCTTGCGCGGAAGCCTTCGATGCGCAACCGCTGGAGTATCGCGAGGGCGTTCTGCCCTCATGGTGCCGCGTGCGGGTTGCGGTCGAGGCCGGCGTGACCGACTACTGGCGCAAGTACGTCGGTCTCGACGGCGCGGTGATCGGCATCGACACGTTCGGTGCCTCAGCGCCCGCCGATCGCCTGTATGCGCACTTCGGCATTACCGCCGAGCGCGTGCTCGACGCGGCGCGCTTGCAGCTTGGCGCTCGCGCCTGAGCGCGATCCGCTGCGCGCGCTCAACCCTGGGCCGGCATCGGGACCGCACCAAAATAGCGCACGAATTCTGCGTGCACGTCGGCGTGGTGCTCGAGCAGCACGTCGGGTGCGCTGAAGTAGTACTCGCAGGCGACGGCGAAGAATTCGTCCGGCGATTCGGCGGCGTAGGGGTCGAGCACGGTGTCCTCACCGCGTTCGACCTGCTCGCCGAGTCGATCGAAGCTGCGCTGCATTACCTCGCGCCAGCGACGGCGCTGGCTCGCGTCGGCGATCGGCGGGATGCCGTCGCAGGCGCCATCGGCCATGTCGATCTTGTGCGCAATCTCGTGAATGACCACGTTGAAGCCTTCGAAAGGCTGCCGCAGGTCGGCTTCGATATCGGCCCATGACAGGATGATCGGGCCGCGTTCCCACGCTTCACCGGCCAACTCGTCGTTCCACTCGGTGACCACCTCGGAATCGGAGTCGTGGTGAGTTCGCTGCACGCGGAACTGGCCCGGGTAGAGAATCACCTCGTGCCAATGCCCGAGCGCTTCGAATGGCAGATGCAGCAGCGGCAGGCAAGCTTGCGTGGCCACCAGCAGACGCATCTGCGAGCTCAGCTCGAGCGCGTGGGTGGTGGCGAAATCGCGCCGCGAGATGAACATCGCCACCAGCGCGCGCAGGCGCTGCAGCTCGTCGTCGCGGCGCGCATCGAGCAGACGCAGGGACTGCCGCAGCATGCGCCAGTCATCGTCGGCGATGCTCGGCGCCGAGACTGCGAGTCGGCGCGACAGCCAGCCAAACATGCTCTGCTACCGCGCCGCAGTGCGGCGGCTCAGGGACTGTGCAGCAGGCCGGGGAGCATCTCGCGCCAGCCGCGCTCGCGCCGTACCGGCGCGGTCTGTCCCGCATTGCCCGCTGGCAGTGATGCATCTGCAGGCGTTGCGCCCAACGCGCCCTGCGCCGATGCGCCCTGATCGGATGGATCGACAGGGTCTGCCGCGACGACTGGCGCTTGCGGGCTTACGACTGCGGGGGGCGTCTGCGGGGCGGGTGCTTTCGCGCGCAGGCTCGGCGTTGCCGGCAGCTCGAACTTCGGCAGCACCCGCGAAAGATCCACCGCCAGTGCCGATGCGGCAAACAACAGCGCCACCAGTGCCAGTGCCGCAAGAATCGCATCGCGCATCTGCTCGTCCTCCAAGACGTCCCCGCGCGCCCCAGCAGGGCGCGCGGGGCTCAGTGGTCGGATCCCGGCCTGACGCGGGACGCCCTGCCTGCCGCAGCATCCCCGCACCAGCATCGGGCAAGGGATCGGCGGCCGGCACCGACGGTACATGGATCGCGGCCACCGGCGGAAGTTCCCGCCTTACGCTGCGGTGCAGCAGGAGCTGGACCTGCGGCTCGGTCTACACTCCACGTCCATGCGGTCTGCATCGGCCCTGCCCAATGGGCAGCGGCGCTTCAATACAGGCAGGGTTTGGCGGATCGGCGGCGGCGCGATGGGTGCCGCGGGCCCGAATGGGTGTCGTAACGGTTGCATCAGTCAAGGCCGGGGGGTCAGTGTGTTGGAGCGGGCAAACAGCATGCAGCGAATGTCGGGCTATGCCCTGCGCCGGGCCCTGATCGCGGGCATCCAGCGGGTGATCGCGCGGCGCGACGAGATCAATCGCATCAACGTGTTTC
>Ga0136636_10002707_pt1 | contig 10583 bp, 10 predicted proteins | sample AntDrymUQ8522106_2_FD_104653 | JGI IMG/M metagenome (GOLD analysis project Ga0136636, IMG submission 104653) | Polar desert sand microbial communities from Dry Valleys, Antarctica - metaG UQ852 (21.06) | ecosystem: Environmental > Terrestrial > Soil > Desert | place: Antarctica: Dry Valley... | reverse complement strand
ATATTTTTATCGCACCCCACAATAGGGATTACCGCATCGTAAAATTGAGCACTAACTACCGTTTCGATAGAATCAGCAATAATTTCGCGCGACGGCAACGAGTATTTCATCCCTTCTGTTCCATTGGTAATCCCATCGCTGACCCCAATGGTATGAAAGATTAATCCATATAAACCTTCCTGTTTATCGACACCCTTTTTTACAGCCTCAGCCAACCCGTTCAGGTGCATATTACAGGGATTTCCCTGATAGCCAGTACTTACGATACCTACCTGTGCTTTTTTCAAATCGTTTTCCTTCATGCCAATGGCATAAAACATGGCCTGCGCTGCCGGTAGACTATCATCCTGAGTCACTTTTTCACTGTATTTATTGACTTTATTTTCCATGGTGAATTTTAATTAAGATCGCTATCCTGCATGATGATATTCTTCCAATCAAACAAGTTATTCCATATTTTGTTTGTAACCTGCTGTTTGGTGATTTCATCATGAAGTCGTAACTATAGATTTCATTCGTATATATCAGGCACAACAAGTTTTGTTTTTTGTATATTTGTGAAAAGAATTAAGAATTTGAAAAAACAGGTAATTTTTATGAGAAGAACTTAAATTAACCGATCCCGGTTGACTCATGTACATTCTGAATAGCTTAATATTATAAACATATTTTTTATTGTTTGAGATTCAAAATTAGTTTTACAAAAACCAATGGTAGAAAAAGACAATACACCACGAATTCTTCTTGTTGACGACGAGGAGGATATACTTGAATTTGTAAGTTATAATCTTCAACGTGACGGCTTCAGAGTTTTCACAGCCCGCAATGGACTGGAAGCAATCGAAATGGCAGGTAAAGTTAAACCTGATCTCATCATTCTCGATGTTATGATGCCCGAGATGGACGGCATAGCGGCGTGTGAGGAAATCAGAAAACTGCCTGGCTGCAAAGGAGTTGTAATTGCTTTTCTGACTGCACGTGGGGAGGATTATTCCCAGATCGCCGGATTTGAGGCCGGGGCTGACGACTATATCACGAAACCCATTCGGCCTAAAGTGTTAATCAGTCGTGTAAAGGCGCTGTTAAAAAGATCGGGTGGAATAGCGGCCGAATCAACAGAAAATGAAAAGATTCTGAATATCGGCGATATGGTGATTGATAAAGAGCGATACCTTCTGATCATTGAGGGCAGGGAGCTTACCTTGCCCCGTAAAGAATTTGAACTCCTTTCGTTGCTGGTATCGAAGCCCGATAAGGTGTTTACACGCGACGAAATATATAAGGCGGTATGGGGAAATAATGTAATTGTTGGAGACCGGACCATTGATGTTCATATCAGGAAATTACGCGAAAAAATCGGCAATGATCATATCCGGACCCTAAAAGGAATAGGTTACAAATTTATTACTTAGCTCTTCTGTGGGATCAGATATTGGAGAAAATCGAAAAAAGGATACCTAATCCAAGTAGATAACCCGTATAAACCTGGGCCGGCGTATTTTTTTCGAGAGATAACTGCGAAAACCCGGCCAATCCGCCGGCCAGCAGCACGGCTGACAGGAAAATCGGATCATAAATGCCAAGTCGTAGCATAATTGCTATCGACAGTCCGGCCATTGCTCCGCTTCCTGCCATATACGAGCTAATATTCCAACGAAGGGAGATCAGTGACAATGAAATCAGTACAAGGGTTCCGGCTAAAAATCCGGCTTTATAAAACCCGGCCAGTGTCAGCATCGAAATATAGTAATAGCCAATATAATAACACAATGCAGTAAACAATAGGATGATGCTAATCTCGGGGTATCTGCCCTGATTTTGAAAGAGTTTAGTAAATAAACGTAATGTGAATACAAAAAATAAAGGGACAAGACAAGTTGCCAAAAATGTTAACAACACTATAAGCTGCCTCATTTGCCCGGATATAAAAGCGATATAGAGGTTTGTTCTGAATAGAATAATCACCCCGATTACCGGAACCAGCAATGGATGAAACACAACCTGTATAACCCGGGCTATTAATTTCTCCATCATAGTTAAAGTTCCTTTCGCATCCGGGCAACCGGGATTTCTAATTGTTCCCGATATTTAGCTACGGTTCTGCGTGCAATTGCATAGCCCTTGTCATTGAGAATCTGTGTAAGTTCATCATCGTTAATAGGCTTACGTTTACTCTCATTCTCAATACATTCCTGTAATATTGATTTGATCTCACGCGTCGAAACCTCTTCTCCTGTATCTTTCTGCATGGATTCCGAGAAAAAGTATTTCAACGGATAGATCCCGAAGTGCGTCTGGATGTATTTACTGTTCGATACCCGTGAGATCGTTGAAATATCAAGTCCGGTCCGGTCCGCGATATCTTTTAAAATCATGGGGCGCATTTTTGTTTCGTCGCCTTCCATAAAATACTCCTTCTGATACATCAGTATTTCGGTCATTACAAGCATAAGAGTCTCTTGTCGTTGCTTTATGGCATCAATAAACCATTTGGCTGAGTCGATCTTCTGTTTGACAAAAATAACAGCATCTTTCACATCGCGTGACATTGACTTTCGGTTGTCATGGTACGACCGCAACATATTGGAATAATGACGACTGATATTGAGCTCAGGCACATTTTTCTGATTAAGGCTTAGTTGCAACTCATCATCAACAACTTCAAGAATGAAATCGGGAATGATCGCCTGGTTCCCATGACTGATAGTACTACTGAATGAACTTCCGGGCTTCGGATTTAATCGGAGGATTTCATCGATAGCGCGCTTAAGGGTCTCTTCATTTACCCCAAATTTGCGAGCCAGCTTATCGAAATGTTTGTGGGTAAACTCTTCAAACCCATCGCGAAGAATTTGGCCAGCCAGTTTGATTTCCGGTTTTTTGTCACCCTTGCGGTATAACTGCAACCTGAGACATTCGCGCAGATTACGGGCACCAACTCCGGGGGGATCCAGTTCCTGAATCACCCTGAGAATTCTGATCAGTTCGGTCTCGTTGGTTTTGATATTTTGCGTAAACTCCAGATCATCAACAATTGAGGAAAGGTCGCGGCGTAAATATCCATCCTCATCGATATTTCCTATAATGTGCTCAGCAAGTATTGCTTCCTTTTCGTTGAGCATCTCCATACTTACCTGATCCTGCAGATGTTCGTGAAAGGAAGTGCCGTCCGAAAATGGAATATCGGCCACCTTATCGTCTTTCGAAGTATTCTGGGTGTTGTACCGGTAGGACGGATAGTCCTCTTCATTCAGGTAGTCACTTACCGAAAATTCTTCGTTATCGTTATCCTCCTTCGACTTTAATTCAGTTGAATAGTCCTCCTCTGTCGCTTCGTACTCTTCGTTTTCGATTTCGAGCACAGGATTCTCGTCAAGCTCTTTTTTAATCCGTTGTTCCAACAGTAAACCAGGAAGTTCCAACAGCTTTATAACTTGTATTTGCTGTGGGGAAAGCTTCTGAAGTAGTTTCTGCTGGAGACTTAGTTTCTGCATAATCTGTAAACTCTTTTTGCGTCCGAAAGTTAAAAAAAAAAATTGAGCATTCGATGTAATCAACAAAAACCCCCGAAGGAAAAAGATTCTCCGGGGGTATATAATGTAGGTGTTAATAAGACAAGTATCAGGACCTCATAATAACGAATTACAATCAGCCCGAAGCTGCCGGTTTAAAATTCGCAATTTTTAGGTGTCCGCGCAAATGGAATAACATCGCGGATATTTCCCATGCCCGTTACAAATAGCAGGAGCCTTTCAAATCCAAGACCGAAACCAGCATGAGGGCATCCTCCAAACCGACGGGTATCGAGGTACCATTGCATGTCTTCTTTTGGAATGTCCATTTCGTCCATCCTTTTTTCCAGCCTGTCGAGCCGCTCCTCGCGTTGTGATCCACCGATGATTTCCCCGATCTGAGGGAATAACACATCCATGGCCGAAACAGTCTGACCGTTATCATCCATACGCATGTAAAATGCTTTAATCTCTTTGGGATAATTGGTAAGAATCACAGGTTTTTTAAATTCAACCTCAACCAGGAAGCGTTCATGCTCGCTCTGCAAATCGGCACCATAACCGGTTATCGGATACTGGAACTTTCCTTTTTTATTCTGTTTCGAATTTTTAAGGATCTCGATCGCATCGGTATAAGTAAGCCTGACAAAATCATTATCTGCAACAAATTTCAATTTTTCGATCAACTCCATTGAACGCTGATCGGCCGGCTTGTTCTTTTCCTCTTCGGTCAACCTGCTGCTCAAAAAGAGCAGATCATCAATGCAATGATCTAATGCATAGCGAATTAAATACTTTAGAAATTCCTCTGCAAGATCCATATTATCCTGAAGGTCCGAAAAGGCTACTTCGGGTTCAACCATCCAAAATTCAGCCAGGTGTCGTGAAGTATTGGAATTCTCTGCACGAAATGTCGGGCCGAATGTATAAATCCGCGAAAGCGCCATAGCAAAAAGTTCTCCTTCGAGCTGTCCCGAAACGGTCAGATTTGCAGCTTTTCCGAAAAAGTCCTGGCTGAAATCGACATTACCTTCTTCATCCATTGGAGGATCTGTTGCCGGTAAGGTCGTAACACGAAACATTTCACCTGCACCTTCGGCATCCGAACTGGTGATAATAGGCGTATGTACATTGTAAAAACCCCTGTCATTAAAGAAGTTATGAATGGCAAATATCATGGCATGACGAATACGAAAAATTGCACCATAAGTGGCGGTACGGGGACGAAGATGAGCCACATCCCGCAGAAATTCGAGCGAATGGCGCTTGGGCTGAATCGGATATTTCTCAGGATCGGCAATCCCAATCACCTCGAGGGCAGTAGCCTGCAGCTCCACTGACTGACCCGAACCTGCTGATGCAACAAGAGTTCCTGTTACACCAATGGCAGCACCTGTATTAATACTCCGGAAAATATCTTCCCCAAAGGTCTCAACATCAGCAACGACCTGCAAATTATGGATAGTTGTACCGTCATTCAAGGCAATAAAATTCACATTTTTACTGCCACGGCGAGTACGTACCCAACCTTTCACTGTAATCTCTACGCCAACCTGGCCCGATTTTAAAATATCAACAATTCGTAAGTTCTTCATCTTAATTACTATAGCTTGAGATACCCCAAGGATTTACTATTTGGAAATGTAATCCACAAAAGTAAAATTATTACCTCTTTAACAAACCATTCCGCAACGAATCTTTTCAATTCTTAACCAACCGCTAATATTCGTAGTTTTGTAAAAAAATTAATCATGAAGGGACCCGATAACTGGAAGAACTTATGTGAGCGTTTAAGCGGGATGTTTGGAATCGACGTCGATCTGAACGGAGTTCTCTTCCTGGTGGGAATCCGCGAGCGGGGATTGACTTTTCAGAAGTTTACCAAAGAGGAGAAGATCAACCTGATTAACCTGGGAAGTTGCACTCTTTATCAGGAAATGGGTTTAGTAGAAATTAGCGGCGAGGATGCAGAAGGATGGCCCCTGTTCCAACAAAAAAGCCTTGCTCCGGTCATCGCCGAAGAACTTAAACAAAAGACTCTTCAGGATTGTGCTATCAGCTATTTTAAAAAGGTTTTTGAAACATAGGGGCGATTCCTAATAATCGCTGCGTAACACCTGATGCCGTTAGAACGATCCAGACGGGCAGGATTATCACAGCAAGAAGGGTCGGGAGGATGACCAGCCGGCCAGTTAACTAAAGATGTCGGGACAAAACTGTGTATACGGAATCTGCAATTCAGGTTTTAAGAATCTCTTCAATGCGGTTAAGTTCAGTTTCCGAAAAGGCAAGGTTATTTCTTGCAGCCAGGTTATCCTTTAGTTGAGCGACTGAACTTGCCCCGATAAGTACAGATGTCACCCGGCGGTCTTTCAATAACCAGGCAATAGCCATCTGAGCCAGGGATTGTCCACGTTCCAACGCAATATTATTCAAAAGCACAGCCTTTGCCAGTGCAGGTTGCACTTGCTCTTTTCTTAAAAATCCCCATGACTTTGCTGCCCTCGACCCGTCGGGAATGCCTTCCAGATACCGGTCAGTGAGAAGTCCCTGGGCCAAAGGAGAAAAGGCAATCACTCCGATTCCTTCATTTTCAGCGACATTTAACAGTTCCGCCTCAACCCAGCGCTCAAACATCGAATACTTAGGCTGATGAATCAAACATGGGGTACCAAGGTGTTTAAGTATTGCAGCAGCTTTTTTAGTCAGTTCAGCCGGATAGTTTGAGATACCGGCATAGAGCGCTTTCCCTGAACGCACTGCGTGATCGAGTGCATACATCGTCTCTTCGAGCGGGGTATCCGGATCGGGACGATGAGAATAAAAAATATCGACATATTCGAGTCCCATCCTTTTAAGGCTTTGATCGAGGCTGGACAAGAGGTACTTTCTTGAGCCCCATTCACCATAAGGTCCAGGCCACATCAGGTACCCCGCCTTCGTCGAAATAATCAGTTCATCCCTGTAAGGGAGAAAGTCCTTCTTTAGAATTACCCCAAAATTCTCTTCAGCCGATCCGGGAGGAGGTCCGTAGTTATTGGCCAGATCAAAATGGGTAATCCCCTGATCAAAAGCATACCTGAGCATGGCCCGTCCAGATTCCTGAACATCGACTCCGCCGAAGTTATGCCACAAACCCAACGAAATTTCGGGCAACCTGACACCGCTCCGACCACACCGCCTGTAATTTACCCTATTGTCATAACGCTCATTTTCCGGCAGATAGCTCATGGTTTAAGATTTTAGATTTATGGTCATAAAATTAGGAATAAAAAGATATCCAAGTGAATTATTTCTATATTTGTTCACTTGAAAAAAAAAGAAAAACCAAACAATTATTAACAAAAACTATCCTTCAATAATGGAGCAAAAAACCAACAGTAATCTCCGGCTCGGAATGACCTTTATGGCGTCGATCTTTTTCATCTTCGGATTCATTACCAACTTTAATATTGCAATGAAAGATCAGGTGCAGCTTGCATTTACTCTTTCAAATTTTGAAGCAAACCTGGTTAACTTCTCATTTTTTATTGCTTATGCTGTTTTCAGCTTCCTTTGCGGATACATCATTAAGAAAATCGGTTATAAAAATGGTGTAATTGCCGGTCTTATTTTAGTCTCCGCAGGCAGTTATATGTTTTTCCCGGCAGTTGCCCTACTCTCCTATCCCTTATTCCTGCTGGCTGTTTTTGTAATGGCAACAGGCGTCGTATTTCTTCAGACTGCGGCCAATCCATATGTTGTAGCATTAGGTCCCCAGGATAGCGCACCCGCCCGTCTAAATCTCACCCAGGCTCTTAATGGTGTAGGCACAACAATTGCCCCGTTCCTGGCAGGGATTTTGGTACTTGCCCCCGCCGTACTGGCAATGAATGCTGCGGCTTCGTCCGGGTTACCGGCAGATGAAGCGGCCAAACAAGCTGCAAGCTTTGTACAAATGCCATTTGTAGTTATTGGCTCAATCGTGTTGGTAATTGCTGCCGGAATAGCCTTCATCAAACTTCCGGATATTTCAGGAAACGGAACAATACCATCAAAATCTGTCTTTAAAAAGCCTCAGGTCTGGTTAGGCGCCATCGGCATTTTCTGTTATGTTGGCGCTGAAGTGGGTACCGCATCACAAATCGCCCCTTACTTAAGAGAGAGTGGAACTCCGGCAGATGTTGCGGTAAGACTATCCGCTATTTACTGGGGTGGTGGTATGGTTGGTCGTTTTTTCGGATCGATCCTGCTCAGCACGCTTGCGGCTTCAAAAAAATATCTGTATTCTGCCTTTGTAATGGTCTTCGCCTTTTTTGTAGGGTGGTTTCTCACATCCGCCAATTTTGTGGACGGTCAGTATAAATTTGTTTCGCAACCATTAAACGGACTGATTTTCATGGTTATTGCCATCTTTAATTTCTTCCTGATGTTACTTGGAAGAGGAAAAGCACACATGGCACTAGGAATCTTCGGAACAGTGAATGTATTACTTATCCTGTCGGCTGCAATGATGCCGGCAACTGTTGGAATGTGGTGCCTGCTGTCGATAGGGTTTTTCAACTCAATTATGTTCCCCAATATATTCTCCCTGGGAGTACGCGATCTGGATCCATCGGAAATGCCGCTGGCTTCAGGGATTATCAATACATTAATTGTGGGTGGGGCAATTGTACCGTTACTGATGGGCGGTCTAACCGACATCTTCACGGCACGTTGGGCGCTATTGATCCCAATCCTTTGCTATTCTTACATCACTTTCTTCGCGTTGAAAGGGAGCAAAATCCGCCAAACTGAATTTAAAGATTAATAATAATTATATATTTAAAAATGAGACAAGTAGCAATTGGCATTGATATCGGCGGTACGAATACTGCAATTGGAGTTGTTGATCAGGAAGGCAATGTCCTGTATGAAAAAAAACCTCAACTGGCAACTCCCCAGAAAAGGGAGAACCCAAATATGACAGAGGCTGTTTCAGAAGAGCTGATCGGGAAATACATTAAAAGTCTTTCCTTTGAAATAAAAACAGCCATTGAGACGGTTCAACAGATTAATCCTGAAATCGAAGTGGCGGGTATCGGTATCGGGGCACCCAATGGAAATTATTACACCGGAACGATCGAAAATGCGGCCAATCTCCCGTTTGTCGGAGTTGTTCACCTGACAGACCTGATCCAGCAAAATTTTCCGAACATCAAAAATGTCAAGCTTACCAACGATGCCAATGCAGCGGCATTGGGAGAAATGATCTATGGTGGCGGCAAAGGAATGAAAAACTTTGTGATGATCACTTTGGGAACCGGTCTTGGCAGTGGGTTGATCGTTAACGGCGACCTTGTTTATGGTGCTGACGGTTTTGCAGGTGAATGCGGACATACGACCCTCGTTCCTGACGGCCGTTTATGCGGATGCGGCGGCTACGGGCATCTCGAAGCCTATTGCTCTGCGACAGGTATCAAACGGACAGTTTATGAGCTTCTTGCCCAGCACAATGCAACAGAAATCCAACTGGCAAAGATACCTTATGCTGAGATGACTGCCAAAATTGTTTTCGACGCTGCCGAAAAAGGCGATCCGATTGCAAAGGAAGTATTCCGGCACACCGGTGAATTGCTTGGCCGTTCATTGGCCGATACAGTACATTATCTGAGCCCGGAAGCAATATTCCTGTTTGGGGGGGCCGCAGCAGCGGGTGATTATATCTTCAAACCGACAAAAGATAGCATGGAGCGACACCTGCTCCCGATTTTCCGCAATAAAGTGAAAATACTCCCGTCAAAACTTAAGGAAGGATCAGTGGCAATTGTAGGCGCAAGCGCATTGGTTTGGAAGGAGATGGAAAAAAGCCATTAAAAGGAAATACTTAAAACATCAAAATAATAGTAAAAAATTAATCCCGATCAATTATCTTTGATTGGGGTTTTTTATTAAGTAATTACTTAAATCTTAATATGATGAAAAGAGTGATTATCGTTCGACACGCTAAAGCTGTATCCTATGGATATGACCAGGATTACGACCGCACACTGACGGAACGAGGAGAAAAGGATGCCCGGAAAATTAGCTCCGAACTTCATCAAATGAGTATTCATCCCGATCTGATTATTGCCAGCCCGGCGGTAAGAACCAGCCAGACAGCCCGGCTCTATGCCGATGCCCTGGGCTACCCTCCTAATTCCATCCGTTTCGAAAAGAAGCTCTTTAGCGGTAAGACTTCGGAAAACTTCCTGAAGATGCTGCAGGAATTAGAAAATGAGAAAGAAACAGTGCTCATATTCGGACATAACCCTTCGGTCTATTACTATATGCATTTCCTGTTGCGCGATTTTAACGACGATGTTCCGACGTGTTCAACAGTGGCAACTGATTTTGCGGTAGATAGCTGGCATGAACTGAAGCCAAACCAGGGTGAAATGGCCTTCAGACTAATTCCCGATATGTTCATTTAATGATATATGCAATCGGCGAAGGGACGAATTTGCCAATTTGCCAACGTTTTCAGATTTGAAGAAGTTCCCTGATTCCCGGGACAAACAGTGTACCTAAAGGCGTTGAAAACTCCGGGCCGCTTGAAAACGGTTCTACTCGGAATCCCTTGCCCAGATCAGTTTTTTTCCGAATCCGAGCCTGTTGTCAGTCATTTTTGCATAATCAATCCTGAACTCCCAAAGAGTGGTACTCATCAGAACTGCAAATGGAAATTTTTTGAGATATCGGTTATTAACCTTTTCGGCTGCCTCCCCTTCGGGTAGAGACAATACACCTGAAAACTGGACACCCTGGATTTTCCCGACTATGCTGGTTTCAAGAACCACATTACCGGCGACAAAATTGTTTAGCAGGGCCTCTTTTATATGACGGGTTTCGGTACCGGAGGTGAAGATCATGGTCATCATTTCATCATCAAATGCGTAAAAACAATTCGCACACCAGGGATGCTGACCTATGCAGGTTGAAAGGGTCATGACATGATGCTTTTTGAAAAAAGCAACTATTTTAGAATCGGGCTGTGCCATCAAAAATCACCAGTTGAATTTAACAGTCTGTATTACATCCGGATGCAACGATAAGGCTACCGGACAAGTCCTT
>Ga0136636_10002706_pt1 | contig 10584 bp, 10 predicted proteins | sample AntDrymUQ8522106_2_FD_104653 | JGI IMG/M metagenome (GOLD analysis project Ga0136636, IMG submission 104653) | Polar desert sand microbial communities from Dry Valleys, Antarctica - metaG UQ852 (21.06) | ecosystem: Environmental > Terrestrial > Soil > Desert | place: Antarctica: Dry Valley... | reverse complement strand
CTAATCGGACGCGATCGCCAACCGTGGGACCATAGGTTTCGGCATAAGCTCGGCGGGACATTCTATAACTCATTGGGGTTTCTCCTTAGTTGTTTGATCGGGTGTTTGGGCAATTTCACGAAGACAATCAGCAAACTTTTTTAGAGAATCATTGCGGTTAAGTGTTTCACTATTTATGTTAATGAATTCTGCAACGCGATCGGCTATGTTCTCAGCATATTCATTTTTATCTATATCCTTGGGTTTGAGTTTAGGATTTATTTTCTCGATAATTTTACGAGAAAAATTCACCAGATATTCTTTTGCATTCTTTCCTCCTCTCTCTGCTTCTACAATTAAATCAGTTTTACCCAATTGATATTTTTGAGCGAACTTAATCCAACTTTTGTCTTGTCTAATAATTTCATCATTATCCTTTTTAAAACAACAACAAATACCCAAGCAATCAACCAATATCCAAGCCTCAAGCTCTTGACACATATACAACAGCATTGTTTTTTCTGGTATTTGGCTAACTACTTCGCTAATTTTATTAACGTGAGAATTAGATTCATTTTTTCTTTGTGCTTGAGATTGAATGCCATCATGATCAAGCAAGAAAATCACTAAGTCATCTTGTTTTAAGTAGGTGGTAACGGCTTTGGTTAACCCGCCATCTATGCGAGCGGCTGTATTATAAGCACTTTTACTAGATATACTAATTGAAATTTCTATGTTATGGAATCTAGATATTTTATTTGCAAGTGATTGGACAACTCGGCTATCCGTATCTGATTCAGGAGTCCATATGCGAACTTTTGCCATATCAGTTTACTAGCACCTCTTGAAGAAGGTTGCTATGGTATATAGCGTTTCCAATCCCAAAATCTTGCATCCAGTCTTCAAGTCCTTCACTGTTTTTACTCAATGTATCTAATCCAAAAGCTTGAGTGCCAAAAATAGGATCTTTCCTAAATAAAATCAGTGAAACATCACTCGATATATCTTGTCTACTGAAACAGTCAAGAAGTTGAGAACTATGCGTTGTGATAACTACTTGAGTTTTTTGAGATAGCCTTTTCAGGATAGAAGCAAGATCAGTAAGAATACTAGGGTGTAAATTTCTTTCTGGTTCTTCAATAGCAATAAGAGTTGGTATATGTGATGAATACAACAAAGAAATATATCCAATCATTCGCAGAGTGCCATCTGACAAATTCCCAAAAGGTATTTCAGAACCATCTGATTCTTTTACTTTAACAACTTGTCTTCCTTTTTTTTGCTCCCTAATAATTAGATCTACATTCAAACTTTTTTTTACTTCGTCAGCTATTTCTTCAAACGTTTGATTACTCTCGTCCGATGCCCAGTGTTGTAATAAGCCTTGTAGTTCTAAACCAGAGATATCAAGAATATTTGGATTATCGACAACAAGCTCATCTCTCAAAGACATAAACTCACCATAATCTCTAATATTATCAGGGTCTAAGTCATAAAATTCCCATTGTTTTATAAAATCTGCAACACGTAAAGTTATTGGTTTTATTCCAAAACTACCTGTGGAAGAAAGAGCTACTTTATCAGAGGTGGAACGATATGGCTGCCTAAGTCCTTGACTATCTTCATCACGAACTTCTCCCTTTCCTTTAATTACAGAGATAATCTTAGTTTTCCCAACCTTAAGCTGTTCTGACAAAATCGCAGAATTTTCTTTGGACTCAGTTTCTAATACTAGATTTAGGGAATAATCAACTTTCTTTATGTCTTTGATTAACACCTGAAGAAGTATACCTGTAATGTCTTCGCCTTTTCTAATGTCATCTTCTATATTTCGTGATGGAGGAGTTTTCCCATTCTTAATTATATCTCTTAATAATCTCAACGATTCTAGACAGTTAGACTTGCCACTGGAGTTAGCACCCACGATGATAGTTAGATTTCTAAAATCGAGATGGACATCACCCAAACTTTTGAAATTCTTGATGTGAGCGCTTTTGAGAATAGGAGACATTTGCGTTGACTTTTTTATGGATTACAGATTGTTTTAGTATAAATTAGGGATTGCTTTTCTGAATGTCAAGTAATTTCTTTCCCAATGGTTTTAAGTATTTGCAATATTTCATATAGATCGTTACCGTGACGCATCAATGTATATTCATCGGAAAGCGCATAAGTGGGTTTATGTTGTGAATCGAGTTTGAGAAAGATAAAATTGCTGCCATTTGTGACCATGCCATAAACAGTTTGCGATGGATTGGGACGAGCAAGCATATAGGCAAGAGCTTGAGGAATTCCTTTTTGCAACGAGACTCCCACTTGCTTTGATTCAATTACCAATATCCAAAAGCGATCTTGGAGAACTAAAACATCAATTTTGCCTCGAATAGTTAGATTCTCATCCTTGACAGAAATTTTGATGGATTTTTCGGCGACAGAATAGAATGGCTCTTGATAAAATCCTGCTATGTCCAAAAGTGGTGACATCACAACCATTTTCACCATTTCCTCTAGCATTAAGCGCTTAGATAAATGAAGATAATTGGTTTTGATGCGGTCTAATTGTTCTTTTTCCCTAGCATTGATTTCTGTTTGAAGATTTTGCCACTCTGGAAAAAAGTCGGCGCGATCGCATAGAGTCAGATTAAAAGACTTTTCGAGATCGTAGATGGTCAATTTTTCCGCAGCAAATATTGTAGACATAGTTCAAGCCTTTCTAATTTCAATTATCCAGTTTGCCTTCAACTAAAGCATTAAATCCATAAATCTCGCGACTGCCCACATAGGCGACTAGATTTACATCTTTCTCATCCCCTGGCTCAAAACGGATCGAAGTACCAGCAGGAATATCAAGGTGCGTGCCTTTGGCGCGATCGCGATCAAATATCAAAGCGCGATTAGTTTCGTAAAAGTGATAATGCGAACCGATTTGAATCGGGCGATCGCCTGAATTTCCAACTTTGAGCGTAATTACTTCGCGCCCAGCATTCAGTTCAATTTCACCATCTGGGGTAATTATTTCACCAGCAATCATAGTTTTATCTCCATTTTTACTTAATTAGGATATGGTGCGAAGCAACACATCCTAAATGTTTAGAATCTGAGCAGCCGTTAAATCTAATTCAGGAAAAGTCCGCGAAATAATTTTGTCATCTCTAGTAAATTTAGTTGTTTGATATTTACCATTTTCATCTAATAAATTGACAAAAACTGTCTCTAATTTAGGATTACCTAAAAAATTACGACTGGCGATCGCTAAATAATCAACAATCCAATATTCAGAGATACCGATGCGTTCGTATTCTTCAAACTTGTCAATATAATCATCCTCCCAGTTTGTAGAAGTCACCTCAACAGCTAACTGAATTTTTTCACGCAATCCTCTATAGTCACCGCGATTAGAACGCCAGATTTTCGCATCAATTACGCTTAAATCAGGTACACGTCCGCGTTCATTTCCATCTTTATCGCGAGTCACTATGGGAACTGATCTCTTGATTACATAGTTAAGAGATAATCGCTCAACTTCTTGATAAAAACGTCTGTCGATAAATTCGCCAACATCATCATGAATGCGCGTAAATGCCATTTTGCAAATCTCAACTAGCTCGCCATCAATCAGTTCATAATGTCCATATTCAGGAAAAACTTCTAGAAATTGCTCAAAGGTTAATTTAGGCTTTGCCTCTGTTGTTTGTTTGTTTTGTGTTTTAGCGATCGCGATCATCTCAAACCTCCATAGCTAAAGCTAGCGAATAGGATTATGTACTGTGACAAGTTTTGTGCCATCAGGGAAAGTAGCTTCCACTTGGACATCGTGAATCATTTCAGGAATGCCTTCCATTACCTCATCACGGGTCAATAGGGTTGCCCCATAGGTCATCAACTCAGCGACAGTTTTCCCTTCTCTAGCACCTTCCATTATTTCTGCTGTAATAAAGGCTACTGATTCAGGATAGTTAAGCTTCAGCCCCTTTGCCTTGCGGCGTTCTGCGACACGGGCTGCTGTAAAAATCAATAATTTGTCTTTCTCTTGAGGCGAAAGCTGCATAGGTGTTTACCAAACTCTAGGTACGCAAATTGCTCTATTACTATAGAATACACGTAAAAGCTGCCAGACTTGCTGAAACCAACGACGCACATCACTAGAAGAGTTGCCGCAATAGCGACAGACTAAACCACAAAGCGATCGCGTCACCCCCGAAGTTCCTTGATAATTTCCTTGCTCCCAAATGGAACGAATCTGTGAAATCATCTCTGGCTCGACAGTTGCCCCAACAAAAACAAGGCTGGCAGTGATTGCTTGTCCATTCAATCCATTAGGACTATCTAACATTTCTGAGTTTCCCTGTAAATGTTGACGATCAATCCATAAGGGGCTTTGATCGCGCCAGACCTCTGTGTGCGATCGCCAATTCCCATCGATAAATCTCTCGCCTCTTGCTGTACGCCCAAATCTGACAATTTCCCACATAGTCAAGGTTGCATCAGTCGCTAGATCAATTCTCGTTGTTTGACGATATTTGGCTTCGGCAAAGGCGATCGTCTCTTGAGGAAACCACTCCAAAGCCGCACCTTCACCAATGTGAATATAGATATTTTGCACAGATTCTTCGCCCGTGCTGCGATAGATTTTGCTTGCCGCCGCGCTAGTAATTAAGACTTTGGTTTGAGGCTGAAGATTAATCTTGGTGGAAAGGCGATCGCCGCCGACTAGCCCCCCTGCGGTATGCAATATGATGCAATGACAAACCTCATCACCTTCTGGATAGAGCGATCGCTGGACTCGGCAAGGGGCAACTGCATAATTACGAGCTAACACAGTTTGCTGATTCCTTTTGGCAAATTCTAGTTCTAATTCTCCTGTCCATGCTGCACCCATGAAATATACTCCTAATTGTTGGCATAATTACAGCGCTTTGCGCTTAAATCCAAACTAAGAGGATTTTTGAAAGCGTTGCAAAGCAACGCTTTCAAAAATCCTCTTAGTTTGATCGAAAATTGCTGTAGGAAAGATACCCCATTTTAGGGGATCTTCTCCTTGTGAAAATATTTTCATGTATAGCTGCCGAGAAATGCTATGTGTTGCTATTAGTGAATACTTCATGTCAAAATTTTGGGACATTTTGTGGCTGTGAGCAGGAATCAGAAATTATGCGTTTAGGACAATTACTAATATCAGCAGGTTATCAAGATTTTCAGCCTGAATTAGAGTGTGCGGAGATAAAACGCTTAACTACTGACTCGCGAGCTTGTCAAGCAGGAGACTTATTTATTGGCATGACAGGTACACAGGTGGATGGAGGCAAATTTGCCCAAGGCGCGATCGCCCAAGGAGCGATCGCGGCAATCATCTCCCACGAAGCTTTTGCGAAATTAGCCCCAGATCTGCAAGCCAAGGCGATCGCTGTGGATGATGTAGTTTTGGCTTGCAGCAAATTAGCGACCGCTTTTTATGACTATCCTGCTCAAAAGCTGAGGCTAATCGGTGTAACGGGGACAAATGGCAAGACGACCACGACCCACTTGATCGAATTTTTGCTGCAATCACATTATGCCGTAGCTCTGTTTGGCACTTTGTATACGCGCTGGGCTGGCTACTCGCAGACGGCGACGCACACTACACCATTTGCGGTGGACTTGCAGGGGCAACTTGCTAGGGCGATCGCCAGTGGTTGCGATGTGGGCTTGATGGAAGTTAGCTCTCATGCGCTAGATCAGCGAAGGGTGATGGGCTGCCCCTTTGAAGTAGCTGTATTTACCAACCTGACGCAGGATCATTTGGACTATCACAAAGATTTAGAAACTTATTTTCAAGCTAAGGCTTTGTTGTTTAGTGAGACCTATCTGCAAGGTCGAGCAATCATCAATATTGATGATTCCTTCGGTCAACGTTTAGCGCAAATGCTTAGCACAAGCTCAGTCTGGACATATAGCATCAATAATTCACAAGCAGATTTTTATACCGAAAATCTTACCTATTTGCCTAATGGGGCAACAGGAACTCTGCATACACCTCAAGGAGCGATCGCCTTTAGCTCGCCTCTAGTCGGTCGGTTTAATGTGGAAAATATCTTGGCAGCGATCGCTACAGGGCTGCACATGGGTTTAGATTTGGCTGATCTGGTCAACCGCTTACCAGAATTTGTCAATGTGCCAGGGCGCGTGGAACGGGTGCAGATCAGTGAAGAGCAAGATGTAACTGTAATTGTGGACTATGCCCATACCCCTGACAGTCTGGAAAATCTTTTAAAAGCGATGCGTCCTTTTACCCAAAGAGAATTGATCTGTGTATTTGGTTGTGGAGGCGATCGCGATCGTACTAAGCGCCCCCTGATGGGTGGTATCGCGGCAAGGCTAGCTGATCGTGTCTATGTCACTTCAGACAACCCGCGCACCGAATCTCCACAGCAGATTTTAGACGATGTGGTGGTGGGTGTTAACGCTGATATTGGCAATAAACCAATGACTGTTGAAGGCGATCGGCACAAGTGCATTCAAATTGCTATTGCCGAGGCTGAGGCTGGCGATACGATTTTGATTGCTGGTAAAGGACATGAGGACTATCAAATTATTGGGCGGGAAAAAATTCATTTTGATGACCGTGAGGAAGCTAGACTTGCCCTCACAGAACGTCTTCAAATTATTTACAGCAGATTGAGAACAAACCGAGATTTTTTGTAAAAGCCACGCAAAGCGGGGCTTTTACAAAAAAACTCGGTTTGGTTTGCTCTCAATCTGCTGTAAATGCTAATGGGGCAGCGCGAAGTGCCGCCCCATTAAGTAATAAAAACCAAAAAGCTATGGCGCACGCGCAGCGTGCGCCATAGCTTTTTGAGTTTTATTATGCGTACATACTTACCATTTAGTTTTTGTCAAACCATAAGCAAAAACACGTAAAGAGGATCGGTTATGATTCAAACAGAGTATATTCAAAGGCACGTTATTTTATTTTTGTCAGGGGTTGTGACTTGCTTTTTGCTAACGATCAACTAGTTGATCAATTCCAACTCAGCAATTCCAAGTCATTACAAATCTTATTTAGGAAAAAGTGGCTACATGAGTCCACAAAGCACCCTCAAACCTAAATTATTAGTTATCGATGATGAACCCGATAACTTAGATTTGTTGTTTCGTACTTTTTATCGAGAATTTCAAGTTTTACGCGCCAATAGTGGTCTGGAGGCTTTGGAAATACTTGATCGTGAAGGCGAAGTGGCGGTAATTATTTCTGACCAAAGAATGCCGATCATGAGTGGAACGGAATTTTTGAGTCAGATGGCAATTAAATATCCAGACACGATGCGGATTATCTTGACGGGATATACCGATGTCGAGGACTTAGTTGAGGCAATTAATACTTGTAAGGTTTTTAAATATGTCACCAAACCTTGGGATGAAGTTGAGCTTAGAAATGTTGTCAGTCAAGCAATTGATACTCATAATGTCCTGAGAAGTCGCACCGCAGAATTGCGGCGTACATTAAGACAGCAATCCCTATTGAATGCGATCGCATCATCAGTTGATAATGCTGCTCCCTATCGTGAGAGTATTGCCGCGATCGCGGAATCAATTGTGCGTAACTTTGAAGTTTCAGGAAGTATTTTAAAGCTATTTGAGAATGGCGAACTTGCAGAGGACTACTTTGCCTACGGAGATCAGCCAATTGAGAACTTACCGCGACTAGCACAAATTCTCACGGGTCATTCTCAAATTGTGGCAATTAACAATATCGAAAGCGATCAGAGTTTATCCAAGGCTGAGCGAGCCATTTACGAGCAGTCCAACATCAAATCAATCCTGTTTGTACCGCTAGCAATTCAACAGGAATGCTTAGCGATGTTGGCACTTTATCACTGTGAAACTCCTCATTTGTGGAGTACTGACGAGCTAGATTTAATTGATCTGGCTGCCGATCAGGCGGCGATCGTTAGTTCACGATCGCGAGCCTATGATCAGGTTCAAGAACTAGCCAAGCGAGAATCTCTGCTAAATACAATTACCAGCACCATTCGCTCTAGTCTTGATCCTCAAAGAATCTTTGCTTCGATTACGCAACAATTGGGTCAAGCCCTAAATTCGGAAAGTTGCGCTCTATCTCTCTGGACTGAGGAAGATCACTATCTGCGTTGTGTTGGTTTACATTTGCTTGAATCTGAAGAGACAGGCAATATTCCCAAAATTTCTAATATTTCTAGTAATAATGAGCCATCCAGACTCCCGCAGTCAATAGTCGATATTTCTGTTAATCCTGTTTTTCAGGCGCTAATCGAAACTAAACAACCTGTAGCCATTTCTGACTTCCATGAAGATGTCGAATGGAACATTATCGATCTGCCCTTGCGTTCTGTAGCGCGATCGCTATTAATGGTTCCATTGCTATCCGATGGCAAAATCATCGGCAGTATTTCTATGCGTCAAAACAAGCACCCTCGGCAGTGGAAGCCTGAAGAAGTTTCCTTAGTACAGGCTGTAGCAGCTCAAGCCGCGATCGCAGTACAACAGGCTAATCTTTTTCAAAAGACTCGTCAACAGGCTCAGCAACTTCTAGAACTAGATCGCCAAAAAACGGAATTTTTCCAAAACCTATCCCACGAGTTTCGCACTCCCCTCACCCTCACGATTGGTCCTCTAGAGTCAGCGATCGAACATTCTCAACCCCTTCCTTACGAGCAGTCAATAATCGCGCTACGCAATTGTCGGCGACTGTTGCGGTTAGTCAATCAACTGCTCGATATCCAACGACTTGATGCGGGTAAGATGCAAGCTTGTTTTCGACCTTGCAATCTGATTGAATTTACTAGCCAAACCATTGATTCTTTCCGTCCTTACTGCGATCGCAAAAGTATCCATTTATTTAGTGAATTCAATGATTGTCCAGAGATTTATCTTGACTTAGAAAAATTTGACAAAGTTCTTTATAATCTGCTATCTAACGCGATGAAATTTACACCCAGTAATGGCAGCATTACTGTCAGTATCGCCAATGATCCTGAGCATAAGAGATGTATTTTACAGGTGCATGACACAGGCATTGGCATCCGACAGGATCAGCTTCCATTTCTTTTTGATCGCTTTCGCCAAGCAGAAGGGTCGGTTAATCGCAGCTACGAGGGTAGTGGTTTGGGGCTAGCTTTGGTTAAAGAGCTAGTAAATTTGCATGGAGGCGATATTTCTGTTACCTCCGAATATGGCTATGGAACAACTTTTACGATCTCTATCCCCGTTGGTAAAACCCATTTGCCAGCCGATCAGGTGACTAATCTTCATGCAGATTTGCAGATGTCGCGGGCCTCAGTAGAACTAGCGGATTTAGAAACTGATATCAGTCTAGAGGCTGATGAGAACGTTAGCATTGGCGATGATGAAGAACATTGCCAAACTGGCAAAATCTTAGTGGTTGACGACAATCGCGATTTGCGCGGTTACCTTCGCCGCATTCTCAATCAAGCTGGCTATACGGTGATTTCTGCTTACAATGGCGCTCATGGTTATACCCAAGCCCAAGAGCATCATCCTGATTTGATTGTGACTGACTTGATGATGCCGCAAGTGTCTGGGTTAGATTTAATTGCCCTAATTCGTGAAGATCAGCAGTTGTCTGGCACTCCTGTGATTTTATTGACAGCCAAAGCCAATGAAGAAACACGCATTGAAGGTACAGAGAAGGGAGCAGACGCATACCTAGCCAAACCTTTTAACGATCGCGAACTGCTAGCAGAAGTAAAGAATTTGCTGGCACTTAAAGCAAATGAGCGCCGAGTTGCTCAGCTTAATCTCTATTTAACAGAGTCCGTACTCAAGCGTTTTTTGCCAGCTAGTCTAGTCGCCAAGGCAGCCACAGGTGAGCTAAGTCTAGACCTACGCCCTGAGCCAAGGATGATCACAGTTTTATTTACGGATATCGTCGGCTTTACTTCCCTTGCAAATACTTTGCGATCGCGCCGTGTTGCGGAACTTCTCAATCAATACTTAGGCGCAATGACTGAAGCTATCTTTGCCAATGGCGGCACTGTGGACAAGTTTATGGGCGATGGGATTATGGCTCTGTTTGGCGCACCCGAAGATTGCAGTCCCAATGAGCAGGTGCGCCGCGCCGTGAAGACGGCAAAGGATATGCAGCGATATCTGGCTCAACTCAATGAGCAATGGCAAGCTCAAGGTATCCCCAAGGTGAGATTTCGCTGCGGTATTCATCAAGGTACGGCGGTGGTGGGGATGTTTGGTAGTGCTGAGCGATCGGACTATACAGCGATTGGGCCAACAGTCAATATTGCGGCAAGGATTCAGTCGGCGGCTGAGCCAGACTGCATCCTTGTTTCGGCAGCAGTCGCCGACTATCTCAATGATGAAGAACTTCGCAAACGTGAACCGCTTAAACTAAAAGGCGTTGATGAAACTGTGCTGACTTTCTTTGTTGATAGTTAGGGCTTGCTGGTTTTAACTGAACGCACCTAACCAAGATTGCTTAGATAAGAATTGTTAACTTACCTTACGCAGAAGTTGCTAAGACCCTCACCCCTAGCCCCTCTCCCATTAAGGGAGAGGGGAACCAGAAAACTAATCTTACTCCCCTTCTACCCTCGTGGGAGAAGGGGTTGGGGGATG
>Ga0136636_10002705_pt1 | contig 10595 bp, 8 predicted proteins | sample AntDrymUQ8522106_2_FD_104653 | JGI IMG/M metagenome (GOLD analysis project Ga0136636, IMG submission 104653) | Polar desert sand microbial communities from Dry Valleys, Antarctica - metaG UQ852 (21.06) | ecosystem: Environmental > Terrestrial > Soil > Desert | place: Antarctica: Dry Valley... | reverse complement strand
TTCTCAGTTTTTTTCTATCGCCTGCAGCACTTGGCATTTATAGCGTAATTGATAAAATTATTCAGGTATTAAGAACATTATTAATTTTTATTCATCAGGTAACCTATCCAAGGCTATGTAATCTTTTGCAAGAGGGAGATACGCTAGCGAGGCATTTTCTTAAAAGAATTTATACGCTTGTTTATGTTGGTGTATTATTGGTTTCTATACTGCTATATTGCTTTCCAGAAATGATAGCAGGGTATTTTATTAAAGATAAAACCAGCCTGTTGGAGGCTGCAAAATTATTACAGTATGTGAGTTTTCTTCCCTTTATTGTGGCGCTCAATATGCCGTTTTTTCAAAGCCTTTTGGCTTATAAAAAAGATTGGCTTACGGTTAAACTATTTTTTGTGTGTGCCATAATAAGCATTATGCTTAATCTATCTATTACGCCGTTTTTAAAGGCAACCGGCGGTATAATTACTATGTATATTTGCGAATCGCTTGTTACTTTTTCTATTATCCTGCTATATTATAAACTTATTTACCCGGGGTTTAAAAATAATAAAACCGGGTTAGTATAAGGCCGGCATCGTTTTTAGAATAATAAAAATGCTGTTAGCTAAATCAATTTTTCAAGAACTACCAGATAAGTAAACATAAACCCTGCTTGATTTTAAACCCAGCTTTTGCAATTGAAATCGTAATAAGGTTTGCAAATGCAATACAGATAGGTGTTTCAGGTTATTTTTGGGGTCGAAAAAATAGTGAACTATTTTGAGGTTGAAAAATGTTATAAAATGCTTAGCTATGCAGCAGTTGTAAGCAGTAATAGATATTCGACTGCAAAATGCGGGTTAAGCTATTAGATATTTGGTTATATCTGCAAACAGCCGTTATTTTACCAAAATCTAACAAGAAAATTATAATAACTATAAAGAAGAACAAGAAATACCATGTTAAACATTAAAGATATTTTTAGGAAAACCAATTTTGTGATGGATGAACTACAAGTGTACAAACCTAAAAGAAAGGTAAAGCCAGCGCACTTAATAAAAGTTACCAGTGCCTGGGTTGGGCTTGAACAAATTATTGAAGATATACTCAACAGGTTTGATATTGGCAGAGAAAATTGTATTGAGTTTGGCGTAGAGTTCGGCTACTCGTCTGTAGTTTTTTCTAACTATTTCAAGCAAGTTACAGGTGTAGATACGTTTGAAGGAGATGTACATACCAGTAATAAATTTGAGCATTTTGAGGCAACTACCCAACGGCTTTCGCCTTATCCAAATATTAAATTGATAAAGGCTAATTATAAAGATTGGATTTTGGACAATAACACTATGTTCAACTTTGCCCATGTTGATATTGTGCATAATTATAAAGAAACCTTTGAGTGTGGCTTGTGGTGTGCACAACATAGCCAATGTACCATTTTTCACGATACGGAGAGCTTTCCGGAAGTAAGACAGGCTGTAAAAGATATAGCAAAAGCAACAGGCAAACAGGTTTATAATTATCCATACAATCATGGCCTCGGCATAATTGTGGGAGCAAATCACTAATACCTAACATTTGCAGTAAAAGCTTACTATTTACCAGCAATCGAATAGCCTGATACTTTATGTTGTTTTATTATTTGTGCTAAATTGATAAAACAATTTGCACCATGCACTTACTTACAAAAAAGTGTTTAATAAATATCAAGCAGTAAACTATTAGTCTTTGTGTAGATATTTGTTTCAAATCTGCTTATAATTTTTTCAAAACAAAATAGTGCATGAAGATTTGTTCAGTAACCATATTATATAATCCCACTAATGCTGTAGCGGATTATATAGCTAGTTACGCCCCGCTTGTAAACCATAGTTATGTAATTGACAACAGCAATACTCATTTGCCCTCTCTTTCATCTTTAATAGCTCAAAAAACAGGAGATGATAAAATTGAATTTATAAAAAACAAAGAAAATTTAGGTGTAGCTGCAGCACTAAATATAGCTTGTAGCCTGGCTGACAGTGCAGGTTTTGATTGGATACTAACAATGGATCAAGATTCTTATTTTGATGATGCTACCTTCTTTAATTTGGCTAAGCCACTACTGGCACAACAAAATATTGGAATAATTTCAGCTTCGTACTATGGTAAATTACCTTACAAAAAAAATTACTCTGCTGGTTTTGACAGGCTTTTAATAGCACTCACCTCGGGTAATTTAGTACACATACAAGCATGGAAAAAAGTAAATGGGTTTACTGAAAAACTTTTTATTGATGAAGTTGACAATGATTTTTGCATTCGTTTAAAAAAAGCAAATCTGCTGGTTTTAGGCAGTAAGCAGGTTTTTCTTCATCATTCGCTTGGCCAACAGTTTTCAATAAAGCCGTTTTTTGCAAAAAAAAGTTTTCAAATTGGAATTCATCCACCTTTCAGAATGTATTATACGGTGAGAAACGGATTGTATGTTTCCTTTAAATATTTATTTTTCTGTCCGTATTTCTCTATCAACAGATGGAAAAACTTGTCAACCAAGTTGATATTAATTATTTTCTTTTATCCGCATAAAAGAAAGTATCTCTACAATTTTTTAAAAGCTTTGGCTCATTTCATTACATTTAATTATAAAAACGATACATCTAAAAATAAAAATGTAATTAAAAGGTAATTAAGTCTTTGCTGATTAACGCCTTATAACAAAATGCTTATTTATATACTATATTTTATTTTATTAGCTGTTTTGGCAACGGAATATGAATTACATCCTTTTAAACAGTGGCCTGCACTCGTTTTTATAATATTAATATTAGCCTTAATGGCGGGTTTAAGGGGCCAATATGTTTCAAAAGATTTGGATACCTATAAGTACAGTTTTGATGCTGTATATATTTACCTGGAAGAAATAAAACAAGGAAATATATTTACCTTTTTTGAACCTGGTTTTATTATTGCTGTAGCCGCCATCCGCAGCTTTTCTGAATTTAACTACGGCATTTACATTTTATTATGCTTTGCCTTTGGAAGTATAATTTTAAAAACATACGCAATAAATAAGTTTAGCTTTAATCCATTTTTAGCTTTACTTTTTTACTTTTCACATTATTTTGCGCTGCAAGAAATGACACAGATTAGAATTGGCTTTGCATCTGCGCTGTTTTTTGTTGCGCTAATTCAATATTTTAAAAAAAATTTCCTTGTATTTTTTTTACTTATTGCAGTAGCTACCACCTTTCATTATTCAGCATTTTTGTATGTAACAGTTTTATTATTTAATTCTAAAAATCTTAATAAATATTTATACGCTGGCTTATTAGCTGTTGCTTTATTATTTGCGGTAGTTAAAGTGCCATTTTTTGATGTAATCAATCAAATTAATCCAGATTTATTGGCAGGCAAACTTAAGGGCTACGATTATGTACAGCGGCATTCTATAAATATGAAAATTAATATTTTTAATGCTTTGTACATTGCTAATTTTATATGTATTATATTTGTAATTTTTTTAATACCGGTTGCCAAACTTAAAGAAGATGGTAAATTAATTTTCTTTACCAAGTGTAGTATTTTATCGGTTTTTTTGTTATCAGTTTTTTCTGGTGTACCGCTAATTGCATTCAGAATAAGCGAATTATTTGGTATTCTTTCGTTATTTATGTTTGCAGGCGTTGTAAAATACCTGCCCTTCGGAAAGCTTAATATTGCTGTGCTGCTTATTATTGCAGGAGTTTTCTTTTATATAAATTATTTCCACAATCAGTTACTAGCACCTTATCATCTTGTTCATTTTAGAATGTAATACTTAGCTATTTATTTTTTTTTGTACATAATCTTTTTTAAAAAAAACTTTATTAAAATACCATAAATGAGCCTTGGCTATATCTACAATGGAAGAAAACCTACCCTTTAATACAATTAAAACGGCTCTTAATATTGGCTCAATGGTAAAAGATAATGCTGTAAGAATGATAACTTGCCAGCGACTTAAATGCTTTTGCCAATAAATATTTCTGGCACTTAATGAATAATATAGCCTTAAACCCGTTGCTGCATCTCCACTAGCACCACCTTTGTGATAAATTGAGCTTTCAAACATAAAATAAGATTTATAACCTGCATTATACAATCGCCTGCTTAAATCAATATCCTCGTAATAAACAAAATAATCATCATCCATAAAGCCAACTTTATCTATTGCCGATCGTCTTATTAGCATATAACTACCCATAATATGGTCAACGGCCCTGCTTTGTTGGTGATTCCACTCCCTCATTATAGGAACAGGCGTAAAAAACTGCGGCCAAATTTTAGAGAGGCTTACAACCTCCATCAAAGAAGTTTTAAAACCAGGAAAGCGTCCACAACTTTTACATACTACCCCATCATCATTCATTTGCCTTGGACCAGCAACGGCATATTCAGTATTTTTTTCTAAAAAATTAAATAGTTGCGCTAATACTTCAAAAGCTGATTCTGTGTCGGGGTTGAGGAGCAACACATAATTACCTGTAGCCAACTGTAGCGCCTGATTGCAAGCGCTACCAAAACCATAATTTTCCTTGTTTGCTATTAAATGAACAGGATATTGCCGTAGCTGCTCAACTGAATTATCGGATGAGCTATTGTCAACTACTATAATCTGGCAATCAAAGTTGGGAGAATTACTATTAAAGAATGGCTGTAATGCTTTAATGGTAAGTAAACCTGAGTTCCAGTTAACAACAATTATAGAAATTATTTTTTTCATACATCTATCTATATTTATCCAACCCGATAAAAGTAGTGTAATAAACTGTATTAAATAAAGCAAAATAGCAGGGCTAAATTTTGGAATACCTTCAATTTTAACTATTTATAGCAGTATTTTTAAACACGTATTTTGCATTTATAAATTTGGGTTTAACAAGCTATAACAAGAAAAGCATGCTTAAAAAATAATAAACAAAACTGATTTTTTTAAACCAAAAACCCCTTTTTCGTTAGTTATTGAGTTGGTTTATTTAACTTGCCCGTTTTCTTAACGTGTTTATACCTGATATAACTTATAGCCCGTATTAAACGCTAAATACTACATCAATTACCAGAGTGTATGCTTGATAACTATAATGAAAGACTTTTTGATGGGAAGAGCTTTAGAAGTAAATTACATATTGCCCGTTATACCTGGCTTTGCCAAAAATTAAAACAATATAAATGCAAAGCAGATACCATACTCGAACTTGGCTGTTTTGATGGAAAAACACTTGAATTTTTAGAAAACTCACCCAAACAATATGATGGGTACGATGCAAATTGGGAAGGAGGATTAGATATAGGTATAGAAAAATGGAAGGATTTTAGCAACTATCATTTAAAACTTTGCAAAAAAATACAAGATTTTCAACCACAGGAAAATTATTTTGATATCTCTATTTGCCAGGAAACGCTTGAACATTTACCCCTTGCCGATTTAGACACTTATCTTGAAAGATTGGCAAAAGCTACCAAAACCTATTGTTTTATAAGTGTACCCAACGAAAAAGGAATAGTTTTTCTAGCAAAACATATTAGCAAATTATTAACGCAACAAAAAAAAGAGCGGGAAGCATTTTCTTTTATTGAAGCTTTTCATGCTACCATGGGTAATATGAAAAAAGTAAAGCGGACTGAAACAATGCATAAAGGCTTTGATTATTCAGACCTAAAGAAAAAACTTGAAAAATACTTTACAATTGTAGAAACTAACGGCATGCCACTTGCCGTTTTACCGGGCTCTCTAAATTTTACTGTTGGCTTTGTATGCAAAAGAAAATAGTACAGTTTATAATCATACAATAAAGCCAATTTAAAATTGTACAAAGGTTGGCACCCTTTTTAATTATTTTTAGCTTTACAAAAATCAACCAATATTACATTTTATAGTATGTAGTTTTGATATAAAAGGCAATTAATCATTCGGTTTTACCAAAACTATTTACTTAAAGCACTACAGGTTAATCCGTAAAAGCTTAATTAACCAGTAGCCCGCAAGCTTCCATATTATTTTGATATTTGCACAAAATTGATATACTTCCCTTTACAAAATTAGGTAACCATATTACATTACCGGCAATTGAAGGAGTTGTTGTAGATACTAAGGTATGATTTTGATAAATCTCTGCTACATCTGGCAAACGGCTTTTGTATTGTATTGCTAATTTTTTGTTATTAGTATCCCAGGTGTAAGTAAAAGCAATATCACCGGTTTCCATAGGTTTTTTTATATCTGTATAGTAATAATAACCATTTCCACTATTTACATTTTCGCATGTGGGCAGTTTAAATTTTTGTTTTGAAAGCTGTGAGTTTTTTTGGGGGGCTAAAAATGCAGTTTTACTATTGGTTACAATTTCGTTGAGTGTATCATTTACTTTTCCCTGCCACCAATCAATTTTTTGATTATAAAACCAAACAATATTGCTGCTAGCGGTAGCTATGCTATATTTTAAATTCTCCTCAAGCCATTTCCATCTTTGCAAATAGGGAACGCCTTTTTCATAATCAGGTTGATTGGCAATTAATCCATCATAAAAAATTGGCTGAGCAATAGTAACACCCGTAGCCAGTTTTTTGGCTCTTGCTGTTTTCATTAAAGCAATAGTATTTTTTTTTAAATAATCCGCAGATGATAAAAACTGCGAGGGCTTATAGTGCCAATAGGCATATTCGTTGCCATCTACAATTTTTACGGTATTTTTTTTACCGAGTAAAACCCCTTCCATAAAAGGAATTAATAATGCATGCCTGGCTTTTTCTATAGGGCCGTATTTTAAATCTTCCACTATTAAACTTGTAAGCCAGATAGATAAAAAAGTAAAATTGGCAGTATGTTTTTGCAAAGATTGTATAAACTGGCTTCCCCGTTTTCTTACTTTGTTTTGCACTTCCTTAAATGATAAATTTGGATATTGCTTCTCACTATAAGTCCATGGATCGTAGAATTGATTTGAGTAATAATACTCTGCATCAAACAATATACCTTTTAATTTTCCAACTAACATAGCTTTAGAAAGTCCGCACATATTATGTTCTATAGCTTGCCAAGCCTTATCATCAAACCAATTGCCACCGGTTTTGCTAAAGCCAAAAAGCAGCAGGTAGTTGTTGGTATATTTCCCCCATTTTAAGGAGGCAAGTTTATCGTACTCAAAATAAGATTCCTTTTGTGCTACCGTATCAAAAGCATCAATTACAAGCGGTTTTAAAGAAAAGCAGATACCATCAAAAGGCGTATGCTGCATTGAATCTAATCTTTTACTCAACTTATTTATATCCGGATAATCCCAACCATACTCAATAATTACCGGCTTTTGAGCATACACGCTGTTTACATAAAAAAAACTTGATGGTACAGTAAAAATTAGCGCTACAGCTAACCTGAAAAATAAAAATTGTTTACAAACAGGCTTTAAAAATGCAGTTGAATTTTTTGTGTATTTTAATGTATTCATGCGTTTGTTTATTAAAAATAACTTTAAACCCAAGTTTTGCAGTTAAAATCGTATTGAGATATTAAAATCCAATACAGATAAGTGTTTAAGATTATTTTATAGTCTAAAAATAGTTAACTATTTTGAAGTAAGAAATATACTGAAATGCTCAACTGTGTTGCGGTTAGAAGCCGAATTAAATTTTAAACTGCAAAATCCGGGTTAAATTACCATTGCTATTTTAATGTGTTACAGTAATACCAGTTACAAGTATTATTCTTTTATTTTTGTAAAAAAAGTTCAAGGATTGTATTATACAAAAAGAAAATTATTTCTTTAAATAAAAAAAAATGGACTTTTAGAATATTTTTAGGTAACGCTAAAGTTAATTCGTTTTATTAATTATTGAAATATAGTGATGGAAAATAAGAAGAAAGAAATTTTATTTATAGCACAGTATCCTGAAAATATATCCCCAGGACAGCGTTTTAGATTTGAGCAGTATAAAAATTTGTTGATAGAAAATAATTATAACATTTACTCTTACCCTTTTTTAGATAAACACAACTTTGATATAAATTATAAACCTGGCAAGATTTTTTTAAAAATACAGGTAGTAATAAAAGGGTTTTGGAAAAGAATAATTCTTTTGCCACAGGTACATAAATTTGATTATGTATTCATTTACAGAGAAGCAGCTCCTATTGGCTTTCCATTGTTTGAATGGCTTTTTACAAAAGTCTTGAAAAAGAAAGTTATTTACGATTTTGATGATGCAATTTGGATGCCTTATGAGGTAACGGAGAGTGGTTTTTTTACTAAATTTTTTAAAAATAAAAGTAAAGTTAAAAAAATTTGCAGTTGGGCAAATACCGTAAGTTGCGGTAACGAGTACCTATGTAATTATGCAAAAAAATACAATAATAATGTTCTTTATAATCCTACCTGTGTAGATACAGAAAACCGGTATAATTTATTAGCCAGCCATACTGTACAAAAAGTTACTGTAGGCTGGACGGGTAGTTTTTCAACAGTAAATTATCTTGAAAATTTATCGCCAGTATTAAAAAAACTGCAGGAAAAATACGAATTCGACATTAAAATTATTTGCAATAAAGAACCTGCTATCGATTTAAAAAATGTGCAATATATAGAATGGACAGCCAAGAACGAATTAACTGAACTTGCAACATGCCAGATAGGATTGATGCCATTAACAGATGAAGAATGGAGTAAAGGGAAATGTGGCTTTAAGCTAATCCAATATCTTGCATTAGGTATTCCGGCAGTATCATCGGCAGTGGGTGTTAATAGTAGCATTATTGAAGATGGCTTAAATGGGTTTTTATGTACTACAGAACAAGAATGGTATAATGCTTTGGAAAAACTGATAACAAATGCCTCCCTTAGAGAAAAAATGGCTGTTGAAGGAAGAAAAAAAATAATTGCACAGTATAGTCTGGAGTCGAATAAAAATAATTTTCTTTCAATATTCAATTAAATTCCTTTATTTTATTGAATTCCTTAAATTGATAAAAATTCAATATCCACTAGAAGTAGCCTATATCCCCATGTAGCTTCAATAATTTTATAACTAATGTTTTTTGATTAAACCTTAGTTAAGATTTGCAGTTTAAATATCATTTCATTAATAATTTTGCTTATGAAATTTTACAGTGTCTTAATGGTAATAACTTTACTCATACATGTATTTGTCGATTTTGCATTAAATGAGTCTATCAATACTTATTTAACATTGGGGCAGGGATATACTACCTACAAAAATTTAAGTACGGATACATCTAAAAGGCCATTAGGTAATTCAATTACTTCGGAAGATAAAAAAGTAATTATGTCAACCGGTGAAAATACATTTGAGCTGTCACCACAAAGTAATTTTAATAATGGTGCTGTAATTCAGCCAATTAACAGTACTACCAACAACGGAATTTCTACAGCTTTTTATTTAAAAGACAACTCTAACTGGTCGTTTTTTACCGACTCAAAACTAAGGTTAACCATCAATGGCAACGGAGATATCGCCACTACCTCCCCATTATTAATTAACAACGCAGTACAGGATAATAAATCTGCAATAAGGGTAAATGGTAACGCCAGATTTGATAGCGCTATTTATATCCAGGATGCTTTTGACACATCCACCTTTATCAGCATCCACAGAAATATTAAAAATGTAATAGAAGGTGCCGATCCTAATGAGCCATATACAACAACACCAACAGCCTGGGCACTTGGCCAAAATATACCTGCATTTAGATTAAGACATCGCAACAAAATGTTTGGTACTATTGGTTATAATATCAGCTCCGAAAAAGACTTTTTAATATTGCCTTATGAATATGGAACTGCAATTGAATACAATGGTGTAGTAGAATGCTGGGTTGGCGAATGGTCTATCCATAAAGGACTCTCTTACTATGATGTAGAAGGAAAAGGAAATGGCTGGGGAGGTGTACTTTGGGTAGGAGACGACGAGGATAGAGGTGGTGTAAGAGCTACTGCCCGTAATAATACTTTACTTGGTGGTAATGTAGCTTATGGCGAAATTTCAGTAGAGAAATTTGGAGGCAGCCCTAATGGCGATTTTAGATTTAGACTTCCATCTACAGCTAACAAATTTCAATTTGCTTACGGCGAAAGAGGCAGTGAGAATATTGTTGCAAAACTAAGTAATGAGGGTTTAATTATACCTACGGTACCATCAAGAACTGGCATACAAACGCCTGAAGCTGCCCAAATTTTATTTGACTCCAGCGAAAAAAAATTTAAAGGTTATAATGGTACAAACTGGATATCATTTGAAGAAAGCACCCTTGCAACAGGTAGTCATCAATTTTCAGCAGATGGATTAAGTAAGGAATTTGTAATACCGCATACAGTAGGTACAATTCCCTCTTATTTTAATATTAATGCTACAAGTGCTGCTGCTGCTAATTTTAGTTATGTAACTGCTGATGCAAATTTCATCTATATTAATTATACTGTAGCACCTGTTGCAGGCACCAATAACTTATCCTGGAACTGGTTATTGAAAAAATAAAACACCCGGTTGTACCTATTTCTTTTTTACAACAGCTAACACAATTGCACAAAAAACAGTAGCTGTGGGGCAATATCCGCCCCCCTTTGTCGTTATTATACTACCCGTAT
>Ga0136636_10002704_pt1 | contig 10597 bp, 10 predicted proteins | sample AntDrymUQ8522106_2_FD_104653 | JGI IMG/M metagenome (GOLD analysis project Ga0136636, IMG submission 104653) | Polar desert sand microbial communities from Dry Valleys, Antarctica - metaG UQ852 (21.06) | ecosystem: Environmental > Terrestrial > Soil > Desert | place: Antarctica: Dry Valley... | reverse complement strand
CCTAAAAAAGATGAGATGATCACCGACAAAATTGAAAGAGCTGAAAAACGCAATAAAGGAATTGTATTGCATTTACTTGCAGTTGACGAAGAGGGAAAAATAAAAATCCGATGGAATAAAAACCATAAATAAAAAGCAAAAACGTATGAAACAAATAGTGACTTTACTGATTGTTATGGCTTTGTCAGGTTGCAAAAGCACGATGGGGAATCAAGCAAGCGTAAGAGTAAACATCAATGCTACACTTGATGCTTGGCACAAGGCTGCCGCAGATGCTGATTACAATGCCTATTTTGATCTAATGACTGGTGATGCAGTTTTCATTGGTACAGATGCAACCGAAAACTGGAATAAAGCAGCTTTTCAAACGTATGCAAAGCCTCATTTCGATAAGGGGAAAGCGTGGAATTTTACTGCTTTAGAGCGTCATATTTATTTTGATGCAACTGGTAAAATCGCGTGGTTCGATGAGTTGTTAAACACCCAAATGAAAATTTGTCGAGGTTCAGGAGTTTTGGTAAAAATAGGCCAAACGTGGAAAATTCAGCATTATGTGTTATCAATGACAATACCAAATGACAACTCAAACGAAGTTATCAAGCAGAAGGCTCCCATAGAAGATGTAATCATCAAAAAGTTGCAGTCCAAACAATAATGTACCTAATCGAAGGCCAATCAGCAGTGGAATGGTCTAAAGTTTAAAATTAATTCTTAGCGTTTCTTTACATGAAAAACCCTCATTCGAAAAGAAGAGGGTTTTATAATTTAAAGCAACATTACCAGATTTTCACTCTTTTCTCGGGTGCAAGATAGAGAGAATCGGTAGGTTTTATATTGAAAGCCGTGTAGAACTCAGGAATGTTGCGCACAACACCGTTCACCCTGAATTTTGCTGGTGAATGTGGATCGGTTGCGACTTGGTTTCTCAAGGCTTCTTCCCGTGATTTGTTCAGCCACGATTGTCCCCAACCCAGGAATACGCGTTGTTCTCCGGTAAAGCCCTCTAAAACGCTAGATTCTTTACCGTTAAGACTCATCTTATAGGCTTTTAAGGCAATAGAAAGTCCTCCTAAATCCCCAATGTTTTCTCCTTGGGTAAATTCGCCATTTACGTTGAGGTCAGGAAATACTTTAAAACTATTATACTGTGCAACTAAGGCATTTGTTTTTTGTTTGAAAGCGGCCAAATCTTCAGGCGTCCACCAATTGCGCATGACACCGTTGCCATCAAAAGTACTTCCTTGGTCATCGAATCCATGTCCGATTTCGTGTCCGATGATTGCGCCAATTCCACCATAGTTTGCGGCATTTTCAACTTTTAAATCAAAGTAAGGGGGCTGTAATATGGCGGCGGGAAATACGATTTCATTAAGTGGGGGATTGTAATAAGCGTTTACGGTTTGTGGAGTCATTCCCCACTCTGATCTGTCCACAGGTTTTCCCAATTTCCCAATTTGTCGGTTGTATTCAAAAGCTGTTGCTTTTTGTTGGTTTCCGTACAAGTCTCCTTTCACGACTTTTAAATCGGCGTAGTTTCTCCATTGATCTGGATAACCAATCTTTGGAGTGAATTTAGAGAGTTTGTCCAGCGCTTGTTTTTTTGTCTCAGCGCTCATCCAATCCAGATTTTCAATACTTTGTCCGTAGGCTTTTAGAAGGTTTTTAACTAACACAGTTACCTGCTCTTTAGCTTCAGGCGAGAAATGTTTTTTCACATAGACCTTTCCAACAATCTCTCCCAGGTTACTATTTACTTTGTCGACACCTCTGCGCCACAAAGGCTGTTGTACTTGTATGCCATAAAGGCTTTTGCCATAAAAGTCAAAGTTTTCATTGTCAAGAGCAGTATTTAGTGATTTTGCGGCTCCATGAAGGACACTCCATTTCAAATAGGCTTTCCAAGTACTCAACGGTGTTGTTTTTATGATTGTGTTAAGCGATTTTAGGTATTCAACTTGTGCGATGACAATGTTTTTTTGATTCAGGATTCCGGCATTTTTAAGCATTGCAGTCCAATTAAAATCAGGCATTAGTTGGCTTAAATCGGTAATTGCATATTTGTTATAGAGTTTTACAATATCTCTGGTTTGTTCTTTTTTCATGTGTTGGGCAGCTAGAGCAGTTTCTAATGCCATGATTTTTGGGGCGAGTTCTTTTGGAGCAACCACGCCGCCTAGTTGCAGCATCTTTTCAATATGGGCTACATATTTTTTTCTTATTTCTATAGACTTTACATCTGCAAGAGCGTAATATTCTCTGTCGGGTAGCCCTAATCCACCCTGCCAAGTAAGGAGCATGTATTGGGTAGGATCTTTTAAATCTTCTATAACGCCTACAGAAAATGGAATGTTGCTTCCATCCTTATTTGCGTTTCCAAAATAAGCGGCCAAATCAGTATAATTGTTTATCGCATCAATTTTTTTGTATTCTGGAAGTAAAGGTTTAACTCCTTTTTGATCTCTACTTTTAATATCCATAAACGATTCGTAGAAGTCCCCAATTTTTTGTTCATCAGAACCTGCTGCAAAATTGCCCTTGGCAGAAGCCTCGATAATTGCTTTCACATCTTCTTGTGCTTTTTCATGAACCATATAGCCAATACCATAAGAGGCCTTGTCTTCCGGTATTTTGGTGTTTTTCATCCAATTGCCATTGACATAAGCATTAAAATTATCTCCAGGCTGAACTGATGTATCCATGTTTCCTGTATTAATACCGGAAAGGACTTTTTCGATTTTTTCCAATGTGGTAAAAGCGACTAACGAAACAATGGGAACTAGTGCTAAAAGCAGAATTTTAAAAGGGTTTGGTTTGGATTTCATGATTTTGATTTTTTAGAGAATCAAATGTAAATAAAAAAAGTGATATAGGTATAATAAATTGATTATTAGTAAGTTGAAGCATTATTAATTTTAGTTCTAAGATGAAAAATTATAGATATTGCTCGTTTTTTGAAGTTTTTTTATTCAAAATTTTAGCGCTTTTAACCCAATGGACAAGTTCGTACTCCATTCACCATTTAGTAGTGGTTTGATTGTTTAATAATAACAAAGCTCCTATTTTTTATCATGCTTGTAGTTGTCACAAGTTTATACAAACACATTGTAACATCCTTATTGAAGTTCTGTAACAAAGAGGGTAAAAAGTTTAGTAATGGGTCTTTTATTATAGAAATAATAGCGGGACAAAAAATTTATTTCGAGTCATTGTCAAAAAGGAGTTCTGCTAAGCGATCATCTCGTTGATAGATATCATTAAAAAAACTAATTTCGCCAGAATCATTGACCCAAGTGGTGAAATAACCCAAGTGAACCGGAATTTTATTTTTTAGATAGCAAGTGGTTTCCTTGCCACCATCCATCGCTTTTTTAATGCGTTCCACGGGCCAATCTGGATTGTTGTTTAAAATTAAATAAGCCAATTCTTGTGCTTTATTTATGTTGATACATCCATGGCTATAGGCTCGGTACTCAGACTCAAACAAAAGTGTAGACGGTGAGTCGTGTAAGTAAATGTCATTAGAACTTGGAAAGATAAATTTCACTTTTCCTAGAGGGTTTTTTGGACCTGGTTTTTGTCTTACCCGACCCTTATTCCACTCCATGTCATTAGTAATTAAGTAGTTTTTATCTCCATCCATCGCTGTTTTTATTTCGCTTTGAACAATACTTGTTGGGATATTCCAGTAGGGACTAAATACCAGATGACTAATCATACTGCTAAAAATAACGGTTTCATTCAGGGTACTACCAACAAAAATATTTGATTCTAATACGGTTTTGCCGTCTCTTTTAAAAAATAGTTTAAAAGAAGGGATGTTCACAATAATGTATTCCGGTGCTTTAGTAAGTTCTGGCGCAATCCACCGGCAGCGTTCCATATTTACCATAATTGTTTTGATATAATTTTCAATGGGAATGTTTAGCCTTTGAATGTGGCTTGAGGTAATGATTGGATCTGATTTGTAGCCATTTCTTTTTTTGAAATTTAGAATACCAGTCAATAGCTCTTCATCGTAGCGATTGCTTTTAGTGTCTTGTTTTAAATCACCAGTGATAGCAAGTCGTTGCCTGATTTGAGCAATGGTTTTTGAAGTGTCACCTGGTTTGTATTCCAGTATTGACGAGTCTTTCACAATCAAGTTCCAGACTCCATTTTGTTCCATTTGTTGGTATTTTTTTAACACATCACGGAGTTTGTAATACTGTCCAAATAGTAATTTATCATCTTTATCTATTGATTGGGGATCACTTAGTAAAGACTGTAATAGGCTGGAGTAGGAAAGGTTTTTTGTTGGTAAAAACCATCCAGTTTCCCTTATTTTTTCAGGATCAATGCCTTTGTAAACTTTTTTGGCATAAAAAACAAACATTGTGGACAGCAGTAATTCGGTTTCAGTACTAGTAATGGTTGGCGTGAGTTGCTTGTTAAAGATGAGGTCCACTTTATCTTTGTAAGCAAAGCTGGACCTTAAGCCTTCTTGCTCCAGTAAATTTACTTTGGAATGGAGTAAATGGGCAAACTCTATAATTCCTTCCTTGTCAAACCACACGGAATTGTAGCTTCGTTTTTTGTATAAAGCCAAGACATCCGATTTGTGTTTTTTTAAATTAGGATATACTTTAAAAAATCTAGTAATGACTAAACTGTCCACTTTGATAAAAGAGATGTTGTTTTTCTTTTTGGGGAGCGGTAGGCTGAAAGAAGTTTTGTTAGTTGTTGTGTTTTTTACACTGTAAGCGCTAACAGGTAAAAAACTAAATAGCAACAACATAATAAATAAAATAAGGTTTTTCATGGCCTGATTATTTAGCTAAAGGTAAGCAAATATTTCCTTGATAGAAAGCGAATTAACAATAAGGGCATAAGTTGAAATGATGTAAATAGGATGCTTGTGGAAAACGTTTTTTCATTTTTTTACCGCGATGGCATTCGGTCTTATATAATTCCTTAATTTTGCCGAAATATTGTAAAAAAGTGGGAAGCAAAAATAAATTAAAAAGGTTCAAGGAAAACGAAACATTCACAAATGTTTTTCAACCAACGCGAGAAGAAGTAGTAGGAGATTTATTTCCCCTTAGAGGAAAATGGAATTCTGAATTTTTCAGAAATGATAATCCTCTAGTGCTAGAATTAGGTTGTGGAAAAGGGGAGTATGCGGTAGGTCTTGCCGAAAGATATCCCAATAAAAACTTTGTTGGAATAGATATTAAGGGAGCCCGTTTTTGGCGCGGTGCCAAAACTGCTGTTGAAACAGGACTTCACAATGTGGCGTTTATTCGAACTCAAATTGAATTAATCAATCATATTTTTGCCGAAAACGAAGTGGACGAAATCTGGATTACTTTTCCAGATCCACAAATCAAATACAAACGGACGAAACACAGAATGACTAATTCTGAATTTTTGCAGTTGTATAAAAAAGTGCTCAAGAAAGACGGTGTTGTGAACTTAAAAACCGATAGTGAGTTTATGCATGGTTACACTTTAGGTTTGTTGCACGGGGAAGGACATGAAGTACTTTATGCCAATCATAATGTATATGTAAATGAAGGAAGTCCTGAGGAAGTGACTGCTTTTCAAACTTTTTACGAGAAACAATATTTGCAAGTTAACAAAGCAATTACGTATATTCGATTCAAAATTAAAGAATAGTTTTATATTTGAAATAGATTTTTTTGATTTTGCACTTGGCCTATGAATTTAATTACTTCCTTGTTTTTGGGTTTCGTTACTGCCTTCGTAGGGATCACACCTCCGGGATTGATTAATATGACAGCAGCCAAAGTGAATCTTAAAGAAGGAAAAAGAAGTGCTTTTTGGTTTGTTTTAGGGGCCGTAATTGTAATTTTTTTTCAAGCTACACTAGCCATATTTTTCGCCCAGTTTATTAAGGGTCGCCCAGATGTAGTTGTTTTATTGCGGGAAGTAGGTTTTGGGATCTTTTCCGCACTAACAATCTATTTTTTGTTGATCGCTAAAAAGCCAAAAAAGAAAAAAGGTAAAATTAAAAAAAAGAGTACCTCCACCCGATTTTTTCTTGGAATGCTGCTCTCAGCACTGAATTTTTTTCCTATTCCTTATTACGTCTTTGTAAGTGTCACTTTAGCGTCGTACAATCTCTTTTACTTTGATACTACGCACGTTTTGATTTTTGTTTCAGGGGTGGTATTGGGTTCTTTTTTGGTATTCTATTTCTACATTACCTTCTTCCAAAAAATACAAGATAAAACAGATTATTTGATGCGCAATATGAATAGTATTATTGGAAGCATCACGGGATTAATATCGTTAATTACCTTGATCAATATCATAAGGTATTATCTAAAGTAATTTCCGTAAATTACTACTTAAATTAGGCACCCTTATTATCCTTTTGGAAGCATGACAAACGACAATTTTTTCGACAGAGTATATGCAATCGCGAGGCAAATTCCATTTGGGAAAGTCACGTCGTACGGAGCAATTGCTAAAGCCTTAGGAACCGCTCGTTCAGCTAGAATGGTGGGTTGGGCGATGAATGCTTCGCATAATCTGGACGATGTTCCTGCACATCGGGTAGTCAACAGAAAGGGATTGTTAACAGGGAAATTACATTTTGACGGCACGAATCTCATGCAGCAATTATTAGAAAATGAAGGGGTAGTTGTGGTTGAAAATCAGATTGTAGATTTCGAGAAACATTTTTGGCAGCCGGACGTAAGGACTGAGTAATCGATAATGGAGCACTACTTAAGTATGCCATGATCAAAATAATCAATTGTATCCTGATAATTTACACCAATTTCTTCATCAATAAATCCAATCCAATTCCTTTATTTTAAGAACTTAATCCGCTATCTTTGTAATCTGAAATCAGTTTAAATAAAGATAATATTCTGGCGCTATAGTGCCAATAGAAAACAGTTGACTAAAAATGAAATTAGATAGAAAAGATATTCTTAAAGCTTTAGAAACGATTACTATAGCTGGAGAAGGAAAAAACATGGTGGAGAGTGGAGCAATAGCAAATGTAATTACTTTTGGCGATGAGGTGGTGGTTGATTTAGTTTTGCATACACCAGCCATGCACATTAAGAAACGAGCAGAAGACGATATTAAAAAAGCAATTCTTGAATTAGTATCTGCTGCTGCAAAAATAAAAATCAATAGTAAAGTAGAGGTTCCGGACAAACCAGAAATTAAAGGAAAACAAATTCCCGGAATAAAAAATATTATAGGAGTAGCTTCTGGTAAAGGAGGAGTGGGGAAATCTACTGTTACTGCTAATCTAGCGGTGTCTTTAGCAAAAATGGGATTCTCAGTGGGGATCCTTGATGCTGATATTTATGGGCCGTCGATGCCTATTATGTTTGATGTGGAAAGCGAGAAGCCAATCTCCGTGACCGTTGATGGGAAATCAAAAATGAAACCTGTTGAAAGTTACGAAGTTAAAATTCTTTCTATTGGATTTTTCACAGCGCCAAGTCAAGCGGTGATCTGGAGAGGACCTATGGCTTCTAAAGCATTGAACCAAATGATATTTGATGCTGATTGGGGAGAATTAGACTTCATGTTGGTAGATTTACCACCGGGAACAGGTGATATTCATCTTTCGATTGTACAATCATTGCCTATCACGGGTGTTGTAATTGTAAGTACTCCGCAAGCAGTTGCTTTGGCTGATGCAAAAAAGGGAGTTTCTATGTTTATGTCTGAAGCGATAAATGTTCCAGTTTTAGGAATTATAGAAAACATGGCCTATTTCACACCAGAAGAACTACCCGAAAACAAATACTACATCTTTGGGAAAGAGGGAGCCAGAAATCTAGCAGATGATTTAGAAGTTCCGTTTTTAGGCGAAGTGCCTATTGTACAATCTATTCGAGAAGCAGGAGATTACGGCCGTCCGGCAGCAATGCAAGTGGGTTCAATAATTGAAACTGTTTTTGAAGAAATTACAAGAAATGTAGTGCGGGAAGTTATCAGCAGAAACGAAAGTTTACCTGCTACTGAAGCTGTCAAAATCACAACGATGGCCGGTTGTTCAGCAGTCAACAAAAAATAGAAATTAGAATTTTTGAAATGATTTTTAATCTATCAATTTTCTAATCTTTCAATCTTTAAATAAAGAAAATGACAACAGAAGAATTAACAATAGAAGTTCAAAAAGCACTGGAAGAAATCAGACCCTTTTTGAATTCTGACGGAGGGGACATCACATTGATTTCCATCGAGGAGGGGAAACACGTAAAGGTGCGCCTTGAAGGAGCCTGCACCAGTTGCAGTGTTAACCAAATGACACTGAGAGCTGGTGTGGAAACAACCATCAAAAAATTTGCTCCGCAAATAGAAACTGTTGTGAATATCATGTAAATTCATTAAAAGCATCCCTTTTAAGAAAATATACCTGCTTTAAAAGGTATTAGTTTTTTTTAAGAGGGATGCTTTTTTAGTGATTTTTTTGTGGTTTTTTTGCATTGTTAAAATTGCTGATTTCCAATGGCTTTGCTAACTATTGTGCTCAAATCGTCCACCACGTCCAGTAAGCTATAAATTGATAACTAAACAATTCCAAATTTAAAAAAATGGATGTATTAATAAAGATTAAAGACAGAGAAGGAATAGTACATGAATTGCAAGCTCCTACAGATATGGCGATGAATATCATGGAATTATGCAAAGCTTATGAACTTCCTGTAGAAGGTACTTGTGGCGGAATGGCCATGTGTGCTTCTTGTCAATGTTATGTTTTAAACGATGTGGTCTTGCCAGAAATGGGTGATGATGAGGAAGCCATGTTGTCAGAGGCGTTTTATGTCAAGCCAAATAGCCGCTTAGGCTGCCAAATTCCAATAACGGAAAGCCTTGAAGGTTTAGAATTAGAATTGGCTCCAGAGAATTAAAAAAAGGCGAGATAAAATTCTCGCCTTTATGAATTTGTATATTCCCAATTGTACCCAATAGTAAGTTCAGAAACTTCTAGCGACAAGCCTTTGAATAGTTGTTTGAGAACCAGTTTTGAAAGTTGTACTGCTGCAGGCGTTGTAATTTGTAAAAAAAAAGAGTTGGGTTTTTTAGTAAATTAATATTAAGCCAATTCAACATTCATCATAATGGTCTCTTCGATAGCATCCCAAAGTCCAATTCGTTTTTCTAAAGCTAGCTTGGAAACTTCCTCTACATCGGACCATTTTTGTGCATCTGTTCCGCATAATTCCGTGATCATTTTCATTGCCATAGGACCATGTTCATCAGCGTCTAATTCAATATGTCTTTCGAAATAATAAATAAGTTTAGTTAAATCCGTCTCGGGAAAATTGGCTTGAAAATTTCTTAGGATTTCGGTAAACATACTCGGAATTAAATCCTCGCGACCAAAAGTGAATGCAGCAGCAATTTCATGTGATTTTCCTTCTTCTATAACTCGGAATGTAAAATCTAAAAAAGCTTTGATATTAGGATGCAAATTGCTTTTTTTGATTGCAACAAATATGTTTTTAAGCGAATCTACCTCAGTTAAAAAATGTTCGATTCCACTGGTGTTCGCATCACAGGCTTTCATCGCTTCAATATACATCTCATAATGACTGGAGCGCTTTCCGTCTAATGTTAAATCAGATTCCTCCGCAACCACAATTTCGTTAATTAAATACCTAGTTTGTGGGTTTTCTGTTGCGAACCACGGAGTTGTTGTACACGTTAATTTAGACTGTAAAGCTTTTAACAAAGACATAAAGTCCCAAACCGCATAAACATGATTTTCTAAAAAACACTGTAAATCCTCAACGGTTTTTACTTTTTTGTATAAAGTATGTTGTAACAATAGTTCTTTTTGGGGCTGAATACTATTGTTGATTGTTGCAATATTCATAGGTGGTATTTTTTATGTAAATATAAAAAAGCTTCTTGTTTCCAAGAAGCTTTTACTATCAATTTTATAAATACTTTAATAGTCGTTTACTACTATTTAAAAGCTGGAATTCCTGTGATATCCATACCAGTAATTAGTAGGTGTATGTCATGTGTTCCTTCATAGGTGATTACCGATTCTAAATTCATCATGTGTCGCATAATAGAATATTCTCCAGTTATTCCCATTCCTCCTAATATTTGTCTGGCCTCTCGAGCAATGTTTATGGCCATGTCCACATTATTTCTTTTTGCCATCGAAATTTGAGCGGTTGTTGCACGTCCTTCATTTCTTAAAACACCCAATCTCCAAGTTAACAATTGTGCTTTGGTGATTTCGGTAATCATTTCGGCTAACTTCTTTTGTTGTAATTGTGTTCCTGCAATGGGTTTGTCAAATTGAATTCTTTCTTTGGCGTAACGCAAAGCAGTATCGTAACAATCCATCGCGGCACCGATAGCACCCCATGCAATTCCGTAACGTGCCGAGTCTAAACACCCAAGTGGTGCTCCTAATCCAGATTTATTGGGTAATAGGTTTTCTTTAGGTACTTTCACATTGTCGAAAATCAATTCTCCAGTTGAGGACGCACGAAGCGACCATTTGTTGTGTGTTTCAGGAGTTGTAAAACCTTCCATGCCACGTTCTACGATTAAACCGTGAATTCTACCTGCTTCATTTTTTGCCCAAACTATAGCTATATCT
>Ga0136636_10002703_pt1 | contig 10598 bp, 5 predicted proteins | sample AntDrymUQ8522106_2_FD_104653 | JGI IMG/M metagenome (GOLD analysis project Ga0136636, IMG submission 104653) | Polar desert sand microbial communities from Dry Valleys, Antarctica - metaG UQ852 (21.06) | ecosystem: Environmental > Terrestrial > Soil > Desert | place: Antarctica: Dry Valley... | reverse complement strand
CGATTGCTCAGGGCGCCCTGCCGCAGGAAAGCTGGTTTGCCCTCGGCCGCCTGCTGACCACCACTGGCGGCGATCCGATCCTGCTCTCCTGGAGCGGTTCGATGTTCGAGTACCTGATGCCGCAGCTGGTTATGCCGAACTACGAGAACACGCTGCTCGACCAGACTTGCTTGGCGGCGGTGAAACGCCAGATCGCCTATGGCAAGCAGCGCGGCGTCCCGTGGGGAATATCGGAGTCAGGTTACAACACCGTCGACACCAGCCTCAACTACCAGTACCGGGCCTTCGGTGTGCCTGGATTGGGATTGAAACGCGGCCTGGCTGAAGATCTGGTTATTGCCCCGTATGCCTCGGCATTGGCCCTGATGGTCATGCCCGAAGCCGCCTGCCAAAATCTGCAGCGCCTCGCCGCCGATGGCTTTGAAGGCAAATACGGCATGTATGAGGCAATTGATTACACACTGGCCCGGCTACCACGCGGCCAGACCTACGCCGTCGTTCGCTCCTTTATGGCGCATCACCAGGGCATGACGCTTCTTTCCTTGGCCTATCTGCTGCTCGACCGCCCGATGCAAAAGCGCTTCGCTTCCGATCCGCTATTTCAGGCGACCACTTTGCTATTGCAGGAACGGGTACCGACTGCGACCACCTTCCACAGCCATTCGCCCGACCTTTCCGATGTTCGCATCACGACAATCGGCCCAGAAATGCCGATGCGAATCATTCGCTCCGCCGAGACCCCGGTGCCGGAAGTTCAGTTACTGTCGAACGGGCGTTACCACGTCATGGTCACCAATACCGGTGGGGGTTACAGCCGCTGGAAGGACTTTGCCGTCACCCGCTGGCGTGAGGACAGTACCTGCGACAACTGGGGTGCATTTTGCTATCTGCGCGACGTAGCGACCGGTGAGTTCTGGTCAACCGCGCATCAACCGACCTTGAAACGGGCCGATGCTTACGAGGCGATTTTCTCTGAAGGACGTGCCGAGTTTCGCCGCCGCGACTACGGCTACGAAACACATACCGAAATGGTTGTTTCGCCGGAAGATGACATCGAACTGCGCCGCACCCGCATTACCAACCGCTCGCGCAGCACGCGGGTTATCGAGGTCACCAGTTACGCCGAAGTTGTGCTCACCTCGCCGGCGGCGGACGCCTTGCATCCCGCCTTCAGCAATTTGTTTGTGCAGACCGAAATCATCCGCGACCGGCAGGCGATTCTCTGTACCCGTCGGCCACGCAGCGTCGACGAACAATCACCGTGGATGTTTCACCTGATGGCGGTGCATGGTGCCGAGTTCGGCGTCGTTTCCTATGAAACCGATCGGGCTCAATTTGTCGGCCGCGCTCACAGCATTGCCGCACCAAAGGCCATGAATCAGGTAGCCGCCTTGTCGGACAGCCAGGGCTCAGTGCTTGATCCGATCGTCGCCATTCGTTACCGGATCACGCTGGCGCCGGAACAGACTGCCACCATCGATATGGTGTCAGGAATCAGCGAAACGCGTGATGCCACCCTGGCGCTGATCGGCAAATACCGCGACCGGCATCTCGCCGACCGTGTGTTCGATCTGGCCTGGACGCACAGCTGGGTCAATCTGCAGCAAATCAATGCCAGCGAATCCGATGCCCAGCTTTATGCCCGCCTGGCCGGTTCAGTCATTTATATCAATCCGGCTCTGCGTGCTGATCCCGGCATCATTGGCCGCAATCGACGCGGCCAATCCGGCCTCTGGGGCTATGCCATTTCCGGCGACCTGCCGATCGTGTTGCTGCAAATCAGCGACCTGGCCAACATCGATCTGGTCCGCCAGATGGTGCAGGCGCATGCCTATTGGCGCCTGAAAGGTCTCGCCGTCGACCTGGTGATCTGGAATGAAGATCGGGCCGGCTATCGCCAGTTGCTGCAGGACCAGATCATGGGACTGATTGCTGCCGGTGTCGAAGCCAACCTGACCGACCGACCAGGCGGCATCTTCGTCCGGGTTGCCGAGCAAATATCAAAAGAGGATCTCACCCTCTTCCAGACCGTTGCCCGCGTCATCATCTCGGACACACGCGGCACGTTATCCGACCAGATCAACCGCCGTGGCGCCAAGGATACCCGCCAGAATCGCCTGCCCCGCCTGGTGCCCAGCCGAATTCCCCGCCCCGCCCTGCCGCCGGCAGCGCTGCCCCGGCCCGACCTTCTCTTCTTTAACGGCTACGGTGGCTTTACCAAGGATGGTCGCGAATACATCATCACTACCGCAGCGGGACAATCGACGCCGGCACCGTGGGTCAACGTCATCGCCAACTCGCATTTCGGCACGGTCGTTTCGGAAAGTGGTGGGGCTTATACCTGGAGCGAAAATGCCCACGAATTCCGCTTCACGCCGTGGAACAACGACCCGGTCAGCGACCCAAGCGGCGAAGCAATTTACCTGCGCGATGAAGAGAGCGGCTATTTCTGGTCGCCAACGCCGCTGCCCTGTCGCGGACAAACGCCTTATGTGACGCGGCATGGCTTCGGTTACAGCGTCTTTGAACATGAGGAGGACGGTATCCATTCGGAACTCACCGTTTTTGTCGATACTCAGGCCGCCGTAAAATTCTCGGTCCTGAAAATCCGCAACAACTCCGGTCGCTCGCGCAAGCTTTCGGCCACCGGCTACGTTGAATGGGTGCTTGGCGATCTGCGGCCGAAGTCGGCGATGCACATCGTCACCGAAATTGATCCGGCAAGTGGTGCAATTTGTGCCCGCAACGCCTACAGCAATGAGTTTGCCGACCGCATCGCCTTCTTTGACGCCGACGAGGCGACCCGATCAGTCAATGTGACGGTGAGTGGCGATCGCTGCGAATTCATCGGCCGTAACGGCAACCTGAAAAACCCGGCGGCGATGGTGCGCTCAACATTGAGCAACAAAGTCGGCGCCGGGCTCGACCCATGCGCTGCCATCCAGATACCGTTTGAGCTGGTTGATGGTGAAGAGCGGCAAATCATCTTCCGGCTTGGCACAACCGGCCGGCGTGGCGGTGATGCCGGAGATCTGGTGCAGCGCTTGCGTGGCCCGGAGGCAGTGCGTGTTTCGCTTGAGGCAGTGTATAAATACTGGACGGCAACGCTTGGCGCGGTGCAGGTCGAAACCCCCGACCCGGCGCTCAATGTGCTGGCCAATGGCTGGCTGCTTTATCAGACCATCGCTTGCCGGATCTGGGCGCGCAGTGGTTACTACCAGTCGGGCGGCGCCTTCGGCTTCCGCGATCAACTGCAGGACACGATGGCCCTGGTCCACGCCGAGCCCGTCCTGCTCCGCGAGCATTTATTGCGTTGCGCCAGCCGCCAGTTTTCCGAAGGCGATGTCCAGCACTGGTGGCATCCACCAGCCGGCCGGGGTGTGCGTACCCATTGTTCGGACGATTTCCTGTGGTTGCCGCAAGCCGTCTGCCGCTACGTTTCGACGACTGGCGACAGCGGCGTGCTCAACGAGTCAATACATTTCCTCGAAGGTCGGCCGGTGAACCCGGAAGATGACTCTTATTACGATCTGCCAGCGCGCTCGGAAAGTAGTGCCACGCTCTACCAGCATGGTGTGCGGGCCATTCTCAAAGGCTTGCATTTTGGCGAGCATGGCCTACCGTTGATTGGCTCTGGCGACTGGAATGACGGGATGAATCTGGTCGGCATGCTCGGCAAAGGCGAAAGTGTCTGGCTCGGCTTTTTCCTCTACGACACGCTCATGCGTTTCAGCGAACTGGCCCGCCTGCAGGGCGATACCGGCTTTGTCGAGCGTTGCCACAATGAAGCGGACCAGCTCCGGCGCAATCTCGAACTGCATGCCTGGGACGGTAGCTGGTATCGCCGCGCCTACTTTGATGACGGCACGCCCCTGGGTTCTGCGGTCAACACCGAATGTCAGATCGATTCCATTGCCCAAAGCTGGTCGGTTCTTTCCGGTGCTGGCGATGCCGGCCGCGCACGGACAGCGATGGCCTCGCTCGATCAGCGTCTAGTCCGCCGTGAGCATGGACTGATCCAGTTGCTCGATCCGCCCTTTGATAAAACGAGCATGAACCCCGGCTATATCAAGGGCTATGTTCCCGGTGTGCGTGAAAACGGTGGCCAGTACACGCACGGCGCTATCTGGGCGGCGATGGCTTTTGCCAAAATGGGTGACAAGGGCCGTGCCTGGGAATTGTTCAACATGATGAACCCGGTCAATCACACCAACTCGGCGGAAGATATTGAGACTTACAAGGTTGAGCCTTATGTCGTTTCCGCCGATGTCTATGCGGTTGCGCCACACATCGGCCGCGGTGGCTGGACCTGGTATACCGGCTCAGCCGGCTTGATGTATCGATTGGTCCTTGAATCCTTGCTGGGTATCCAGATTGAAGCCAACAAATTGCATCTGGCGCCAAGCTTGCCCAATGACTGGAAGGGCTTCTCGCTGCGCTACCGTTACCGGGAAACCTTCTACAAAATCGAAATACGGCAAGTCACTGGCAGCAACCAGGCGATGCGCGTCACGGTCGATGGCATCGCCCAAGCGGATGCCGTGATTACCTTGGTGGATGACCGCCAAGAACATGCTGTCGAAGTCCAAATAAACAACCAGACCTGATGCAACAGAATGGCCACTCCCTTAATAAAACAGCTTTTCCGCACCCCAGCGCCAGCGAGGAAACAATGAACCCTACCGCCCAACTACACGATCTTGGCCAGAGTCTGTGGCTCGACAACATCACCCGTGACTTATTGACCAGCGGAACACTGCAGCGTTACTGCGCCGAGCTAGCGGTAACTGGCTTGACCTCAAACCCAACAATTTTTAACCAGGCCATTAACAATACAAATGCCTACGACACCGCCATTCAGCGCAAAGTGCACGAGGGAAAATCCGGCGAAGCCTTGTTTTTTGAATTGGCACTGGAGGACTTGACGCAAGCCGCCGCCCTCCTCCGCCCGGTTCATCAGGCCACCGGCGGGCTGGACGGTTGGGTGTCGCTGGAGGTTTCCCCCTTGCTGGCCGACGACGCCATCGCCACCATCACTGAAGCCAAACGGCTTTATGCCGCCGCGCAATGCCCCAATCTGTTCATCAAGATTCCCGGCACCGCCGCCGGCGTCCATGCCATTGAAGAGGCAATCTTTGCCGGCGTGCCGGTCAATGTCACGCTGCTCTTTTCGCGCGAACACTACATTGCTGCGGTCGACGCCTATTTTCGCGGTATTTCGCGACGGATCGAGGAAGGGCTGGACCCCAAGGTCGCCTCCGTCGCCTCCATCTTTATCAGCCGCTGGGACAGCGCTGTAATCGACAAGGTGCCGCCGCTGCTGCGCAACCGCCTGGGCATTGCCATCGCCCAGCGCATTTACAAAACCTACCGCACGCGCTTGGGTTCCTCAGCCTGGCGCAAGCTGGCCGAAGCCGGCGCCCTGCCCCAGCGCCTGCTCTGGGCAAGTACCGGCACGAAAGACCCGCAACTCTCTGATACCTACTACGTTGAAGCCTTGGCCGCGCCGGACACTATCAACACCCTGCCGGAAAAAACCTTGCTGGCCTTCGCCGCCCATGGAAAGTTGCCTGGCGTCATGCCCGAGTACGGCGGTGAAGCCGAAACCCTGCTCGCCGAGTTTGCCCAGGCCGGCGTCGACATTGCCGCACTTGCCACCCGGCTCCAGCTGGAAGGCGCCGAATCCTTTACCAAATCATGGGACGACCTACTGGCCGTCATTGCAACCAAGAGCGAGCCACTCAAGGCTAATGGAGAAAACACATGAACCCGAATGCAAGCAACTCCCCCTTGTCGCCTGAACTTCTGGGCAAGATGAATGCTTACTGGCAAGCAGCCAACTACCTGTCAGTCGGCCAGATTTATCTCTACGACAACCCGCTGCTCAAACAGCCGCTGACGCTGGCGCACATCAAGCCCCGCCTGCTCGGCCACTGGGGCACGACGCCGGGTCTGAACTTTATCTACGTGCACCTCAACCGGGTAATCAAGGCGCACGACCTTAATGTGCTTTACATCACCGGCCCCGGCCACGGCGGCCCGGGCCTGGTCGCCAATACCTATCTCGAAGGCACTTACAGCGAGGTTTATCCCAATATTTCGCAGGATGAGGAAGGCATCAAGCGGCTGTTCAAGCAGTTCTCCTTTCCCGGCGGTATTCCCAGCCACGTTTCGCCGGAAACGCCGGGCTCAATTCATGAAGGTGGTGAACTCGGTTACGCCCTGTCGCATGCGTTCGGCGCTGCCTTCGACAATCCCGACCTAATTGTCGCCTGCGTTGTTGGTGATGGCGAAGCTGAAACCGGCCCGCTGGCCACCAGTTGGCACTCGAACAAGTTTCTCAATCCGGTGCATGACGGCGCCGTGCTGCCCATCCTGCATCTAAACGGCTACAAGATTGCCGGCCCGACGGTGCTCGCCCGCATTCCCCATGCCGAACTGGAAGCGCTCTTCCGCGGCTACGGCTACACGCCGTATTTTGTCGAAGGCGACGATCCAAGCGAGATGCACCAGTTGATGGCGGCAACGCTCGATACCGTGGTCGCCGAGATCCAGCGCATTCAATCCACGGCGCGCGCCAACGGTTTCAAGGAGCGGCCGGCTTGGCCGATGATCATCCTGCGTTCGCCTAAGGGCTGGACCGGCCCGAAGATCGTTGATGGCAAGCCGGCCGAAGGAACATATCGCTCGCACCAAGTGCCAATGAGCGACATGAACCAGCCGGAACACGTCACCATTCTCGAAACCTGGATGCAGAGTTATCACCCCGAAACCTTGTTCGACGCGTCTGGCAAGCTGCTTTCCGAACTGGCGGACCTGGCTCCGACCGGCAGCCGGCGCATGGGCGCCAACCCGCACGCCAACGGCGGTTTGCTGTTGCGCGACCTACGCCTGCCCGACTTCCGCGACTACGCCGTCAGCCTGCCCCAACCCGGCGCGGTGAGTGCCGAAGCCACCCGTTCCCAGGGCGAGTTCATCCGTGACGTGGTCAAACTGAACCCGCAAACCTTCCGCGTCTTCAGCCCGGACGAAACGGCCTCGAACCGTTGGGGTGCTGTTTTCGAGGTGACCGACCGTTGCTCGACGGCTGAAATCATCGCCATTGACGACCACGTCGCCCCGGATGGCCGGGTTATGGAAATGTTGAGCGAGCACCAGTGCGAAGGCTGGCTCGAAGGCTACCTGCTCACCGGCCGGCATGGCTTTTTCTCCTGCTACGAAGCCTTCATTCACATCATCGATTCGATGTTCAACCAGCACGCCAAGTGGCTCAAAGTCTCGAACGAGATTCCTTGGCGGCGGCCGATAGCCTCCTTGAATTACCTGCTTTCTTCGCACGTCTGGCGTCAGGACCACAACGGCTTCAGCCATCAGGACCCCGGCTTCATCGACCATGTCATCAACAAGAAGGCCGAGGTCATCCGCGTCTATCTGCCGCCCGACGCCAACACCCTGCTTTCGGTGACCGATCACTGCCTGCGCAGCCGCAACTACGTCAATGTGATTGTCGCCGGCAAGCAGCCAGCGCCGCAGTGGCTGGACATGGACGCGGCGATCAAGCATTGCACCGCCGGCATCGGTATCTGGGAATGGGCCAGCAACGATAAAGGCCACGAGCCGGATGTCGTGATGGCCTGTGCCGGCGATGTGCCGACGCTGGAAACGCTTGCTGCGGTCGACCTGCTGCGGACACATTTTCCTGAATTGAAAGTCCGCGTCATCAATGTCGTTGACCTGATGACCCTGCCGCCCAAGAGCGAACACCCGCACGGCCTGAGTGACAAGGATTTCGACGTGCTATTCACCAAGGACAAGCCAATTATTTTCGCCTATCACGGCTACCCCTGGCTGATTCACCGCCTGACTTATGCCCGTACCAACCACAAGAACCTGCACGTTCGTGGCTACAAGGAAGAAGGCACAACTTCGACGCCCTTCGACATGGTGGTGATGAACGACCTCGACCGCTTCCATCTCGTCGCCGACGTCATCGATCGCGTACCGCAGCTTGGCCCGCGCGCCGCTTACGCCAAGCAGGCCATCCGCGACAAGCTGATCGAACACCAGCAATACATCGAGAAATACGGCGAGGATTTGCCGGAAATTCGCCACTGGAAATGGGAACCTAAATCATGATTCGTCTTGAACTACTCGTCGAGTTGAACTACACCATCGATCAATATGGTGCCGACTTCATTTTCAACATCCATGCGGCACACACCCCCGCCCAGACCCTCTCTGGCGAAAGCTTGACGCTGAGCCAGAACATCGTGCCGCGCATCCATACCGATGCGGTGACCGGCAACCGTTACATGAGCCTGCGCGCTGACCCCGGTCAACTCAAGGTGTCGTACATGGCAACGGTTGATCTGACGCATTACCGGGCCGACCCGGCGCAACTGGCCGAAGTGCCGGTCAGCTGCCTGCCGCCGGAAGTCATTGGCTACCTCTACCCGAGCCGCTATTGCCAGTCCGACCGCCTGATCAAACTCGCCATCCACGAATTCGGCCAGCTCCGGCAAGGCTACAGCCGGGTTCAGGCAATTCGTGACTGGGTCAATAACCGCGTCACCTTTACGCCGCACGCTACAACCTCGAATACCTCGGCGGTCGACACCATCATTGAGGAAGTTGGCGTTTGCCGCGATTTCGCCCACCTGATGATTGCCTTGTGCCGCGCCGTCAGCATCCCGGCCCGTTTTGCCACCGGCACCGACTACGGCGCCGATCCAGCCCTCGGCCGGCCGGATTTCCACGCTTACGTCGAGGTCTATCTCGGTGACCGCTGGTACATCTTCGACCCCTCTGGCACGGTGATTCCGATGGGCTTGGTGCGCTTCGGCACCGGCCGCGACGCCGCCGATGTTGCCATTGCCACCATCTTCGGCGGTGTCATCGGTCAGGCGCCAATCATTCGCGCCCTGGCGCTGGAAGACGGCAGCCGCAACATCGTCCTGCCGATTCACTGCAACGAAGCCTTATCGACCGACCATGGGGTGGTGCTGACGGCCAGCGCCTGAGCCTATCTTTCATCGCGAGAATCGTCACTTCTGATGATTAAACCATTCGTCCTGAGCTTGTCGAAAGGCTTCGACAAGTGCATCCCGAATGTTTTAGTCCGCGTTTCTCGCTAACAATCGCCCTCACCAACCCCAGCCTCTGAAGGAGAAAACCATGCAAACAAAAGTCATGTTCCTGCCCGGCCTGCTTAACGATGCCAGCCTTTTCGAAGAGCAGGTTACCGCCTTGTCGACGCTTGCCGCGGTGAGCGTTGCCGACCTGACTCGGGCTGAAAGCATCGCCGCAATGGCCGACGAGGCGCTCAAGGAAGCGCCAGAAGGCCGCTTTGTACTGGTCGGCCTGTCAATGGGCGGCTACGTTGCCTTCGAGATCATGCGCCGCGCCCCCGAGCGCGTCTGTGGACTGATCCTGCTCGATACCTCCGCCCGGCCCGACACCCCGGAAAGCAGCACCACACGGCAAGCCTTGATGACGCTGGCCGAAACCGATTTCGATGCCGTCACCGAGCAATTGCTGCCGAAACTTTCGCACCCGGATCGGGTAAGTTTGCCCGCCGTGCGGGGCGTCATCCAGTCGATGGCGGCCAGTCTGGGGAAAGAGGTCTTTATCCGCCAGCAAAAAGCCATCATGGGCCGCCCGGACAGCCGGCCAACACTCGCCAAAATCACCTGCCCGACATTGGTCATCTGCGGCCGCGAAGACCTGATCACGCCCCCTGAAATGGCCGAGGAAATTACCGCCGGGATCAAGCATGCCCAGCTCAAAATCATCGAGCAATGCGGTCATTTATCGACACTCGACCAACCAGAAACCGTCGGCAAGCTTATCTGTCGCTGGATTAAGGACAACAAGCTCTGAAAAAGCGCCAGGAAGGAGTGGCCATGGTGCCAAGTTTATCTAAACAGCGCAAAACCAATGCCGCCATGAACGTGCTACGGTCGACTGTGAAAAAAAGCAAATTTATCAAACCGATTTCCCAATGCTGCCGAACTTTATCGGGCGAGGCATCTGCCAAAATCAGTTGCTCCCCGCAGGAATAAGCAATTTTTCAGCACTATGTGCTGTAGCGCACCGAACAGCAGGAAATGTTGCGCTAAAGTTTCTGAACCCCAAGCTCTCCCCGAGCTTTTAAGCGCCTTCCGAGGCGCTTTTTTTTTGGCTCGGTCTAAATGAACTATTGCAAAAGGGGGAAACCTCGACTGAGTTGGCCGCCGAATGCCATTCACCTGACCACGAAATATCGGCAGCTTGACCAAGGGGCTCAAACAGCAATCGGCCATGAAGAGACATTGGGGCGCGGAAAATTCGGGTGACCCGAAGCAAGTGCCGGTTGAGCATAGCCTGTGCATTGGGAGGAGGCCGCAAACCCTTGATCGGGCGTGTCAATGTCTTTTCGCAGCCGGCCAAGCGAACTCGCCGGCTCAAACACTGAGAGCGAAGCGCGCTGCAATCTTGATAAGCGCCGCAGAAATCTTCTCCGGCGGCAGAACGAAATCCACATAGCCTGATGCCTGCGCTCTGAGAGGCATGCCATCGATCTCTGCCGATTCATCCTGCGCAAAAGTAATGCCGCTCTT
>Ga0136636_10002701_pt1 | contig 10602 bp, 7 predicted proteins | sample AntDrymUQ8522106_2_FD_104653 | JGI IMG/M metagenome (GOLD analysis project Ga0136636, IMG submission 104653) | Polar desert sand microbial communities from Dry Valleys, Antarctica - metaG UQ852 (21.06) | ecosystem: Environmental > Terrestrial > Soil > Desert | place: Antarctica: Dry Valley... | reverse complement strand
GGATAAATGAATACATAAATTTTGAAGTGGACAACACGTCTAAAAAATTACAAACGGGGGCTTTTGGAACCGAAATAAAAGCGAGAACGTTAGACAATGACACTGTGGAATTATTACTCGAATTTTCACCTTTTGAAACATTCGATTTCTACGAACCACGTGAATATGGAAAATATGTTTTTGTTCCAGAAAAAATTATTACCATATTCAATTTTACCTCAAACGACAATAATCCTTTTACAATAATTGTACAACCTGCATTTACAAAATACAACGAGAAAGGCAGAAATACTTATGGTTTTTATCTCGGCCCAAAATACCGTTTCAACGATAAATTTTCGTTAGCGTACGCAGCTGAATACACAAAAATGAACAATGATCGCGGTTGGGTTGACTTTGACGATTCTGGAGTTGTATTTGCAGAACGCAATCGTGAAATCCTTCAAAATGATCTTATTGGAAAATATTCGTTGAACAATAAAATGACTATTAATTTAACGGCCAGATACTATTGGTCGTATTCTAAAAATCACGACTTTTTCACGCTTCAAAACAGTGGTTATTTAACGCCAAACAACAGTTACACTCTGAACAAAGACCGTAATTTCAATTCTTGGAATTTTGATTTGTCCTACTCTTGGTGGTTTGCTCCGGGAAGCGAAATCTCCATTTTATATCGTAGTTATGGATTAGAAAGAACTCGTGTAGTAGAAAAAGATTTATCAAAAAACATCAAAAATATTTTCAATAGCGACCTTACCAATGTATTTTCTATTAGCATTCGCTATTTTATTGACTACAATTCCGTTAAGAACAAATTTTAAATTTTTTAAATTAAACTGTAACATTCCCTTAAAAAAGCAGTCTAGTAAGGCAACCTTTGGAGTGAAATGGCGTTTGCTGCCTTGAAGCTATTTTGGTTATTACAATATAGCATCAATCATCAATCAATCAATCGCTTCATGAAGAACCAATTTCTATTTTGTTTTCTCTTACTATCCTTTGTAGGCTTGAGCCAAAAAAAAGTACTCCAAACTAAATTTATTTCGGAAAAAATCGAAATTGACGGCAAGTTAGATGAAACCATCTGGCAGTCAGCTGCAGTTGCTAGTGATTTCATTACGTTTGAACCGGATAACGGCAAGCCAATTCCTGAAAATAGAAAAACCGAAGTCAAAGTGCTTTACGACAATGATGCGATTTACATCGGTGCTTTATTAAACGATGAAAATCCTGAAAAAATCCTAAAGGAAATTACACAACGTGATAATTTTGGAACATCGGATGTTTTTGGTGTATTTATAAATGGATTTAATGATGGCCAACAAGATTTTCAGTTTTTTGTAAACGCGGCTGATGGTCAGGCAGATTGCATCACCACAGACACCAATGGCGAGGATTATTCTTGGGATGCTGTCTGGAAAAGTAAAGCTGTAATTACTGATAAAGGTTGGGTGGTAGAAATGCGCATTCCTTATGCGGCATTACGTTTTTCAGCTGAAAATAAACAAACTTGGGGTCTTAATTTTTTTAGAGAAATAAGACGTGATCGTTTTAAATATACTTGGAATTTCATTGATTTAAAACTGGGGACTTTTACCCAACAAACAGGTATTTTAGACGGCATTGAAAACATAAAACCACCTACTCGACTCTTCCTTTTGCCATATTCTTCCTTTTATGTAAATGGGAATGCAACACAAAAAACATACGGAACACTTAAAGGCGGATTGGATTTAAAATATGGAATAAACGACGCTTTTACCCTAGATATGATTCTTATTCCTGATTTTGGCCAAACAAAATTTGATGATCAAATCCTAAACTTAGGACCATTTGAACAACAATTTAATGAAAATCGACCTTTTTTTACAGAAGGAACTGATTTGTTTAGCAAAGGCAATCTGGTATACTCGAGACGAATTGGTGGAAACCCATCGAAGTATCCTACTACGCAAACCAACGAGGAAATTATTGATAATCCTGCTAGTGTAAACTTAATCAATGCCTTTAAAATATCTGGAAGAACCAAAAACGGCTTGGGCGTGGGGATTTTAAATGCTGTTACCGAAAAAACAACCGCTATTATTCGAAATAACAATACACTAGAAACCAGAACGGAAGTAGTAGAACCTTTAACAAATTACAGTGTTTTAGTTTTAGACCAGCGCTTTCGCAAAAATTCTTCCGTTTCATTTGTAAATACGAATGTGACTCGAAACGGCAATTTTAGAGACGGAAATGTAACTGCTTTAGTTTGGGATTTAAACACCAAGAAAAACACATACAATCTTGCGGGTGATTTTAAATACAGCTACATCAATAGTATTGAAGCTAAAAAAGGAATCAATTCCCAATTGAATTTCTCCGAAACCAGCGGGAAATTTCGGTATGGCATTGGTGCTGATATCATGACTCGGGATTTTGACAACAACGATTTAGGAATTAATTTCGAAACTAATTATTACAGTATTTATGGAAATTCGAGTTATAGAATCTTGAATCCCACTAAGTATTTCAACTCTTTCAGCGCTAGAATAAATGCTTTTTCGCAATTTCAAAAAGAAACGGGTAAAATACAGGCCAGCAGTATCAACTTTCAAATTAATTCAAATACTAAAAAAAATCATTATTTTGGAATCGGATTCAATGCCAATCCAGTAGAAACTTTCGACTATTATGAACCAAGAGCAACGAATCGATTTGTGATCAGACCTACAAGAATTGGCGGTTTTATCTACATTTCAACCAATTACAACAATCCTTTTGCTATTGATTTTAACCCATCCTACAATGCTTTTGATGAGGCCGGTCGCAACACTTATGGTTTTTCAATAGGTCCTAGATACCGTTTTAGTGATAAATTATCGTTGAATTACAACTTTAACTTCTCCAGACAAAATAACAATAAAGGGTATATTGACAGCATTAATGAGGATCTGAATGCAGCAACGCCAAACACTATCATCTTTGCAAATAGAAATGTAATTACGTATTCCAATACACTTTCTGGTAAGTACGCATTAAACAGCCAAATGACCTTTAACATTGCACTGCGTCATTACTGGTCGTACGCCGAAAACAAAAATGCTTTATCCTTAGAACAAAACGGAAGATTAGCTGATTATAGCGGATATACAACGAATAAAAACTCGAGTTTTTATTCTTGGAATGCGGACTTGTCCTACACATGGTGGTTTGCGCCCGGGAGTCAAGTATCTGTTTTATACCGAAATAATGCGGGTGCCTTTGAAAGGAATATCAATAAAGAATTCACGAGTAATGTTACGAGCCTTCTCACGAATGAAGCATTAAACCATATTTTCTCCATAAGCGTGCGGTATTTCATCGATTACAATGAGGTGAAAAATAAATTCTAAATGCATTAATTTTAAAAAACAGAACCATCCACAACCAAATATTCACTATTTGTTATTGTTCACCTCCAAATCTATAATAGTGATTTCCATTCCTTAGAACATTTTTAGAAATGCTTTATCTTTGCTTAAAATAAATTTGCAATGAATAAAAAAGTAATTCTTATGATTTTGGACGGTTGGGGTAAATCTCCGGACCCAAAAGTTTCTGCTATCGATAATGCTAATGTACCTTTTATTAACAGTTTATATAGAAATTATCCCAGCGCTCAACTTCGAACTGACGGCTTAAATGTTGGACTTCCTGAGGGACAAATGGGAAATAGTGAAGTGGGCCACATGAATCTTGGTGCGGGGCGAATCGTATACCAGGATTTAGCCAAAATTAATCTTGCTGTTGCGCACGATACTTTGTCTAAAGAGCAAGTTTTAGTAGATGCCTTTACGTATGCCAGAATAAACAACAAAAAGGTTCACTTTTTAGGTCTAGTATCCGATGGTGGCGTGCACTCTCATACGTCTCATTTAAGAGGTTTGATTGACGCTACACAACAGCACGGTTTACAAAAAGTGTTCATTCACGCCTTCACTGACGGTCGCGACGTAGATCCAAAATCTGGCAAACATTACATTCAAGATTTACAAGATTATATAGCTACTACTACCGTAAAACTGGCTTCTGTAATAGGACGCTATTATGCAATGGATCGAGACAGACGTTGGGAAAGGGTAAAACTTGCCTACGATTTATTAGTAAACGGAATTGGAACCCATTCAACCAATGCAGTTGTTACTATCGAAGAAAGTTATGAAGTCAATGTAACTGATGAATTTATACATCCAACGGTTATCGTGGATGAAAATGACAAACCAATAGCCACAATTGAAGAAGATGATGTGGTTATTTTCTTTAATTTTAGAACCGATAGAGGAAGAGAATTAACAGAAGTATTGACGCAAATCGATTGTCATGAGCAAAACATGCACAAACTCAATTTATATTTCGTCACGTTGACCAATTATGACGACACGTACCAAAACGTAAAAGTCGTCTACAATAAAGACAACCTAACGGAAACTCTTGGTGAAGTTTTAGAAAAAGCGTATAAAAAACAAATTCGCATTGCCGAAACGGAAAAATATCCACACGTGACTTTCTTCTTTTCTGGTGGAAGAGAGCAGCCCTTTATTGGCGAAAGCCGCATTCTAAAAAACTCTCCAAAGGTTGCCACTTATGATTTACAACCGGAAATGAGTGCCTTTGAATTGACTGATGCACTTATTCCCGAACTCTACAAAGGGGAAGCTGATTTTGTTTGTCTTAATTTTGCTAATGGGGACATGGTAGGACATACTGGAATCATGAGTGCTGCCATACAAGCCTGTGAAGCAGTTGATAAATGCGTCGAAAAAGTGATTACAGCTGCGCTAGAAAACAACTATACGACTATCGTAATTGCTGATCATGGAAATTGTGAAACAATGATCAATCCTGATGGAAGTCCAAATACGGCACATACGACAAATCCAGTTCCTATCATTTTGGTAGACAAAGAAATCAGAACCATTTACGATGGCGTTCTGGGTGATATTGCCCCAACCATCTTGGAGTTAATGGGAGTTGAAAAACCGGAAGTAATGACCTGTCATTCGCTACTTTAAACAAAATTTAAATATTGTTGAGATACAAAGCCATTCCAAATCGAGTGGCTTTTTTTTATAAATAAAAGTTAAAATTTCATAATCGATAGTAATGCTATTATTTTTAATTATTTTTGTTTCAAATTCAAATGTTTAACTCTAATAATTAAAAATCATGAAAAAAGTAATTTTATTTTTAGTGTGCTTTTGTATAGGAACAATCTCCTATTCACAAGAAAAGAAAAGTGTAAAAAACAGAGGAAAAAAAGTTGCAGTCGATTCCATGCAATGGAGCAGAGAACATTACCTAGTGGATAGAGATTCCGCTTATGCTGATCCAAAAATAGCTTTAAAAAAATTAATTGGCGGCAATAAACGTTTTGTAGAAGGAAAAAGCTTAAAGCCTAGGCAGGATATGGTAACGATAAAAAAACTTGAAAGTGGACAAGCACCCTTTGCAACAATAGTTGGTTGTTCAGACTCAAGAGTTCCTAACGAAATGATTTTTGATCAAGGTTTAGGAGATTTATTTATTATTAGGACTGCAGGTCAAGTTTCGGCAGCTGCTTCCTACGGCAGTATGGAGTTTGCTACGCTCAAATTAAAAACCAAGTTAATTGTTGTTCTAGGACATACGGAATGCGGCGCAGTAGCAGCTGCAGTAGAGCGACCGGAAGATGTTCCTGGCCACATTGTAACATTGATTAATGAAATAAAACCAGCAGTAGCTAAATGTGCACATTTACCCGGTGATCCCGTAAATAATGCCGTAAGACAAAACGTTATTGATCAAGTTTATAACTTGCGAGACTTAGAACCTATTTTGCATAAAAAATACGTGAATGGTGAAATATTAATTGTTGGCGCAGTCTACGATATACAAACCGGAAAAGTAGAGTTTTTGCAAGAAACACTTCTTAATTTACCGCAAAAAAAGTAGCTATATAGTACTAAAACCATGCTGAATTTATATTTTAGCATGGTTACAACTAATTTAAACCATGAGAAAACTACTGTCCCTCTTCATAATCATACTGTTTTTAAACAATGCTTATTCACAGAACACGAGATTACAAGACCACAATAAAATAGGTTGGTACAATTATTTTGGGACTTTTAAAATCGCTGAAAAATACAGCATACACTCCGAATATCAATGGCGCCGAGACCATTATATTACGGACAAACAACAAGGGCTCTTGCGAGTTGGATTAAACTATCAAGCTAATCCAAAGTTACAATTGCGGCTGGGTTACGCATGGATAGAAACATATCCTTATGGTGACTATGCCATTAATGGTCAAGGGAAGGATTTTACGGAACATAGAATTTTTCAAATGGCTACTTTAACTGATAAAATTTCAAAATTTGAAGTATCACATCGTTTTATGCTAGAACAACGATTTGTGGGAAGGTATACAAATCCAGCCCTAACTGTGGAGGATGACTACTTATTATTAAATCGTTTTAGGTATCTTTTTAGAGTACAAATGCCATTAAAAGGAACTGAAATTACAAATAAAACACCTTATGTGGCAGCTTATAACGAAATCCTAATTGGATTTGGCAAAAATGTAAACGAAAATATATTTGATCAAAATCGAATTGGACTGCTGCTCGGCTATAGGTTTAACAATACTTTCAGGATTGAAGGCGGCTATTTAAACCAAAGAGTACAACTTGGAAGAGAAATTGAACAAAAGAACGTTTTTCAAAATAACAATGGATTGATCGTAAACACGCTCGTAAATTTAGATTTTACTAAGAAGAAAAATACGAACTAATGGCACATAAACATGATTTTTCTGTTTGGCACCAAGATAGAATTCCTTAAAATACAAAAAAAAACAAAAGGGGGAACGAAGGGAAAGCACTCCGCTCATTATTGATGAATAATAGATCATTATAATAAGCGTAAACACTTAGATCTATTTTTAAAAGTAACGTTGGGATTGTAAACTCAATAGAAAAAAGAGCAGAAAATCAAAAGCAGAAACATATTATCTAAAATAAAACTTCATTGTTAATAGTAATACTATTATATTTGCGACTAATTTAAAAAAAATATAGAAAATGAAAAAGAACTTAATTTTGGCATTTTTACTTGTTGGTACAAATGCACTGTTTGGTCAAATTAAGTTTGATCGCAATAAAGAATACAATAATATTGAAGAAGCCTTAAAAAACCCTGAAATGATTTTTAAACTCAACTTGAGTAATCAAACCCTAAAACTAACGGATATTGATTGGTCAAAGTTTATTAACCTTGAATATCTTAATCTTAAAAACGATCATTTAAAAGAGATCCCAACAGGAATTACAAGACTAAAATCATTAAAAATAATCGATTTGAGCGGAAATGATTTTAGCAAATTACCAAGCGAGTTTTCAAATTTGACTAAATTAGAAGAGATCTTTTTAAATGATGAAAAAAACATGGACTTACCTAAGACGCTAACTCTTTTAGCTAAATTACCCAATTTGAAATCGTTACACTTAGAAAACGACCACTTAAAATCACTTCCAAGTGAACTATTAGCTTTTAAAAATTTAGAATATTTATACTTGAACAATAATGACTTAAAAACGATACCTGTACTAAAACCATTAGACCATTTAAAGTATCTAGATTTAAAGGATAACAAAATAAAACCAGAACTTCAAGATATGAAAAATTTAAACTTTGGTTTGAAAATTAATTTTTAATAGAGAAATACAAATGAGTGATTTAATTTTTAAGTGCACTTGACTTTATCGTCAATAACAAAAAATTAAAGCGAATTTCCAACCTGCAGCATCTTATTAAAATTATTAAATATGAACTCTATTTTATCAAATATTACAATTACTGTCAACGACACCCTTTATGTGAAGAATCCTGAAACTTCTCCTTTAGGCAAGAAAATTATTGAACATAGTATCTTAATGATTGACCAAATTGGTTTTGAAAGCTTTACTTTCAAAAAATTAGGTGAAAGTATCGGTTCGAACGAAAGTTCGATTTATAGGTATTTTGAAAGTAAACATAAATTAATGTTATATTTATCTTCTTGGTATTGGGGTTGGATAGAATACCGATTAGTTTTCGCTACAAATAATCTACCCGTTCCGCTAGAAAAATTAAAAAAAGCAATTACCATCGTAACAGAGAAAATAGAGGATGATTCCTCTACAGCACACATAAACGAAGCTATTTTAAACAAAATCATAATTTCAGAATTTACCAAAACAATCTTAACTAAGGAGGTAGATGAAGAAAATAAAGAGGGTGTTTTCCTAGTTTACAAAAGAGTTATAAATAGAATTGTCGAAATGATAGTAGCAGTAAATCCTGACTATAAATTTGCTAAAAGTTTAGCTTCATCCATCGTGGAAGGTGCCTTGCATCAACATTTTTTAAAAAATCATTTAAAAACGATAACCAATTGTAATGAAACTATTTCTCCAACTGATTTCTACATTGATTTAGTTCAAAAAATTACAAAATAATATACAATGAAAAACACGCCATTACAGAGATTTTACAACTTACTCGCTTTAGACAGAAAAGATGTTTATCAAATATTTTTCTACGCCATTTTTGCAGGATTAGTCAGTTTATCGTTGCCATTAGGAATTCAAGCAATCACAAACTTGATTCAATCAGGAAGAGTCAGCGCTTCATGGATCGTTTTAATTGTATTAGTGGTTTTTGGCGTAGCATTAGTTGGAGTCTTATCACTGATGCAATTGCGAATCACAGAAAACTTGCAACAAAAAATATTTGTTCGCTCTTCATTTGAATTCGCTGCTCGTTTGCCAAAAATAAAAATGGAGGAGTTGTACAATAGCTATCCTCCAGAATTAGCCAATCGTTTTTTTGATACGATGACCATTCAAAAAGGAACTTCAAAATTATTAATCGATTTTTCGGCAGCATTGTTGCAAATAGTTTTCGGTTTGCTCTTATTGTCGTTGTACCATCCTTACTTTATAGTATTTGGTATTTTATTGTTTTTTCTTTTGTATTTTATTTTTAAATTCTCTTTTAAATCTGGACTAGAAACGAGCTTGAAAGAATCTAAATTTAAATACAAAGTCGCTGGATGGTTGCAAGAAATGGCGCGAAACAATTTTAGTTTCAAAAATGACTTCCACTATAATTATGGCTTGCAAAAAAACAACAATCTAGTTGCAGATTATTTAACTAATAGAGAAAAACATTTTAATGTAATCAAAAGACAATTCACGCAATTGATTATTTTTAAAATGGTTATAACTGCGAGTTTACTGGCGATGGGTGGTTTTTTAGTTTTGTCACAACAAATGAATATTGGACAATTTGTAGCTGCAGAAATCATTATTTTAATGGTTATCAATTCGGTCGAAAAAATAATAGTTGGACTAGAAACATTCTACGATGTACTCACCTCCATTGAAAAAATAGGCCAAGTAACGGATCTAGAATTAGAAGAGGAAGCCTCTTTTAAAAGTGATACGTGTTATGCTAATATTTCATTAGAAATAGAAAACCTTAGCTTTAAATTCCCTGATTCCCCGGGACAAATATTAAATGCGCTAACCTTAAAAATCCAGCAAGGAGAAAGAATTACAATCGAAGGAGAAAATGGCTCTGGAAAAACAACACTCATTCGAATATTATCCGGTTTGTTACAACCCACATCTGGTTCTTTTTTTATTAATGATGATACCTTTAAAAAAATAAACTTGAAGCAATACCGTTCCCAAATTGGAAGTATTATCTATGGCGAAACGCCATTTGAAGGAACGCTATTAGACAACATAACTTTTAATGACACTGCTTTAAACACTGAAGATTTAAAAACAGTTCTTGACGGAGTCCAACTTTCGTCCTTTGTTAAATCATTGCCAAAAGGTCTCGAGACCCATATTTTTCCCGAAGGAAAACAATTGTCCTCTTCTAATGCTCAAAAAGTATTGTTAGCACGCAGTATTCTTCACAATCCGAAAGTACTCTTCTACGAAGATCCAACAGATAAAATGGATGATAAAGTGGCGAATCAAGTTATTGATTTCATCACTTCGGAAAAACACAAATGGACAATCATCGTTTCTTCAAAGAATCCATATTGGAAAACCAAATGTACTCGAAGCATCACCATGCAAAATGGGGCAATTCAACTTGATTTAAAAAATAATTAGCCATGCTAAACATATCCTATAACAAAACTAAACTACAGGCTCTTGACCGCTTCGACACTGTTAAAAACCTTACGAATAGACCTCATTATAAAATTTTAAATAAAATAATAGCAGGTGTATCTATTGTGGCTGTAGTGGGACTATTTCTACCTTGGACACAAAATATTTCTGGAACTGGAAGCGTCACTACACTGAAACCAAATCAAAGACCACAATCGATTCAAAGTGTAATCTCTGGTAGACTTGAAAAATGGTATGTACAAGAAGGTGATTTTGTCAAAAAAGGGGACACCATTGTCTTTATCTCGGAAATAAAAGAAGATTATATGGATCCAAACTTAGTACAAAACACCAAGAGACAAATAGATGCCAAGAAACAATCGTTGCAATCTTATGGGTCTAAAGTAAGTACTTTAACGGG
>Ga0136636_10002700_pt1 | contig 10602 bp, 5 predicted proteins | sample AntDrymUQ8522106_2_FD_104653 | JGI IMG/M metagenome (GOLD analysis project Ga0136636, IMG submission 104653) | Polar desert sand microbial communities from Dry Valleys, Antarctica - metaG UQ852 (21.06) | ecosystem: Environmental > Terrestrial > Soil > Desert | place: Antarctica: Dry Valley... | reverse complement strand
GAACCCTCCTCTCCCTGACCCTTATTGCCTGTACCGGCGCCGCTTCTGCACAAACCGTTGTGGCATTGTCTGAAAAAGACTATTTTGACGACATGCCGGTGGTGTTGTCGGTGTCACGACTGCCACAACGTCTGGACGAGACCCCCGGCGCGGTCACCGTGCTGGACCGTGACTTCATTCGCCGCAGCGGTGCGCGCGACGTGGCAGACATGCTGCGGCTGGTGCCGGGTTTTCAAAGCAGCTCGTCGTTTTATACCGGGGCTCCGCTGGCAAGTTACCACGGTGCGTTTGATCCTTATTCCAACCGCATGCAAGTGCTGGTAGATGGCCGCTCGGTCTACTCACCTTATTTCATTGGCAGTGTGGGCCCTGGGTTGCAGACGGTGGCGCTGGAGGACATTGAGCGCATTGAAATCATGCGTGGCTCCAATTCCGCGGCCTACGGCGCGCGTGCGCTGTTGGGCGTGGTCAACATCTTGACACGTCATACCAGCCAGACGCTGGGTGCGCAGGGCTCGATCACGGCGGGTCAGAATGGCGTGCGTGATGCGCAAGCCCGCCTGGGGTGGGGCAATGAAGAGGCCACTTACCGTCTCACCCTGGACCAGCGATCAGACGATGGGCTGGCGGGCTCCAACGGCAATAACCAAGTCAAGCGTTTTAATTTCCGGTCGGATTTTTTCACCAGTGTGGGCGACGAGGTGCAACTGCGCCTGGGCAACTATGCCATTGACTCGGGCAAAGGGTTTACCGGAAACATTGACAACCCCCCGCACAACACCACGTTTGAGTCCAATTACATTCAAGCCGACTGGCACCGAAGCCTGAGTCCAGACGAAGATCTGGCCGCAAGCTGGTCCCACGCTCAAGAGCGATACGATGACAGTTTTCCCTACTCGTTGTTGAATCTGCCATCAAGAACCCAGCAAGCACTGGCCCGTCTGCTGGGCCGACCGGTGAACAGCAATGACATTTTCATGGTGTCAGGCACCGGAAAGGCCAGCAGCGACACCTTGTCTTTGCAGCACACGTTTCGCGCAGGCGTGACCACGCGCGTGGTCTGGGGTGGTGAATTCCGCAGCGAAAAGGTGTCATCGGAAGCCCTTTACGCCACGGACGCAAATTTCCGGACCGACTTTCTGAGGCTGTTTGGCAATCTGGAGTGGCGGGCCGCACCCACAGTCGTGGTCAATGCCGGAGCCATGGCAGAAGAAAGCAGCGTCACTGGTGGAGAACTGTCGCCGCGCCTGATGGCCAATTGGCATCTGGCGCCAGGGCACACCTTGCGCGCCGGATCATCCAAGTCTTACCGCCCACCCAGCACCTACGAGAAGTTTGCCAACGTGCGATTCGTCTGGAATGGCATTTTGCTCGGGGTCAACACGCTGGCCAGGGGCAACCTGGAGCCAGAGGGTGTGGTGACCAATGAATTGGGTTATCTGGGTGAACTCCCGCAATGGGGCGTGAGTGTGGATGTGCGCGCTTACCGCGAAAAGATCTCAGGTTATATCCGGCAGAAAAATGCCACCTTGCCACGCAGTTACGCGAACGACGATGACTTTGCCATTCAGGGCTGGGAATATCAGCTCAAATGGCGGCCGTGGACGGGCGCGCAATTTATTCTCAACCAGGCGTACACCGACATCGGCACGGAGTCCACTGTTTCTCAAAACGGCACAGCTTTTGCTGCGCCCAAGCGTTCCAGCACGCTGGTCTATTTTCAGAAATTTCCCAATGGCCTGGATGTCACCCTGAGCCATCAGGACAATGGCACGGCTGTTCTGGCCGGAGACGGTTATGACAGCCGACAGGCATTCACTCGGACGGATTTGCGTCTGGGCTGGCCGTTGCGTTGGGGCGCACATGCAGGCGAAGTGGCGGTCACTGTGCAGAACCTGGGGCAACCTTACGCAGACTTTGACCAAAAGTTTGCGTTCAATCGTCGCGCCTTCGTGACCCTGCGCCTGGACCACTGAACCGGGCATGACACGCCGCCGCCTGTGCTTGTTGCTGGTCAGTCTGGCGCTGTGCCTGGCGGGCTTGAGCGCACATGCGGGCCGCCGGGTGGTGATTGTCAGCAGTGACAACACAGCCGCCTACATGGAAGCCACGCAGACACTTTGGACGGAATTGGCGCGTGGCGGCGTGGCACCCGAGGACATCCTGCTCCTGAGCGTCCCCCAGTGGGCCGCAGACCCGGATCCGTCATGGCAGGCCAGCGTGTATGTGGCCCTTGGCTCCCAGGCCGCAATTGCGCTGGCGGGCGGGCACGGGTCAGTGCCGGTGCTGGCGGCGTTGCTGCCACGCAGCAGTTTTGAGCGTGCGCTTCACAACCACGCGCTGAAAGCATCTTCTTCGTTCACTGCCATTTACCTGGACCATGCGCTGCAGCGGCAGCTTGCCCTGATCCGGCTGGCATTGCCACAGGCGAAAACCTTGGGTGTTTTATGGGGACCTGACTCTATGCTGAAAGCACCCGCCTTGCGCGCCCAGGCAGCAAGCGCCGGTTTTTCGCTGAATGAAGCCGGGCTGGACGGCAAGCCCAATCTTTTTCCTGATTTGCAACAGGTGCTCAATGGCAGTGATGTTTTTTTCGCCTTGGCAGACCCTCAGGTGTTCAACAGCAACACCATCCAGAACATTTTGCTGACCACCTTTCGGGCGCAGGTGCCGATGGTGGCTTTCTCACCTGCCTATGTGCGCGCCGGTGCGTTGATGTCGTTGCACACCACCCCGGAGCAGGTGGGTCGCCAGGCGGCTGCGCTGGTGCAGGCAGCGCTGCGCGGCAAACCGTTGCCGGCGCAGCCGCAGGAGGCCAATGATTTTGAGGTCAGCGTGAACACGCATGTGGCTAAAGCCCTGAACCTGACGCTCGATGGCAAAGTCTTGCGCCTGGACTTGCGCCAAATGGAGCGTCTGCCATGAGGCGCCTGGACATTCGCGCACGCATGTTGCTGGCGGCTTTGCTGCCCGTGGCCATGGTGAGCCTGCTGCTGGCGGGTGTGTTTTTGCTGGCGCGATTTGATGACATACAGGAGAGCTACCAGCAGCGCATTCGCTCGGTTGCGCGACAGCTCGCCCTGGCCAGTGAATATGGGCTTTTTTCTGCGAATCAGACGCAACTTCAAACCGTGGTTCGCGGCGCCTTGCGTGATTCCGAAGTTCGCTGGGTTGCCGTGATGGATGCCCGGGGCCAGACCCTTGCTGTCGCCGGGCATGGTGTAGACGCGCATGAGCTGGTCTATGGCACAAAGGAGGACCAGGTCTTTGATGCCCAGCGGCGCCTGGACACCTTGTCACAACCGGTGTTTGCCACTGGCATCAAGCTCGATGACTTGTACGAACAAGCGTCATCCAGAAGTGATGGCTTGCCGGTGCAACTGGGTCAGGTGGTGGTGAAATTTTCGCGCCAGGCGCTGGATGCGCGCAAGCAAAGCATGCTGCTGCTGGGTGCTTTCATCAGCCTGTTTGGGGTCGTCTTTGGGGTGATGCTGGCAGCGGGGCTCAGCCGTGGCGTGATTCGGCCAATTTTGCGGGTCACACACTTGATTGAGCGAATCGGGCGGGGTGACTTTTCTGCAGCGACCGATGTCCAAGCCAAGCCCGGATGGGGCGGCGAGCCACTGCAGGATCTGCAGGAAAACCTGCGCAAAATGGCCGAGCGCCTGGGCCATGTACAAGAAGAACTGGAGCGGCAGGTCAACACGGCGACACAGGCTTTGCGTGAGAAAAAGGAAGAGGCCGAGCAGGCCACGCAGGCCAAGTCGCGCTTTCTGGCTGCGGCCAGTCACGACCTGCGCCAGCCAACGCATGCCTTGGGCATGTTTGTGACCCGATTGGCGCAGCTGCCACATGACGACCAGACGCGCCAGTTGATTGGCAATCTGGAAGACTCGGTGCGGGCCATGAAAAACCTGCTGGATGGGTTACTGGACATTTCCAGGCTGGAAGCCCAGGCGGTGCAGGTCAAACTTGCACCGTTTGCGCTGTCCGGCCTGTTCGCCCAACTGGGCCAAGACCTCGCTCAGACCGCCCACGACAAGGGGTTGCGCCTGCGAATACGTGACTGCCCAATCTGGGTCATGAGTGATGCCACGCTGTTGTACCGCATCTTGCTCAATCTGGTCGGCAACGCCCTGCGTTACACCGACCGCGGTGGGGTGCTGGTGGCCTGCCGCTCTGTCAATTCAGGCACACAGGTGCAAATCCAGGTGTGGGACAGCGGCATTGGCATTGAGCCGGAGCATCAGCACAATGTGTTCAAGGAGTTTTTCCAGGTGGGCAACGCAGCGCGTGACCGCAACAAGGGTCTCGGGCTGGGTTTGAGCATCGTGCAGCGGACCGCGGAGTTACTGAACCACCCACTCGCGCTGCTGTCCCGCCCAGGGGTGGGTACCCGTTTCACTCTGACTCTGGCGGAGGTCCCGCCGGCAGAACCGCCCCCGGATTCCATGAACCCGGAGCGTGCAAAGGGCGACAACTTGGAAGGCGCCGAGGTGCTGGTGATTGAAGATGACGCATTGGTGCGATCTGCGTTGGTGGGCCTGCTTGGTGGTTGGGGTATTCGGGTTCGAGAGGCTCAGGGTCTGGCGGATGCCCAAGACTTGATTCAGGCAGGGGTGAAGCCAGACATCATTGTGAGCGACTACCGTTTGCAGGACGGCGACAACGGCATCGCCGTCGTGCAGCAATTGCGCCGCCAATTGCAACACCCGGTGCCAGCTTGCCTGATGAGTGGGGACACCGATGTCACGCTGATGACCGAAGCGCGTGCGGCCGGTCTGACCTTGCTGCACAAACCGGTTCGCCCGGCCAAGTTGCGCAGTTTGCTCAGGCATTTGCTGGCGGGTCAGCCAGCGGAGGATGATTTACGGTAGCCCCAGCGGGCAGCCTCGGTGGCAGCCTGGGTGCGGGTTTTGGCCTTGAAGGCGCGCATGATGGTGGTGACATGGGTTTTGATGGTTTCGTCACCCACAAACAGGCGAGCGCCAATTTCACGGTTGGTGCAGCCGTCCAGCAGCAACTGCAGCACTTCAAGTTGGCGTTGGCTGAACACCGGTGCTTGTGGCCGATCTGCGCTGGAGGCAGCCTCAAAACCGGGAAACTCAGTCATGTCGGCGGGCCGATAGATTCCGCCGCTGAGCACAAGCCGCAGGGCATGCAGCAACTCGTCACTTAAACCAGATTTGGTGACAAAACCGGCGGCACCCTCTACCAGCGCCTGCTGAACAATGCTGGGGTTAGCCGAACCCGACAGCATCACCACGGGCAGTTCAGGGTGGTTCTTGCCAAAGATGGCCAAGGCAGCCAGGCCGTTCATGTCGGGCAGGTGGTAGTCCAGCAGCACCAGGTCCAGGTCCGGGTGGGTCAGGGTCAGGGCAAAGGCTTGGGCGCAGTTGGGCGCCTGCATGACCTCGGTGGGCGCGGCAGGGTCAAGCCCTTTGAGCACCTGGCACAAGCCTTCACGCACCAGCGCATGATCGTCCACCACGAGAATCTTCAAGATAACGCCTTGGGGGTGTTCTTACAATCCAACAAATGACAGCAAACTCACCATTTCGCTGCGTTTGCCCGAATTCATCATACGTTACCAACATGTTCGTACACTTACGTTTGCACACCGAATTTTCCGTCATCGACGGCACCACCCGTATTGACGAGGTGGTCAAGGCAGCGGCCTCTGACGGGCAACCGGCCCTGGCCATTACCGATCTCAGCAACCTGTTTGGCGGCATCAAGTTTTACAAGGAAGGACGCAAGCGCGGCGTCAAACCGATCATTGGCACCGAGGTCTGGCTGGAAGGCCTGGGTAAGGAGCTGGGGCAACTGAGCCGCGTGTTGCTGCTGGTGCAAAGCCACCAGGGTTACCTGAACCTGTCTGAGCTGCTGGCGCGGGCCTGGACGCAAAACGGCGGCAAGGCACAAGCCACCGTCACCCTGGCCTGGTTGACCGAGCTCAATGGCGGGCTGATTTGCCTCTCGGGGGCGCAGGCCGGGCCGGTGGGCCAAGCGCTGTTGCAGGGGGATGAGGCGCGCGCGCTGGATGCTGCGCTGCAGCTCGCTGGCGTGTTCACCCACCGTTTTTACCTTGAACTGCAACGCGCAGACCGCCCGGATGACGAGGCCCATGTGGCGGCTGCCGTGCAACTGGCGCAGCGCATGCAGTTGCCGGTGGTGGCCACCCACCCGGTGCAGTTCCTGGCACCTGAAGACTTTGAGGCGCATGAAGCCCGCGTGTGTATTGCCGAGGGCGAGATGCTGGCCAACCCGCGCCGGGTGCGCCGCTTCACGCGTGACCAGTATTTCAAAACCACGGCTGAGATGCAGGCGCTGTTTGCCGATGTGCCCTCGGCACTGGCCAACAGCGTTGAAATTGCCAAACGCTGCAACCTGAGCCTGGTACTGGGCAAGCCACAGCTGCCAGATTTTCCGATTCCGCCAGTCAACGGTGTGGTGATGGGGGCAGACGACTACTTTCGTTTTGCTTCGCACGAGGGGCTCAAGGACCGCATGGCGCACCTGTACCCCGACCCGGTTCAGCGTGAAAAAGAGTTCCCGCGTTATGTCGATCGACTTGAATTTGAGCTGGTCACCATTTTGAAGATGGGTTTTCCGGGCTACTTTTTGATTGTGGGCGACTTCATCAACTGGGCCAAAAACAACGGTTGCCCGGTTGGGCCGGGGCGTGGTTCCGGTGCTGGCTCGCTGGTGGCTTACGCCTTGAAGATCACCGACCTGGACCCGCTGCAATACAACCTGCTGTTTGAGCGCTTTTTGAACCCCGAGCGGGTCTCCATGCCCGACTTTGACATTGACTTTTGCCAGGGCAACCGCGACCGCGTGATTGACTATGTGAAAGACAAATATGGCAAAAATGCGGTCAGCCAGATTGCCACCTTTGGCACCATGGCGGCACGCGCGGCGATTCGTGACGTCGGCCGGGTGCTGGACATGAGCTACACCTTTTGCGACGGCATCAGCAAGCTCATTCCCAACAAGCCCGGCGTTGCCGTGACCTTGCAGCTGCCGCCGGCAGACCGCAAAAAAGACGACAAGCTGGTGTATGCGGTAGAGGCCGAACCGATTCTGGCCGAGCGCGAAGCCCGCGAAGAAGATGTGCGCACCCTGCTGGAACTGGCGCGCAAGCTTGAAGGCATGACACGCAACATTGGCATGCACGCCGGTGGGGTGCTGATTGCACCCGGCAAACTCACCGACTTTTGTCCGCTGTACCAGCAGCCCGGCAGCGACTCGGCGGTGAGTCAGTACGACAAGAACGACGTGGAGTCGGTGGGGCTGGTCAAGTTTGACTTTTTGGGCCTGGCGACCCTCACCATTCTGGAAATTGCGCGTGAATTCATCATCAAGCGCCATCCGGGGCAGGAAAATTTTGCCTTTGAGAACCTGCCACTGGATGACAAAGCCACCTACAAGCTGTTTCAGGACGGCAAGACCGAGGCCGTGTTCCAGTTTGAATCGCGCGGCATGCAGGGCATGTTGCGTGACGCCAAACCGACGCGCCTGGAAGACCTGATTGCCCTGAACGCCCTGTACCGGCCCGGCCCCATGGACCTGATTCCGAGCTTTGTGGCGCGCAAACACGGGCGCGAGGTGGTGGAGTACCCGCACCCGCTGGTGGCCGAAATGCTCTCAGAGACCTACGGCATCATGGTCTACCAGGAGCAGGTGATGCAGACCGCGCAGATTCTGGGCGGCTACTCATTGGGCGGCGCCGACATGTTGCGCCGCGCCATGGGCAAGAAAGATGCCGACGAGATGGCGCGGCACCGCCAGATTTTTCGCGATGGCGCGTTGAAGAACGACATCCAGCAGGACAAGGCCGACGAAGTCTTTGACTTGATGGAAAAGTTTGCCGGCTACGGTTTCAACAAAAGCCACGCCGCCGCCTACTCGCTGCTGGCCTACCACACCGCCTGGCTCAAGGTGCACTACACCGCCGAGTTTTTCTGCGCCAACATGACGGTGGAAATGGACGACACCGACAAGCTGAAAGTGCTGTTGGAAGACGCCATCAAGATGGGCCTGACCTTTGAGCCACCGGACGTCAACCGTGGTGTCAGCCGCTTCGAGCCGGTGTCTGACAAGGTGATTCGCTACGGCCTGAGCGCCGTCAAGGGCAGTGGCCAGCAAGCCATTGAGGCGATTGTCGCCGCCCGTGAAGGCCGCGGTGTGGGGCCGAAAGGTGACTCGGCGGGCCCATTCAAGAGCCTGTTCGATTTTTGTGTGCGGGTGGACCGCAGCCGCATCAACAAACGCACAGTAGAGGCGCTGATCAAGGCCGGTGCCTTTGATGCCATCGAGCTCAACCGTGCCAGCCTGATTGCCAGTGTCGACCTGGCGTTTGAGTTTGGCGCCGCTGCCCTGGCCAATGCCAACCAATGCAGCCTGTTTGACATGGGTGGGGACGATGACCACGGCGCCAGCTCACAAGAGCCGGCGCTGGTGCAGGCCACGCCCTGGGGTGTCAAAGAGCGCCTGACCTTTGAAAAAACGGCGGTGGGATTTTACCTGTCTGGCCATTTGTTTGACGAAGTGACCACCGAGGTGCGCCGCTTTGCCAAACGCCCGATTGCGGATCTGATCGACACCCGCGAGCCGCAGTTGCTGGCCGGCGTCGTCACCGACCTGCGGGTCATCAACGGCCAGCGCGGCAAACTGGCGCTGTTCAAGCTGGACGACACAAGCGGAGTGATCGAGGCGCGTGCCGATGAGGCCTTGATCACCGCCCACAAGGACCTGCTGAAAGACGATGAGCTGGTGATTGTCATGGGCAAGCAGCAGCCCGACCGGTTCTCTGGCGGCATGCAGTTGACGGTCACGCAAATCTGGAATCTGGAGCAGGCGCGTTGCCGCTTCGGCAAGTACTTGCGGGTCAGTGCCAGCACCGGCCCGCAAGGCCTGCGGCTGGACATGGCGCGCCTGTTGAAAGATTTTCCGGCGCAAAAAGAAGTGACCGAACTCGGCGCCCTGTGGCGTGGTTTGGGCGTGCGGTTGGCGCTGAACTGCGTCAGCGACGCAGGCACTGCAAGTGCTGAACTGCAACTGGGTGAACAGGCCAAGTTTTACCCAAGTGATGCGGCATTGGCCAGTTGGTGGGCCCAGGCGGTGCCTGGCAAAGCCGAGATTATTTATGAATAATCAGCCTGTAGCCCTTATTAAATAAGCGTAGGTAGCTATATTATTTATATCTAATCTTTGGCCCTGAAGCTGATCTCCAGCACCGGCGGCACGCGGCCGTCGGTGTCGCGTGGCAGCACTTCGGTTTTGTCAATGGCTTTTAACACAGCCTCATCCCAGGCCTTGTCGCCGCTGGATTTGACCAACTTACGCGCGATGATGGTGCCGTCTGGCGCGGTGCGCACTTCAACATCTGCGGTGGGGTTGCCCACAATGTCGTCGGTGAAGACGATGTTGGGTTTGATACGGGCGCGAATGCGTCCGGCATAACTGGCGGACGGCCCGGCGGATTTAAGCGCGTTGCCGGTGGCGCTGGGGCCACCGCTGGCGCCGGCCAGGCCGGTCATGCGTTGCAGGTTTTTTACCCGTTGGGCTTCAAGCGCCTTGGCCTGGTCCTCTTGCAATTTCTTGTCCTGCGCCAGTTTGGTTTTGTCGGCCAGTTCTTGCTTAACTTTGTCAGCCTTGAGTTTTTCAGTCTTGAGCTTCTCTTCCTGGCGTTGTTCCGCCTTGAGTTTTTCAAGTTTTACTTTTTCTGCGTGCTGCTTTTCCAGTTTGAGTTTGTCTTGCTGTTGTTTCTCCAGCTTCACCTTCTCTTGTTGTTTTTCAAGATCAAGCTGCTTCTGTTTCAGAATGCGGCGCTTTTCCTGTGCCAGTGCGATGTCCACCTTGGGCGGCTCTACCTCTGGCGCCGGGGGTGGCACTGGCACTGGTTTGGGCACCGGCTTCGGGATGGGTCTGGGCTCCTCAGGCGGCGGTGGTGGCTCTGGCGGTGGATCTTGCCGTCGGGGCGCGGCGGCCACCGGCATGGTCGCCCATAACTCGGCCTCGGCGCTGACAATTTCTACCTCACTTTTCCAGTGCACGCCCCAGGTCAGCGCCGCCACCAGCAGCACATGGGCGAGGACTGCCAGCACCAGTGCGCGCAGCAGCCCCGGGGTGTCGGGCGGTGCAAATTCCAGGCGGTCAGCCGCAGCGTGCATGGGTTGGACGGCCAGCGGTTACGGCGCCAGTTGCACCGACAGGCCCACGCGCGCCACACCAGCGCGCTGCAGGGTGTCCATGACCTTCACCACCGCCTCGTATTTGACGGCCTTGTCGGCACTGATGACCACGGCGGTGTTGGGCACGCCGCTTTGCGCCTGTTTGACCGCGCTGGCCACTTCCTTCAGGCTGATGCTCGACGTCTTGTCTTTGAGCTTAAGCTGCAGCGTTTCATTTTTGCCAATGACGATCTGCACCACCTGATCGGGCTGCTGTGCGGCCTTGCCGACGCTCGGCAGGTCAATCATGCTGGGCGCAATCAGGGGCGCGGTGACCATGAAGATGATCAGCAGCACCAGCATCACGTCAATGAAGGGCACCATGTTGATCTCGTTGATGGTGCGGCGTCCGCGCCCGCGGTGT
>Ga0136636_10002699_pt1 | contig 10603 bp, 13 predicted proteins | sample AntDrymUQ8522106_2_FD_104653 | JGI IMG/M metagenome (GOLD analysis project Ga0136636, IMG submission 104653) | Polar desert sand microbial communities from Dry Valleys, Antarctica - metaG UQ852 (21.06) | ecosystem: Environmental > Terrestrial > Soil > Desert | place: Antarctica: Dry Valley... | reverse complement strand
GCCCTACGGGCAAAATAATCAATCGTACATGATTCTCTATTGATATTAATTCCCTACGGGAAAATTAGATAATAAAGCTGCTTAAGTTTTTCAGCAGACCCTATTTAGACTCTTTACATATTACACAATTCTTTGTTTCATCTTTTTTTTTTGAACCGAAAGATTGTAGTTTAGCATCGAATTCCTGAAAAAATTCTTTAATTACTACTAATTCATTTTCAGGTGTTTATAAAAAAAACTTGAATGAAAATCAATGAAATAACTCAACTCCTCAATGCAAAAATAATTTGCGGGCATGAATACATCGACCATCCAATAAAGCATGGTTTTGCAAGTGATTTAATGAGTGATGTATTAACCATTGATACTGATTGCATTTTGCTAATTACGGGATTATGCAATCTCCAAACCATTCGAACTGCCGAAATGGCTGATATTCAATGCATTTTATTTGTTAGAGACAAAAAAGCGTCTCCTGAAATGATAGCCATTGCCGAAGAAAACCATATGGTTTTAATGGAGTGCAGCTTTTCGTTATTCAATGCGGTAGGAATACTTTATCAATCAGGACTAAAACCTGTTTATTAATTTCAAGCAAAAATGGAATTTAAGTACGATATAGAGGGCGGTAATTTCACTAAAGCAGGAAATGCATCAAGCAGCATAAAAAAAATTTTAAAACAACTAAGCGTTGAACCTAAGATAGTTAAGCGAATTGTGGTTGCACTTTATGAAGCCGAAGTAAACGTAGTTGCACATGCTTTTAATGGCGTTATTATAGCAACCATTGATACTCAAAAAATTCACATTAAAATTGAAGACAATGGTCCTGGAATTCCTGATATAGATCTAGCCATGACAGCAGGCTATTCAACCGCCTCGGCAGCTGTACGCGAAATGGGGTTTGGAGCAGGCATGGGATTACCTAATATGAAACGCAATGCAGACAATTTAACGGTTTCGAGTATTGTTGGAAAAGGAACTATTGTTGAACTAACGACTAACTTAAATTAAGAATGGCAGCAGAGGAATATCATCATGGATTAACAGTGGATACCGACGTTTGTTTCGGCTGTACCCATTGCATGATTGAATGTCCGACCAATGCCATACGAATTCGTGATGGAAAAGCAGTGATTAAAAAAGAATGGTGCGTCGATTGTGGCGAATGTATGAAAGCTTGCCCGGTAGATGCCATTTTTATTCAACAAGATGATTTCAAAAAAATATTCGATTTCAAATACCGGGTAGTACTGTTACCAGCTGTGTTCATTGGTCAGTTTTCGAAATACATTACCGAAGAAGAGATATTTGCTATCCTTTACGAACTTGGGTTCACTCATGTTTTTCAAGTAGAACACTCGGCGGATAACATAAACGAAGCCATGCTTGTTTTGAATACGAATGCCGAGGAAAAACCGCTCATTAGCTCGTTTTGTCCTGCAATAGTTCGTCTGATTCAAGTAAAATTTCCTTCATTGGTTGAAAATATTATAACTATAAAACCTCCAATCGATGCTACAGCCATCTATTACAAACATCATTTAATTGAACAAGGAATTCCTGAAAACGAGATAGGACTATTTTATGTTACGCCATGTGCCGCCAAAATTGCTGCGGTCAAAAACCCTGTTGGTGAAAACAAGTCAACCGTTAACGGAGTTATAAACATGGATTTCTTATACAACAAGGTTTACCATGTTATTAAGCAACGCCCCGATGCCAATCGTGGAAAAGATATAACTATTAGCACATTAACCCCGAAAGGAATGTTGTGGAGCCTCACCAACGGTGAAGCCGATCACATGCCTGGTCGCTGTTTAGCAATAGATGAAATTCACAATGTCATAGAATTTCTAGAGCTTCTGGAAACCACCGACGAGATTCAGAACGTTGATTTCTTGGAACTTAGAGCCTGCGATCAAAGCTGTGCCGGAGGTATTCTCTTATCAGGAAATCGATTTTTAACCGTTGAACGATTAAAAAAACGAGCAGCCATACTATCCACTACCCCTGCCATTGAAGATCCAAGACATAAAAAATCCTCCGATTTCATGAAAGCTAATTTATCGCTCAATGAAATCCCCACCCGTTCGATGAAAACCTTTGGTGCTGACATGGGCGAGGCCTTAAAAAAAATGGAGCAAGTTCGCAACATGATGTGTTATTTGCCCGGAATTGATTGTGGTGCATGTGGTTCCCCTAATTGTGAGAGCTTGGCCGAGGACATCTCCCGTCGTGAAGCTCAATTATCAAATTGTGTGTTCCTACAACGTACCATGGAAAAAAGTCGAAAACTAAGTGGCGAACACGCCATACGCATCATAGAAAAAACATGGGGCAAAGATCGTCTCGGCAAAGATTGTAAAAAGAAAGGAGCAAAAAATGAAGGTTTGTGATATCGTACAAAAACTTAACCTAATTGTCTTTGGAGGCAATGAGGGCATAAACAACCCTATCACAGGTGGTTATACTTCCGATTTATTGAGCGATGTAATGGGTAATGTGAACGAAAACGAAGTATGGATTACCCTTCAAACGCATAAAAATATCATGGCAATTGCCTCCTTGAAGGAAGTGGCTGCTATTATATTGGTTAAAGGATTAGCTCCTTCGGAAGCGGCGCTTGAACAAAGTAACGAAGAGGGAATACCATTATTAGGGACTCCCCTCGAAGCCTTTGAAATATCAGGGCAACTTTATGATTTAATTAAAAAGGCCAATGAATAAATACCGAGCCGATTTGCACATCCACACCGTTCTGTCGCCATGCGGAAGTTTAAGCATGAGTCCGACAACCATTGTGGAGAAAGCCAAACAAGCCGGAATTAATATTTTAGGAATTACCGACCACAACAGCATGAGGCAGTGCCAAGTGGTTCGCGAAATTGGAGCTAAAGCGGGAATCATGGTGCTTTCGGGCGTTGAAATCACCACCCACGAAGAGGCTCACTGCCTAGCGTTCTTTGAAAAGACTGAAGATCAACAAGCATTTCAGGAATATCTCGATATTCAGCTACCTAATATTCAAAATGATACCAATCGTTTTGGACATCAAGTTTGGGTTGATGAAATGGAGAATATCCTCGGTGAAGAGGAGCGATTATTACTATCGGCTCTTTCCGACGGTGTGGATCAAATTGCCGCTGAAGTGAAAAAACGCAACGGCATTTTCATTGCTGCTCACATCGACCGACCATCGTTTAGCATTATAAGTCAGCTGGGTTTTATAACGCCCGATATTCCATTTGATGCGCTCGAAATAAGTGTGAATTGCCAATGGGATAAGCTCATTAGCAAGCATCCTTATCTCAACAAATACAACATTTTCACCTCATCCGATGCGCATTTACCTGAGTTGATTGGCACATCAACATCAACCATTGAATGCGAAGCATTAACATTCGACGAAGTGCAAAAAGCGATAAGAGGAGAGGCTGGACGATCGATAAAACCTGAAAAGATGAACATCGCAAGTCTTGATTCTAAAAATCTCGATACTAAAAAAATCTCGATACTAAAAAAATGAAAGACCTTTCGATGCATATTATGGATATTGCGCAAAACAGCACTCGGGCAAATGCGACACTGGTGAAAATATCCATCAATGAGCAGTTGTCCGATGATCTTTTATCAATACAAATAACAGACAATGGTTGTGGCATGGATGCTGAGATGGTAAAAAAAGTGTCGGATCCATTTTTTACATCACGAACAACCCGAAAAGTAGGATTGGGGATTCCATTATTAATGCAAAATGCAGAAACGACTGGAGGAAATGTAACCATTGAATCGGAAGTAGGAGTAGGCACTACGCTAGTTGCAAATTTTAAACATACACACATCGATAGGCCGCCTTGGGGCGATATTGGAAGCACAATAGCCTTGCTAATAACTGGAAATCCAGACGTTGACTATTCATATTCACATCAGCTTGATGAAAAACATTTTAAATTAGATTCGAGCGAAATAAAAAAAGAACTCGAAGGAATACCACTTCATCGCCCAGAAGTTTTCCACTTTATTGTGGAGATGATTAATGAGAACTTAAAAGAAATGAAAGTAGATATTTAAGATAAAATAAACACAATTTATAAACACACTATGACAAAAGTTAAAACCTTAGACGACCTTCGAAAAATGAGGGATGAACTTAAGTCGAAAATCGATTTAAGGGAGAGGAGCGAAAGTCCGGAAAAAATGGTTCAAATCAAAGTATCGATGGCTACTTGTGGTATTGCCTCAGGAGCTAAAGAAATCATGAGCCAAATGATCAACGAATTGGAAAATCAAGCAATCGATGCGGTTGTGACTCAAACAGGCTGTATGGGTTATTGCTATGCAGAACCAACCATCGAAGTAACCCTTCCTGGTGAAAGCCCGGTTGTTTTTGGTCATGTCAACAATAAAAAAGCAACTGAGATTATTGAGAAATATATTAAAGTGGGTGAGCTAGTGGATGGAATTATTCCCGTGAGCTACGCAACAATTAACAAGGGTAAAACCGAATAGACATTTATAGTTTATGGCAAAATTTAATAATCATATTTTAGTTTGTGCTGGTACTGGTTGCCGAGCATCTGAAAGTGAACAAATTGTAGAGAATTTAAAACTGGCCATCGAAAACAATAACCTCAGCGACGAAGTCCAAGTAGTTCGTACGGGTTGTTTTGGTTTTTGTGAAAAAGGACCAGTCGTTAAAATGATTCCCGACAATACGTTCTATGTACAAGTAACGCCTGGCGATGCCGATGAGTTAATTGGTGAGCATTTGGTAAAAGGTCGTCAGGTTCAGCGATTGCTTTATACCGATCCGGAAACAAAAAAAATGGTGACCGAATCGAAAGACATGGGTTTCTATAAAAAGCAAATTCGTATTGCATTAAGAAACTGTGGATTCATCAACCCCGAAAACATTGATGAGTACATTGCTCGCGATGGCTACAGTGCTTTAGGAAAAGCCTTAACCGAAATGACGCCTGAGCAAGTTATCAAAGACATTATAGATTCAGGCTTACGTGGTCGCGGTGGTGGTGGTTTCCCAACTGGTTTAAAATGGGATATAACCCGCAAAGTAAAAGCCGATCAGAAATATGTGGTTTGTAATGCCGACGAGGGCGACCCAGGAGCATTTATGGATCGTTCGATTCTTGAAGGTGATCCACACTCGGTACTTGAGGCCATGGCCATTAACGGTTATTGTACCGATGCCAGCAAAGGTTTAATTTATATTCGTGCTGAGTATCCATTGGCCATTGAGCGTTTAAAAATTGCCATTAAGCAAGCTCGCGAATATGGGTTGCTAGGAAATCATATTTTTGGAACCGATTTCTGTTTCGATATTGAGCTTCGCTATGGTGCTGGTGCATTTGTGTGCGGCGAGGAGACTTCGTTGATTCACTCGATGGAAGGATTACGCGGCGAGCCAACAGTTAAGCCTCCATTCCCTAGTGAGAGTGGTTACAAAGGCAAACCAACCAACGTAAACAATGTTGAAACCTATGCCAACATCCCTGTTATTCTTTTAAAAGGATCGAAATGGTTTAGCGCCATTGGAACCGAAAAAAGCAAAGGAACAAAAGTATTTGCACTTGCTGGAAAAGTAAATAACGTAGGATTGATTGAGGTTCCAATGGGAACAACACTACGCGAAGTAATTTTCGATATTGGTGGTGGCATTAAAGATGGCAAGAAATTTAAAGCCGTTCAAACCGGTGGTCCATCGGGCGGTTGTTTAACCGAAAAACATTTAGATCTTCCCATTGATTACGATAGCTTGATTGGTGTTGGATCGATGATGGGATCGGGTGGAATGATTGTGATGGACGAGGATGACTGTATGGTATCGATTGCCAAGTTTTACCTCGAATTTACAGTAGAAGAGTCTTGCGGTAAATGTGCACCTTGCCGAATTGGCAACAAACGCTTACATGAAATGCTCGACAAAATCACTCAAGGTAAAGCCACCGAAGAAGATTTAACCCGAATGCGTAACTTAGGAAATGTTATTAAGGACACTTCACTTTGCGGCTTAGGACAAACTTCGCCAAACCCAATTTTATCAACCTTGGATAATTTTTGGGATGAATACATGGCACACGTTAAAGAAGGCAAATGCCCCGCAGGACAATGTAAAGCATTAATGCAATATGTTATTGATGCTGATAAATGTGTTGGCTGTACGCTTTGCTCACGCGTTTGTCCGGTTGATGCCATCTCTGGAGAGAAAAAACTAGCTCACCTGATTGATTCTGCAACATGTATCAAATGTGGTGCTTGTATGGAGAAATGTAAGTTTGGTGCCATTAGTGTGCAGTAATTCACTGGGGTTGAATAATTGAAAATCAAATTTTAAAAAATGGAAATCGTAAAGTTAACCATAGATAGTAAACCGGTAGTTGTCAATAAAGGCACTACTTTGTTAGAAGCCGCCAAATCAATTGGGGTTAATGTCCCATCACTTTGCTACATGAAACTCGAAGACATGAACTTCGAGAACAAACCCGGTGGTTGCCGTATTTGTGTGGTGGAAGTGGAAGGCCGACGTAATCTTGCGCCTGCGTGTAAGACCGAGTGTGGCGAAGGAATGGTTGTGAACACGCACTCAATGCGCGTTATCAATGCTCGCAGAACCGTCATGGAGCTTATTTTGAGCGATCACCCTGCTGAGTGCTTAACCTGCGCTAAATCGGGTAAATGTGATTTGCAATCGATGGCTCAAAACCTTGGAATTCGTTCAATACCATACCAAGGCGAACAATCGCACTACAAGAGCGATAATTCACCAGCCATTATCCGCGATATGGATAAGTGTATCATGTGCCGTCGTTGCGAAACTGCTTGTAACGAAGTGCAAACAGTGGGCGTTCTTTCGGCCATTAACCGCGGATTTAACTCGGTTGTTGCACCAGCTTTTGAAATGGACTTAGACCATTCAACTTGTACTTATTGCGGACAGTGTGTGGCTGTTTGTCCAACCGCTGCGTTAACCGAGCAAGACAATACATGGAAAGTGGTTGATGCCATTGTAAACCCTAAGAAAACCGTTGTGGTTCAAACAGCACCTGCTGTGCGTGCTGCTTTGGGTGAGGAGTTTGGCATGGAACCGGGAACATTAGTTACTGGTAAAATGGCTGCTGCATTGCGTAAATTAGGTTTCGACTTTGTGTTTGATACCGATTTTGCTGCCGACTTAACCATTATGGAAGAGGGTACCGAATTGCTAGGTCGATTAAACAAACATTTAGCTGGAGATAAAGATGTTAAACTTCCAATTCTAACCTCATGTTGCCCTGGATGGGTTAACTTTTTCGAACATCACTTCCCCGATATGAAGGAGATTCCTTCAACCGCTAAATCACCACAGCAAATGTTTGGTGCCATTGCTAAAAACTTCTTTACCAAACAACTCGGTATCAATCGCGAGGAGATGGTAGTCGTTTCGGTAATGCCCTGTTTAGCTAAGAAATACGAGGCTAGCCGTCCCGAATTTGCCGTTAATGGCGATCCAGATGTGAACATATCCATCTCAACTCGCGAGTTGGCTCAGATGATTCGCAATGCCAACATCGATTTTGCATCTCTTGCCGATGAAGATTTCGATCGTCCATTGGGTGATTCAACAGGTGCTGGTGTAATTTTCGGAACAACAGGCGGTGTTATCGAAGCTGCTGTGCGCACCGCTTACGAAATCCAAACCAAGAAAACGCTTGAGAAAGTCGATTTTCATGAACTACGTGGTTTAGAAGGCATTCGTGAAGCAACCATTGATTTCGACGGACTACCTATTCGCATTGGTATTGCGCATGGCTTAGGAAATGCTCGTAAATTATTGGAAGATGTTCGCAAAGGAACGTCGAAATTCCATGCCATCGAAATTATGGCGTGTCCGGGTGGATGTATTGGTGGCGGTGGCCAGCCTTATCATCATGGTGATGTTAGCATTTTGAAAAAACGTGCTGCTGCAATTTACCGTGAAGATGCGGATAAAGCTATTCGTAAATCGCACGAGAACCCATTTATAGTGAAGTTGTACGAAGAGTTTTTGGGTGAACCTTGTGGTCCCTTATCGCACAAACTGCTTCACACCCACTATTTCGACAAAAAGAAGAAAATTGAAATTTAATCGACAATTAAAAGGTTCTTAAAATGGCACATATTAAAATACCCGAAAATAAGATACAAGAGCTTAAAGATGTTTGCAAAAAATTCGACAACGATGGCGGTGAACTCATCAATGTACTGCATGCAGCACAAGGAATAGTAGGATACCTTCCAGCCGAAGTTCAAGAATTAATTGCCAACGAGCTTAACCTATCTGTAGCCCATGTTTATGGCGTAGTAACGTTTTACTCATTCTTTACCATGACTCCCAAAGGACGGCATCCCATTAGCATTTGCATGGGAACTGCTTGTTATGTTCGTGGAGCAGAAAAAGTATTGGATGAATTCAAACGTCTGCTTGACTTAAAAGTAGGAGAAACATCAAAAGATGGTAAATTTTCACTGAGTTGCTTACGTTGTGTAGGTGCTTGTGGATTAGCTCCTGTAGTTACTGTAGGCGATAAAGTTTACGGACGTATTTCAACTGATGATGTGAAAAGCATTTTGGCTGAGTACAATTAAGCCAAGACTTAAATAAATAAAAGCCTGTACGAATTTTCATAATTACGTACAGCCTTTTTTGTTATCATTATCCTTATAAAAAATCAGTAGTTGAGAAGTAAAAAATTCTAATACCTAAGTTGTTTAAATTTTATAGATATCTAGATTATAAATAGGTAAAATAAGAAGACAAGAAGATGAGAATAGAATGTTCATATCCGGAATTATCTATAATATCTTCTATCTGTCTAATATCTATTATTCTTCCTATCTCTGTATTCATTTATATTAAATTTAAACAGTTACTTATAATCACTTCACTATCTTCGATATTGTCTTAAAGACTTCTGTTCCAGCATCTCTGCACAATTCAAATAAAAGAGATTCGTAGCTGGTAACAATAACCCCTTCTTGACGTATTCGTTGAATGGCAATATTTTTATTCTCAACGGTTCGCGATGAAATACAATCCTCTATCACCACCGGAATAAAACCTCTCTCTTTTAAATCAATGGCTGTTTGCTGAACACAAACATGCGCTTCAATGCCACAAATTAAAACTACACGCTTTTTCGACAATTCTATTGTTTCCATCAATCGAGGCTCATCGCAACAACTAAAGGCTATTTTCTCGGCTCTGGGACAATTTCCAACTTGCAGTTCAATAGAATCAATAGTAGTTCCTAGTCCTTTTTTATATTGCTCACTCAACAAAAATGGGACTTCAAGTGCCGATAATCCGTTTAGCAATTTATCAATGGTTGCCACCAAATTATCTGACTGATACATAACCGGTACCAACCGTTCCTGGACATCAACAATTAAGCAAATACAATTTTCTTTTAACAATCTCATATCTTATATGATTTAAAGCGGAATAGAAATCAATTCTGCACGTTACATCTGTCTAATTTATTTTTTGTTCGCCGCGTCTCTTGATTTATCGCCCAAATATCCTCCATGATGACGTTTGGCATACTCGGCATTATCGAATTTAATTTTTTTCATCAACAACACAACCAAAACATCTCCAATCACAGTCATAACAGTTGTTGAGGTGGTTGGCGTTAACCCCAACGCACATACCTCTTTGGGGTTGCCGGTGTATAAAACCACTTGAGCCTGTTGAGCCAATGTAGATTCTTGATTGCTCGTAATCACAATTATTGGCAAATTATCGTACAGCCGCTTGCTAAGTTCAACCAGCTCAACAATTTCACGTGTTTTACCCGAATTGGAAATAAATAAAAGAACATCGTTTTTCTGCACCACACCCAAATCGCCGTGTTGTGCCTCACTTGGATGTAAGTAAACAGCTGGTGTTCCTGTTGACGAAAATGTGGTAGCCATGTTTAGAGCAATTTGACCTGCTTTGCCCATTCCACTGGTAACAAGCTTCCCGTTTTGTTCATGAACACGACTGTAAATGAGCTCAATAGCTGCCTCGAAATTAGGTCCAATTGGAATGTTTAAAAGCGCATCGGCCTCATGCCTAATTATTTCATGAATTGGATTAATCATAGAATATTCGTTTATCGCAAAGTTAAATCATCCCATGCTTAATATCTATCAAAACACTATCTAAAAATAAAAAACTGTTATTTTTCTTAACGATTTAAAGTGGCACATCGAATCTATTGGTCAAAAAATAAATTCAAACAAATTCACAGAACAATCAGTCGCATAAATCAATAACAACATGCCTATTAACAGACAAGTTAAAAAACTCATAGACCAATAGTGCATATTTATCGGTTATTACGGCTTTTGACAATTTCCGTTCAATCCGCGCTCCATTTTCAAATGCATCGGACAAATAAAAGAAAAAACTGTTGTATAGATTACGTTTTACATTTACATCATGCACCTCAAGCTCAACCACTGAGCGGAATTGATTATAAAATAATTTGCATCTATTTTTAAATTCGATGGACGTGAACTTCTCTCCTCTAATAAGCAATGGTAATAAAGGATTGGTTAAAATCCCACGACCTATCAT
>Ga0136636_10002697_pt1 | contig 10605 bp, 10 predicted proteins | sample AntDrymUQ8522106_2_FD_104653 | JGI IMG/M metagenome (GOLD analysis project Ga0136636, IMG submission 104653) | Polar desert sand microbial communities from Dry Valleys, Antarctica - metaG UQ852 (21.06) | ecosystem: Environmental > Terrestrial > Soil > Desert | place: Antarctica: Dry Valley... | reverse complement strand
GCAGCCATGGCAGAAATTGAAAAACAGCTTAAGCGTCTACCCGATCTTCAAAAATGGTTTGTTGAGATTTACGGCAAATCAACCTAAGCTATGGGATCTATTATTTCTTGGTAGTCTCTAAGTTCATCTTTTTCAACATAATTTCCATAATTTGAGTGAGGCTTCAGTCGATGTTCTGTAAGAGATTTCGGCTCTGATTGTTTTACGATCTTTTTCATTTCACCTTAGACAGAAAACTAATCAGAGTATTTGCCTTAACGATTTCAGAGTCGTTTTGACCAATTAAATCAGACAGTTCACGAAGCATTATTTTGGCTTCATCAATTTGACCATCATCTATTTTATATAGGCATTCTGTTAGTTTATTTTGGATTTCCAATGGTCTTTCCGAGACTCCCATTAACTCAGATAAAATCGAGTTGCTATCACGTCCAAATGTATGAGCATCGGCGGGATAAACTTGAAAATCTTCGACAATAAATACGTTTTCTTTTTTGACGTTGCTAAGAACTTGTGGTGAGTGGGTTGTAATAATAAATTGACAATTTAGAAATGTGCTTGTAAGTCGCGGAATAATATCACGCTGCCATTGAGGATGAAGATGTAGTTCTATTTCATCAATTAGAATAATCCCTTCGCCTTCTAATGCATTTTTTGAGGGGTCAGGATTTGCGATCGCCAATCTTCTCGCAACATCCGCAATCATTACAAATAAATTTTTCTCTCCACTAGAAAGTTGATTAATTGTTAGCTCTACATCTTCCTTGATAGTCGTCATACGAATAGGTGTAGAACGCTTCACTTTTAAATTTGATAATTTTGGTAAAAATAAAGTTACAGCATTTCTTATAGTTTGTAACCTATAATCTATATAATTAGGATTAACATCTAATCTAATTTCATTTTCTAAATCTTCTTGATTTCTATACCAAGTAAAGAAATCAGTATAATCAACTTTTTTTGATATAGCACTAACATAGGTTTTCAACTGATCGGTTTGATGTTCTTTGTCACTTTCTAAGGGAATTATATGTACTGTTCTATCAGTTGGATAATGAATTAGTATAGGCACATTTGCATAGTTATCCTTAGTAAGTTTGTCATATATAATTTGATGAAATTCTTCAGTAGCTGTTTCTATAAGATTGGGGCTTGACTCATTATAATTGAAGATAGAGTTAAGCATTCGTGAAGTAGATCTGCTTTGGGATAACTTCTCTAATGAAGACAAAGAAATCTCGCTAATCGACTTTCGAGTTAGTACGAAAGGTAAACTGAGCTTCTTTGAGTTCAATAAAATATCTATTTGATTGTCAGTTTGACCATAGCTATTTGTAATGTCACTTTCTGAGAATTTGGGGTTTTCAGGATCACGTATACTTTTCGAGGTTATAACTGCATTAGCTAATAAAGATAAGAACATCGCGCAACAATCAAGAATACTTGACTTTCCTGAGCCATTTTCACCAATGAAAACAGCAAGATTCGATGGGAAGTCTATGGTAACATCTTCAAATCCCCTGAAGTTTTGCATCCGCAACTTTTCTATATGCATAACTGCTCTCACACCATTAGGTTTAATTTTATATTGATTGTAATGATACGCACTAAGATGCAGACCTAACTCAATTTTACAAGGATTTTCGTGCAACTATCTGAGTCATTAATTTGCAACTCCTTTGAGCAATCCAACATCAATGTAACAGAATAATGGCGGCGCAAAGCGCTGTAGTATCTTTAAATCATCTCAGTGAAATGAATAACTATCACTAAATTAATAATGTTGAAGTTTGTCCGTAAGTTAACTAGCCTCGTCATCTATACAGGGTTATGTCTGGGAGCAGTCGGCAACATAACTCCTGTTTTTGGTGACGATAGCAGCCTAGGGATTGTCATGCGGCGAGGGCATTTGCGTGTTGGCATTGACGCGGCGATCGGGGGACCTTATATGTTTTGGGATGCTAAAACTCAGTATTACAACGGATTCGAGCTAGAAATTATTCGTGAAATCGCCTCAAGATTAAATATTGAACCTCGCCCAATTAACGTTCCTTGGTCAGCTCAGCCCGAAAGTTTATCTTCTCGACAGGTCGATATCTTGATTAGCGCAAGGGAAGAGGGTGGGTTAGAAAGTGGCAACACTAAGGGCAAATTTATCGAAACCACATCCTATTACCGCAATGCTCAACGATTGTTAGTTCGTGCTGATAGCGGGATTCAAGTTCGCTCTTTGCGAGATTTGATTGGCAAACGGGCGGGGGTGGTTGCCAATAGTGGCGGTGCAGCGATCGCAGAAACCTATAATAAAAACAGAGGCAATGCCATACGTCTATTTTCATCGCGAGATTTAGATCGGATGGTGATGCAACTGCGCGATCGCCAACTTGATGCTCTGATTTTGGATGAGCCTGTGGCAGTTTGGCAAGTTCGTAATAATCCTAATTTTACAGTTGTAGGTGAACCGCTAATTCCGATCCGTCTAGTAGCGGTTATAAATAAAGAAGATGTTTCACTCAAGAAAGCTGTGGACAGAGCTTTAACAGAGATGCGACAAGAGGGTAAACTCGAACAAATACTAAAAAGGTGGAACCTGTGGGAAGGTCAGAAAACTTTAAAATCAACAAAGGACTTGCCAGCTATGGTCTTAGCGATCATTTCGCAGTCCTCGGTCTCCCAATGACCACTGACGCGACCCAAATTCGCAAAAAATTCCTTAAATTAGCTAAGGTACTACATCCTGACGTATTTGGTAGATCTACCGAAGAAAAAGAAACTGCTACCAAATACTTTTCCAAAATGGTTAGCCCCGCCTATCAAGTCCTCAATAGCGATCGCGATCGCGGCGAGTACTTGGCGACTCTGAGAATGTTTGCTCAGAATAAAAAACAAAAGCAGGAGACTCCAACTCTCACAACCGAGCTTTCTCAAAAACTATATCGCATTCCCCATGAAATCACTTATAAGCAATATGTAGAAAAGGTTTCACCCAAGCAATACGAAACCTTAGAGTCAATTTTAGAGTATACCGAACTGCTTAGCGAACTCAACCTCGTATACTTGTTCACTCAAAACAGTTTGAGTTTTACATCGTCCAGTAGCAATACTTCTGGAGTTAATCCAACATCTCAATCAGTTAGTCAGAGTTCGGCTCAACCCACTGAAGCCGCTAAGCCTGCCCAATCTCCAGCTTTACGTAATCTGAATATGGCAGAGCTATTCATTAGTAAAAAGCAATGGAGTGATGCCATCAAAGAATTGATTACGGCGGAAAAGCTCGATCCTAACAATGCCAAAGTCTATGCTCTTAGAGGGCTAGCGCAAATGAATCAAAATGCCGCTGCGATCGCCAAAGCTAGTTTTCAAAAAGCCCTCAAACTTGACCCCAAAGAACCTATTGCCCTGAAGTATCTTAGCCAAGTGAGCGCTCCATTTAAGCCACCAGAAAAGCCACCAGAAAAAAAAGGTGGACTTTTCGGTTGGGGTAAGAAGTAATTAATTAAGTGACGCGCTTTAGCGCGTTACTTAATTAAAATTAACGAATGCTATTTAGGGCGTAAAGCGCTTTAGATAATCGAGGTGAAGTATTTTAGTTATGTTAGTTAAGAGGCAGGTACTTTGGATTTCCGAAAACTAAAATACTATCGGCACAATTCTTTGGTCTTAGTTGCTAGTAGCGATCAACAGCTTTTATCGACAATCTCAGAAGTATCTACTGCCGAAAAATATAACTACATCATTGCTAGCGATGGTGAAACAGCTTGGCAATTAATCCTCCAAAAGAAACCCGCAATTATTTTAGCTGACTGGACTATGTCTGATGTTTCGGGCTTAGCTCTGTGTCATCGGACTAAATCGAACTTAGAGCATCCTGATCTAGCAGCAATTTACTTTATTTTGATCGTGGAAGCCTTTAACTACAGGCAACGCCAAATCGGCTTTGAAACAGGTGTTGACGAGTTTTTGGGCAATCCGATTGATCAATCAGAGCTAAAGACAAGACTGAGAACAGGGCTTCGGACTAGCGCTTTAATGCAGTCCCTAACATGGACAAATCAAAGATTACTCGCCCAAAGTGCTCTCTTAGATGCCCTAACTTTATCCGATCCCTTAACTAAGGTTTTGAGTGAAGAAGCCTTTGCTGGAGTGATCCCGAAAATGATGAACCAATTTAGGGGGCATGGTAACTACAAAGGCTATGGCTATTTGAGCGTTTTAATGATTGATATTGATCGTTTTCACGAGACTGTTCAATTCTATGGTGAAAGTATTGGCAACGAATCAATTAAGGCGATCGCAGGTCGTCTTACCCATAGCTGCATGGCAAATAGCCTGATCTATCGCTATGGATTGGATACGTTTGTCTGTGTCACCCCTCATATTGATCTGTCGGACAGTGAAAATCTTACTAATAGCTTACTTGCGAGTATTCGTAGCCATCCGATCGCTGTTTCGTCTGGGTTACTTTTTCCTTTAACGATTAGCATTGGTGGGGTCGTCATGGCTCTAGATGCTCAAGATTTAGATGATTTGGAGAGTACAGACACCAGTTTTGGTAAGTTAGTATCCCTCGCTGAAAAATCTCTTGCCCAATCTCAAAAGTCTGGCGGCGATCGCGCATTTATCGAAAAACTCTAGGTAATCATGTCAAGTAATAATCATGTCCCAAAGCAAAGCTGATCTAACAAGTAATGGATATGAACCGCAGATTCTGCAAAGAGCCGAGATTGCGTTACGTTGTGCGCCCTTCACGGTAAAGCTTTTTGCTGATATGGCTCTACAAGGTGTAAATTTGCGGACGATCGCAGGAAATGAAGGTGTGAAGAACCAATATTTAACTAGCTTTAATAATTTAATTGCCACAGAAAATCCTTTGTTATGGCTAATTCAAGTAGGTATCTTGCGCCGTGAAGTCGATGGACAGGGGATCACTGATAGTTTTAGGCTCACGCCCTTGGGGCATTTACTTTTAGACAAATGGCGATCGCATACAAATTTCCCAATGGCAAGTCTAGGCGATCGGCTGCAAAACCTTTGGGCGCAGATTCAAATATCGCGATTTCTCTAAAAGAACCCAGAGACAAAAAAGCTGTGGCGCACGCCACAGCTTTTTTGTCTCTGGGTTCTATGGCAACGCGAGGCGCTGTATAGATGCTATGCATGGAACAAAAAATCACTAAAATCGTCCTTACTAACAATCTTCTATAGCTGTTGCTACTTGTATTAGGACATAGAACCCAAAGCCCTGTGGCGCACGCTGCGCGTGCGCCACAGGGCTTTGGGTTCATTGATATTGGCTGTTTCAATCTACGCATCACATTAAGCTGAGAAAAATCACGATGAACATTTTTAATAAGAATATGCATAATCGCTTAGGCAAAAGTTTTCTAAGAACTTCCCTAAAAGCTTCTCTCTCTATTCTTGCGGCAACCTGTACTACAGTTTCTTTGTTTGCCAATTTAGAAGCGATCGCTTCTTCTAAAGATTTATCTTCTGCGCCCAAAATTGCTCAACTATCACAAGACTGGCAAACAGGAGTCAGACTTTTACGACTGCTTGATAATTCAGGAAACTTATCAAGTATCGGGATTTTACTGGATATTGCCAACAAGCCATCAACGACTTATGCCAATGCGGTTTATCAGCTCTATGTGCGCCGCGCTGGAGAATGGCGTGAGGTTTACACTAACTCTGGCGCAAGACTGTTGACCAAAAATGCAGGGCGATATCTTGCCCCTGTAGAGGTAATCTCGCTGAACTCATTGAGCGAAAGAATCTCTCTAGATGATATTTACAATGGCGATCTCAAGGCGATTACCAGTGTTCGCTATGACTTACCTAATGGGGTAAAGGATAGAAAATTTGAAATCGAGGAAGTCAGATCTTTTTCTTCGATAGTTTCTATCAGCTCATCTGAATTAAGCTCTGGTCGTATTAGCTCGATCTATAACTCATCTAACAATTCTTCAAATAACTCGTCCAACAGTTCTTCCAACAACTCCTCAAATAATTCTTCAAATGACTATGGATTGTCAGATCGGGACTTAGGGATCTCGAATGGGTCACAAACCACTAGTTCTCAATCCAATCAAAACGTTGTTGTTCAGACATCTAATGTCCAAACATCTAATGTTCAGACAAATAACAACTCTGTCATATCTGTACAGCCCATTATCTCTGATAGATATGATGATGACGACGAAGATGATGATTATGACGATGACAGACGTGGCTCCAGAAGAAATCGCGATGATGACAATCGCCGCGGCAGGAATAGAAATCGCCGAATTCCAGATGGAGTTGAACTGTCAAGTGCAAATCCGAATCGTGGGCACTTCAGCTTAGCTGTCTTACAAAATCAGCCTCGTCTATCTCAGGTGATTGCCCGTATCTCTCTCAAGTCAAAACGTCCTAAGGGCTTTATTGCAGAGCGTTTTGTGGGCGACTATCGATTTAACATCAATCAACGCGCTACTTTTATCCGAGGACTTAATCCAGGCGATCGCCTAGTTGTGCGTTTATTTGACTTGCAAAATCGTCCCCTTGGCTATAGTGAAGTTCAGCTACTCAAGGACTTCTCCACAATCAGTTTGATTTTGCCCAGTGACCCTTCAGCTTATGGCACATTGCGAACTGTCTCTGGGATTGACTCTAGACGGAACGGCAAGATTGATAACAACGTTAGGATGTACGATTATTTCACAAGAATTCAGTCAGCCCCATCGATTAGCCAAACTGTTGTTCGGTTCCTATCAAGCTCTCAGGGTATTCCGTTAAATCTATTTAATTTTGCAGGTTTACCACAAGCTCCCAGCCAGTTTAGCTACACCAATGCTTTTACTAAAGGAAACTACTCGCTGATCAACCGTACGATTAATGTTTTTACTAGGGATATGCCTCCTGTGATGCAGGTGCTACCTGGACGACTGACATCGCTAATTCCCATCAGCAACAGCCAAACCACCATTGAGGTAGTCAGAAGCATTTTGAGCTACAAAGATTTGCGCCCAAGCGGTATTCCCACCATTTTCTAAGTTTAGAAAGTCAAAAACCTAATAAAGTAGATGGGCAAAAGAAACCTTAAAACCCAAAAAGCTTTAGCGCACGCTGCGCGTGCGCTAAAGCTTTTTGGGTTTTGGGTTTAATTACGCCTACCTACATAAGTGAGTTGCGGCGCGGAGCGCCGCAACTCACTTATTACGAGTGGAGGTGCAAAGCACCTCCACTCGTTTTTTATTAAAGCGTGTCTACACTTTTTGGAAATAGGTATTAAGCTTATTACCTATAGCTGTCGCCAGTCTTGTTAGGACAATCCAAAACCCAGAGACTAAGTTGCGGCGCTTCGCGCCGCAACTTAGTCTCTGGGTTTTATGTCCTAATACACTTGGCGACAGCTATAAAACCCAAAAGAGGATGGCGGCGCGCCGCCGCCCTCTTTTGGGTTTTGATTTATCCTGATACACTTAGCGACAGCTATATATTCAGCCCTTAACTAGCATATTCAGGCTTATGTTTAACGCAACTGAACTTTTAATCAATAACTTTGTCGATCAGCTCAAAATAGGATATCACCGTACCTACGGTGGCTATCTCCATGACTACGAAGATATTATTGGCTGGGCTGGTAATATGGCTCTCGAAAATATTGCGAACAGTGATGCCCTCTATCACAATGTTGAACATACAATTTTGGTAACCCTAGTTGGACAGGAGATCTTGCGCGGCAAGCATATCCGAGAAGGTGGAGTCTCTCCTGAAGACTGGCTGCATTTCATTATTTCCCTTGTTTGTCACGATATTGGCTATGTCAAGGGGGTATGCCTTCAAGATCGCAATGGAAAGTATGCCACAGGCCTTGCCGATAAGATGGTGGAATTGCCTCCTGGCGCTTCTGATGCAGGATTGACTCCTTACCATGTTGATCGCGCAAAGCTTTTTGTAAATCAGCGATTTGCTAACCATGGCTTGATCAAGGCAGAAAAAATTTGTCGCAATATTGAACTAACTAGATTTCCTGTACCAAAAACTGGCGATCATCAAGACACTACTAATTTTGCAGGGTTAGTGCGATCGGCTGATTTAATTGGTCAGCTAAGTGACCCGCGCTATCTCAAGAAGATTGGTGCATTATTTTACGAATTTGAGGAAACTGGTGTAAATGCAGCCCTCGGATATGCTCATCCTGGTGATTTGCGCCGTAACTATCCCAAGTTTTATTGGACAAACGTATATCCTTTTGTCAAGGATGCTCTGTACTATTTATCGCTAACCCAACAAGGTCAAGAAATAGTTGCTCACCTATATTCCAATGTGTTTGTTGTGGAGCATGAAAAGCTAGAAGCTTAAGCTTGGCTGTTCGGGCGAATTAATACAATTGGTGTCTGCTCAGCCGCATTACCTGCGGGATTCATCAGTAAAGCTTGATTTAGCAGATTTTCTGATACTCCAGAAGTAGCCGCTAAAACCTTAACCCGCCTGAGATCGTTCACATCTACGATCGCAGCTTCTAGCCCTGTTGCTGTCTTAATCTCGTCAACTACAGATTGGGGATTTTTAGGGCCCAAGACAATAAATTGATCGTAGGGCGGTAACGTGCCAGTGAGATCATCAATCAGCCGAGCTTGCTCACCAGCCAACATATAAAACACTCCAGGAATTCTCAAGAATGCTTTGGCAAGTGCGCCAATGACAAAGGCAAAACCCACGCGCCATGCTCCTGACTCATTGATTAATGACTGTAAACCACAAGCCGTAGCGAGGCTAGAAGCACTTTTGAAGTAGTAGCAAAGCCGCTTAGCTAGCCATTTAGGATGGATGTCACTAGGATGATAAAAATTGCCTTGCATGATCGCAATCGGTGTTTCGGCGATCGTGACAATATCTCCCGATTGGGCATGACTCATCACATAGCGCTGCATTACCTCTACAGGATTATCGCCTGCGGACAAAATATGCGTGCGAATCGGTAAAACATCTGCGTCAGGTGTTGGTCGCCAACGCTCTCTTGGTTCGGCATCGGGAAATTGGAGGGGGACAATGCAATGTTTAGTTTTTTGCTCGCGTCCTGCTGGTCCATAAATCGTGTAGTGAACCCTTACCCAGACACTTTTTAGTTCTTCGAGATTTTTACCGTTGATGTCAATCTTCAGATTTACGCCAATGCTGCGACTGGGCGTGACAATATATGACTCCCAATAGTTGTCATTGCGACTGGGGGAGATATCAGTAGGTTGCGATCGCAATTGGATTTGGGTATCGATGCCATCAAGACTATTACTGGAAAGCAATGATAGGACAGGATTAACTTCTACTAAAAAAACATCAAGGTTTCGAGTTTTGTTTGTGGCGGTTAGTAATAGCTCTAATTGATAATGTTCTGGCTCGTAGGTGATAAATTGCCAATTGCTGCTATCAAATTCTAGTAAGTTGCCTTGTCGAGTGGTGTACTGCCATTCAAACGATAGCCATAGTAAAAAAATTAAGCTGCCAAGGATAGCGATCGCAATACCTAATCCGATCAAGATATTCATAGTCCTCTAATTTCGCCGTAAGTAGGCGGCACTTCCTTAAATTGGGATAACTCTCTAGTCTCGACGAATAGAATGCTTCAAAGTTTTGCAAAACTCGGCGATCGCGTGTAAGCCACCATCTGGCTCTGCTAACTTCTTAACCATCGCGCTACCCACGATCGCCCCATCCGCATTCCAATCAATGACTTGCTTGGCGTGTTCAGGTTGCGAGATCCCAAACCCCACGGCGATCGGCTTATCGGTAATTACCCGAAGCTGCTCAATCATTGTCTGGACACCTTTTGAGACTTGAGTTCTTACGCCCGTCACGCCCGTAGCACTGACGACATAGATAAAGCCCTGTGATTTTTCAGCGATCGCGGCACATCTTTCAGGAGGGCTAGTAGGCGCAATTAGTAAAATCACTTCAATACCAGCTTTTTGAGCAGGTTCGAGCAATACATGGGATTCTTCGAGGGGCAGATCGGGTACAACTAGACCTCTTACACCCGCCTCATAGATGGTTTGCAAAAACTTGTCTATACCAATATTTAAGATCGGGTTGTAGTAGGTAAATAAAATAATCGGCGATCGCAGTTCGGGCGCAACGGAGCGCACTACGTCTAAAACCTTGTCTAGGGTTGTCCCATTTTTTAGCGCTCTGGTTGCAGCCGCTTGAATCACGGGACCATCAGCTAGGGGATCGGAGTAAGGAACTCCCAGTTCAATCAGATCAGCACCGTTTTGATCTAAGATTCGCAAAGCTTTGGCTGTCGTCTCTAAGTTAGGATCACCAGCAGTAATGAAAGGGATCAGAGCAGCTTGTCCTCTAGCTCGCAGTTCTTCAAATCGAGCGGAAACCGATATCATGACGTAAAAATTCCACAAAATGTAGTTGGATATTATAGTAACGCTTCATGGTTACTTGAGATAGCAATATCGCTGTCGCTAGTTTTGTTAGGACATAAAACCCAAAAGAGGGAGGCGGCGCTCCGCGCCGCCTCCCTCTTTCGGGTTTTATAAAAGCGCAAAGCCCTGTACAGCCTATTGAAGCTTTAAAGGGTACAAAGAGATTTTTGAAACTGAAAAATAGTAGGTT
>Ga0136636_10002696_pt1 | contig 10605 bp, 5 predicted proteins | sample AntDrymUQ8522106_2_FD_104653 | JGI IMG/M metagenome (GOLD analysis project Ga0136636, IMG submission 104653) | Polar desert sand microbial communities from Dry Valleys, Antarctica - metaG UQ852 (21.06) | ecosystem: Environmental > Terrestrial > Soil > Desert | place: Antarctica: Dry Valley... | reverse complement strand
TTGCGCATCGGTGGAGATGGCTTGCAGGCGGTCCCAGGCTTCCTGGCCGGTCTTGGTCATGATGAAAGGAACGCCCATGGCCTTGAGGCCCTGCTCAATCATCATGCGGGCAACCGCGGAGTCGTCGGCTGCCAGCACCACGGTGCCGGGTGGCAACTGCAGCTTCGGGATCACATCGTCGTCTTTTACGGCTTGGTGCTGGGCCGGGAACACGTCACGCAAAATCTGCTCCACGTCCAGCACTTGGGCCAATCGGGTGTTTTCGGCGTTGCCGTCCAGCCGGGCAATGCTGGTGACCAACCCGCCGCCATGGCCTTCGGCAGACAGCACGTGCTTCCACTCCAGCCGCACGATTTCGTTCACCTCTTCCACGGCAAAGGCCTGCGTGGTGCGGGCAAACTCCGTCACCAACAAAATACCCAAACCCTTGGTGGGGTTGCAACCCACAATTTGTGGCAAATTGATGACGGGAATCATCTGACCCCGAACATTGGCAATGCCCATGACCGAGGGCGGGGCGTTGACCATCACAGTCACCTCGGGCATGACCAGAATTTCACGCACCTTGAACACATTGATGCCAAACAGTTCACGCCGGTCTGAGCCCGCCCCCTCGCCCAAGCGGAACAGCAACAGCTCGAACATGCTGTTGGCGGCCAGGTTGGTGCGTTCGTCAATATCCTTCATGGAGGTGTTCATGGCTTTGTCCGTGGTTGAAAGCAAAAATTTGTCAATAGTAACTTTAACCGGGGGCCTTGGGCCACAGCACCCACAGCCGCAGCGACTGCTTTAGGCGCCCGGCGAGCTCGCCCGCCTCGGGGCCCCAGCCGGCAAAATAATCGGCCCGTACCGCGCCCACAATGGCACTGCCGGTGTCCTGCGCCAGCACCAGTTTTTGCAAGCTAACACTCGGCCCCGGCGACACCAGCCACACCGGCGTGCCGTAAGGAATGCTGCCGGGGTCGACCGCGATAGAGCGGCCCGGCGTGAGCGGCACGCCTTGGGCACCGCGCGGGCCAAAAGCGAGATCGAGGTCGCTCATGCGCTCCTCGCGAAAGAACACCATGCGCGGGTTGCGCCACAGCAGTTCATTGAGGCGTTGCGGGTTTTGGGCAATCCAGGCCTTGATACCAGGCCACGTGGCGTCGCGCACCGCGCCCTGGTCCAGCAGCCAGCGGCCCACGCTTTTGTAAGGCTGCTCATTGGTGCCGGCAAAGGCCAGCCGGACAAGCCGCTGCGTGCCGTCCACCTCGTTCACCCGAATGCGCCCGGAGCCCTGTATTTGCAACACCAGCGCATCCACCGGATCAGCCAGGTAGACGATGGCGTGCCCGCGCAATGCGTCTTGGGCTGGCGCCAGCGTGTCCATTTCTTGGCGGGTGAACCAGGGTTGGCCTTTGGTGAGGGTGGCGGGGATCTGGTAGAGCGGCACCGTGAAGCCGGGGCGCAAGGTGCGCGAGGCCTCATACAGTGGCTCAAAATAAGCCGTCAACAGGCCGTCGGCCACGGCGCTGTCCAGCGCGTCAACGCGGTAGGGTTGCAGCCGCTGGCGCAGCCACTGGCGCTGCAGGTCGGCGTCCCCGATGCTCAAGCGCCGCACCTCGGCGCACAGCGGCGCAAACACCGGGCCCGGACGCTCACAGCTTTTGAGCCAGGCGTTCCAGGCCTCAAACAGGGCGTCGCCCTCAAAGCCCGGCAACTCGCGCCAACGCACGGGCGTCCAGCGGCTTTTGGCCTGAACAATCGTCGCAGGCAAGACCGCGTTGTCGTCATCGGCGCCGGCAACCGACGGGCTGGGCACTGTGGCGGGCACGGGCTGTGGGCTTGACAGCGGCACGCTGCCGCAGGCGGCGAGCGTCCCTACAATCAGCGCTCCCGAAACATACAAAAGGAAACGGTTCATGACTTTGCTCATACTGGAAGCACTGGGCGCGCTGGTGCTGCTGGTGCTGATTGTCTGGTGGACCATGTTTTCTGGGCGCAAAAATGGCGAATTGCCTAACGTGCAACCCGCACCAGAGGCTGCCAAGCCCCCGGGCAACGATGAACCGGCCAAGCCGCCGGCAGCCGACCCCACAGAACCCCGCTGAGACGTTTGAGCGCACATCGGCATGCTCACAACACCCGGTGCTCAAGCGCGGGCAACTGGGCTCGGCAGGCATTGAGTTGTGCGATCGCCAGCTCGGCAGTAACCAGGCCTTCGCCCTCGGCTAACTCACCCAGCACCGCGCCCCACGGGTCAATCAACAGCGATTGACCCCAGGTTGTGCGTCCGTTTTGGTGAAGTCCTCCTTGCGCCGCAGCCCCCACAAAGGCTAAGTTTTCAATGGCCCGGGCACGCAACAGCACCTCCCAATGCGCTTGGCCTGTGGTGTGGGTAAAAGCGGCGGGCACCAGCAGCAGGTCCACCCCGGCGCGGGCATAAGCCCGGTACAACTCGGCAAAACGCAGGTCATAGCACACGCTCAGGCCAATGCGCCAGCGATGACCGTCTTGGGACGGCAACTCAAAAATGACCGGTGTCTGACCCGCCACCAGCACGCGCGACTCGTCGTACTTTTCGTGCCCGTTGTCAAAGCGAAACAAGTGAATCTTGTCGTAGCGCGCCACACACTCGCCTTGCGGTGAAAAAACCAAAGTACTGTTGAACACGCGCGGGGCCTCACCGTGCTGAACTGATGCCACCTCAGTCGCGGACAAGGGGACAGTGCCACCCACCACCCACAGCCCAAGCTCACGCGCGGCGTCCGCCAGAAAGCCCTGAATAGGGCCATGGCCATAGGGCTCCTGAATGGCCAGTTTGTCGGCGTCGTGCTGGCCCATCAGGCAAAAATACTCGGGCAGCACCGCCAACTCGGCCCCCGCCTGCGCAGCAGCACGCAGCAGGGCGTGTGCGCGCGTGAGATTGCTGGGCACATCCGTGCCCGACACCATTTGAATGACTGTGACTTTCAAAGCTTCACTCCGTTTTTCCGGCGGGCTTGCGCACCACCTTGGTGATTTTCGGGTCGGCCCAAGCGCCGTCAATGTGGAACTCCTGGGTGGCCGCCTCAATGAGGGGGCGACGCAGAAACATTTGGGCCAAAAAGGTCCCCAACCCAACCGCCGGGTTGATGACCGTGGCAATCAGCGAGGCTGTGCCGGCGTTGATTTCAGGCACCACCACCACCTTGAGGTCCTGGGTTTCTTGGGCAATGTCAGCTTGCCCTTCCATCAGCACGGCGGCGTTAACGCCTTTCATCTGCAGATTGTTGGTTCGGGCAATGCCCTGCGCAATATTGACGTCACCGCGTAGAAAATCAAATGCAAAGCCTTCGCTGAATACATCCCGAAAATCGAGTGCCAGTCGGCGCGGCAAGGACTGCAGACTCAGCACGCCCAGCAATTTCGCAATGCCTGGCTCAGCTTTCAGGAACTGGCCCGTCTCGACGTTGACGGTGAAAGCCCCGTTCATGGACGGGTAATCCAACGTGATGGGCGAGCCCAACCAAGCCACCTGACCCTCCATCTTGCCGCGCCCCCGGCGCACCACGCCCTTCATACCAAGCCGGGTCAGCAGTTCACCCGCGTCAGTAATGTCGAGTTTGAAGTTCATCACCGTGCGCCGCTGCCCCAGGCTGCTTGACGCATTCATGCTGGCCCAATTGCCGGTGGCCGTGAGCACCGCCTCGGGAGTGGTCATGTTGAACTTGCTCAGGCGCCACTCGCGTGGGTTGCCGTCCCGCTCACCACCCACCGCCGTGCGGTTGATGGCTTCAACTTCCACGCGGCCCAGTCGCTTGCCGCGCAACTCAAAACTGTCCACCACGATGTCCAGCGCCGGAATGCTGGTGGGCTGCTCGTCAAACAGGGACTCCACCTCGCTCACGGCGCTGGGCGCCAGCGTCAGACGCGCCAAGCGGGCAAACACCCGCCCCGACCCAGCCGCGCCCGACGGCTGGCGGTACTCCAGATAGCCATTGAGCTCTTTGGCATCCAAATTAGCGCGCCACAGCAGGCCCTCGCGCGAGCCGCCCACCACCACCTGACTGAGCGTGCGCCCACCCACCACCAGTGTCTGGGCACGCACGGCCAAGCTGGTCGGCAAATAGCTCAGTTGGGCGCTAGCCGCCGTGGTGTCCGCACCACTGGCAGGTGTCGTGGCATTGGCGACACTGGCCAAGGACGTGCCCGCCGCCTCAGACAAGACCTCGCCCCAGGCATCCAAGTCTGCCCGCTTCAGGTTGATGTTGGCCACCACACCGGCCTCGGGCAAAGGGGCCGTCTCATCACCCGACAAGCCGACACCGATGCTGCCGTGCAAAACACGCGGGTCCGCACCAGAGAGGTCGCGCACGTAAACCAAGTTGACCACTTGACCCAGATCCAGTGTCAATCGGTCGCGCAGGCGCACCTGACCATCCGGCCCCGGCAGCATTGAGGCACTGAGCAAGGCGATGTCCAGTTTGAGCGGCAACACCGCCTCGGCGCTTTTGTTCAACGGTGCTGGCAGGGTCAGGGCCAAGCCCTGCAAGTTGCTGTTGACCGCAATCTCAGGGGGCCCATCGCCAAAGCCTAATACGGCGGTGTAGGCCGCACTGCCACTGGCTTGACGCGCCAGACGCGCCACAAAACCCAATTCAGACGCCTGGCGCAAGCCCTCGGCGGTGGCCGTGCCGGTGGCCCGAATCACGACCGACGGCGCAGGACGCTTGGCCCCCCGCACCGACCCCCCGTCCAACCGCGCCTCACCCCCCAGCACGCGGGCTTGCCCGCCCACAATGGCAAAGCCCTGCTCCGAGAAATTCACCACACCCCGGGCCCGGCCCAACTTGGGTGAGTTGGGCGAAATTTGCAGGTCGTTGCCAGCCAGCGTCACACTGCCTTTGACCTTGGATTGGTCGATGGTGTCAATGGGCAGCGTGAGCTGCAGCTTGTAGTCAGCCGAGCCACTGGCCACCGCTTGGTTGAGCACTTGGTTGATCATCGGCCCCACAGGGGAGCCGTTGACGATGCCCAGCCCCTCGGCCAAGGACCCACGCGCCAGGGCATTGACCTGCACTGTGGCGTTATTGAGGTCGGCAATGCGGGCGTCAACCTGGCTGATTTGCAGACCACCGCTCGCGCCCATGCGGGCCCGAGCCCCATTGACCGCCAGCGTCAGCCGGTCAATGACCAGTTCGCCATTGAGCTGCGTCAGGGCGGGCCACGGCAAGGTGTCAGGAGCCTGAATGCTGCGCGGCACATAGGCGAACGTGGCATTTTGCACGTCAGCGGTGATGCGAAACTCCCCCAGTGCAGGGTCTTCAAACGGAACGTCATACAGGTCGCCCTTGACCTTGAACTTGACATCGCTGGCGGTGCCCGCCAGCAGCGCGTCGCGCAGATATTCGCGCACGGAGGCGTCAATCCCGGTGGGCAGGTATCGGTGCACGCGCGTGCCGTCAGCGCGGCTCAGGGTGGCCTGCAAGTCCAGCTGACCTGGAAAGCGTGAGCGCGCGGAAGACTTGACTGGGTCGCTGGTTTCCCATTTGATTTGCGCCTCACCTTGCGTGTCGTCATTGCCGAACTTCAGATTGGGCAGTTGCACTGCGATGTGCTCGCCCTTGATTTGCCAGCGGACCTCGGTGGAGAGCTGGTTCACCGCAATCACCGGGTCGGCAAAAAAGGTGGGCAACGCTACAGCCCCGTCTTTCACGGTGACGCTGGCACGTCCGCCCGTTTGGTTGAAGTCAAACTCCAGGTCGGCGCCACGCATCCCTGGTGCGTCTCCCACCGGCGCCACTGCCAGCGCACTCACCTGGCCCTTGACCTCGTATTCGCTCACGGCTTGCGGCGAGCCCTGCCAGCTGGCCTGCACACGCTGCACCAAGCCCTGAGGCGCATAAGACTGCAAGGCCTTGCGGGTCACCGGGTCCAAGGGCAGGCGGTCGGCTATTTGAGACAGCGCAGCCAAGTCCAGCTGGTCGGCCTTGAACTCGCCGCGCGGTGGCAGTTTGGCCTCAGCCCCAACGTAGACCAAGCTCACATTGCCACCCGGCCAGCGCAAGCCCTCGGCAGTGTCAAACGCCAGGCCCTGCGTCGAAAATTCAAACCCATTGGGTCGCACCAGCCCCGCCACGCGCCCACCCACCAACTGCAGCGCCAACGGCTGCAGGGTTGGCCCTAGCGTGACGCTGACCGCAGCCAAAGCCACATCCGCCGTGGCTGCGGTCACTTGGCCGCGACTCACATCCACCCAGGCGCGCACGGCGCCGTGACCTTGCTGCACATCCACGCCCACATCGGCATAGCGGCGCAGCTCTGACACATCCACCCGGCTGAACGTGGCATAAAGCTGGCCCTGCCAGTCTTGCCATTGGTCATTTTTGCGCGCCAGCAAGGGCTGCACAAACTGCCCCATGAGGGTAAAGCGCTCGCCCCACTGCGTGGGCGGCGTGGCGTCCAGCCGAATATCGTGGCGGCGCCCCGGGTTGCGCACCAGCAAATCCACCCGGTCCAGTGCCAACGTGGGCAGACCACGCAGTTCGTCCGTCCAGCGCACGGTGCCCCCCTGAATGGCAAACTCAAGTTGCGAAAAAAACCAATCCGCCGCACCGCTCTCGGCATCGCCCGGGCCTGAAAAATCCAGCCCCGCCACCCAAATTTTCCCGCTGCGGTCACGCCGAACGTCCAACTCAGGTTGCACCACCAGCAACTGCTCGAAGCCCAGGCGCAGCACCGAGCGGGGTGACAGTGCCGCCAACACGCGCGGCAAACGCAGCGCCAGGCGGTTCTGCACGTCAAACAGCTGCACCTCGGTGAGCTCAAAGGACGGAAAAAAACCGGTGGATTGGGCGGTGATGCTGCCAATGCGCACCTGCACCCCCAGCGCCGCTGAGGCCTGCGCCTCCAGCTGCGGGCGAAATTCGCCAATACGCGGCACAATCCAGCCGTGCAAAACCCCCCAGGCCAGACCAAACACCAGCCACGCTGCCGCCACCAGGCCCAGCGCCCAACGGGTCAGGCCGGCCCAGACTTTGAGCAGTGACGAAGGGGTCGGCGCCAAGTCGATCATTGTGAGTAAGCAAACATGTCAGGAATTATGACCCGCCCCACCTTGTCCTCACACTCACGTTTTGGTCAGCGCGTTCGCCGCCGCTACGAGGAACAGCTGCACCTGCTGCCCCCTGGCTTGCCCAACCCCGACACGCTGGCACAGGCCTTTGACGCCTTGCAAGCCACAGGGCTGGACACAGGCAGTGCCCTGCGCACCACGCGCCAACTGGTGCTGGAGCGGCTGCTTTGCCTGGACTGCGACCACCAAGCCCCCCTGTCTCAAATCACCCAAGCCATGACCAACCTGGCTGAGTTTGCCCTCATCAAGGCCTGTACCGAGGTGCAAGACACCTTGGACCAGAGCCACGGCATGCCACGCACGCTGGACGGCCAGCGCGCCCAGCTGTGGGTGGTGGGCATGGGCAAGCTCGGCGCCCGCGAACTCAATGTCTCCAGTGACATCGACCTCATCTACGTTTACGACGAAGACGGCGACACCGCGGGCAACCCTCAGGGCCGAGGTCGCGTGTCCAACCAGGAGTACTTTGCCAAGGCGGTGCGCGCCATCTACACCTTGGTGGGCGACACGACCGAACACGGTTTTGTGTTTCGGGTGGACTTGGCATTGCGGCCCAATGGCAACTCCGGGCCGCCCGCCGTGTCGCTGGACGCGCTGGAGCAGTATTTGCATGTGCAGGGCCGCGAATGGGAGCGCTTTGCCTGGCTCAAAAGCCGGGTCGTGGCCCCACAAGACGCGTCAGCCAGCGGCTCGACCGTGGCGCTGCGCAGCGTGGTGATTCCGTTTGTGTTCAGGCGTTACCTGGACTACAACGTGTTCGACGCCCTGCGCGTGCTGCACCAGCAAATCCGGGACCACGCCAGCAAGCGCAGCGCGGGGCGGCCCGAGCGCGCCAACGACGTCAAGTTGTCGCGCGGCGGCATTCGCGAGATTGAATTCACCGTGCAACTGCTGCAAGTGGTGCGCGGTGGCCAGTTTCCCGAATTGCGCACCCGCCCCACCTTGAGCGCGCTGCAGCGGCTGGCGAAGGCCGGTTTGATGCCAGACGCCACCGCCCAGGCGCTGGCTGAGGCCTATGTCTTTTTGCGCCAGGTCGAGCACCGTATTCAGTTCCTGGACGACCAGCAAACCCATGTGCTGCCCACCCAAGACGCTGACCTGGCCTGGATTGCCAGCACCCTGGGCTTTGAGAGCGCACGCCAGTTTTTGCACCAGCTGGACGCCCACCGCGAGGTGGTGGCGCAAGAATTTGACAAGCTATTGGGCGGCGCTGACAAGGACTGCAAAGGCTGCAACGGCAGCAAGGCCTTGGCCGCCCTGGGTTTTGATGAACTCCTGGAAACCCTGCCTGGCACCTTTCGTGACCGGGTGGCCGCTTGGCGCGAGCACCCGCGCGTGCTGGCCTTGCGTGAAGAGTCGCGGGCGCGGCTGGTCAGGCTGGTGGCGCGCACCGGCCAATGGGTGAGCGAAGGCCGAGTGACCGAAATTGCGGCGGTGCGCCTGGCCGACTGGATTGAGCCGCTTTTGCGCCGCGAAAGCTACCTGGCCTTGTTGCTGGAGCGACCCAATGTGCATGAGCGCCTGCTGCGCCTCTTGGGCGCGGCCCGCTGGCCCGCGCGCTACCTGCTGCTGCACCCTGGCGTGATTGACGAACTGGCCAGCCCCGACATGCTCAACGAACGCTTCAGCGCGCCCGACTTTGAGCGTGAGCTGAACTACCGGCGTCACTCACTGGCGGGCACCGGCGAAGACGATGACGAGGGCCTGCTTAACCTGCTGCGCCGCGCCCACCACGCCGAGGTGTTTCGCACCCTCGCGCGAGACCTGGAAGGCAAACTCACCGTCGAACAAGTGGCCGACGACCTGAGCTCGCAAGCCGAGTGCATGCTGCGCGTGACCACCCAATGGTGCTGGGAGCGCCTGAAAAACCGGCACCGCGAGACCCCGCAATTTGCCATCATTGCCTACGGCAAGCTCGGTGGCAAAGAGTTGGGCTATGGCAGCGACCTGGACATTGTGTTCGTCTACCAAGACGACGACGAACGCGCCCCCGAGGTCTATGCCAACCTGGTGCGCAAGCTCATCAACTGGCTGACCGTGAAAACCGGCGAAGGCGACTTGTATGAAATCGACACGGCGCTGCGCCCCAATGGCAACTCCGGCCTGTTGGTGACCACCTTTGGCGCCTACGCCAATTACCAGCAACAACGCGGCTCAAACACCGCCTGGACCTGGGAGCATCAAGCCATGACGCGGGCGCGCTTTGTATTGGGTGACGACGCCCTGCGCCAGCGCTTTGACGCCGTTCGCAAGGCGGTGATTGCCGCCCCCCGAGACCCCAAAGCCCTGCAAGTTGAAATCGCCGCCATGCGCGAGAAAGTGCGCAGCGCCCACCCGGTCAAGGGGCTCAACTTTGACGTCAAGCACAGCCCCGGCGGCATGATTGATGTCGAGTTTGTCATGCAGTACCTGATCTTGGCCAACGCTGCGCAGCACCCCGAACTCACCGACAACGCGGGCAACATCGCCTTGCTGGAGCGTGCCGAAGTGGCCGGTCTGCTGCCGACCGGCGTAGGCCACGCAGCCGCCAGCGCCTACCGCGCCATGCGCCGGGTGCAGCACCAGGCCCGCCTGAACGAACAACCCACCCACGTGGGTCCACTGGACCTGCAAGTTGAGCGCGGCGCCGTGCTGCAGCTGTGGCACACCGTGTTTGATACTCCCACCTGAACCTTGCCCAATACCATGCCAATACCCAAATTTTTCACCACCGTACTCGTTGCCGCTGTAGCCGTTGTCGGGCTGTCAGCCTGCAGCGAAACCGCCAAAGACACCCATCCTGACCAGCCGGTGACCAAGCGCAAAGCCATCTTCAAGCAGTTCACCAAAACCCTGGAACCCATGGGCATGGTGGCGCGTGGGCGCAAAGACTACAACCCACGCGAATTCAACATCAACGCCCTGGAGCTGCAAAAACTCACATCCCAGCCCTGGATTCTGTTCACCGCCGACAGCAACTACCCGCCCACGCTGGCCAAACCTGCCGTGTGGGAGAAACCAGCTGAGTTCCAGGGGGCGCAAGACAAGTTTCAAGTCACCATCAAAGAACTCGTGGAAGCCTCCCAAGGCAGCGACCTGGATCGCATCAAAGCGGCCGTGAACTCGGTACAAAACAGCTGCAAAACCTGCCACGACCAGTTCCGCAACGAGAGTTGAGCGGCATCGTGCTGAGCTGTCAGCTTGGGCCGTAATTTTTTGACATAAAAGGCCTCTAGCCCAATCACTACTTGCGCTAGCAGCTACTCAATTGCTAGCGCTTTCGCCTCAAATCCAACGATGTTTTATGCTGAATACGCCCGCAAAAAAGCTGCATGTATTTGCGCGCCGCCCATGCTGTCAGCGCACCTCCAACTCGCAGCTCAGGGCGTAGCCAAACCCGCGCAGGGTCAGTATGGGGTTGCCTGTTGCCCCACATTGGCCCAGTTTTTTGCGTAAAGAGCTAATGCGCATCTCCATGTTCGCAACAGACAAGCCCTTGTCCAGGGTGTCCACCAACTGCATGACCTGCC
>Ga0136636_10002695_pt1 | contig 10606 bp, 8 predicted proteins | sample AntDrymUQ8522106_2_FD_104653 | JGI IMG/M metagenome (GOLD analysis project Ga0136636, IMG submission 104653) | Polar desert sand microbial communities from Dry Valleys, Antarctica - metaG UQ852 (21.06) | ecosystem: Environmental > Terrestrial > Soil > Desert | place: Antarctica: Dry Valley... | reverse complement strand
TCGGAGAACCCCCGTGCTTTTGTCTCTCAAGAGAAATACCCCATTAGCCATTCTGGCGCTCGCCGACGGTACGGTCTACCAAGGCAATGCCATTGGAGCCACGGGCGCCACGGTTGGCGAGGTGGTGTTCAACACCTCCATGACCGGCTACCAGGAAATCCTCACGGATCCCAGCTACTGCCAGCAAATTGTCACGCTGACCTACCCGCACATTGGCAGCTACGGTGTCAACGTGCAAGACATGGAATCGGACCAGGTTCACGCCGCCGGCCTGATCATCAAGGATTTGCCACTGCTGGCCTCCAACTTTCGCTCAACCCAGTCGCTTGACGCTTATTTGCGCGAACAAGGCACGGTGGCCATTGCCAACATTGACACACGCCAGTTAACCCGCCAACTGCGTACGCTGGGTGCTCAAAACGGCTGCATTCTGGCCTTGGCCGCGGGTGAGGTGATGACCCAGGCGGTGATTGATCGTGCGCTGGCGCTTGCCAAATCGGCGCCTGCCATGTCGGGTCTGGACCTGGCCAAAGTGGTCAGTGCCAAAGCCGGTTATGACTGGACGCAAACCGAGTGGGCGCTTTTTAACCCGGAACCCAATGGGCCGCCCGGTTTTGGCGAGCAAGTGGCACCCCGTTTTCATGTGGTGGCGTATGACTTTGGTGTCAAGAAGAACATCCTGCGCATGTTGGCCCAGCGTGGTTGCAAGGTCACCGTGGTGCCGGCCCAAACGTCCGCGTCAGACGTGCTCAAGCACCAGCCGGACGGTATTTTCCTGAGCAACGGCCCAGGGGACCCGGAGCCGTGTGACTACGCCATTGCTGCGGCAGCCGAGTTGATCAACAGCGGCATCCCCACCTTTGGCATTTGCCTGGGCCATCAGATCATGGCGCTGGCCTCAGGGGCCAAGACCTTCAAGATGAAATTCGGCCACCATGGCGCCAACCATCCGGTGAAAGATCTGGACAGCGGCCGGGTGTCAATCACCAGCCAGAACCATGGCTTTGCGGTGGATGAAAAAACCCTGCCTGCGAATCTGCGTGCCACCCATGTCAGCCTGTTTGACGGCACGCTGCAAGGCCTGGCGCGCACTGACAAACCCGCGTTCTGTTTTCAGGGCCATCCGGAAGCCTCGCCTGGCCCGCATGACATTGGTTACCTGTTTGACCGCTTCATTGCCTCGATGGAGTCACGTGGATGAGTTTTTATGGCGTCACTGACCTGTGGACTTATGTGATTGGTGCCTTTGGCATCATTTTGCTGCCCGGGCCGAATTCGCTGTATGTGCTGTCCGTGGCCACCGCGCGCGGCGTGCGTGCTGGTTTTCAGGGCGCATACGGCGTGTTTGTTGGCGACACCATTTTGTTGGTTTGCACGGCTCTTGGCGCCGCCGGCGTGTTGCGCACCTATCCCGCCATGTTCATGGTCGTCAAGTATGTGGGTGCGGCTTATTTGACTTGGGTGGGTTTGAACCTGTTTTGGGCGGCGATCACCAGCCTGCGTGCGCAGCCTGATGCCTTGGCAAGCGTGGCCAAGGCCTCCAACGGCAGCCACCCCGATGCCTCCCATTTGCAGCGTCCGTTTCGCCGTGCCTTGGTCATCAGCTTGCTCAACCCCAAGGCGATCTTGTTTTTGTTGTCATTTTTTGTGCAGTTCATTGACCCCAATTACGCCCGGCCAGAGCTGCCATTTTTGATTTTGAGCGTGATTTTGATGGGTTTCAGCGCTTTGTATTTGTCGGTGCTGATCGTCGCTGGCGCCAATCTGGCGCAAGGGTTTTCCAGGCGCAAAAAGCTGTCTACCGGTTTGTCCGGCATGGTTGGTGGCCTGTTTGTGTGGTTCGGGGCCAAGTTGGCCACCGCCAGTCTGAATTAAATATTAATCTGTCATTGCAGCCTTGTGGCTGCGTGTGAAACCAAGAGAGTTGTCCTTCAACATGCCAAAACGTACCGACATCAAAAGCATCCTCATCATTGGCGCAGGCCCCATCATCATCGGCCAGGCATGTGAATTTGATTACTCTGGTGTGCAAGCCTGCAAGGCTTTGCGCGAAGAGGGCTACAAGGTCATTCTGATCAACAGCAACCCGGCCACCATCATGACCGACCCGGCCACGGCCGATGTGACCTACATCGAGCCCATCACCTGGAAAACGGTTGAGAAAATCATTGCCAAAGAACGCCCAGACGCGATTTTGCCCACTATGGGTGGCCAAACGGCTCTGAACTGTGCCCTGGACCTCTGGCACAACGGCGTGCTGGCCAAGTACACCGGTGCAGCCACCGGCAAACCGATCGAGTTGATTGGCGCCAAGCCCGAGGCCATCGACAAGGCGGAAGACCGCCTCAAGTTCAAGGACGCCATGACCAAGATCGGTCTGGGTTCTGCCCGTTCCGGCATTGCGCACAGCTTGGCGCAGGCCTGGGATGTGCAAAAAACAGTGGGTTTTCCGACCGTGATCCGCCCCAGCTTCACACTCGGCGGCACCGGTGGCGGCATTGCCTACAACCCGGAAGAGTTCGAGGTCATTTGCAAACGCGGCCTGGAAGCCTCACCTACCAACGAGCTACTGATTGAAGAATCACTGCTGGGCTGGAAAGAATATGAGATGGAAGTGGTGCGCGACAGCGCAGACAACTGCATCATCGTTTGCGCGATTGAAAATCTGGACCCGATGGGCGTGCACACCGGCGACTCGATCACGGTAGCGCCGGCTCAAACCTTGACCGACAAGGAATACCAGATTTTGCGCAATGCGTCGCTTGCGGTGCTGCGTGAAATTGGCGTGGACACAGGCGGCTCCAACGTGCAGTTTTCCATCAACCCCAAAGATGGGCGCATGGTGGTCATCGAGATGAACCCGCGCGTTAGCCGTTCCAGCGCGCTGGCGTCCAAGGCCACCGGTTTCCCGATTGCCAAGGTGGCGGCCAAGCTGGCGGTAGGCTACACGCTGGATGAACTCAAGAACGAGATCACCGGTGGTGCCACACCCGCCAGTTTTGAGCCCAGCATTGACTATGTGGTGACAAAAATCCCGCGTTTTGCATTCGAGAAATTCCCCACGGCCGACAGCCGCCTCACGACTCAGATGAAGAGTGTGGGTGAAGTGATGGCCATGGGCCGCACCTTTCAGGAATCGTTCCAGAAAGCCCTGCGTGGCCTGGAAGTGGGCGTAGACGGCATGAATGAAAAAACCCAGGACCGCGAGATTCTGGAGCGTGAGCTCGGTGAGCCTGGCCCGGATCGCATCTGGTACGTGGGAGATGCCTTTGCCGCCGGCTGGAGCGTGGACGAGGTGTTTGACCTGACCAAAATTGACCGCTGGTTTCTGGTGCAAATCGAGCAAATCGTCAAGATTGAGCTGGAGATTGAACAGTTGCCTGTGCCGGTTGTGGGCACGGCCCTGGACTCGATTGATGCTGCCACCTTGCGCGCCTTGAAACAAAAGGGGTTCTCTGACCGTCGCCTGGCCAAGCAATTCAAAACCACAGACACCGCCGTGCGTGCGCGCCGCCATGCCCTGGGTGTGCGCCCGGTGTACAAGCGCGTGGACACGTGTGCGGCTGAATTTGCCACCCACACCGCCTACCTGTATTCCACTTACGAGGCAGAGGGCTCCGAGTGTGAAGCCGCGCCCACTGACAAAAAGAAAATCATGGTGCTCGGTGGCGGCCCGAACCGCATTGGCCAGGGCATTGAGTTTGACTACTGTTGTGTGCACGCGGCCTTGGCCATGCGTGAAGACGGGTACGAGACCATCATGGTCAATTGCAACCCTGAGACCGTGTCCACCGATTACGACACCTCGGACCGTCTGTATTTTGAGCCGCTGACGCTGGAAGACGTGCTGGAGATCGTTGACAAGGAAAAACCATACGGCGTGATCGTGCAGTACGGCGGTCAAACCCCTTTGAAATTGGCACTCGATCTGGAAGCCAATGGCGTGCCCATCATCGGTACCAGCCCTGACATGATTGATGCTGCGGAAGACCGCGAACGCTTTCAGAAGCTGTTGCATGAACTCAAATTGCGTCAACCACCCAACGCCACCGCGCGCACCGAACCTGAAGCCCTTGAAAAAGCCGCCGCACTGGGTTACCCGCTGGTGGTGCGCCCAAGTTATGTGTTGGGTGGCCGTGCCATGGAAATCGTGCATGAGCAGCGTGATCTGGAGCGCTACATGCGCGAAGCCGTCAAGGTCTCGCATGACTCACCGGTGTTGTTGGACCGCTTTCTGAACGATGCCATTGAGTGTGATGTGGACTGCGTGCGTGATGTCGCCGGCCAGACCTACATTGGCGGTGTCATGGAGCACATTGAACAGGCGGGCGTGCACAGTGGCGACTCAGCCTGCTCCCTACCGCCCTACAGCTTGGTTGCAGAGACGGTGACTGAGATCAAGCGTCAAACCGCCGCCATGGCGCATGCGCTGAATGTGGTGGGTTTGATGAACGTTCAGTTCGCCATTCAGCACATTGACGGGCAGGACGTGATTTATGTGCTGGAAGTGAACCCGCGCGCCTCACGCACGGTGCCGTTTGTGTCAAAGGCCACGGGCGTGCAATTGGCCAAGGTGGCGGCGCGTTGCATGGTTGGGCAAACGCTGGTGTCACAAGGTGTGGTGCATGAGATGAACCCGCCTTATTACAGCGTCAAGGAAGCGGTGTTTCCGTTTGTCAAATTCCCGGGTGTTGACACCATCCTGGGTCCGGAGATGAAGTCCACTGGCGAGGTGATGGGTGTGGGCAAAACCTTTGGTGAAGCGTTCGTGAAGTCGCAGATGGGGGCGGGTTGCAAGTTGCCGCGCCCCTACACACCTACTGGCGAGCCCTCAGGCAAGGTATTTCTGTCGGTGAAGAACAACGACAAAGCCCGTGCCATCGAGATTGCCAGGTCGTTGGTTGACATGAATTTTGGCGTGGTGGCCACCAAAGGCACGGCGGCCGCCATCAACGCCGCGGGCGTGGCCTGTGGCGTTGTCAACAAGGTCACCGAAGGGCGTCCGCACATTGTGGACATGTTGAAAAACAATGAAATTGTGCTGGTGATCAACACGGTGGAAGAACGTCGCAACGCAATTGCCGACTCGCGCCAGATCCGTACCTCGGCCTTGTTGGCAAGGGTGACCACCTTCACCACCATTGCCGGTGCCGAAGCCGCAGTGGAAGGCATGCGCTGCATGGATTCGCTGGATGTGATTTCTGTTCAGGAAATGCATGCCCAGCTTGACGCTGTGCGCTGAAGCGGAAAAAATTCAAGCTGTTTTATGTTGCAATTCGCGGCATAATTCACACCCACCGCCGGACTTGAACGTTCGGCGGTTTTATTTTTGTTCACCTTATTTCCCGGAGCTGCCCGTGGCAACCCTTCCAATTACCAAACGTGGTGCCGAAAAACTCAAGGCTGAGTTGCATCAACTCAAAGCGTTTGAGCGTCCGGCTGTCATCAACGCCATTGCCGAGGCGCGTGCGCAGGGTGATCTGAGTGAAAACGCCGAGTACGAGGCGGCCAAAGACAAGCAGGGCTTTGTGGAAGGCCGCATTCAGGAAATTGAAGGCAAGCTGTCTGTCGCGCAAGTCATCGATCCAACTGAACTCAATGCGGGTGGACGCGTGGTGTTTGGCACCACGGTAGAACTGGAAGACGAAGACAGTGGCCAGAAGGTCACCTACCAAATTGTGGGTGAGGACGAAGCGGACCTCAAACTAGGCCTGATCAACATCAACAGCCCGATTGCCCGTGCCCTGATAGGCAAGGAAGAGGGCGATGTGGCGGAAGTCCAGGCGCCGGGTGGGCTGCGCCGTTATGAAGTGTTGACGGTGGCCTACCACTGAATGAAGCGGGGCTTGTCGACGCTGCCCATCTGGGCCGCAGCGCTTTGGTGGGGTGCACTGAGCATCGTTGGTTTTTTGGTGGTTCCGATGTTGTTTGCGAACCTGCCCACACCGGCCATTGCCGGGGCCATGGCAGGCAAATTGTTCTCTGCATTGACTTGGGTTGCTGTTGGCTGTGGTTTGGTGCTATTGGTATTTTTTAGATCAAATCAGCCTGTAGCCCACGTATATAAAGCACAGAGCGCTATGGTATTTATATTTTTTGGCATTTTGTTGGCGCTGCTGTCTGAATTTGCCGTGGCGCCGCGCATCATCGCCCGCCAGGATTTGCGCTTGTGGCACAGTGTGGGCACCGTGATGTATGTCTTGCAGTGGCTGTGTGCCAGCGTGACTTTCTGGAAGTTGACAGCCAGCAAGAATAACGACTGACCTTGTGGTCAAAACTAGGAAATTGCTGCAAATGCAGAATTTGCATTTGCATTTGCATTTGCAGTGGGTCAGTCTTGGTTGCGTTTTTTGATGCTGACAGGTTTGCGCTTGGCGCGCTTGATCTGGCCCCCTGTGGTTAGTCGTTGGTTGCCCAAGACGCGCAAGGTTTTGACCTCCGGGCGTTGACCGCCGCGTTTGCTGAATTTGAGTACCTTGACATCACGGGGGCCGGGCAAACGGTCTTCGTCCGCGGTTTTCTCCCGTTCGGGCAGGGGTCGCCAAAACACCAGCAATTTGCCAATGTGTTGAATGGGTGCTGCGTTCAGCGCATCGGCCAGGGTTTGAAACATGGCTTCGCGCGCCGCACGGTCGTCTGAGAAGACGCGCACTTTGATCAGGCCGTGGGCATTCAGGGCAGCGTCTGCTTCTTTTGTGACGGCGGCGGTCAGACCGTCGCCGCCAATCATCACCACAGGGTCGAGGTGGTGCGCGTCGGCACGGTGAACTTTGCGCTGGGCAGGGGACAGTAATATTTGGGACATGGGCCTATTATCGATGAGACAGAAACTTTTTGGGACAAACCCATTTTTCCTTGAAGCAAAAGAAACCGCTTTGTTCCGAACACGTTAAAAATTATGAAATCAGCAGTTAAAAGCAGCAAGGTCAACCGGGCATGGCTCAACGACCACGTCAATGACACCTACGTCAAACTCGCCAAAAAAGACGGTTACAGAGCCCGTGCCGCCTACAAACTGCAGGAGATTGATGACACCCTGCATTTGATCAAGCCCGGTCAGTTGGTGGTGGATTTGGGTTCGACACCCGGCGCCTGGAGCCAATATGTTCGTCGCAAGCTCTCCCCGAAAGCGGCCTCTGGTTCAGGTGGGGCAGCGGTGGGTGAACTCAATGGCCGCATCATTGCGCTGGACATGCTCCCGATGGAGCCGATAGAAGGTGTGGTTTTCATTCAGGGTGACATCCGTGAAGACGCTGTGCTGACAGAGTTGACAACTCACATGCAGGGGCAGTTGGCCGATTTGGTGATCTCTGATATGGCGCCTAACCTTTCTGGCATCAGTTCGGCAGATGCGGCGCGGATTGAGCATCTGGTGGAGTTGGCGCTTGAATTTGCGCAAGAGCATCTCAAGCCAGACGGCGCACTGGTGGCCAAAGTCTTCCATGGTGGCAGCTATGACGCCTTGTACAAGCGCTTCACCGAAACCTTTGTCTCCGTCAAGCGTCTCAAGCCAAAGGCGTCGCGCGACCGCTCGTCTGAAACCTTTTTAATTGGCTTGACCTTGAAAAATCCATGAATTCCTTGCAGCTGCTGTGGCTGAAGGAACCAATACCCACTGCAGGGTGGTTTTAAAAGCCTAAAATTAACGCATATAACGTGTCTCGTTCGGATATTTACTGGAGTTTCGCTTGAACAATCCATGGTTTTCAAAAATTGCGGTCTGGCTGGTGATTGCGATGGTGCTCTTCACCGTCTTCAAGCAATTTGACACCCGCCCCGCTGCAGGTGCAGGTTATCTCGGTTACTCCGACTTTCTTGAGGAAGTGCGTGGCAACCGGATCAAGAGCGCTGTCATTCAGGAAGGACAAAGCGGCACTGAAATTGTGGCAGTGACCAGTGACGACCGCAAGGTGCGCACCACGGCAACCTACCTTGACCGTGGTTTGGTCGGTGACCTGATTGCCAACGACGTCAAATTTGATGTGCGCCCCCGTGAAGAAGGCTCGTTGTTGATGACCTTGCTGGTGAGCTGGGGACCGATGTTGCTGCTGATTGGTGTCTGGGTGTATTTCATGCGTCAGATGCAGGGCGGCGGCAAAGGCGGTGCTTTCAGCTTTGGCAAGAGCAAGGCACGCTTGCTCGATGAAAACACCAACACGGTGACTTTCGCTGACGTGGCGGGGTGTGATGAGGCCAAAGAAGAGGTCAAGGAGGTTGTGGACTTTTTGAAAGATCCAGCCAAATTCCAGAAGCTGGGTGGTCGTATCCCGCGTGGCCTGTTGTTGGTTGGCCCTCCTGGCACCGGCAAAACCTTGCTCGCCAAATCGATCGCCGGTGAAGCCAAGGTGCCTTTCTTCAGTATTTCCGGCTCGGACTTTGTGGAAATGTTTGTTGGCGTCGGCGCCTCTCGGGTGCGTGACATGTTTGACAACGCCAAGAAGAATGCACCCTGCATCATCTTCATTGATGAAATTGATGCGGTCGGCCGTCAGCGTGGTGCCGGTTTGGGCGGTGGCAACGACGAGCGTGAACAAACCCTGAACCAGATGCTGGTCGAGATGGATGGCTTTGAGACCAATGTGGGTGTGATTGTGGTGGCTGCCACCAACCGCCCCGACATTCTGGACGCGGCCTTGTTACGCCCCGGACGTTTTGACCGCCAGGTGTATGTGACGCTGCCTGACATCCGTGGCCGTGAACAAATTCTGAATGTGCACATGCGCAAGGTGCCTTTGAATCCGGATGTGAACCCCGCGGTGATTGCGCGCGGCACACCTGGTATGAGTGGCGCGGATTTGGCCAACCTGTGCAATGAAGCGGCGTTGATGGCGGCGCGACGAAATGCTCGTACCGTTGAAATGCAGGACTTTGAGAAAGCCAAGGACAAGATCTTGATGGGCCCCGAACGCAAAAGCATGGTCATGCCCGAAGAAGAGCGCCGCAACACGGCCTACCATGAGTCTGGCCACGCCTTGATTGGCAAGCTGTTGCCCAAGTGCGACCCGGTTCACAAAGTCACCATCATCCCGCGCGGACGCGCCCTCGGGGTCACCATGAGCTTGCCCGCGCAAGACCGCTACAGCTTCGACAAAGAGTTCATGCTCAACCAGATCAGCATGTTGTTTGGTGGCCGTATTGCAGAAGAAGTGTTCATGCACCAGATGACCACCGGCGCCAGCAATGACTTTGAGCGTGCGACCCACATCGCCCGTGACATGGTCATGCGTTACGGCATGACAGCTGCCTTGGGGCCAATGGTGTATGCAGAGAATGAAGGTGAAGTGTTTTTGGGCCGCTCGGTCACAAAAACCACCAACATGAGTGAAGAAACCATGCAGAAGGTGGATGCTGAAGTGCGCCGCATCATTGACGAGCAGTACGCGCTGGCGCGTCGCCTGATCGAAGAAAACAGCGACAAGATGCACACCATGGCCAAGGCCTTGCTGGAGTGGGAAACCATTGACAGTGACCAGTTGGATGACATCATGGCGGGTAAGCCACCACGTCCACCCAAAGACTGGTCACCGCGCATTCCACCGGCAGGCTCAGACAGCGGCACGGGCGGTGGTTCCCCAACGGTCAAGCCTGATGCCACACCGCACGCAGCGTGAGCTTGAATCACAATACCAAACGGGGCTCAGGCCCCGTTTTTTTTAGCTTGCGGTAGCCACAGTGGCGGTTGTTCAGGTGAACGTAAGGGGCAAATGATGGCATGGCAAACCAGCCGTTTTCAGATTGATTTAAGCCAACCCAAGGTCATGGGCATTGTGAATGTTACGCCCGACTCTTTTTCTGACGGCGGGCAACATGGCTCTGCAGCCGCCGCCATTCGCCACTGCGAACAGTTGATTCTGGACGGAGTCGACATGCTGGACATTGGCGGCGAGTCGTCGCGCCCAGGTGCGCTGCTTTTGCGTCCGGAAGACGAACTTGCGCGCATCGTGCCTGTGGTACGTGCCGCAGTGAGTTTGGGGGTGCCAGTGTCGGTGGACACCTACAAGCCGCAGGTGATGCAGGTAATGCTGGATTTGGGTGCAGACATCATCAACGACATCTGGGCCTTGCGCTGGCAAGATGGCGTACAGGGGCTGAGTGCCGCTCAGGTGATTGCTGCACACCCAAGCTGCGGCGTCTGCCTGATGCACATGCATTTGACACCGCAAACCATGCAAGTGCAACCGATGCAGGGTGATGTGGTGCCACAGGTGCTATTATTTTTGGAGCGTATAGCCCATGATTTAAAAGGGCTAGGGGTTGAAAAATACAGAATTATGTTGGATCCTGGCATTGGCTTTGGGAAGACAGTGGCACAAAATTTTTCATTGCTGGCGCGGCAGGCTGAGCTGCTTGCTGCAGGTTATCCCCTGCTGGCGGGTTGGTCGCGCAAATCGTCTTTGGCGGGCATGGCTGCTCGCGCTGAGCAAGGGGTGGTTTTGCCCGTCGGAGAGCGCCTGGCGCCCAGCCTGGCAGCGGCGCTGTTGGCGGCAGAGCGCGGCGCGTCGGTGTTGCGGGTACACGATGTGAAGGAAACTGTGCAGGCACTGCGCGTGTTAGCTGCCATACGATAATTATGTTTTAGTCGATCACCAGGTGAAGGAACAATAAT
>Ga0136636_10002693_pt1 | contig 10607 bp, 9 predicted proteins | sample AntDrymUQ8522106_2_FD_104653 | JGI IMG/M metagenome (GOLD analysis project Ga0136636, IMG submission 104653) | Polar desert sand microbial communities from Dry Valleys, Antarctica - metaG UQ852 (21.06) | ecosystem: Environmental > Terrestrial > Soil > Desert | place: Antarctica: Dry Valley... | reverse complement strand
TAACTTAGTTAGAAGCGTCGGTATACTACTAATTATTTACACAACTGTTTTTACATTGGGGCTAAAAGCTATGATTATTTTATATGTTATTGTATACGTTGCTGATATAATTATTAATTCAAAGAACTTTTATCGTTGGCGCCCTTTTGAACCTAAAAAACCAGGTCGTGGAATTAAAAAAAATCTGTTGATGCTAAAAACACTTCCAACATTTGGTCTGCTACCTTTCTTTTACTTTCAATTTTTACTAACGCAATTTTACCAGGTTTTCGATAGTAGTATTCATTATTCTTTTGCACAAAAGATATTTTTTACGGGGTTTTTCTTTTTAGGAATTATTCTTTTTTTAGCATCATCAAAAATATCTAAGACGGTTTTGCAAAAAGCTAAAACTTTATACCCTGGGGCGTTCGCATAATTAACTTCAACAAAAAACCCGAAATTTCTTTCGGGTTTTTTTAATTTAAAATGCTATCAGATTTTTATCATGCATTTCTACATGATCACCTTTTTGTTTTAAAACTGCCACACCACACTTCTCAATATTTTTTTCTAAAGCTGCATCTTCAAAACTAAAACCGGCTAGCCCCAAATAAAAAGTAGAATTTTCATACTCAGGATACATTACTTTAAAAGACTTAACTTTTTTGTTTATTAAATTATCGAGATCCTGTTTTCTTACCTTGTACTTCGTTTCTATTAACCCTATATTTTTACCGTTAAATAAAACGATATCAAACTCATCTTCTACCCTATTTTTTCTGTACTTAAGATTGCGACTTATTTGATCAAACTTCACTTTGCCTAACTTCATTTTAGCTTTTAATGCATTGAAAAAAAATTCTTCCGCATGGTCACCGTTGCTGTTGCCAATGCCACCCAACTGTTCATTCACAGCTTTTATTTGCTTATCTGTTTCTTTCTGTGCTAGAGTAAGCTCTTTTAAAATTTCCTTTATTTCTTCAATGCTTGTCATTTTTAAAATGTTTAATAGACGAATTTACATTTTTTACAATCTACATATGCAAATAAACCTGTAAAATAGTTGTTTCGAAATACCTTCTACAAAAAACCCGAAATTTCTTTCGGGCTTTTCAAATTATTTTTTCATATACATCACTTCTTTCACAAGTTTTACCGTTCGTTCAATATTTGGTAAATACAATGCAACCAAATTTGGTGCGTAGTGCATAGGCGCATCCACAGACGTTATTCTGCGTATAGGCGCATCTAAATAATCGAAACCTTCTTTTTGTATGCGATAAGCTATTTCTGAACTTACAGATGCAAATGGCCATTGTTCTTCGACAATCACCAAACGGTTTGTCTTTTTTACACTTTCTAAAATGGTAAACCAATCAAGCGGACGAATGGTTGCAACATCTATAACCTCTGCTTCTATTCCTTCCTTAGCTAATTCCTCAGCGGCACCCAATGCCACTTTCATCATTTTATTAAAAGAAACAATGGTAACATCTTTACCTTCTCTTTTTATAAAACATTTTCCAATAGGTAAAACATATTCTTCTTCAGGCACATCTCCTTTTTCGCCATACATAACTTCACTCTCCATAAACACTACCGGATCATCGTCTCTTATCGCAGCTTTTAAAAGTCCTTTTGCATCATATGGGTTACTTACAGAAATAACTTTTAATCCGGGAATATTTGCATACATACTTTCAAATGCTGTACTATGCTGTGCGCCTAATTGACCTGCGCTTCCGTTAGCTCCTCTAAAAACAATTGGACAACCAACCTGTCCGCCACTCATGGCAAGCATTTTAGATGCTGTATTTAAAATTTGATCCAATGCCAACACAGCAAAATTCCAAGTCATAAATTCAACAATTGGGCGAAGACCATTCTGAGCAGCACCAACAGCTATAGCAGTAAAACCAAGTTCGGCAATGGGTGTATCAATAATTCTTTTTTCACCAAACTCTTCCAGCATTCCCTGGCTCACTTTGTAAGCCCCGTTGTATTCTGCCACTTCCTCTCCCATTAAAAAAACCCTGTCATCTTTTCTCATTTCTTCCTGCATGGCTTCTCTGAGAGCCTCTCTAAACGCTATTTGACGCATTGTTTGGTTGATTAGTTTATTAGTTGATTAAAAAAATCGTTTTAGATTTTGTACAAATTTATTGTATCAAGACTAGATTAGCAAATATGTACCATTGCTGATTTAGTGCATGTTTTGTATTAAGTTATTTAAAATTGTTTGTTGATCATTTATTATTATAAAACTAAGATTTAAAATATGCTCAATACACAATTTACAAAGCTCAATGTTCACGTATTATTTAGTAAGGTTTACAGATTTTCAATAACCATAGCACTTGCTCCACCGCCGCCATTACAAATACCCGCAGCGCCGTACTTTGCATTGTTTTGTTTCAGCACATTTAAAAGTGTAACAATTATTCTTGCACCGCTTGCACCTAATGGGTGACCAATAGACACTGCGCCACCATTTACATTTACTTTTGAAGCATCCAATTTCATTCGCTTTGAATTTTCCAAACCAACTACTGCAAATGCTTCATTTAATTCCCAATAGCTAATATCACTCATTTGCAAGCCCGCTTTTGCAACTGCTTTTGGTACAGCAATAGATGGCGTTGTTGTAAATAATTCAGGTGCCTGTTCAGCATCTGCATAACTTACAATTTTACCGATAGCTTTCAAACCAAGCTCTTCCATTTTTCTTTTGCTTATCAATACAACTGCAGCCGCACCGTCATTCATTGTACTGGAGTTTGCTGCGGTTACGGTACCATCCTTTACAAATGCACCTTTAAGCCCTGCAATTTTATCAAACTTTACATTGAAAGGTTCTTCATCTTTTGAAAAAATAATTGGGTCACCTTTTCTTTGCGGAATAGAAACCGGTACAATTTCGTTTTCAAATTTGCCATCGTTGGTTGCTGCCTGAGAACGATTGTAACTTTCAACAGCAAACGCATCCTGGTCTTCTCTGCTGATGCCGCAACTTGTTGCACAAAACTCTGCCGCATTTCCCATTGCTTTACCATCATACACATCGGTAAGACCGTCTTTTGCAAGCCCGTCAATCATTTGTACGTTGCCATATTTATTACCCCAACGCATATTTTCTGTATAAAAAGGAACATTGCTCATGCTCTCCATTCCGCCAGCAATTACAATATCCGCATCGCCTAACATAATACTTTGAGCCGCCTGTGAAATTGCCTTCATGCCACTGGCACAAACTTTATTGATGGTAGTACAATTTACTTCGTTTGGTAAACCAGCTATTTTTGCAGCTTGCCTTGCGGGAGCCTGCCCGAGATTTGCCTGTATAACGGAACCCATTAATACATCTTCAATTTGTTCCGCTTTCAATCCACTTTTCTCCAATGCTCCTTTAATGGCTGCAGCACCCAATTGTGTTGCAGATAAGTCTTTTAATGAACCACCAAAACTCCCGATTGGCGTGCGAACAGCGGAAAGAATATATACTTCTTGCATGATATTTTTTTGATTGCAAATGTAAGTTTTATTGAACTATCAAAACCAGCGAATCTTGTTGAATATCATAAACAAAAAATCCCGCCGTTAAGGCAGGATTTCAATTTATTTTATTTTAAGAAATTATTTTTCTTTTCTCTTAAAAACTTCACCGTTTGGCAACACTTTTAATTTAGCTTTCTCTTCACCTTTATTAAGTTTGATATCATACATATCCATGTTCTTATCATTCTCTTTGCTTATTTCTTCTATCTTATAACCAGGATATTGTTCGTTCAAAGTTTTGTTAACAGCATCTGGCAAACGGGAATCGCCGGGAATTTTTGTAGATGTTTTTACCCAATCCCCCAAATTATTATACCACGAAGTTATATTACTGCCTCTATCTTGAAAGGTTACATAATAATAACTATTGTCCATAGGAAGCTCGTCCGTTTCTATCGGTGTATATTCAATCCAAACAGGAGATACGGCTGTTGGATATTTCTCTTTAAAGGCATACTCAATTGTATCAGGCACATCTTGCGTAGTAACTGTTTTTTTAGTTCCCTCGGTCATTGATTTTACAACAACATCATTAACAGAGATAGATGTATCGGTGGTTGTTACAACCTGATCTTGTTTTTTTTCGTTGTTACAGCTTATCACTGTAATACTTGCAGCTACTGCAAAAAGACACATAGTTAATTTCATAAAAATTTAGTTTTTGTTTATTATGACAATGAAAAAACTATACCACTTAATATCGTAAGATATTTACGGAATTTGGTTCAGTATTTGTTAAAGTAGATTTAACAAATTATTTGACACTTTAAAAAATTATTTTATGAAGAAAATTTTTCGCAAAACTTTTATGGTTTTTACTTTAATAAGTTTATTTGCTAATTCTATTGATGCCGCAAATCTTGTAACAATTAAAAATGTAACTCCATTTAACCCAGGTATAACTCCGGCACCATCTATTATAATTCCTTTTGTGCCTATTACTACCCACAACATTTCAACAAACGATGCTCTTAGAGAATTTAACAGCATTAGTAAAAGTGAAAAGAAAGAAAGAATTAAGGAAGTAAAATCTCAACTTAAAGAATATAAAAAAGCGAAAAAAGGCGGAAAAGAGCCTAGTACAAATACATTATTATTGGTAATACTTGCCATTCTGTTACCCCCGTTAGCTGTTTACTTACACCAAGGAGAAATCAATAAAAAGTTTTGGATCGCTCTTATACTCACTTTATTATTTTTTCTACCGGGAATAATTTACGCTTTAGTGGTTATATTGGGCAACGATAATAATAAAAATTAATTCTTCCATTATTGCCAAAAACCGTTGCTGTAATTACAGCAACGGTTTTTTTGTGAAATTTGTAAGTTCATTCTCGAAGTTTAAATAGCGGTATTTTTCGTTTAATCTGTTTACTTTTTCCAAATACTTTGCTTTAAAATTTTGATGAGCCGATGAGTTTCCGTTAAAAGGTTTGTGGCTTACGGCTGCATTTATTTCATTAATTTCTTTTATTAATTTTTGTGATTGCTCATCTATAACAGCAAGTAAAAATTTTTCCCAAACATAATTGGTTGCAAAATAGTTAGGGTGAACAAGATCTTCAGCGAAAAAACGATAATCTCTTAAGTCATCAATTACCAATTCATAAGCAGGAAAATAAAAGGTATCATATTCATTCGTTAGTGTATGTACAGCATTTATTAATGTCGCTTTACTTCTATTATTTTCGATAAAGCCCTCCCTTAGATGGCGCACAGGGCTAATGGTGTAAATAAACTTTGCGGCGGGATTAATGCTAAGAACCGATAGTTGCATTTTTTGTAACTGGTTTATAATTTCATTCACTTCCAGCAATCGTCTGTTAAATTTATCTGTAGGTATTTTATGACAATTGGCAGCTACATTATTGTAATGTTCCCCCGCATCTAAATCTTTCCATTCATACACAAATGCAGAACCCAATGTAATTAAAATCCAGGCAGCATTTTTTAAGAATTGAATAGCAACCTCCCCTTCGTCATTTATTTTCTTCAATGTAGCGGGTTTATCAACATCTGAAAACCTTGTGTGATGGTCTCTGCTTGCCCATAATTCATTGTAATAAAAAAGTTCCTCTTCTGTATATAATTTTTCCTTTGCGTAACTATTAATAGCCTTTGCAATACTTATAGGATTAAAAAGAATACCATTAGGATTTTCCTGCACATCAAATTTGTGAGCAGCCAATTTCTTCCCAATCTGTTCTGTAAAGCAAGAGCCCACCAGCAACACTTTATCGGTATGTTTTATTTTTATTGAAAAAGGTTTAGGAGTAAATTCAGAGCGAAAGTTCATGGTTCAAAGTTGAAGATTTAAAGTTCGAAGTTTGTATTAGGCAATCTCCCTTTTTGTTTCTATCATCACAAATAAAAGGAAACGAAACAATTCGGTTTTCTTTTAATGTTTATTGGTGCCTTAGTTATCTAAACAAATATCTCATTTGCTATTTTTACACATTCTGCTAAAGCAAGTTTATCAATATATAATTCATGCCCTTTTTTCTCTAAATAATTTATCATCACTTCTGTATCCATGTTTCCTACCATATCATTTCCTGCCATTGGGCAGCCACCAATTCCTTTTATAGCTGCATCAAATCTTTTGCAACCTGCTGAGAGTGCTGCATCCAGCTTTTGTTCTCTGTTATTGGGTAGAGAATGTAAATGAACACCAATTTCTGTATTTGAAAATTGTGGAATGACACTATTCATCAGATTTCCCACTTCGTCAGCGGTAGCCAAGCCTACTGTGTCTGCAATTGAAATAATTTTTACACCTATATCTGCTATTTGCTTTGTTCTGGCTAAAACAATTTCATCATTATATTCGTCACCATAGGGATTTCCGAAACCCATTGAAATATATACCACCATTTCTTTATTATTTTTAAAACACAATTCCTGTATTGCTTCTACTCTTTTCAACGATTCATTTACAGATGAATTGGTATTGCGTTGTTGAAAGGTTTCTGAAATTGAAAAAGGGAAACCAAGATAAGATATTACATCATAACAAACAGCCTCTGCTGCGCCTCTTTCATTTGCAATGATTGCAAGCAGTTTTGTATGAGTGTTTCCTAATTCCAAATGCTTAATTACCTCAGCGGTGTCTGCCATTTGAGGAATAGCTTTAGGAGAAACAAAACTTCCAAAATCCAATGTATTAAAACCACATTTTAGGAGTGAATTAATGTATTTTATCTTTTTTTCTGTAGGAATAAAATGTGGCCAACCCTGCATGGCATCTCGAGGGCATTCAATGAGAGATAAAGAAGCCTCCCTATTTCCCTCCGAGGGAGGGACTATTGAACTCTCGGATTGAATATCGTAGTTTAAATTGTCTAAAGTATTATTTTGCATTTTATCATAAACTTTAAATTATTGGTAGACTTATTACCGTCCTCGAGAGGATTTAAAGGAGTCGTCTTTGTTTCGCTGCTTCGTACAAAATTATGCCAGTAGCTACACTGACGTTTAATGAATCAAAATCTCCGGTCATAGGTATAGCAAATTTTTCATCACATACTTTCATAAGGGCAGGATAAATTCCTTTCTCTTCAGCACCCATTACAATAGCAGTTGGATCTGCAAAATTACAATCGTACGAATGTGTAGTGGCACCCATTACACTTGCATATACTTTTATTCCATTTAGGTGTAAATCATCTACCGCCTTCATTAAACTATTTACCCTGCAAACGGCTATGTTTTCCAAAGCACCTGCCGAAGTTAAAATAGCATCTTCATTTAAAGAGCCTACACCTTTATCGGGAATAATAATGGCATGTACACCAAAGCAATAAGCGCTTCTGGCAATAGCTCCTATATTACGTATATCTGTAACACCATCTAAAATAATAAACAATGGCACTTCTCCATTTTCTACTACAAATGAAATTACATCCTGTAAATCCTGATACTGTATTTTAGAAATTTGTGCTATACAACCTTCATGGTTACTTACATTAAAATTATTTAATTTTTCAACAGGCACTTTGTTTATAGGTACCATATAGCGTTCTGCCAGCACTCTTATTTCATCAATGGTTTCGCCGTGTACGGCAGTTTGCATGTAAATACGATCCAATTGTTTTCCTTCCTGCATTGCTTTAATAATAGCAGTTCTACCTACAATCAATGTATTTTTTTTGGGCCTTTTATGTTGATGTCTAAAATCTTTCACTTTGTAAATTTATGATTAAAATATATGGCAAAAATGCCGGAAAGTCGATAAGCCGTTAAACAAATAAACGTCTTTTCGTCATTCCGGCAAATTGTACTCCGTTGTTGGATTTTTTATCTAAGTCCAAAAACTTTTTTTACCTCTTTAACCGCATCCAGTTTTTCCCAGGTAAATAATTCCACTTTCTTCTTAATTACAACACCAGAGGGAGACGTAAATGTTTTTTCTACTTTTTCAGGAGTACGACCCATGTGCCCATAGGCTGCAGTTTCACTGTAAATAGGGTTGCGAAGTTTTAACCTTTGTTCAATAAAATAAGGACGCATATCAAAACAAGACATCTTCATTATTTCTTTTGCTATCTGACCGTCCGTTAACTTTACTTTAGCTGTACCATATGTAACAACATTTATGCTAGTCGGTTGGGCTACGCCAATGGCATAACTTACCTGTACCAATACTTCATCGCAAAGACCTGCAGCTACTAAATTTTTAGCTATGTGTCTTGTTGCATAAGCAGCGCTTCTATCTACTTTGCTTGGATCTTTGCCACTGAATGCGCCACCGCCATGTGCGCCCTTTCCACCGTATGTATCTACAATAATTTTGCGACCTGTAAGCCCTGTGTCTCCGTGCGGCCCACCAATTACAAACTTGCCCGTTGGGTTAATATGGTATTTAATTTTGCTGGTAAATAAGTGATCGTATTTAGGATACAATGCCTTTACCCTAGGTATTACAATATTGATGATATCTTTTTTAATTTTTGCAAGCATTGTTTCATCTTTTGCAAAATCATCGTGCTGAGTTGAAACTACAATCGCTTCAATTCTTATAGGCTGGTTGTTATCATCGTACTCCAATGTAACCTGGCTTTTAGCATCTGGACGTAAATATTTAATTTCGGTATTTTCTCTTCTTACCGCTGCAAGTTCCTTTAATATATCATGAGATAATGCTAAAGCAAGCGGCATGTAATTATCTGTTTCATTGGTGGCATAACCAAACATCATTCCTTGGTCTCCTGCACCTTGCTCTTCTTTATTCTTTCTGTCAACTCCCTGGTTTATATCTTGAGATTGCTCGTGTATGGCAGAAATAATTCCGCATGAATTTGCCTCAAACATATACTCACTTTTAGTATACCCAATTTTGCGTATCACACCTCTTGCTATTTCCTGCACATCAAGGTAGGCCTTGCTTTTAACCTCTCCTGCCAATACAACTTGGCCAGTAGTTACAAGTGTCTCACAAGCTACTTTACTGGTAGGATCAAAGGCTAAAAAATTATCAATAAGTGCATCGCTAATCTGGTCAGCAACTTTGTCTGGGTGTCCTTCACTTACTGATTCAGAAGTAAATAAATATGGCATATTTTATTTTTTAAGAGTGCAAAGATAAGGGCTGATTTTTTAAAATAACAAAGCCCTTCATTTAAAAAAAGGGCCTGTTAAATAAAAATGTATTTCAAAAATTATACTTTAGAATATATAACCACCAACCTCATTTTGTGAGGAATATTTAATGTTGAACCTGCTCCTACTCTAACTCTACCTAATGCAATAGGATTAAAATATGGAATAACAATTTGCGTGCCCGGGTATTGTGGGTAATAATAATTGAACGGTGCATACAATCGAAGATCGTAATTACGATAACCATTCGTTACGATATGCTGTACATATCTAGTAAGGTTTATTTCGTAACGGAAAAAAGGAACGCCGCTCGGTTCAAATCTTCTTACAGCATTGCCACCAAATGTATTAATATCTACATTTGCTGCAGGGTATGGGTGAAATAATTCTGTGACCGTTTTTGCATCAGGATTGTAAGGCACAGAAGTACTGAGATCGAAATACAATGGTTTGTATTGTTGTGGTATAGTATTTACAGTGTCTTTTAAATCCACATATAAAAATGGTGGTGCCGTATAAATATTATCTGTTGCTGCAATATTGGGAGTTTGCTCTACAATTAAATATGCTCTGTGTATGATTCTATTGCTATAACCGGTAAGTTGTGGAATTTTTAAACTTGCAAAAGTTCCGGGTGAAGTTTGAAGATAAAGGTTGTTAGGGTCATTAATCAACAAAGATGAACCTGAGTAATTTCTTGCAATATAATTTGCGCTGGAAGATGCAGCTATAGACCCAATAGCTTGTGGATACATTTGAAAAGATTGCACAACTGTGTCCTTTATCCCATTCTTAATTTTATGATAATGAAATTCAAGTCTAGATTTTGCTTCAGCAAGATTTACATAAAACAATGTTTTGCCGGGTCCTGTGGCAGTGATAGCGAAACCATTAAATCTTCTTCTGAAAATTGAGTCTCTGTTAAAAGCTCCATTAAAACTTGAATCCTGGTTATTAAAAATAAACTTTGCAAATGCAATACCTTCGGTGGTATTCAATTTAATTCTTATCTGATTGTCAATAGAATCTTTGAATATACCCCGTCCAAACACAGTTTTACTTTTTGCTACATTTGGGGTGATAGTTGCAACACCCAATAAATCACCAATTCCTGCGGGCCTGTATTTTAAAGATTTTCTTATAGTGTCAGTTTTAATTCTAAAAGCATCATCAATTATTTGATGAACATCAAATGTTTGAGGTATTGTACCTATAGAAGACGTATCGCCCCATGCTCCTTTGTATGATAAACAAATAAATGCTGAATCAAAACCCGCATTAGGACTAGCTTGGCCTGTAGTACCATTCTTTACAGTATCGCCTGCATTACCAAAATAAAAAGGATAAAAGGTAGGTTTAAATTGAACGTACACTGCAGCTTCTGTATTGCCAAAAAGTGGATCTGTAGTAATATTACCTATTACGTGATTCTCATTTTTTTGTATACTAGTACTGTCATTAAAAATAAATTG
>Ga0136636_10002692_pt1 | contig 10610 bp, 7 predicted proteins | sample AntDrymUQ8522106_2_FD_104653 | JGI IMG/M metagenome (GOLD analysis project Ga0136636, IMG submission 104653) | Polar desert sand microbial communities from Dry Valleys, Antarctica - metaG UQ852 (21.06) | ecosystem: Environmental > Terrestrial > Soil > Desert | place: Antarctica: Dry Valley... | reverse complement strand
TACATCAATTGTTCTTTAAATTACGAGATGAACTAGGACAAACTTTTGTCATTGTTACTCACAATGAAGAGTTAGCCAATATGGCAGATAGGAAATTAGTGATGGTAGATGGACAAATTAGCAGCTAGGTATATTCTATTTATTAGCAGCACCAACTCTCATTTGAACATGAAGTTCAGTGAACATTCATTAAAATTTACGAGAAGTACTTTTTGTATCCCTTAAAACAGAATTTTAATTCTTTCCGCTTCCTCTTGTTGATGGTACTATCATTCTTATTAAATTTTCTACTTCGCCACCAAGGGCGCTCCAATGATGACAAACTCAGAACTTAAAGATTTTCTTGACGAAAAAGTGCTTCAATACAATACACTCGATTTCATAGAAAGTGATCCGGTACAAATCCCGCATTTATTTTCACAAAAAGAAGACATTGAAATTGCTGGTTTTTTAAGTGCGACTATTGCTTGGGGAAATCGCAAAATGATCATAAAAAATTCGCATCGCATGATGGATTTAATGGGAAACGCTCCGTATGATTTTGTCCTGTCACACAGCGAAAATGATTTGGCGCAACTGGAATCTTTTGTACATAGGACTTTTAATGGAGGTGATTTATCCAGTTTTATTAGAAGTTTAAAACATATTTATACAAATCATGGTGGCTTAGAGGCAGTCTTTAGTAAGTATCAGGAAGCCCACTCTATGCAAAAAAGCATCCATGAATTCAAGAAAATATTTTTCGAAATTCCACATCCATACCGAACTCAAAAACACCTATCAGATCCACTTAATAATTCGGCGGCAAAACGAATTAACATGTACCTGAGATGGATGATTCGACAAGATAATAAAGGGGTCGATTTAGGGATATGGGGAAGCATTTCACCGGCTTCCTTGTCCTGCCCATTAGATGTACATTCTGGAAATGTGGCACGAAAATTAGGGCTACTGACTCGGAAGCAGAACGATGGAAAAGCTGTTAAAGAATTAGACGTGCAACTTCGAAAATTAGATAGTATAGATCCTGTTAAATACGACTTTGCTTTGTTTGGTTTGGGTGTTTTTGAGGGTTTTTAGTACTCTACAGGGATATTTTAGTTTTTATATTACTATTATATCTATCTTTATTCCATATAGTTGCGATACAATAGTCCCCACTACTGTAATTGTGATATATGTACTTACAAATTTCAACTTAAATTTAACAAAAACATGAAAACCTACTTTTGTCTTTTGCTGCTAAATAGTGTTGCGTTTAATAGTCATTTTCGACCCCAATCAAATCACTTTCAAATGGGATTGAAAGATGCAATTTATCGGTTCAATCTTCCCGATAATCTAAGGACGAAATGCATAAAACTTCTTTTCCTTTTTTCTCTAGTACATTTTAATAATCTACCATTATTTATGAATCCTGTTGGTGTAAATAAATAGCCATCTCACTATATTGAATATTATTTATTTTGTGTGAAGCCCTTTAAAAAATGCACAAAACGAACAATAACAGTATGATGGATAGCGTATAACTATTTATAAAATGAAGAAACAGTTCGTACTAAAACCCAAATTCGCTTACTATAAAGTTTGGTGTTAAATTACAGAAATCAAATCGTTAAAACCAACATAGATAATTTCACGTAAATAGAGTGTTTCCTTTAATTTAATTGCAGTGCTCGGTAATAAAATACAAAAATGGCAGTAGTCAAAGCTATGGCAAACATTTACTTTGATAAAAATCAAAATACAAATGGTAGAAAGTCACAAGCTTTTACCAACATCCAACGAAAATTAATATTTTTGCTTTCGCAAAAAACAAAGCTAATCTACTATGAATGGTGCTAAAAAAATTGTTCTCGCTGAAGATAATTCGATGCTTTCGAAGTTACTTAAATTCAAATTAGAAAAAGAGGGATATTCTCTTTTTATCGCAGACAATGGTAAGAAAACAATTGAATTAATAGAAGAACATAATCCAGAGTTAATATTAACAGACATTATGATGCCTTTTGTAAGCGGATTAGAAGTAATCAGTCATGTAAGAAATAAATTAAATCTCCTAACTCCTATAGTCGTTTTTTCAGCAGCAGGACAAGAGCAAATTGTTCTCAAAGCATTTGATCTAGGCGCTACTGATTTCATGAGTAAACCTTTGAGTCCAAACGAGCTAGTACTTAGAGTAAAACGCTTATTGAGTTAAAAGTCCTAATGAATTACCCGTAAGTTTCGATATGAATACCTACCGCTTTTTAATCGATTATTTTAATGATTCTCCAACTATCATTCAAGCCACTTGGATTGTAATTGGTTTGTTTTCAATATTGATTCTTGGACTCATTCTTTATTTGAAATATTTAAGAGGCCATTTAAGAAAAAAAGAAAGCATCACTGTTGCTTATGAGCAAGAATATGAAGCTGCTCTTATCACTTATTTGTATGCCGGAAATGATGAAGAAGAAATCAGCTCAGAACAGCAAGCGATTATTGATTTATTAAAAAACGGTGCAAAAGAACCTTTTAAAAGAAAAATTTTAATTGCAGTTTTGCTCAAGTTAAAAAATGAAATTTCTGGTGAAGTTGCCGAGTCTATCCAAAATCTTTATTATCAAACGGAACTTGTCGATTATGCTTTGTCTCGATTAAGTCATAAAAAATGGTATGTGATTGCCAAAGGAATTCGAGAATTAAAACAATTTCAGATAAAGGAAGCTTATAATCCGGTAATAATCCACCTAAATCATCCTAGACCAGAAGTTCGAAAGGAAATGCAATTGTATATGGTCAATTTATTTTATTTTGAAGGACTTACTTTTTTAGATTTATTAGAAACACCCCTTTCAGAATGGGATCAAATTCAACTACTGGAAATTTTGCAAAAATTAGAAAATCAAAACATTTCTAATATTACATCTTGGTTGCAATCTTCGAATGACTCCGTGATTATTTTTGCGCTAAAATTAGCCAAGATCTATAATCAATTGGAAGCAAAAAATGAGATCATACAGTTATTACATCATATTAATAAAAAAGTAAGGCTAGAAGCAATTGATGTATTAAGCTATTTAAATGTATTGGAAGCTAAAGAAATTTTAAAAACGGATTTACAAAAACGCAGTCAAGAAGAGCAGATCGCTGTTTTTAAAATGATTGAAAATTTATACGAAAATGACGACGAATCCTTTATAATGAAATATATCCATGATGACCTTTTTGAAATAAAGATTATAGCCTTGAAAATTTTAAAAAGAATCAATCGAGAAAAATTCTGTTCTTTAAAAAGCGAATCCTCTGACGATTCTTTTTTGAGAATCGTTAATTTTATAGAAAACAATTAAGTATGGGAGACCCTATAATCCAAAATATAATTGAATTATTTCACTATTTGTTTTTTATTTTTAGTGGCAGTGCTATAGCGTCTTACCTTGTTCTTGCGTTTATTTCTGTAATAGAGACTGTCGAGTACAAGCGTAAAAACAGTTATGTTAACTACAAAGAAATAATGTCTTCAGATAGCGCTCCTTCCATTTCAATTATAGCACCAGCATATACTGAAAGTTTAAATATTGTTGAAAATGTACGTTCTTTATTGTCTAATCACTATGTAAACTACGACGTAATTATAATAAATGACGGTAGTAAAGACGATAGCTTAGAGAAATTAATTGAAGTATATAATTTAGTCCAAGTAGATTACCTCATCAACGAACAAATCCCAACCCAACCCCTTAGAAACGGAATTTACAAATCAACGAATCCTGCATTTGAAAAACTAATTATAGTTGATAAAGAAAATGGAGGAAAAGCCGATGCTTTAAACATGGGACTTAACATTAGTAACAGTGAATATGTGGCTTGTATAGATGTAGACTGTCTCCTATTAGAAGACTCCCTCCAAATAATGATCAAACCATTTCTAGAAACAACGGATAGAAAAGTTATCGCTGCTGGAGGAGTAATTAGAATTGCGAATTCATGTGTGGTCAAAGGAGGTAAATTACACGATGTAAACTTCCCCAAAAAACTAATCGAACAAGGGCAAATTTTAGAATACATTCGCGCTTTTTTGTTAGGTCGCATGGCATGGAGTAGACTGAATGGTTTGTTAGTTATTTCAGGTGCTTTTGGTTTATTTGATAAAAAAATTGCGATTAAGGTGGGCGGCTATGATCGAAATACGGTTGGTGAAGATATGGAACTTGTGGTGCGGATGAGAGCTTACATGGAAGAACAGAACAAAATATATAAAGTAGCCTATATTCCAGATCCACTTTGTTGGACAGAAGCTCCTGACAACTATAAAATATTTATTTCTCAAAGAAACAGATGGACTCGAGGAACGATCGAAACCTTAAGAAAACATCGCAAAATTGGATTTAATCCTAAATACAGGGTACTGGGTTTGGTAAGTTATCCCTATTGGTTCTTTTTCGAAAGAATGGCTCCTGTGATTGAATTTGTCGGCATACTCTATTTTGGAATCCTTATTGCGTTTAATCAAGTTCGGTGGGATTATGCATTTGCTTTGATTATTTTAGCCTATTTATTTACAGTTTTCTTTTCTTTAATAGCATTGATTACAGAAGAGTTAACTTATCATCAGTATAAAAAGAAAGGAACTGGTATTCGTTTATTACAAATTGCTTTTTTAGAACCTTTTGTTAATCATCCTTTCATTTTATATGCCGCAAGACGAGGAAATTTTGATTATTATTTTAACAAAAAAAAGAAATGGGGAGAGATGACCCGAAAAGGAATGACCAAAGCATAAATTATAGCGCAATGAAAATGAAATTTAATTATAAAAACAGTTTGGAATACCTTTATTCTACCGTTTCATTAATCCTTATATTTTGTCTATTAAGCTTGATTGAAATTTTCAAAAATTTCGAAATACAGTTATTCCTGTACAAATTATTGGATGATTTTTTTACAGGAATACTTATTGGTTTACTATTTTTCCCGCTTTATGCAGTATTAAAATATGTGAAAAATTCTTTAGGAATAATTGTTATCCGAATTCTATTTTCCATCATTGCCTTAATCCAACTTGGATTAATAGGATATAGTCTTACAACGCATATCAATCTTGGAGCTGATCTTCTAGGATATTCTTGGAGTGATATGTACACCACTGTTACTGCCTCTTTATCGCTATCTTTTCTGCTATTTTTGCCGTTTATTATTCTTCCTGTTGTTTATTTAGGATTAAACCGATTGTTACAACAACACGGGCCTAAAGCCAACGCAAAAATTATACTTGTAGTCGTTTTATTATTTAGCAGTTTGAATTTTTTAGTCGCTAGCAACCAGAAACCTGTTACCAAGAATAAACTAAATTTCTTATTGAGTGACATTATAAGAGCTAAAAATGATCAAGCTTTTGCAAATGAAGGAAGCATGACTTTTAATAAAGAATTTCCATTAGAACAAGCCTCAGAAAACACTAAAGATGTATTGGCTCCCTTTTTTACTATTAGTAAGGACAATCCGAATATCGTATTCATCATTGTGGAAGGACTCGGCAGCGATTTTACTGATGATGGCGATTATAAAGGCTTCACGCCTTACCTCGATTCCTTGACAGAGAAATCACTTTATTGGGAAAATTTTGTAAGTAATGCAGGACGTACCTTTGGCGCGCTACCTTCATTGATGGGCTCCTTGCCGTTTGGAGAAAATGGTTTCATGGAATTAAATCCGTTACCGAAACACAATTCGCTAATCAGTTTTCTAAAATCAAATGGATATGCTACTAGTTATTATTGTGGCGATGAATCTACATTTGATAGAAAAAGTGCTTTTTTAGAATACAATGGTATCGATAAAATTATAGACATCAATAAATTTGGCCCAGGATATATTAAGACTAAAGCAAATTCGGGTGGCTTTTCTTGGGGATATCCAGATGCTGAAATATACCGCAAAACACTATCCGAATTAAAAGACAACAAACAACCTAGATTGGATATTATAATGACGCTAACCAATCACGAACCTTTTGATTTCCCATCAAAAAAAGTATATTTGGAAAAAGTAGAACGCATTCTAAAAACCAAATCCTATTTTGAAAAAAATAAACTAAAGGAATACAAAGACATTTTTGCATGTCTTCTTTACACGGATAGTTCCATCAAAACCTTCATGGAAACGTATGCTAAAAGACCGGATTATGCAAATACCATTTTCATAATAACTGGAGATCACCGCTTAATTCCCGTTCCTCAAAAAGATAATTTATCTCGTTTTCACGTTCCGTTTTACATGTACAGTCCCATGCTGAAGAAAACAGCAAAATTTAAATCCATTTCTTCTCATTCTGATGTTACACCAAGTTTAGTCTCTTTTCTAACGAACAATTACAAATTCAATAAACCGGAAAAAACGACTTGGATCAGTACAGGACTAGACACTGTAAGAGAATTTAGAAATATCCACAACATTGCGTTGATGCGATACAAAGGAAGTATTAGTGATTATATTTATAAAGACTATTTTTATTCTGATGGAGCGTTGTTTAAAATTGATGAAAATTTCAATGTTAGCGAAACAGATAACGATATGACCGAAAAAGTAAGCAGTTCATTTAATGATTTTAAAAAACTAAATTCATACTTAACAAAAAAGAACAAAATTACCAAAATTGCTTCCAGCTTTAAGAAACCAACGTATGAATTTACAACAGAAGAGCTATCGATCATTAAAAAACTAACTAAAGGATTAGATTCTGACCAAATATTCTTTTTGGCTCGAGATTTAGCTTTCAAAAAAGAACGTGAAAAAGCACGACTATTATGCAATTATATTTTGAATGAACTTCCCAATTATGGAGACGTGCGAACGCTAAAAGGCCGAACCTTAGCTTGGGATGGCGATTATAAAAATGCTGAAATAGAATTACAAGAAGTTATACGCAGAACGCCTTATTATGGTGATTCCTACTTAGCACTAATGGATGTCTACTGGTGGTCTGGACAAAATAAAAAAGCAATTGACATTGGTAAAAAAGCATTAGGCAATCAAATAAACGATCCCGAATTAGGCTATAAATTGGCACAAGCTTATAAAAGAATGAATAATTTTAAAGAATCAAACAAGACTATTGACAGTCTTACCGCAAGAAGTCCTGAAAATAAAGAATACTCCAATTTTAAAAAATCCTTAAAAAAATGATTCCAAAAATAATTATAAAACTGACTTTTTTAATGGCGTTGTTGGGCTTCTTACAAATGCAAGGACAACAAAAAGCCTATAATGGAAACCCCGATACTTCCTTTGAAACAGCGCGCAACTTAGCGTTCAACCAGCAACGAAAACAAGCGCAAGATACCTTACTACATATCTTGACTAAATATCCTGATTATCATGATATTCGTTTATTTTTGGGAACAACTTATTCTTGGGATGGAGACTATAAAAAAGCAAGAAAAGTATTTGCAAGTATTTTAGAGAAAGATTTACAGCACAAAGACACTTGGATTGCAGCAATTAAAAACGAATCATGGAGTGATTCATACTATGAAGCGCTAGAAATGGCTAACAAGGCGCTAAAAATATTTCCAAATGATTTAGAAATTGTTTTATTGAAGGCAACTGCTCTTACTAACACAAACAACGCGGTAGAGGCTCGAAATACTGTTAAAACGTATATTGCGCAAAATCCGGATGATAAAAAATCAAAAGAGTTTCTGAGCGATTTAAACAGCACCCTGCGAACTAACGATATAGGCTTGCGAGCTGCGGTAGATCTTTACTCAAAAACCTTTGACCCAATGCAATATTATACATTGAGTTATGCTAAGCAAACAAAATATGGCAGCATTATTGGAAAATATAATTTCAACCGCCGTTTTAATGAGAATGGTTCTCAAATAGAATTTGATTTATATCCTAAAATTGCAAAAGGCCTATATGCATACGTAAATGTAGGTTTTGCCAATACCTTCCTTTTTCCCGATTTAAGATATGGTGGGGAACTATACAAATCCCTGCCACATAGTCTAGAAATTTCGGCTGGTTTTAGAACTTTAAAATACAGTGCAACAACTACAATTTACACCGGTTCTATTGGCTGGTACACGGGAAACAGTTTTTGGTCTTTGCGCCCTAATTTTACTCCAGGTGATGGAGGGACCAGTACATCAGCAGCTTTGAATTATAGAAAATACCGCAGCAATGCCGAAAACTATTTGAGTTTTTTATTCAGTATGGGAGTGTCTCCTGAAGCCAATCAATTTATATTTGATGCTAGCGATGCCGCCATTATTAACCTAAAAACACAGCGCTTTAATGCGGGCTACTTTTTTACCACTGATAAAAACAAAGAAGCTTGGGGTGCACAATTTGACATAGCACATCAAGAAATAGCTTTTGACCCTGGCAATTATTTTTGGATTTATTCGCTAACCGTTTCATGGAATTTAAAGTTCAAATAAAAGAGACAACGCTTTTTCAGTACAATTTTAATCTTGTAAAATTCTTCTTTCACTCCATGAAAGAAGAATTTTTGTTGCTTATTAAAACATAATTTGGAGTTAATGTTTAAAAAAAATGTACCGTTTCCCACTTAACTACAAAAAAACTAAACTACTTAGTTCCTTTCAAAAGTATCGGGATTTGTTAAAATGAATTCCAAAAAACTACATCTTATTTAATCTATTCCGGTCTTTTTTTAGAACATGTCTTTTGAAGGATTTAAATGTTATACGTCGAAAATATTTTTTTTAGCTTTATTTTATATGTAATATTAACTTATAAAACACTGCTAATCATGGCCTTATTCATCAAATACCTAGAAAATTACATAATCCCATTTATGGTGCTATTGACCGTATTTCTAGCGCTTATTTTGTTGTTGAAAAGAATACGCTATGAGCGCAATAAACCCCTTAAAGAATCAATAAGCAATAAGGCGGAGACGTTTTTGACGGAGATGATTCTCTCCAAACCGAATAGTGAAAAATTCAGAACAAAATTATCTCTTTTTAAAAAAGAGATTCCACTTGATAAATCCTGGTGTAAGGAAATGATCATTAACGACATGAATCGTTTTAAGAGAAGTTTGAAGGGAAAGGTATCCAAGCAAATCACAATTTTTTACCAAGGTTTACATCTTGATAAATATTCTGAAGGATTAATTCGCGATTTTAGAAGTTTTTATAAATGTGAAGGATTTTTTCACTACCAAGCTTTAGAATATAAAAAAGGGCGTTCGTTAATCAAAACGTATTTGAAACACCCCAATATTGTAATTCAATCAAATGCTAACATGGCTTATATCTCCTTGTCTGAAAATCACATGGAAAGTTTTCTGGAATTATCAGCAGGAATTTCGCAATTGAATATGATAAAAATTATGGACATATTGCATGAAAAAAAAATTCCAATTCCTAAAAACATTGACCAGTGGCTTAAGACAACTAACGCTTCAGTTATAAATTTAGGACTTAAAATAATGGTTTTTTACAATTATAGAAGCAGCGCCAAAGAAATTATTGAATTGATTCATATAGAGGATAATAGCATAAAAAAAGAAGCTATTATTGCCATACGAGAACTCTTTTTGATTGAAGCCAAAGAGGATTTAGTACGGATTTTTGACCAAGTAACACCTGAGCTCAAAATAGAAATAATAGAAACATTAAAGGTAATCGGCGATGAAAGTATACTCTCTTTTCTAGAAAATATAATATGCTATGAAACCAATAAAGATCTAAAATTAAAAGCAGTTGACTGTTTAAACGAAATAGATAAAACAGGGCTAGATGTTCTAGCTACTCAAGATTATGACACCTCAAAAATGACAAAACATGTAAGAGCAATCTATATCTAATGATAAATAACTTTACCCATCAAATTATTTACTACTACGAAATTTTCATTTCGCTTTTTTCGCTAACTTATATTTTAATTTACATCGTCTTATCAATTCTCTCCTATTTTGCGATACTGAAACATCTCAGATATCAAAAATACATTTCGGAAAATATATTAATACGATCAAATCACCTACTGGGAGTTTCAGTTGTAGCACCTGCTTTTAATGAAGGTGTCAGTATTGTCTATAATGTAAAGTCTTTGTTGTCATTAACCTATCCTAAGTACGAAATTATTATTGTCAATGATGGTAGTACAGATGATACTTTAACCAAATTGATAACCGAATTTGAACTTGTTAAAGTTGATTTTTATTACCAGGAAAGAATCGTGACTATGCCAGTTCGAGGACATTATAAATCGACCAACCCCATATATTCAAAGTTGATGGTGATGGATAAAGTGAACGGAAAAAGTAAAGCAGACGGTTCTAATACAGGAATCAATTCATCACAATATCCCTTATTTTTATGTACTGATGTAGATTGCATTTTAAAAACCGATACCCTCTTAAAATTAGCGAAGCCTTTTATGGAAAATGAAACACGGGTAATCGCGACAGGTGCTGGAATTAGAATTTCAAATTCTTGCGAGGTGAAAGAAGGTTTTTTGCATCAGGTACATTTTCCTAAGGACTGGTATCCTAGATTTCAGGAATTAGAGTATGTACGATCCTTCCTTTTTGGGAGGATGGCTTGGAGTCAAATCAATGGATTGTTATTAGTCTCAGGTGGTCT
>Ga0136636_10002691_pt1 | contig 10611 bp, 8 predicted proteins | sample AntDrymUQ8522106_2_FD_104653 | JGI IMG/M metagenome (GOLD analysis project Ga0136636, IMG submission 104653) | Polar desert sand microbial communities from Dry Valleys, Antarctica - metaG UQ852 (21.06) | ecosystem: Environmental > Terrestrial > Soil > Desert | place: Antarctica: Dry Valley... | reverse complement strand
TTATCACGAAGACCTTGAGCAACGTAAATCAGCCGAAAGTTCATTTGCTATCCCGGTTCCCAAAAACCGCAGAGCTACCCTTGGGGTAAAAAGAAAATTCGGATCTGTCGGTGTCGAACTTGGTGGTATCTGGTCAGGTCAGCCAAGAAATGGCTCGATTTACCAGATTTCAGAAGGTGAAACAGGAAATTATATCGTATATCAGGATAAAATTTCATCCAAGGATAATTGGGGAGGAAAAGCTAAAGTAACTGTTATCAGAGGTCCAATCAGTTGGTATGCTCAGGGAGCGGTTATGGGATTAGTTGCCGATGGTGGTGCAGATTATACCAAAACCTTTACCGGTTGGACACTTAAAGATTGTGGCAGCGGAAATCAATATAACGTACTGTCAGGTTTCACCTATACAATAGGTGATTTCCAGATAGGGCCGAACTTCCTGTGGCAAAAACCTATTGTAGGGCCAATAGCAAGTGATGTTCCTGCCCCTGGCCGTCCGCGAAATATTCTGGAAGATCCTTTTGCAGTAAGAATAAACAGGGAAACTACAGCCGGTGAACTGCTGATTGCGTATGATCCGACTCCGGGAACCTGGATGTACGATTGGGATAGTGATATGAAAGAAGACGCGCCCCTTGCCGTGAGCCTTGATTTCGTTTATCGCCATCTTCCTACTTCACAGGACGCAGCTATCGGTGTTATGGCTAACCGTTCAATTTTTGCATTCCCTGGAGCACCGAAAGCACACGACTTATGGGAAGTGAATACACGTATAGTGTCGAAATTAACCAGTGATTTTGGATTTATTGCCAAGGTTTTATTCGGCACAGCTCAATCAAATGGCAGCGATGAAAGACTGATTAAAAGGTATGGCGCTGATCTTACCATGATTTACAAAGAAGTCAGATTAATGTCAGCAGTTAAAGTAAATGATTGGGGACCTTACGATTATTACCGCGATTTCAACCTGACCTTTCCACTCCAGGTAATGGCTGATTTATCAGCTTCGGTCGGCAAGCCGAATTGGTTTAATTTACCTGATACCCGCTTTGGAATTCGTGGTACCTGGCGTTCAATGGATCAATATTCTCCACGTTACGCTCCTACATATATTTTGACTCCTACGGGCGAAATGAAACCAGATCCTACCGCTTTGGGATATGGACATGGTAATGAATGGGAAATCAGAGCCTATTTGAATTTTACTATAGGCAAGTAAACAACTAAAAAAATAATGATACCTATGGAAAAGATTAAATCAAATTATATAGTAAGCGCCTTGCTGACAGGGTTCGTCTTTATATCGGCTGTAAGCTGCAAGAAAGATACAGGCAATATGGAACTTGCCACAAACTACCCGACAACTCCGGAGATTTTTATCGATGCATTCAGCAGAGACCTGAAATTTGACGCATGGGGTAAAGTAACTAATTTTGATATAGATTATGCTGTAAAGTATAAAGGAACAGCATCTATGAAAATTTCAGTTCCCAATGCTTCCGATCCGGCAGGGAATTTTGCAGGTGGTGTTTTTTATACTTACATGGCACGCGATCTGTCCGGGTACGATGCAGTCACATTTTGGGCCAAAGCAACTCAGGCTACAACCATGAATGCCAGTTTTGGCGGCTATCCCGACAGCCCAGGCACCTTTACTGCAAAATATAAAGTAGCTCTGGATGTAAAACTAAACTCCAACTGGCAGAAATTTATTATTCCGATACCCGATCCATCATTTCTTACTAACGAAAAAGGAATGTTTTCGTATGCTGCCGGAGCATTGGCCGACGGTTCGGGATATACCATCTGGATTGATGAAGTTAAATTTGAGAAATTGGGAACTCTTGCACACCAAAAGCTTTCTATTGCAAATATTGCTACCTGGCCAACGAGTGCCGGTTTCATTGGCCAGACTTATACCACCGATGTAGTTGAAGCAGTGAATACACCCGATGGCGTAAATGTACAAGTAGGCGTGCCTTCTTCCTATTTAACATACACCTCCTCTGATAATAATGTGGCAACAGTAAGTGATGCAGGTGTTGTAACACTTAAAGGTAAAGGATCGGCTACTATCACCGTAAAATTAGGCGATCTGACAGCTACCGGCTCTATAACATTGACAAAGGCTGTACCAATGGCTCCTACTCCCACCGTAGCTGCAGCAAATGTCATATCGTTGTATAGTGATGCTTATCCTAATATTGCTATTGATACGCCCAAATGGGACTACGTAACCAATACTTTGAGTACAATTTCTATTGATGGGAATAATATTTTGAGTTTCAGCACTTTCAGCTATCTGCCGATAACATTCAATAGCATCAATGCTTCTACAATGACTCATTTGCACATGGATATTTATGTAGTTGCTCCTACATCAGCCAATCAGCCTGTTAAACTCATATTAAAGGATAATGCAGCAGGTGAAAAACCAATAAATAATTACGCTGCAGGGTTGACTACCGGAAGCTGGAAAAGTCTGGATATTCCGTTATCAAGCTTTGGATTAGCATCAAGATCAGCATTAGTATTTTTGATAATTGCCGCTGATCCTCAAAATCCCAAGATGACCGATTTATATTTAGATAATGTTTATTTATATCATAACTAGTTGTGAATGAATAAACTTTGAACTTAGTACCAAGAAACTAAAAAACAAAATACCATGAGAAACAAGAAATTATTTTTAACAAAAGCTGCGCTCTTTTTGGTTTTAATGTTCACCTTGTGGAGTTGTGAAGATACTTCCGAAATAAAAAAGCACAACTGGGAATTAACATGGCAGGATGAATTTAATGATATCCCGGCAGATAAATTACCGGATGCAACCAAGTGGACTTATGATCTTGGAGCAGGAGGCTGGGGAAACGCAGAGTGGCAATCATATACAAAAAGTTCCCAGAATGTTGCCATTGATCTAGTCGATGGTGTAGGATGCCTTAAAATTACAGCAAGGTTTGATGGAACAACATACACTTCGGCCCGTATCAAAACGCAAGGGCTTTTTGAGCATGGATATGGCCGTTTTGAAGCCCGTATCAAACTGCCGTATGGTCCTGGTATGTGGCCTGCATTCTGGCTATTAGGTAATAATAAGGAGACAGTTGTCTGGCCTCAATGTGGAGAAATTGATATTATGGAATATAAAGGACAAGAACCTAATATTGTTCATGGAACAATTCACGGGCCGGTTTTATACAGTGGAAAAGCTATAACACAGACTTATGGACTTCAAAATGCCCGATTTGATACAGATTACCATGTTTTTGCTGTGGAATGGACAGAAGAAAGCATTGACTTTTATGTAGACGAAACACTCTACAAAAGGATTACCCGGACCGAGGTAGAAAGCAAAAAAGGCGAATGGGTTTATGATCATCCTTTTTTTATCATTCTTAACCTTGCTGTCGGTGGCAATTTCGCGGGTTATCCTAACGAGTTTACTATTTTCCCTCAAACCATGTTTGTTGATTACGTCAGAGTTTACAAAGTAGCAATCTGATCAAAAATAAAATAATGGCAAATAAGGATAATCATTTCTTTCAAAAATTTCTCTCGTCTTTATGCTGACGGGAGGAATACTTAATGCGTATAATCAAATAAAACAGAACACAAATAATATTTAAAAGCTACTTCTTTTTTAAAAACAATTTAAAAAGTTGTATTTCAACCAATCATTTTATTAACAATTAAAAAACAAATCTCATGAAAAAAATTATACGCTTTGGATTACTGGTAGCCTTTCTGGCCATTAGTGCATGGGGCTTTCCCCAATCCACAATCGACTTTGAAACCGTTGGCGATAACTGGACCTGGACGTCATTTAATAATGGTGTTGGCGGAGCTGATGATCTTACTGCAGTAACCTGCCCGGCAGCTAATCCTGCCACAACCGGAATTAACACTTCCGCATACTGTTTAAAATTTATTGATGCGCCAACCGCTGCCCCATGGGGAGGTTTCTTCAGTACAAATGTAGGTACTGTAACCGTCACCGAAGCTACCAAAATATTTAAGGTAATGGTGTATAAAGATAAACTTAGTCGCTTTGGAGTAAAACTCGAAGGTGGTACTATTGGTGCATTAGAGGTATTAGTTACAAACACTAAGACTAATGAATGGGAAGAATTGACATTTGACTTTTCTGCAAAAATCGGACAAACATTCAATAAATTAGTTTTTCTGCCAGATTTTAATGAACCCAGAACATCCGGAGGTGCCATTTATATCGATAATGTTATAATACCAACTATAGTTCCACCTGTTGCTGCTTCAGAACCAACAACTGTTCCTATAGCACCTACTCATCCGATTGCGAATGTCATTTCTATCTACGGGATTGATACCTATACACCTGTAACCGGTGTTGATCCATTGGCTGACTGGGGACAATTTGGAAGAGCCGGATCTACTTATGAGTACTATACCATTTCCGGAACATCCCATAATGTGTTGAAGTACGGAAAATTATCCTTTCAGGGAATTGATTTTACCGGTAATCCACAAGATTTAACAGCTATGAAGTATTTGCACCTTGATATCTGGACTGGAGATGCAGCTGCTACTCCGTTGTGGGTAGCTCTGATTCATCTAAATGAAAATATTGCTTTAATAAAGACAATTACAACTGACGGCACCTGGTATGGTTTAGATATTCCACTTGCTGAATATGTAGGTTCGACTCTTACATCTATTAATCAGTTAATGTTTACATCTGACGAATGGCGTACTCTGGCCACAAATACCAGTTTGCCAAGAGATATCTATGTTGACAATATCTATTTTTGGTCCGATGTAACTCCTACGCTGACTGTTTCACCCAAAACACTAACCATTGCATCATTAGCCGGCAGTACAAATTCGTTTGGTATTAGTTCATCAATTAACTGGACAGTTTCCAGCGATCAGACCTGGCTTACACCAAGTGCTGTAAGCGGTACCGCAAATGGAACCATAACATTATCAGCAACTGCTAACACTGTATTAGCAAGCAGAACTGCAACTGTAACAATTACAGGAAGCGATGCAACAATACAAACAGTTGTTATAACTCAGACCGGGTCGCCAGTGCCGGATGCGCCAACTCCAACTATAGCCGCTTTAGGGGTTATTGCAATTTTTAGTGATACCTACACTCCTGTAGCAGCTGAATTTCAAAATTGGAGTGGAACAAACATGACAGAACAATCCAGTGCTACTCCTGCTAATAAAGTAAAGAATGTATCTGCTAATTGCTGTTTTGGATATGGTTTGACAGTTAAGGATATAAGTTCAATGACCACAATGCATGTCGACATTTATCCTACTACTTTAGCTTCAATGAGCATCGGTATCGTTTCAAACGGAGACAAAAAAGTAGCAAAAACTTTAACGCCAAATGTATGGAACTCGATAGATATACCGTTGGCTGATTTCACAGGAGCTAATTTAGCCAATGTAGCACAAATCGGTTTTTGGGATATGAATGGTGTATTTTATATGGATAACCTGTATTTCTATAATGCAACAGTAGGTTTAAGCAAGCTTGATAAATCGGATATTTCGGTTTATCCTAACCCTGTAAAGTCTGATTTATTTCTTAATGGTTTGCCACAAAACGCAACTGTTAAAATATACGACATGAGAGGGAAATTAATAATCAACAGGCAGAATGGTGATAATCAGATTCATGTAAACAACCTCGCGAAGGGAATTTATAGCATTCAGATTTCCGGTAAGAATGGAATTACCACGAAAAAATTCGTAAAAGAATAATTCTTCTTCATGCCCGCAGTGGATCAGTTCACTGCGGACTTATTTTTAGTAATCAAATTTATATTTTTTTTTGCAATAGGAATGCAAATTTGAGTACTACTCTCAGGTTTTTATGATTTTATAAATACTCCCAATGTAGTTTTCAATTCCGTTCATAAGATATATTGCCAAATCGGAAGTTGTTCCCTGTTAGATTTTCTTCTAATAACTTACTAATAATCCATTTATAGAATGAAAATTACTACTTTATCCTCTTTGCCCGAAAGAAGACTTCCCCATATTTGCTTCCTTACGGTTTCTCTCCAAAAGGCATTCGAAATACTAAAGTGATTAAAAAATAATTTAAGCAAATAGAAAATAATGATAAACATCCTGCATCAGTATCAAATAAAATCCTTCACTTTCCATTCGTGGGCAGGAGGGCTTATCCTGTTATTACTTATGGTTTTTATTTCTCTGCTGGCAATTAATATATCATTTGCTCAAACAAAAACGAAACTTGAACTTAAGGATAAGTGGTATTTCCTGAATGGCGAAAGGTTTTTTATCAAGGCCATTGGTTATGAAATCTGGGCACGTCCGGGTCAGCATCCGTATGAGGGAAAAAGAGCCGATGATCTCGAGCTGATGAAATTCGATCTCAAAGTAATTAAAGAAGGAGGCTATAATACCATTCGTACCTGGAGCGAGTTTTCGGAGCCACAGCTTCAGCTTGTTCAGAATTCGGGTCTTAAGCTGATTTTGGGTGTTGAAATTAATCCCGACGGAGATTACGGCGACCCGAAATTTGTTCAGAAATGCGAGGCTGATGTAAAAAAGTTGATGGGTTATGCCCGGAAATACGATTGCATCATTACTTACCTGATTCTGAATGAGCCGCAAACCGATCATGTTCACAAAGTTACGGGTGCTGCGTTTGTCAGCCTGATGAAAAATTTAATAGCGATTATTTATAAGGAACATCCGGGTGTTCCGGTAACTATTTCGGCTAATGCCATGATCAGCGACTACATGGACGAAAATATTTTCGATGTGTATGCCTACAATTGCTACGACCACAACGAAGCTCAAACGGCTACCATGGGTTTCAAGGATTATATCAAAGGTCTGGTTGCAATGAACGGATTGGATAAACCATTTATTACCACAGAGTTTGGATATTCAGTTTCACGTAAAGGTTTTGGCCGTTATGGAGGTAATACCCTAACACAGCAGGCTGAAGGCCTTGTTGCCAATTACCGTGACCTGATTGATGCCGGAGCTACCGGTATGTGCCCGTTTTATTATGCCGATGGCTGGTGGAAAGGGGGCGACCCTAAAACTCATAGTGTCGATCAGCCCGAAGAATGGTTTGGTTTCTGGGGTTATAGTGATGTGAATGATAAATTCGGATCACCCCGTCCGGTTTGGTTCGCCATGCGCGATTATATGAAAGCCCTGGTTATCAGTCCTAAAAACAAGGATATTTATACTTCAGCAAGCATTCCGTTGGAACTTTATGTAGATAAAGATATCACGAAAATAACCGTGAAACTAAGGGATAAAGTGCTGTATTCGAAAAATATAGCAAAAGAAGGATACTTTGCCGACCAAATCCCGATTGCTCTGCAGGGCATTGAAGATATGGAACTGGCTTTTGAATTTTATAACAAGGAAAACAAATTGGTGAAAACGGAATCCATCCTAATTTTAGCTTCTGATAAGCCGTTCGAGTTGCCAAAGCTAACCATTGAAGTAACACCAGGAAAGGATTTGAATGCCGGGAAAATTGCCTCAGTGAAAACGACAATCGAAACCAAAGAGAATTTCAAACTTGCAGATGACCTGAAAGTGAGCTACAATACTCACCTGGGTTGGGAAGTTGGTCCTCAGGCAACTGTTTCAATTAAAGACCAAAAAGAGAAAAAAATAATTCAGACCGAAAATTTCTTTGCCATTCCCGATACTAGCTGGATTGTAAATGCTTCGGCAGGTATAACTGTTCTATATGGAAAATTCAGTTTTAAAATTCACGACCAGAAACTGATTTTTCGCGGCGATTGGGCAAAGGAAGTCGGGCGAAAATAAAGAATTATACTCAACCCGTTTTACATCTTTTTGAAGGTAGCCTGATAATTTTGCTACAGCTCGACATTATATTTTCAGAGCTGCTATATTCAGTAATCTCTGGTCGTTTCCATTTTGATGGGTTAGTTTTATACGTCACCCCGCCCACTAAAAATAGCATCTTACTAGCGTTAACTACTTGATTAAAGTAAGTGCAGCAATAATAAACAGGGTTATGGCTGAAAGAAATCTTTTTGAAATTCATATTTGAAAAGATGTTTAATACTACCATTATCATTGCCGGTCATAAACAGTTGAATGCGAATAATTAACATTTTTAATACACAAAATCATGTGCAAATTTACAGGTCTTTTTTTGTTTACCCTTCTGATAGCTTCAATTCAGGGATTTAGTCAGGTTGTACCAGTCGGAAGCGGAAGTTATACAAAAAACATTCCCGGGAACGGATGTAGCCGGTCGAAACTCATACCCTTCGGGTTCGCCGCAAATCTGTGGCAATGCTGCCGGCAAACCCGTCCCAACCAGCGATTGGTGGACGGCATTGGTTAAAAACGGTCAGGCGTCAAACCTGTTCAACCACCCGTTTACTATGAAAACCAATAATACAGGGCTGGTGGTAACCTATATTCCAAGCGGTGTAATCGATGATATCGAACCGGTTACTGTTGGAGTCACCGGAATGGCTGCCACCAAAACTACTGTTTCCGACTATTCGGATTGGACGGTTATCATGGACTGGAAGGATGCAACACATAATTTCCAGGCAACTTCCGGGCTTGGAATGCCTTTTCTCTATTTTACAAAAAAAACGACCGATGTGGCGCAGGTCAAGGTAACATCAGGAACCGTTACTCTTTCGGGTGAAATGCTGGTTATATCAAACTTCCGGAACGGCGCCGACTTTGCTGTATATGCTCCTGTTGGAAGCACCTGGACACAAAACGGAAATATTTATACTTCGACTCTGAACGGAAAAAATTACTGGTCGATGGAATTTATTCCATTAACAGCGACAGATGTGAATGCCGTAGCCACTGAGTATAGAAAAATATGCCTATGTTTTCCCTTTAAAAACAACAGCTACATATAGCTACAATGAAGCTACTTCGGTTATCCGGACTGATTTTAATGTAACTACGGATGTAAAAGAAGGCACCGAAGCCAAAATGCTGCTTGGTCTGCTGCCGCACCAATGGGGGCACCTGGATGCTGATTCACCGGTTCCTGACAAATACAGTTATGCCATAATCCGTGGTGAAATGAAAACCATGGCAGGCAACAGTTTCAGTGTCGAAAATACATTTCATGGCATTTTGCCTACTCTGCCTTATGTGGATAATTATAGTGCAGGATTTACACCCACTGCTCTAACCGATATAATAAAATCACTCGAAAATAGTTCACTAGCCACCTGGACAGATTCCTACAACGAAGGCCAGGTGATGAACCAGCTTATACAAACGGCTCGCATTGCCGATGAAATGAGAAACATTGCTTCACGCGACAAAATTTTATCAACCATTAAAGCCCGTCTCGAAAACTGGTTTAAATATAACAGCGGCGAGGTGGCTTTCCTTTTCTATTTTAACACAACATGGTCAGCCTTTATTGGTTATCCTGCCGGTTATGGTTAGGATGGGGGACTCAACGACCGCCATTTCCACAGGGGATATTTTATTCATGCTGCTGCCTTCCTCGAACAATATCAACCCGGCTGGGCTGCTCAATGGGGTGGTATGGTAAATATGCTGGTTCGGGATGCGGCAAGTTCCGATCGAAACGATGCTATGTTTCCATACTTACGCAACTTCAATCCGTATTCCGGACAAAGCTGGGCCGATGGTTTTGCCAATAATCCGCAAGGCAACAACCAGGAATCAAGTTCCGAAAGCATGGTTTTCAATTCTTCGCTTATCCTTTGGGGCCAGTTAACCGCCGACAAAGCCATCCGCGACCTGGGAATTTACCTTTACACTACCGAGCAGACAGCTATCGAAGAATATTATATGGACATTCATCAACGTAATTTTCCACCGTCACAAAAATATTGTCTTGTATCGCGGGTTTGGGGAAACAGCAACGATAACGGAACATTCTGGACCGGCGACATTGCCGCTTCTTACGGAATTGAACTTTATCCGATTCATGGAGGCGCTCTCTATCTTGGTCAGGATACCGTTTATGTAAAGCGCCTTTGGGATGAAATCAAAGCCAATACAGGGATCATGAGTAACCAGGCCAATCCAAACCTGTGGCACGACATTATGTGGGAATACCTGGCTTTTATCGATCCTGCCACAGCCATTCAAATGTATAATTCGTACCCGGAACTATCTATAAAATTCGGCGTTTCCGATGCCCAGACCTATCATTGGCTGCACGCCATGAATGCACTGGGTAGGGTAGATGTCGCTCTTACAGCCGATTACCCGATTGCAGCGGCATTCAGGCAATTCGGAAAGACAACTTATGTTGCACAGAATTATTCGGATGCCGCTATTACCGTTACTTTTTCGGATGGATTTAAGCTGGAGGTTCCTGCCCGGAAAATGGTCACAAGTATGGACAGCCCGATAGGCGGCGATTTGACTTCTTCATTCGCGCAGGCTTATGTAGGCGGAAATATTAAATTAAATGTCACTGCTTCGGATGGAACGCCATAGAAAATTGAATTTATGGATGGAACCACCTCGCTGGGATCGGTTGTGAATGAGCCTTTTACGTGGACTGCTGCAAATCTGTCATAGGATGTCCATAGTTTCTATGCCAAAGTTTTCGACGGGGCA
>Ga0136636_10002688_pt1 | contig 10613 bp, 14 predicted proteins | sample AntDrymUQ8522106_2_FD_104653 | JGI IMG/M metagenome (GOLD analysis project Ga0136636, IMG submission 104653) | Polar desert sand microbial communities from Dry Valleys, Antarctica - metaG UQ852 (21.06) | ecosystem: Environmental > Terrestrial > Soil > Desert | place: Antarctica: Dry Valley... | reverse complement strand
ATTGTATCAATGGCACTGCGATCGCCAGACTCCAGCTTTACCAAAGCCTCATCAACCTTGGCAGACTTGCCCTGTAACCTATTTTTGATTTGCTGCCATAACTCAGGAATCTTTGCGATCGCCTCAGTCGTAAGTTTCTTAGCGAGTTCTCCCGCGCTCGACTCCACAAACTTCTGAATCGCCAACGTAACCAAAGCACCAGCCGTTAAGGTTAAAGGATCTGACATAGCCGTATTTATATGATTTGGATGAAATCAATCATAACATTAGCGATCGCTCTCATCCAAAAGCCGCCTTAACTCCTGCTTCAGAACTTCCACATTAGGCAAATATAGCTGATACCTCGACACAAAAAGCTGATTAGAAATCCCCCCAGTCGCATACTCCACTAAAATCTCATCCTTATCTCGCGCCAACACAATTCCAATCGGCTCATTATCATCTTCCATATTCTCCTCAGCACGAAAATAGTTTAGATACATATTCATCTGTCCTATATCCTCATGACGCACCGCCCTTGTTTTTAAATCAATTAAGACGAAACATTTCAAAATACGGTGATAAAACACCAAATCTACATAAAAATGCGTATTATTTAACGTAATTCGGTACTGTTGCCCAATAAATGCAAATCCCTTTCCCAGTTCTAACAAAAACTTCTCTAACTGCAAGATCAACCGATTCTCTAACTCACTCTCACGGTAATTGCGATCGGACAAATCCAAAAACTCAAACACATAGGGATCTTTCACCACATCCCGCGCTGACTCGATTTTCTGTCCTTTCTGAGCCAAAGCCAAAATCTCTGCTCGATCCTTACTCATGGCAACTCGTTCAAACAAAGCCGAATCCTTCTGACGCTTTAATTCCCTCACACTCCAGCGATCGCGTATACATTGCTGCTCGTAAAACGATCGCGCTAAATCATCCGAAATAGCTAAAAGCTCCGTGTAATGTGACCAACCTAATTTGGCAGACACCATCTGCCATTTTGGATAACTAACATAAAAGCGGCGCATATCCAAAACATTACGACGACTAAAACCTTTACCATAAGCTGTTTTCAAATCTCGCGATAATTGAGTTAACAACCGCGAACCATATTCCGCTCTCTCATTCCCCTTCTGCTCAAACTCCACAATGTACTGCCCAATTTGCCAATAGGTTTCCACCAAAAGTGTATTAACCTGCTCAAAGGCTCGTTGCTGACCCTGTGCCAAGCATTCACCAATGCGATCAATTAATTGCTGATAGGAATCGATTAAATCACTCATAAATTAGCTTTTAGTCTGAGATGACAGTATACCTCAATCCTAGAAATGAAAGTTAAGCCAGATTCAAGATAAAGTTTACAGAGGATCGATCGCATATTCAACATCAGCAATAGAAGCTAAAATATCCACGATTTTCGCTGCATTAATATTATTGCGATCGCATATTGTTTCAATGTGATTAGGATACGGGGCAATCTGTGACTAGCTCACACATCACCACTAGAAATTAGAGCGATTGCCTGATCAATAATCACAGTGCGATCGACCATCGCCGCGATCGCTACTGCCTCATATCTACCCTCAAACGCCTCCAAAGAAGCCTGATTTAAGGAGGTTTCATAAGCATCCTCAAGGGTTTCTCTGATTTCTGATTGCGTGAGATAGCTCCCACCTGCCTTACGCCGTTTATTGGAGCGTTGAATTTGTTTTACGGAATTAGCGATCGACATTTCCCACGATCGCGTTGATCGCTTTTCAGCAGATTGCTTAATCAGGTGCAGCAACAGGATAATACTAAAGCTAAAGATTTTATTCAGCTTGTCATCTTTGCTCATTTCCGTCATCTCCTCCACCAACATCAAAGCATCAAAAATATTGCCACCAACGAGCAATTCTTTAAGCTCTAACAACTCTTCCATATCCTTAACCTCCAGCCTCGCAGACTAATCTACATTTTACGCGATCTTAAAAACAGCATCACCAATAAGTATGTGGGCAAAAGAAACCTTAAAACCCAAAAAGCTGTAGCGCACGCGCAGCGTGCGCTACAGCTTTTTGGGTTTTGGGTTTAATTATGCTTGCCTACTTACTAACCATTTGGACGACTCATTTGTTCTAAATTGAGAACTTCCGCTAACTTCTCTTCACTCATCAAACCCTTATCCAAAACCACTTGACGCAATGACTTTCCAGTAGTAAGGGACTCCTTAGCAACATCTGCCGCATTGAGATAACCGATGTGCGTATTGAGCGCAGTTACCAGTGATAGACTTCCTTCTGCATAGGCAAGACAGCGATCTTCCACAGCTATTATTCCCTTAATGCACTTGATCGCCAAAGTGTCGATCGCTCTGCCTAAAATCTCAATACTCTGAATCAAATCATAGGCAATTAATGGCATCATCACATTTAGTTCCAATTGTCCTGCTTGGGCAGCAAAAGCGATCGCATTGTCATAGCCAATCACCTGATAGCAAACCATATTCGTCATCTCCGCAATCACAGGATTATATTTTCCTGGCATAATCGATGATCCTGGTTGCACGGGGGGCAACATGATTTCCCGCAATCCCGTGTTAGGTCCTGAATCCATCAAGCGTAAATCATTGGCAATTTTGCAAGTATCTTGAGCAAGGTTGCGGATTGCACCCGATACATTTACAAAGGGAGCCATGCTCTGCATCGCCGCCATCAGGTTTGACGCAGGTTTGAGGTCAAAACCTGTAATTTCGCTTAACTTCTCCGCCACGCGATCGCAATATTGGGGATGGGTATTTAAGCCAGTACCAGAGGCACTGCCGCCCAGTCCGAGGGTTTTTAAGTCTTCAGCCGCGAGACTAATCCGTTTGATGTGATCGTTAATGATTTGGGCATAGGCTTGGAACTCGTCACCAAGGCGCACTGGCACAGCATCCTGTAAATGGGTGCGTCCAGATTTAACGATATTCGCAAAAGCGATCGCCTTAATCCGTAACTGCTCATCAAGATTAGCAAGCGCAGGAAAGAGGACATTATCTAAGGCTAATAATGCGCCGATTCTAATCGCCGTCGGGATCACATCATTAGTTGATTGACCATAGTTCACATGGTCATTAGGGTTCACATTGGCATAGTTGCCCTTGACATCACCCAAAATTTCTAGGGCGCGATTGGCGAGGACTTCATTAATATTCATGTGATGCGATGTGCCAGCCCCCGCCTGATAGACATCCACCACAAACTGATCGCGCAAATTGCCATCTAAAATCTCATCTGCCGCCGCCGCGATCGCCATCCCCATCGCCATAGGAATACAACCAAGCTCGGCATTAACCAGCGCCGTTGCTTTTTTAATTAATAATCCTGCATCTATATAGGTTGGCAGAGGCTTGAGTCCACTGATTTTAAAGTTATCGATCGCCCTAACAGTCTGAATCCCATAATAAACATCATCGGGCAGGGACATTTCACCCATGGAGTCGCGTTCGGTTCTAGTCATAGTTTTATTGGCATTTGGCTATTAGCTTTTAACTATAGCTGTCGCCAAGTGTACTAGGACACAAAACCAAGAAATGAGTTGCAGCGCGAAGCGCCGCAACTCATTTCTTGGTTGGGCAAAAGAAACCTTAAAACCCAAAAAGCTGTAGCGCTCGCACAGCGAGCGCTACAGCTTTTTGGGTTTTATAACCAACCGTTAATCATCGCTAGGTGCAAGGCTTGAAAACGAGTTCTAGCTTTGAGCTTGGTCAAAATATTATTGATGTGAAACTTGACTGTACTTTCACTGATTACCAATTGCTGAGCGATATCGCGATCGCGCAAGCCTTGCGTGAGCAATTGCAGCATTTCCCGTTCCCGTTCCGATAGCGGATTGCTAGATTTGCTGAAGGGAATAGCGATCGCCATTTGTAGCTCGGTTGGGTGGATATCGATCTTGCCACCTAAGCTGGCGATAATTAGTCGCAGATCGCTAAAAAGTAATCGCAACCAGTTTTGAGAATCGCTGATATGCAAAGGTTTTTTGGCAATAATCACTTCTAGGGAGATCTCGTGGTCGGTATAGTTCAGACGGCAATAAGCGCCGCCAATATGATTGAGTATTTCTGCGGCTTTCAAAAATGTATACTCGATTGTCAAATTAAGCGATCGCTCCGTTCCCACTAACGTCAAATGGTTAGAGCTTAAAATCTGGGCTAAGCGATCGGATAGGGAATTGCTTTCAATTATTTGGCTCTGGCTAATACTTTGCCAAGATTGTTTTTCCTGTTGATGTTGTAAGGCGCTATTGATGGCGATCGCGGCGATCGTGCAAAGGATTCGCAAAAACTCTAAAAACTCAGGTGGCATGGAGTGACGACTAAAAGCCGCCAATACACCCACTACCTTGCCCTTAATTTCTAAGGGATAACCGACAAAACCACGAATATTATTATCATTTGCCCATTGGCGATCGCCCACCCACGACTCGTCCGCCAAGTTATTACTTAAAAAAGAAACGCGATTTTGGGCAATTTTACCAACCTTATAAGCTCCCATTGGCACTTTGGCAAATCTACCGTCAAGGCGCGTATACATCCCTGAAGACGAAACTAGCTTTAAGAAATTACGATCTGGCTCCAACAGCCACACCCGCACAAAAGCACAGTCAAAGCGCTCAACAATCCCATCGGTCAGTCGGTTGGCGATCGCTTCTGGCTCAAGACATCCTGAAAAAGTCTCGGCAATTTCTGTTCCCCGATGTAGATCAAATAGTAGCTTAGTTGGATCAATAGCTTCAGACATTGACTTACTCCCTTCCCAGTATAAGAATAAATATTAAAACCCAATGAAAGATTAGCGGTGCGGCGCGAAGCGCCGCACCGCTAATCTTTCATTGGGAAGGGAGTAGTTTCTAAATTCTAGTTTCTGAATTTTTGTCGATACGTAGGGATCGTTTTCTTATAGCGCTTTGCGATCAAACCCGAACCAGTAAAACTTTCAAAAGTTTTACTGGTTCGTTTTATCGCAAATTACTATATATCAACATATTGACCCTCAGATTGCCCCACAGCTATGTATATGAAGCTACAAGACTTTAAAACCCAAACAGAAAAAGCCGCGCGAAGCGCGGCTTTTTCTGTTTGGGTTTCTAGGAAACATTTTGAAATTGCCCCGAACTGACGTTAGTTAGAACTGGGAGCGTCGGAGCTAGGGGGTTCGGGCGAACTATCAGGAATCGCAGAAGGCTTAGGAATCGCGGAATTAGTCGGTAATGGTTGTGGCTGCGCTGGCACAGGTTGCACAGGCATAGGATCAGGCTTGGGTACAGGAATCAAGTACAAAGCGGCTGAGGCGATCGCCACACTAAATACCCCTGCGATCGCGGGTATTGCCTGAGCAGTCATTGGTGATTGCGATCGATAATCAGTTATGTGCGTAACTAACTTTAACTCAGGTAAAGTTTGCGGATCACAACAGAGACGATCCAATCCTTCCATTAAGTCAAACAATTGAATCGTGTTTAGTTTAATCTGCAATTTTTGAGAATTTGCAGATGCGGACTCGCCCAATGCAACCGATAGGATATGGAGGTGCTTACCATCAGGCTCTAGCATGACCTGCTCATCGGGTATCGCTACAGAAGTATTACTTTTTAAGGCTTGCGCGTAAGCACCTACGACCTTAACTAGAGCCTTGAGCAGATCTAGACCACCAACGATCTGTTCAGGATGATGGTTAAAGCGGCAACCAAAGTTAGTCAAAATTGATAAAACATCGCCACTGGTGCTGATTCCCTCGATACTCAAAGAGCAGCTTGGTAAGTTATAGCTACGTTGCATCATTAGTTGATCGCTCCATCAAACAAACTATTCCACAAACGGTATTCCCCAGCTACGCCGCTACATAGCAACATTCGCGTCAACAAATGTAACGCAAGTTCACGAATTTCAGTTGTGGAAAGGGGAGAGGGCGATCGCATTCGACTGACATACAAAGATCTAAATCGCTCTAGATAAGCTTCTAAAAAAGCTTGATTTTGTTGTAACCCCAAAGCTTCAATCTTGCCTTCAATCATCTGTTGCTGCGTACTCAACAACAGCCTCAGCCCAGTATCTAGTTGCTTAGCGATCGTGCAAATGATCTTAACTAAAGCTTTTAGCTCATCACTGGTTAGGCTGGCGCGTTGATAATTTCGTCTAAGCGGATTGGTGTTGCGTAATCGCCAAAAAGCAACACGACTAGGAATCGTTTTTTCTAAACCTAATTGCTCAATTAATACAAGCATTACTTCAACTGCTTCTAAATCAAGCGCCTCGATCGCTAGAAGCAGATGGTCAACATCCATACGGACGCTGCGGGGACAACCCCGAACAAAGTCCTTAGGAAAGTGTAAATCGAGGTTTGGTGGGGCAGAGATGTTTAACTGCATAGTTCGCAGTGAAGTCGTACCTAATAGAGTTTATCCGATGGGATGTTTGACAAGTTAGTTGGCTTTCAGCTACAAGCCCAAAACAACAATGCCCGTAGCTGATGGCTTTAACCTTAAGCTTGACGTGAGTAGTACTCAATAACCAACAGTTCGTTTACTTGCAATGCTACCCATTCACGCTCAACAACACCATTGACTTTACCTGTCAACTTCGCCTTGTCAAATTCTAAATGGCTAGGAATGTTAGACAATCCAGGAAATTCAAGATTACGCTCGACAATCTTACGAGATTTCTCGTTATCTTTAACGCTGATTACTTCACCTGGACGGCAGCCATAGCTAGGGATGGTGACACTTTTGCCATTGATAGTAACGTGACCATGATTTACAAGTTGACGCGCGGCTGGAATTGTCGGTGCAAATCCCATTCTAAAAACCGTGTTGTCTAAACGCATCTCAAGGAGTTGCAATAGTACTAGACCAGTAGAACCCTTAACTCTTCTAGCTCGACGCACATAGCGCAGCATTTGAGTTTCGGTAAGCCCGTAATTAAAGCGTAGCTTTTGCTTTTCTTCAAGACGCACTGCATATTCAGAGCGCTTCTTGCGATCTTGACCATGTTGTCCAGGTGGATATGCGTGCTTAGGTTGTTTGCGACTTAGACCGGGAAGTTCCCCGAGTCTTCTGACGATTCTGAGGCGCGGACCTCTATAACGGGACATAGCTCCTTCCTTATTACTGTTGAAAACTTGACAGCCTATCTAGTATATGGCAACTTTGCCAAAAATCTTGATCAAATTATGAAGCTGTCGTAATCTCAAAATTTAAGATCGTAATCAAAAATATTAGCTAGCAATATTATGATTAGGATCGTAAGCAATCTAAAAATTTAAATTTGAACTGGCAACCATGCAAGTATTAGAAATCAATGGTGACAAATTTCAGTCAGAGACTTTGGTTGAAAAGATTTTTGCGTATGGCATGATGCCACAGCTGATTAGAGAAATGACCCTTGATCGTTGTACAGTCGGTATTACACTGAATGCTGATCAACAAAAGACAGCAGCGCAACAGATCTTTCAGCAGTTAGGTATTGACTCTGACGAAAAACTCGCCGCTTGGTTAAAACAACAGAGCATGACCGCGACTCAGTTGATCGCTAGGGCTGAGCGATCGCTAAAATTGGCTAAGTTTAAGCAAGAGACTTGGGGGAGTAAGGTCAATGCTTCTTTTCTAGAGAGAAAGCAAAATCTAGATCGAGTAATTTATTCTTTAATATGCACTAAAGACTTTTGCGTAGCCCAAGAATTATATTTTCGGATCAAGGATGGAGAACAGTCTTTTGATCAGCTTGCTAGAGAGTTTTCGCAGGGGCCAGAAGCTCAAACAGGTGGTTTGATTGGTCCAGTGGAAATCGGATCAGTCCATCCAAATCTATCTAAAATATTGATTTCTAGCGATATCGGTCAGATACATACTCCGACAGTAATTGGCGATTGGATTGTACTGGTTAGATTAGAGAAGATGTTGCCTGTTACCCTTGATGAAGCAATGCAGCAAAGGTTGATTGAAGAAAACTTCAACAAGTGGTTAGACGAAAGTGTGGCTCAGCAAATGGGCACACTAGTTGTTCACAGCTAATGAATGTGGCGATCGCTCGGTGTCAGTAATTCTAATGATAGCCACATCACCGAAACTCATTGCATTTTATAAGTCATAAATAACAGGATATTTTCTAGATTAGTAATCGTATCTTCCTCTATTTGTCCTAATTTTTTAAGCGATCGCAACGAGCACATAAGAAGATAAAAGATTTTGTAAATTTTGTGATCCCTTTTCCATAAAATTTATGGAATTTTGTACCCAAGGGTAAACAGCACAATGTTTTCTAGATTAGCGATCGCACCTTCCTCCAATAGCCCCAATCTTTTAATCAATCGAGTTTTATCAAGTACGCGAAGTTGATGGCATAACGCAACTGAGTCCTGATTTAAGCCACCTTGACCACTATAAATCAGTAAACAGGTTGGCAAAGAAGCACGTCTTAAGTTAGTTGTGAGGGGAACTGTGATAACAGTGCTAGTGAATTTAGAGAGTGTATTTTCTTGAAAAATGATAATAGGTCGGGTTCCTGCTTGTTCTGATCCTTGGGTTGGATCGAGATTTGCCAGCCATATTTCACCACGTTCTACTTTCATCTTTATCTTCGCTATTTAAGAGATCAGCATATTCAGACATACCCACTTCAGCAAGTTCCCGATCTTCTTCGGCAAATTCTTGATAAAGATTTGCGAATTGACTAATATCAGTTTTTTGGCTAAATTTCGACTGAAATTTAATAAAAGCAATAAAATCTGCAACTTGTTTTAGTTCCTCGTTATTAAATCTATCTATTTCTCGTTTAAGAGACTCTTTAGTGATTTCCATCATTAGATTTCTCTTTTTTAATTTTTAAACGGATTATAATTTCTTTAAATAGATTTTCCTTCATTAAAATATTTATGCCCAAACAACATAACAACGCTCCAGACAATGTATCAGGATGAGCAAAGCTCTTTTTTGTAGATGAGAGATAAGGCTCAATGTACCAGCAAAGAATCTGAATAAAATCATGACCTCTTATTTTATTTCTAATTTCTGATATGTTGTTCTGTCTTAAGTTTTCAACCTTTTCCAAAAAGAATTTTTTGTACAAAATCTTATTGTTTTTATTAAGATATTTATCAACAAAATTATTTAGATCAAAAATCATTGATTCGCCAATTCAGATTTTCAAGGCTGTAATTAAATATAATATTAAGCAAGTCTCTTACAAAATTTTCTGCATTGATATTTAAATCATACATATTTAATTCAGTACGAAATTCAATAGACTTCTGAAAGAGTGCCAAGTTATCGCTAATACTTTTAATATAATTTTCTCTAGTCAATACCATTAAATTAATTCCATCTTAACATTTTAATTTGTGATTGCTGATATCAATTTAGCCTTTTTCTCAATATGAGTTTGAGCAATTAGAGACTGCTAGACTTGTCTCCACACTTTGCACGCCCGCTTTTTATGCAAACATTCTCAATCATGTATATCCATTATATCTACTTGATCACTAAGGAATAAAAATACGACCAAATCCCAAATAGTTATCTAGATCGAGGCTAATTTCTACAAGACTAGCCACACATCTTTCTCGATAAATTTTTTCATCAAGTCGATCCACATTACTAATTGTTATAACTGGAAGACTGCGATCTGTGTTTTTTTCACGAATCGTCAGTTCTAAAGAAGTTTTCCCTTTCATATTTCTATTGGCAGTAATCAAAATCATGTGTTTTTCTTGAGCAAACTCCCAAACAATTAGATCACTGCTGTCACGGGGCAATCCAACATCCTCAAATTGCAGGAAATTAATCTCTATTAGTTCAAGCCATCCTTCTGCCGCTACCACGCCCCATAGGATTAGAGACTTACCCTTGAGATTGTAATCAATCAAAAATTTCATTACTCAGTCGCCAGTCTAGCTTTCCAAACTTTTAGCTTTTCCCATGCTGCTTGAGAGTTAGGTTTAGGCGATCGCTTATTTACCTGAGTAAACCTTTCTTTATTTTTTTCTTCCCAATACTGGCGATTTACATCGGCTTCTTGCAAAATCTGTTGATATTCTGACTCTACCTGTTTGCGATGCATCTCAATATATGCGACCGCCGCTTCAAACTGAGCATCAGAAATGTAATAAAAGTAATTACGGATCAATTTCATAGGATAGCCAGCTTGAATATAATCCATCAAGTCGTACAAAGTAATGCGTGTACCTGAAATACTTAGTCCACGTTCTGTACGAATAATATCTGACTTGTCTTGAACAGTTGCAGCCATATCCATAAATATTGCTAAATTGCTTCTAGAGATTACTTATTAATGATTATAAGCGTTGTCTATTAATTAAAGTCCAAAACAAAAAATCCCCCACATTTCTGTGAGGGATTTTTTGTTTAGCTAACTAGCAATCTAGCTAACCGAAAGCAGTTGCAGTTGAGGCGATCAGAAAGGCAGCATACGTGAGTATGTAACCAATCGTGAAGTGAGCCAAGCCAACCAAACGAGCTTGAACGATGGAGAGAGCCACAGGCTTGTCTTTCCACTGAACCAAACTTGCAAGAGGAGTGCGTTGGTGCGCCCATACAAGGGTTTCGATCAACTCTTGCCAGTAACCACGCCAAGAGATCAAGAACAT
>Ga0136636_10002687_pt1 | contig 10616 bp, 7 predicted proteins | sample AntDrymUQ8522106_2_FD_104653 | JGI IMG/M metagenome (GOLD analysis project Ga0136636, IMG submission 104653) | Polar desert sand microbial communities from Dry Valleys, Antarctica - metaG UQ852 (21.06) | ecosystem: Environmental > Terrestrial > Soil > Desert | place: Antarctica: Dry Valley... | reverse complement strand
TTAAGGCAGCACGTCCGCTTCTTGCAGAAAGAACGATCGACGATTCGCTAATTCCTACATCAACCGGATCGATAATTTCGTAGTTCTCCCTGTTTTTCAGAACGCCATCCTGATGTATTCCCGATGAATGTGCAAATGCATTACGACCTACAATTGCCTTATTTGGCTGAACAGGCATACGCATTAAAGTAGAAACCAAACGGCTGGTTTTAAATATCTGCTTTGTATTAATTCCGGTGATTAACGGAATATCCTTGCGCGATTTTATAGTCATTACCACTTCTTCGAGTGAAGTGTTTCCTGCACGTTCTCCTATTCCATTCATAGTTACCTCAACCTGACGGGCACCATTTAAAATTCCTGTGATGGAATTTGCAGTAGCCATGCCTAAATCGTTATGACAATGGGTAGAGATAATTGCCTTGTGTATATTTTTTACATTATCGACCAGGTATTTAATTTTAGCTCCATATTCCGATGGAATACAATAACCTGTAGTGTCTGGAATATTTACAACAGTTGCTCCGGCGCCAATTACAGCTTCAATAACACGGGCAAGATATTCATTTTCGGTACGACCGGCGTCTTCAGCATAGAACTCAACATCCTCCACAAATTTCTTTGCATATTTAACTGCTTCAATTGCTCTTTCGATGATTGCTTCCGGATTCGATTTTAATTTAAGATGAATGTGGTAATATGAAGTACCGATACCGGTGTGAATACGTTTGTTCTTTGCATATTTGAGTGAATCGGCAGCAACATCAATATCATTTTGAACTGCGCGCGTTAAAGCGCAAATTACGGGTCGGGTTACCGCCTTGGAAATTTCAATGATAGAATTGAAATCGCCAGGACTGGAAATCGGAAACCCGGCTTCAATAATGTCTACTCCAAGTTCTTCGAGAGCCCGGGCAACTTCAATTTTTTCAACTGTGTTCAGTTGGCAGCCTGGTACTTGCTCACCATCCCTTAAAGTAGTGTCGAAAATGTGCAATTTTTGTTCCATGGGAAATTTATATTATGCATTAACCTCAAATAATTAAAAAAGCCATTCTTTGTTGAGAATGGCTTCGGAAATATCCTTATGTAACACTACATACCATTCTCGTTTAGCATCTAATAATAATGCTAAGAATAATAAAACCGAGAATGAGAGAAGTGTGTTTCATAATTGCTTTAACAATGACGCAACAAATATATTAAATCAGTTCTAAATAAAAAATTTATCATTTAATATTTTTTTGCATATTTATATATGATATATGTATGTTATTTGACAACAATTACTTAAAAGTGCTGAAAAACATATATTTAAAATCAATTATATTCAAATTCCACCCACATCAGGATTAAGTGGATCCTTAATGCCTTGAAAAATTATTGATTTGCGTTTCACGGAATGGGCTGAAAAAAAACCTGCAGCTTTATTGGCAGGACTAATATTAGTAGGAACATTTGCCGAAGGGCCACTGAAAATAGGATCTTTTGGCTGACTTTCGGCAATACATGCATTTATAAAATTGTAGTAATCTTCGGTAATGCCGTTCAATTCCAGAGTAATGGTATCGCCAACAATGATCCGTTCATCCGGCTTTTTATTATCAAGATAATAAACAGAAAGGCCAGGATAGTAACCACCTTCGAAACCAATGTTGTTGGCAATTCCATATTCTGACAGGCTATCCGACACCAATTTATGGTTTTTGTATGCGATAACACGATAAAAACTTTGTCCACCAATATCCCTTGAAAACATATTGATAAGCCAGCCTTTTGACCTGGTACTATATTCCTGATATTTCAGTTTTATAGAGTCAATGGGATTGATGTTTTTTAAAATGGAAGAAGCAGTATAATTTTCCAAAACACCATCTTCATCTATATCAACATTCGAGATATTTAATGTATATGTTTTTCCGGGAATACCGAATACATTGGGCTGTGTTTCATAATAGCCAGGTTTGGATGAGTTTTCGAGCAAAGTAAATATTTCGGTTCCGCTGGAGATTGTAACATTGGCATTGGAAATATATTTTTTTTCCAATTTGTTTAAAGCATCTCCCGAACGTAATAGGATTACCTTATGAACCGTTGTATCAGTTGTTATGCCACCATCAACAACCAGTCTTGCATAGGTTGTATCCAGCTTAGGATCAAAATCTTCGGTGCACGATGCAAATACAAATAAAGCACCAATAAGAATCAGCAGGTAATATTTTATGTTATATGTTTTCATTGTTTAATAATCTAAAAATTAAAATTATAAGTGATAGCAGGAAAATATACAAAAGGCAGGTAAGTTCGTACTGCTTTTCCTTCTTTTAAATCGAAATTCAGCATCCAGTCGTTATGCCTTCCATAGGCATTATAAATTGAAAATACCCATTCTCCGTTCCAAAACCTGTCAGGTTTAATTTTCCCTTTTAAAGTAGCGGAAAGGTCTAAGCGGTGGTAATCGCGCATCCTGTATTCGTTTCGGTCAGAATATATAGGTATGGGCGTATTTCCTACAACTTGCGATCCTATTGGAAAAGTAATAGGAGTGCCTGAAGCATATACCCAGGTGGCTGATATTACAAAACGTTTGGTTAACGAGTAATTAAGTACAATATTGACATTATGTGGCTTATCGTATGGGGCCGAATATTCTTTTCCATTATTAATTCCGGGGATTTTACGCAATGCTCTTGATAATGTATAACTTATCCATCCATTAAAATTTCCTTCATTCTTCCTGATTAAAAATTCTGCACCATAACTTTTTGCCGTACCGGTTCTGATATCCCCTTCAAGCCTTGAATTGAAAAGTGTTTGTGTGTGATCCTTAAAATCAATAACATCTTTCATTTCTTTATAGAATAGTTCAATAGATGTTTCGAACATGTTCTCGGAGAAGTTCCTAAAATACCCAACTCCAAATTGATCAGATTTTTGAGGCTTAACATTATTATTGGAAGGAAACCAGTAATCGAGCGGCATACCGCCATTCGAAACAGAAGCTAACTGCAAAAACTGGTAAGTTCTGGAATAACTGGCTTTTAGGGATGATGAATTGCTTACAGTATATAAAACTCCCAACCGGGGCTCAAAAGCAGTATAGCTATTGAATACTTCCCCTTTTTTATATTCAGTTTCATTGATATAGTTATAGTCTTCGTCGAAATTATTAATTACAGACTTACCAATATTTTGAAACAAAGTATATCGTATGCCATATTTTAAAACAATTTTATCTCCGATTTTCTGCTGATTTAAAATATATGCTGCATGTTCCAATTCATAGTTTTTCATACTTGGAAATCGCATGGTAGTATCCATATCGATTGTATAAATCCAGGCATCGATAGGATCGAGCGTATGAAATGTGGATGAAACTCCGAACTTAATTTCATTATTTGGATTAGGGTAGAAATTGAAATCAGCTTTTAAAGTATAATCGATCAGATTTGATTTCCATACATATTTGTCGCCTCCTTGTTCAGTTCTAAGGGAATAGTCGTAATTAGAAGCTATGGCCGTTAAGTTAGAAAAAAGCTTATCGGTAAATTGGTGGTTCCATCGCAAAGTTGCTGTTTTATTACCAAAACCTGCTTTCGATATACCTTTTTGTCCGAATATATCCCTACCAAGGTAAGCTGAAAGATAAAGCCTGTTATTTTTATTAAACTGATGATTGACTTTTAAATTCAGGTCATAAAAATACATAATTGTTTTCTTGGCAGTTGAATCTGTGAGCAAGGGAAAAAACAAATCAGCATAAGTTCTTCGTCCTGAAATAAGAAATGAAGTTTTCTCGTTGCCGATAGGACCTTCCAGGGTTAAACGACTCGAGATCAAACCAACGCCTCCGGTACCCTTAAATTCTTTGTTATTTCCTTCTTTCATGCGAACATCCAGAACCGACGAAAGACGTCCGCCATAATAAGCAGGCATATCGCCTTTATACAATTTAACGTCACGTACTGCATCATTATTAAAAACGGAAAAGAATCCCATCAGGTGGGATGCATTATAAACCGTGGCTTCATCGAGAATAATGAGGTTTTGATCCAATCCCCCACCACGAACACTGAAACCGGATGTTCCTTCACTTGTTGCCTGTACCCCGGGAAGCAATTGAATTGCTTTAATAATATCCACCTCCCCCATTAATGCAGGAATTTGCCTGATAGTTTTAATATCGAGGCGGGCTGTACTCATTTCTGCCTGCGTAATATTTTTGTCGGGGCGCTCAGCCGTAACTGTCACTTCTTCCATTTGTTTCGACTCGGGCAAAAGTTCAGTATTTACGGTAATATTAGATCGTAAATCAAATTTTTCTACCTTTTTGGAATAACCTATAAATGAATACTCAACTGTATACAATCCTGTGGGTACACTTATTGAATAAAAACCATAGGCATTGGCAGCGGTTCCAATTTTCAATTCCTTAATAAATACAGTAGCCCCAATAAGCGATTCTCCATTTTCAGCATCTTTAACATATCCGCTTATGGTTATCTTCCCGGGGGAATTTTCATCTCCTGCTTTTATCTGCGCTATATTGACGATGCACAAAATCAATAATAATATTATTCTAAAACCTTTCATTGTATTCAAATTATTAATACATAAACACTATTTGTTGGCAATTCAACACTACAAAGACAAATATTATTCTGAATAGTTGCTTTGATACGTAAACTTTTGTTTACCCTTTTAAATTGCCTTGCAAAATTAGTCTGGTAAGAATAAATCAGAATTAAAAATCGGCGAATTGAGGAAATTCGCCGGTTAAATTTTGGGCTCAAATAACGAATGGTTGGCTAATATGCTAATTGGATGCATTATATAAAAAATCCCGAAATGAGAAAGTTGCAAACGATACAGGCTCTATAAAACTAAACTAACTTTATAAGGTCAGACTAAAAACAAGATACATATTTTCTGCTAAAGGATTGGCGGATAATTGCACCGATGCAGGAATTCCAAAATTCTCAGAAAATTTAAGCATTTTGCTGGCCGACATGCCAACGTTTACCAATCCAGCTTTCGAACCATATAATCCTTCGGCAGGAGTTCCTCCGGCAAAAAAATTAAAGTCGTAATCCCTTTTTGAAATTGGATAAGCCAATTCAATATATGATGAATTAAAATTTTCCCCTGATTCATTCAGGTCATTTCCATAAAAGAAAGTAGCCGCAGTTAATTTCAAAGGAAACCTTTCGGACAGCTTAAATGTAAATGTACCCTCCAAAGAATGAGGAGTTGTTAGTTTTTTAGTATTGAAATATGTTGATTCCTCTGAAATGTCACTAATAGTGCAATAATCATTAACCGAAAAACCAAAATTCTGATATTCCCATGAAATATAAAAATTTATTTCTTCATATTTTTCGCCTATTGCATATGAACCCCAGGTTCCAAATGTAAATTGACCTGCTGATATTGAAGCATATGGCTGAATGTTTGGAGCAGCACTTAAAAGCTGACCTCGCCAAACGTAGCGTGAAACTAAATCGGCATTAAGAGAAAAATTACTTTGAAGTGTATCCTGAGCTTGAATTTGGAATGAGGCAATTACTAAAATAGAGATTAGCCATACTCTCTTTATCATATAAATTAGGTTTTGTTATATTTAAAGATAATAAATAAATAATGATGTTCCAATGTCGTTTAGTTAGAAATTGAATAATTAATATACACTTCGACTCCGCTCAGTGTGACACTAATACCAGTTCGTCAGGCTGAGCGGAGTCGAAGCCTACGTCTTAACTAAACGACATTGAATGATGTTCTAAAAGAACAAAAAAATAATAACCAGTAAATCAATTATAAATACAGCACCCCTACTTTGAAATAAGTATTAAAGTCAGGATAATATGTCATTTGTGTATCAAATTTCCAAATCCATGATTCTATAACAGAACCAGGAAAAGAAACATGCACAAGTGGCCGTTTACTGATGATTTGATCATCGGCATTCACTAATAATTCTTCCAGGTCACAAATGAGGGTTGTTTTATTGAGAGGAAGTGAATCGAGATGCGTTTTTTGGATTTTCTTTATGATAAGTTCTATTTCTTCGATAGAATAAATGTTGTTTTCTTTTAAAAAATCGGTAAGAATAATATCAAGTTGATCCAATATATTACAGGAAATTACATAATCGTAGCTGTTTAAATCAATAGGGATTGTCGAATTAAACTCCCTGTCAGGTGTTTTATATTTAGATTTTCTGTAAACTTTTATCGAATTATAAACTTGTTCGGCCATTCCGGTTAATTCCACCTGAATAAACCTGATATTGGGAAATTGTGAAGCTTTTTTAATAATTTGCGGAGGATGATAAATATCGGCCAGCCAAACTTCCTGAAAAGATTTGGCAAGCTCTTCAAGAGGAACATCGAGCAGCCATCCACTTCCCAGAACTATAACCTTATTACGGGCTTTCCCTGTTATACCGTCTGCAATAGCACTTTTTGATTTTTCCAGATGGAAATTCCAGTTCTGAACTTCTCTGAGATATCGGTTTAAAATTCCTTTTTGATCATGGTAATAACCAATTTTAGCAAGTATTTTATCCTTAGAACGATGATATATTTTCAATGGTTAACACTTAAAAAATGAATACTATCATAAAATATTTAAATATACTTTTTCGTAAACGAAAACAATTTATTTCCAAAGGCTTGGTTTGTAAGATTACAATTATTTTGCATTTTGTACAAGAAATAAGCAAATGAAATTTTTTCTTTTGACAACTTTTATTGTGTGATGAATTATAAATTTTAACTTAGCAATACCTTTTAAAATAACAAAAAGAGCAAATATGAAAAAAATTGCAGCAATATGGATAGTGATGCTTTTTTGTGGAAGTTTATTGGCTCAGACAGCAAAAGTGCCTGTTGATACTATTGTTCCATTAGGTGGAAAAAAGATACCTTGCAAAGTATTAAATGTATCGTCCACTACAATTCTTTATTCAGCCCCCGATAAAACCGAGTCACTTGCACTTGACCGCAAACAAATTGAAAAAATAATTTATAAAACGGGTCGGATTGAAATTTTTAATAAACCTGTTCTTACAATGATTGAGGAGGGCCAGTGGGAAGCAATTTTGGTTACCCGCGACGAAAAAGACATTCAGGGCTTATACAACCGGGGAGTAATTTCTGCTAAATCATCACCAAGTAACAGAAGCAAGAAAGCAGCCAAGCAAAGTGCAATAATCAAGTTACAGAAAAAAGCAGCTAATGTGGGTGGTTCCATTATTTTAGTGACTAAAGAGGAAGCCAAAGGAGCTTATGGAGATATTCCGGGATATGTTCTTGAAGCGATTGTTTACGGCACTGAACCTCTTGAAAAAGGCACAGACGTTGTGAACGACAAACAGAATGACAAAAAATAAATTATCGGTCTAAAAAATTAACGATGAGTACAAACTTAAAAGTAGTACGCATTGTTTTTATAGTTAAAATTAGATAAGCAGATGTAATTCAATGTCGTTTAGTTAAGAAGTGAGCGGAGTCGAAGTGTGGATTAATTATTCAATTCCAAAACTAAAGGACATTGAGATGTAATTGCTTATTTTTATTGCTTAATCTCTGATTAGGTATTAATTTTGCTTTTTTATTTTGTACCCTAAGAGATTTAAAATTAATAAATTGTATGGTGGATATAACTCCCATTGAAAATCCAATTATTATCTTCGCCATCATCATCTTTATTATTCTTGTCACCCCTTATTTTTCTAAAAAACTTAAAGTTCCGGCAATATTTGGCCTTATTATTTCAGGTTTAATTATTGGCCCACATGGTACGGGTTTAATATCTAATAATCTTGGAGTAAAAATTTTGTCGTCAGTTGGATTGCTTTATCTGATGTTTCTTGCCGGACTTGAGATAAATATGATAAGCTTTCAGCGAAGCCGCCATAAAAGCATTGTTTTTGGGATTTTAACATTCTTTATTCCCCTTTCACTTGGCTACTTTGTACTGAGAAATTTGTTCGATTTCCCTTTCCATTCTGCTTTATTGCTCGCAAGTATGTTTTCTACACATACCCTTTTATCATATCCTGTTGTTAATAAGTTGAATATCGCCAAAAGGGAGCCCGTTGTGATCACTATTGGCGGAACAATAATTACCGACACAGCGGTGTTATTGCTGCTTACAATTATTGTTGCCTCCTTTCAGGGAAAACTCGACTGGATATTTTGGACCAGGCTTATATTCCTATTGGGAATATTCGTTTTTCTGGTACTTTGGGGCGTTCCCAAACTAAGCCGGTGGTTTTTTAAAAATGTACAAGCCGAAGACAGTTCGCAGTACCTTTTTGTATTATCGATTTTATTGATTTCTTCGTTATTGGCAAACCTGGCAGGTATAGAAGCTATCGTTGGTGCTTTTCTCTCGGGGCTGGCCCTTAACAGAGTGATTCCTCATCATTCGGCTCTTATGAACAGAACAACTTTTATTGGAAACACTCTTTTTGTTCCATTTTTCCTGATTGGTGTGGGAATGATCATCAACATTAAAGTCCTTTTTTCGGGTTTTGACACCATTTTGTTTGCTGTCGTCATGATCATAGTGGCACTGATAAGTAAATACTTCGCGGCTTTTATAACCCAATTCATATATAAATATTCCAAAAACGACCGAAACCTGATATTCGGCTTAAGTGCCTCGCATGCGGCAGCCACTATTGCCGTAGTTTTAGTAGGATACAATATGGGAATACTCACCGAAACTGCATTGAATGGTACCATATTATTAATTTTAGTTTCATGTAGTGTCAGTTCATTTGTAACTGAAAAAGCGGGTAGAAAAATTGTTCTTGAAGATCCTGAATCTACTGATATACAAAGAAATGAGCAAGATAATATTTTAGTTACAGTTTCTAATCCTGAATCAGCCGGATCTATTATCGACTTTGCTGTAATGTCGCGTATTAATAATTCCTCTATTGTATATCCTTTATCAATAGTTCAGGACGATGAACATGTTGAAAGAGCAATTAAGTTTAATAAGAATTTTGTGAACACCATTACCGATCATCTGGTACATACTGATGCTGATATACGGCCCATTGCAAGAATCGACATCAACATACCTACGGGGATTTCACGAACCATGAAGGAGTTGCATATTCAAAAACTTTTTCTGGGTTGGAGTGGGAAAACTAATACTGCTAATTACTTTTTTGGCAATATCATCGAAAATTTGTTGGACAACTGCAAGCAAATGTTGATTGTGTCAAAATTTACATTACCAATTAATGGAACAAAAAATATTTTTCTGTTTCTGCCAATTCATGCTGAAAAAGAACAAGGTTTCAATCATATAATGGATACTATAAAGGCTGTTTCTGTAGCAATGGGTGCAAAAATTAACCTGATTATAAACAGTCAATCCCAAAAATTAATTAAAAAATCTCTTTCATACGACCGCTTCTTTCACGATATCAAATTTATATTATTTGAATATTATCCCAACATTTCATCCATTGATATCGGAAATCAAAAAAATGACCTGATAATTGCTTTATCTGCAAGACCATTCACTATTTCTTTTAACCGACGATTGGAATTATTACCAAAGATTCTATCCAGGCATTTTGCTAATCAGAATTATGTTATCATATATCCTGAACAATCGGATACAGATGTTTAAGGTCTTCTTTTAAAATAATTAAAGTTTTTGTAATATTGAGAACCTTACATCGTCTTCAAATCTAATATTCCAAACCGTTATTTTGAACATGAACTAAAGTTTATCTAAAAGCATAAAAATGAAACTATTAAAATATTTTATTTTATCTTCATCTCTGATACTTTTATCAGTTGCGGGTTATTCGCAATGCAAAACCATAGCTAATTGGGCCGAGGGTAGGGAGGGTTTAAATAATCTTTGTTTTTATCCAACAACTCTCCGAATGATTAACATTTCCAAAGATGAGTCTTTCAACAAAATGGTGAAGGATATCGATAAATTGAAAATCGTTATTTCGAATAATAAAAAACCATTAAAGAAGGAAGAATTAACCACACTTAAGAATGGTATTAAAAGTGAAAATTATAACGACTTGATTCAGTTTCGGCGCGGCAATGAATCATTTTTTGTGTATGTTAAAGAAAAACATGAAAAACCTGTAGGCTTTGCAGGTATCATTTCTTCCGACAGCAGTCTGGTGTTAATTGATCTCGATGGCTATATTTCACCCGAAATAATTCAACAGTTAATTGAAGGTAAACTAAATGTTGGAGCGATTACAAAAATATACGATATCACCCAACTTGGCGAGAATAAAAAACAAAATCCACCAAAAAAATAGTTCGATGGATAAGATCTTAGAAATAAACGACCTTCACAAAAATTTTGGAAAAATTAAAGCTGTTCAGGGTTTATCGCTTGATATACTGCCCGGAATGGTTTTTGGATTACTTGGACCAAACGGTAGCGGTAAAACAACGACTTTGGGAGTTGTTTTAGATGTTGTGGCAAAAACCGGAGGAAGCTATCACTGGTATGGCCAACTGCCAAATAAAAATATCAGGAAAAAAATTGGAGCTATTTTAGAGGCTCCTGCTTTTTACCCTTATTTGTCGGGAGCTGATAATCTTAAAGTTGTA
>Ga0136636_10002686_pt1 | contig 10616 bp, 8 predicted proteins | sample AntDrymUQ8522106_2_FD_104653 | JGI IMG/M metagenome (GOLD analysis project Ga0136636, IMG submission 104653) | Polar desert sand microbial communities from Dry Valleys, Antarctica - metaG UQ852 (21.06) | ecosystem: Environmental > Terrestrial > Soil > Desert | place: Antarctica: Dry Valley... | reverse complement strand
TTCAGCCGTAAAACCGTTCCCGCCCGCTATCGCCCGCTGGATCGCCTGATATCCCTGAGTCCGCAGATCGCGCGTGGCCTTTGTGTAATGGCCGGTCGCTGCGATCGTCCAGTCATCATTGGTCCAGGTCAGCTTGCCGGTCAATGCGCCAGTCCGGAACCGTTCGCCCAAGATGCGCGTGTCCACATTTATTTGGGGATTAACAATCCGTATTCCAGCAATGGTCGAACCAAATGCGCCCGTTTGCTCCGCCGCCGACAAAGCCGTAACGGTCGAAGCTGTTTGAACCGACACGAGAAATTCATTGTTGTCCGTGTCCGATTTGAAATCATTGTAAAAACCAGTGACTTCAGCCGTAATATTATCGCTCGGCTGCCACTCGATTCCAAAGGATCCAGTCAGCGAATCGCTCTTTGTCCGCTGGTTGGGAAGACGAACTTCGCGTGGGCGAAGTACGTCATCAGCATTATCTGGCGTCGCGGCTCCGGCAATCCGGTCATAAGTGTTGATCTGAAAGTTATCGACCCGGAAGTTGCTCGATTTGTAACCGAATGCGCCGCGGATCGCGAGCACATCGGGGACAATTTGATATGCAAGCGTGACCGCACCGCCAGGCGCGAATTTCTTCGTAAGCTCTTCATAGGTGGCATCGAGATTAAGCGCGATGCCCTCCTTTGCCGACATTGCGCTGCCAGTTCTCAGATTGACCAAGGCGCTCAAGCCGCCTGTAGGCTGATCTGCACCCTGCGCCTTTATGACGTCGATGCCGCTGAAGACTTCCGAGCGAACGGTACCATAGGAAAAGTTGGAAACGTCGGGGCTGGCAAGATATTGGCCGTTGATCAAGGTTTGGGAGAAATCGCCCGGCAATCCGCGGATCGAAACCGTTCCCTGCCGCCGGCTCGCGCTCCGGCTGATCTGGACCCCAGGAACCCGCTGAAGCGATTCAGCCAGATTCAGGTCAGGAAGCTTGCCAATACCGTCCGATGAAATCGAATCGACAATAACCGCCGAAGCCCGCTTGTTTGCCAGTGCGCTTTCAAGGCTGGCTCGCGTTCCCGAAACAACGATCTCGTCGCCCGGGGGTGTTGCCTCGTCGGTCTCGGAAGGAGCAGCACTGTCTTGCGCTTCACTTTGGTCCTGCATCTCAGCATGCGCCGCTTGGGCCATGGCCAACATCGCCACTCCCGAGACCAAAGCCGATAAAATTTTTACCCGACCGAATGCGCGCGCCATGACAACTCTCCCAAATTTTGGCTGACTATTTCAGCTTCTGCATAGTTGTCTTACAACTAGTAATATATGTCAATATATATCATTAGTATTTTTTAGGTCTCATGTCGGCTAGGCATGGGCGATGGCGGTCAGCCTGGCCATTGAGCAGTAACGCATTGAGTGTCGAGGGCAAGTGGCAGACAATTTCTCTGACAAATCCGATCGATTAGAAAAGCCTGGTCGTCCCTTAACAGCTTTACATTCACCATAACCTGGCCTCAACACTTTCTGTGCCGCAAAATGATGTTTCGACCGAAAGAAGCGCCCCCTTCCATCCAGTATCTTGCTCTCCATCCTTTAGCCCGCCGGTTGAAAGGAACAATGTGCTTAGTCCTTTGCCACCGAATGTCGGGCGCGTCGGGGTATCGATTGGCAGATGATAGCTGAGATCAAGTTGTCCGTCGGCTGTAAACCGGTGCAGATATGGCGAGGCCATGGCAGCGCTCCAATATCCACCGTCGCTATCAACGGCGGCGCCGTCTGGCTTTCCGGGAAGTCCGGAAAAGTCGATGAACAAACGTGGAGCCCCTATAGTGCCGGTCGCCGCGTCATAATCGGCGGCCCACACTTTGCGGACCTCAACATAGCTGTCCGAATAATAGAGTGTCTGGCCGTCAGGGCTGAATGCGAGGCCGTTGGTTGTGTTCAGCCCGTCGACCAGCAGGCGTGCCGACAGATCATGGTCAATTATAAAAAAAGCCGCCTGCCCGTCATTTCCGCGTCCGGGCAGCATCGTGCCAATAATGATTCGCCCGGCAGGATCGACGATAGCATCGTTGAAAAGATGCCCCCGAGGCAAATTCAAGTCGAGTGGCAGAGGAGTGTATTCGCCGCTTACGGCATCGAATGAGGCAAGTTTATCGGACAAGGCAACGATCAACCCGCCGCCCTCCTTTAGCAATACCGCGCGAGCCCATGGGAGTTCCGGTCCGGGCGTTTTCCAAAGCCTGCTATCGCCTTCGATGCCGCTAAAGTTGACCGAGTGGCCGTGCATATCCACCCACCAGACCCCCTTGTCGCTCTCCGACCAGATCGCCGATTCGCCAAACCGGCCGCGCAATATGCCGACCGGCTCGGCATGGCTTTTTTCGATTGGCGCGTCTTCCAGTTTGGGCATGTTAAAGCACCAACGAACCGACGCCGAGTACGACGCCGAGGATAAGGAATATGCCAAGTACATCCATGAATAGGCCCGACCACGCCATTTGCGGCACCGTCAATCGGCCAGTGCCATAAGCCAGCGCGAGTGACGGCGTACCTGCGGGCATCATGAAGCCCCAATTGGCGGCAAAGGCAGTGACCATTCCCAGTGTGATCGGATCGATCTGACCCGATCCGGCAAGCGCGACCGTTGCTGGCAGAAAGGCAGCCGCGGTCGCCGTATTTGTAACAAATTCAGTGACGAATAAGGTTGCTGCGGCCAGAATCACAAGCTGCCACAAAGGCGACAATGTACTTGTGCTGGAAAACTGCAATTGCAGCCATTGACTCAGATCCGTGCTGTTGATCGCTTCGGCCAGCGCAAGACCGCCACCAAGCAGGATGAGCAAATGCCACGGCGCAGCTTTGGTATCGTCCCACATCAGCAATGGCTGCATTTTGTTTGCGGGCGATCCGGATGGCAGCAGAAACAGAGCAAGCGCCGCAAATAGCGACACATGTGCGTCGGACATGGCGGGGACCACCATCTTGATAAACGGCATCCCCATCCACGCGGTCAGCGCGCATAGCAGCACCGCGATTAGGCGCCGATCAACAGACGTCCATGGCGCGTTATCGCCAACTGCTGCCCGCACTGCATCACCGTCCATGCCAGCCATTTTAAACGGAAACACCACTCGGCTGAGTAGCAGCCACGCAAGCGGCACACTGACAATCACCATTGGCAGGCCGAACGCCGCCCACAGGTTGAAGCTGATTTCCTGATTATAGACTTTCTGGAAAATGCCCACCGCAGCCGCATTGCCCGGGCTGCCGATGATCAGCCCGAAGCCGCCAAGCGTTGCACCATAGGCAATGCCCATCACCATTGCCTGCCCAAAGCGGCGATGTTCGGGCTCGTCCGCATCGCCGGTCTGAGTCGCCATGATGATCGCCAGCGCGACGGGCAACATCGCCAGCGTCGCCGCTGAGTTCGAGACGAACATCGATATCAGCGCGGTCGTTGCCATAATCGCCAGCAGGATTGTACGCGCACTGCCGCCTGCATGGCTAAGCGCAAATAGCGCGATGCGCTTATGCAGGCCCCATTTTTCCATCGCCAGCGCGAGGAAAAAGCCGCCGAGGATCAGGAACAATACAGGCGAGAAATAGCTTGCCGCAACTTCGTCCGACTTGCTCACCTCAAGCAAGGGCAGCGCGATGAACGGCACCAGGCCTGTCAGCGTGACCGGCAAAGCCTCGGTAAACCAGTAAATCGTCATCAGCACGCCGACGCACACCACAGCCCAGCCCCTGCTACTCAAACCTTCGGGCGGCGACGCATTCAGCATCAGCGCAAAGACGATCAAGCCACCAACCAAGCTCGCATATTTGAACAATTGCGCGTTGCCCGGTTTCGGCTGCAACGGCGGAGTCGCTGCGTCAGGCATCGATTGCGATCAGGCTTTTGTCTGCAAGAACGATGGGCGCATCGTAAACCGGAATACCCGTGAAGCGTGTGACATTGCCTTTGCGGCCCCATTGTGCAGCCGGAATTTGGTGAACTGCGCCGCTAATGATGTCGACCCATACCGGATCATCGAACACCGCGTTGGTCAGGACGATTTCTTGAAGGCTTAGCTGATTGGCATCGACCGGAATATTTTCGGACTGCCATATCGTGTAGGCATGCTTACCGCTTTTCTTGTGCGCATAGCCAAAGACCGCAAGCGCGCGGTCAGTCGAATGGCGGAAAACATGATCATCAGGACCGGCAGCCTCGATAGAATGCAGTTCCTGAAGGTTGCGGATTCGCTCCAGCTGGTTGTCGAAAATCGAAGTAACATTCTGGATGGCATAATAAGCCGTTTTGGGCCGGATAACGCGCAGCGATGAGTCCGATTTCAATATTCCCTTCAAATTGAGACGGGTAATCGGCCCGGCAGTATAGTTCATCTCGACGAGGGCGAAGACGCTCGATTCAATGTCGGAACCCAGATCGCCGAGCATCCGCCGCGTGTTCCATTTGGCCTGCGTCAGTTCGCTCCACGGATAATCCCATAGCGCCCCACGCCCCGATCCGCCGCTTGACGGTGCGCCGTTCTCGCCCTGCCGCAGCGGCAGGCCGGGCGCATATTTGTCAAGTTCGCGGCGAAGCAGATAGACTTCGTGCCGGTTGCCGTCTGGATTGTAGGCATAGTCATGATAAGTCATATTATCGAACAGCCCGAACGCCTTGCGGTCGCCCAGATATTTGAAAAAACGCTGAACCCAGCGTAGGTTAATATGCCCAAGTGCAAGTCCCGAAATCTTGGCCTTGGGCTGAATCTTACGGATGATTTTGGCGGTACGAATATTAAAATCGGCTGACATTTCAGGCGTGTTGATGATGTTGTCGCCAAAATTGGGTTCGTTCCACACCTCCCATTCGAACACCTTAGTCTTGTAGCGAGTCACCATCGCGGCAACCCATTTGTCATAAGCTGCAAGTGCCTCAGGCGACGTGGGCAAGCCAGCCGACAGGTTGGTGCCGCCGCCGCCGGGATAGATTGCGTTGCCATAAGAAGTTTGCAGCCAAGGCTGGAAACCGCGTGCCACCGCGTCGTTGATGATGTGGTCGAGCCAGGCGAAATCATAGACGCCTTTGACCTTTTCGGTCTTTGCCCAGCCGCCTTGCATCCGCAGTCGCTTGATACCGAGCGGCGCAATAAATTCCTTATACTGGTCATAATCGGCATAATCGCGGTCAAGCACCTCGCATCCAAGCAGCCAGTTCGATCCCTCGATTTCGTTGGTGCTGCGCGCACGGACTGAGCCGATATAGGGTAGGGTCACATCCAGATTGGTGACGACCCGGTATTTGCCTGTCTCGATAATCTGGCCAAAGGCCCGCGTGCCGGGCAAGGCGAGTGTGCCGATAAGTGCGCCTCCGGTCATCAGGAAACCGCGCCTGCTATTCTGCATTCCCATGCTTCACTCCTCTCCTGACCCCTTCGCCTGTGTTCAGGCTGTCTTATGCAGGGCCGTGTTTCCATTCATTCGCTTTGTCGCCGCCCAGATAGCTCCATTCCGAAATTATGTCGGTATCAACTCCATGTGCTTTTAGCTGCGGCACAAATTCTTCGGCATTGTTCTGGGGCACATAGCCAATCGCGCGCGCGACCGGATCATCGATTTTCGCGCGGCTGTTGGCAGAAATGCCCCAGACCATATTGTACCCCGGCCGATCCCAGCGAAGCGCAGCATCAACCAGCCGGGCTGCATCGTCCCAGCTGAGCCATAGACGCAGGTCGCGCGCGCTGACCGGCTCAGGCTTGAAGCAGGCGATGCGCCACGCAAAGGCGGTGATGCCCGTCGCCTCCGCCTCGGCGCGCAGCATCGCCTCACCAAAGGCTTTGGATACGCCATATAATCCCGCAGGATTGATCGGCAGCGCCGCGTTTAGTTCGCTATCCGCAGGGTTAAGTCCGCAGGCCTGGTTGCTGCTGGCATAAATGACCGTTTTGACGCCCGCCCGCCGCGCCGCGGTCAGCGCGTTATAGGTGCCGGTATAATTCCGCTGCTGAATAGTCGGCCAGTCGATGTCGCGCGGATGGCCGCCAAGGTGGACGAGCGCGCGGCAGCCTTGCATCGCATCGGCCATCGCGTCCTGGTCGGCAAGATCAGTTTTGACAAAGCCCTGGGTGTCGCCATCGGCCGGCTCTACTATGTCGGTAAAGCGGATATCATACCCCGCCGGGCGAAGGCGCTGGCGAAGACAGGTGCCGATTCGCCCCGACCCGCCGGTCAGGAATATGGGGCCACCGGGCACACCGCCCGCACCCAAACCGATGTCGCGTGGTTCAAACATCTCCGAATGGCATCGGGTTAATGCGTTTATACTCGGCGTAAAGTTCAAGTGCTTCGCCGCTAGGCGGATAAAAATGCGTCACTTTGGCTCCGCCTAATATGTGCGATTGGGCAAATGGCTCATAATGCTCCATCCGCAAGGCTTCGGGCAGAATGTCGTCAAGATATTCGAGCGGGATGACCATGACGCCGTCGCCGTCACCCAGCATCACGTCACCGGGGTACACGGCAACACCGCCGCAGCCAATCGGCACGTTTAATTCAACTCCATGTTGTTTGGTAAGGTTGGTCGGTGCCGAACGCCCAGCCACGTAAATGCCCAAATCAAGCGATGCGACGTAGTCACTGTCGCGGATTCCGGCGTCCGAGACAAAGCCTTCGCAGCCGCGCGACAGCAAGCGCGATGCGAGGATGCCGCCCAGTGACGCGGAGCTGGGGTCCCGGTGGCAATCGAGCACGAGCACATCACCCGACCCAACTGATTCAACGCCCACGCGCTGCGGATGATCGGGATGGCGAAATATCTCGCGGACATCGATATCCTCGCGCGCCGGGATATGGCGAAGCGTAAATGCTTGCCCGACCATTGGCTTACGATGCTCGCTCAAGCGGAAAACGCCTTGTACAAACTGGTTATACAGGCCGCGCGCATGCAAAATGGTCGCTACCGTTGCCGTCGATATGGTCAGCAGCTTCTCACGCTCAACCGGTGTTAGACGGCGGCCAAGATTAGCCTTCTGCGCTTCGGTTATGGTCAGATAGGTCAATTCCCGTTCTCTCCCTATTGATGCAGCGTAGCTTTTGGGCGGGCCAGCATCCAGTCGCATGTTGTTTAAACGGTTCGCCTCCGGTGCAGCACATTTGATAAATGCGCTGTCGAACCAGTACTGCTCCGCTCCTCATGCCGCCTATAGCTCATCGGAAAAAAGTTGTAATACTAAAAATTACATATTATCGAATTGGTATTAACGCAGAAAGAATGGCGAGAGTGGTAAAAGCGGAGGACAACGCATGCGCAGCAGCAATCAGTCCAAGATTTGGTGAGGTCCTTCAGAACATAAAAGACGCCCAATTCTGCAAATAGCTAGCCAATTACAATGAAGAGCAATTGGCAAGAAAAACATAGGAGACGGAAATGACGCGGGCAGCGCTTCAACTTGCATTGGCACTCGCAGCGGCCGCCGCACAACCGGCTTTTGCGCAAGATCCGCGAAGCCCACAGCGTGAGGATGATCCGAAGCTCTACCCGCTCATCCAGGTTGGCGAAATCCAGCCGCGTACGACGCTTATGCAGCGTCCGCAAGGCGACCGGGGATTTTCAATCGGGCTGGAAACAATCGAACGCGATTTTGTCAGCTATCCGGCGGTCGAACCCTATCTCGTGCCGCTTGGTTTCACACAAGGGCGGTTGATGGCGGGATGGTCGAACATCGAAACGATTAAAGGGCAATATGATTTCAGTGAGATATTGTTCATTGTCCGTGATTTGCGGTCCAAAGGCATTAGGCCCTGGGTTGGACTGACCTATGGCAATCCGGCGGTTTATGGCGAAGCTGGTGGCGGAGCGACACTGGGCGGCGGTCTGCCGATGTCACCTGAGGCGCGTGCAGCATGGCTTCGCTTTGTCTCCGAAATCGTGCGTGTGTTAGGGCCGGAGGGTGTTGCCGAATGGGAAATCTGGAACGAACCCAACTGGAAAATGCCGGCGTCGACTTATGCACCTTTTGCGGTTGAAACCGCTAGCGCAATACTACGTGTGCAGCCAAAAGCGGTACTGACTATCGGTGCACTGCTGGTACCGACGGTCAATGATGAACGCGGCATGCCGTTCACACAAGAGCTGCTGGCGACATTCAAGAAGGGCGTAAAAATCGCGCCTGACAAGGTAAAGGTGAGCTATCATCCTTATACCGAGACCCCGGAAAGCTGGTACGATGCTCGGTTCGATGCGTTTCGCTCGCTTGTCGAATCCTATGGATATCGGCTTCGTCAGGGGGAGAACGGAGCGCCGTCGGCTAACCAGCAAGTACTCGCGCTGCGCAATGCCGAATGGACTGAAGATGGTCAGGCGAAATATGCGCTGCGACGGCTGCTGTCGGATTTTGCGCGTAACATCGAGACCGGATATTTTTCCTTGTCCGAAATTCATTATCCTCGCGCATCGGGCGACGAGCGCTTTGTAAAAAATCAGAAAGGTGTTCTTCAGACTGGTAAATATAGCGGCCTCGCTCCGAACTTTGGCGACAAAAATGTGGTTCGCGCCAAATCGGGATACCGGGCGCTGCAGAATTTTGCTTCGGTGTTCGATGACAGCATCTCGGTGGACGAAGCCGCCGGGTGCATTGCGCTTGAAGGCTATCAGATTATACCCTTCATTCGTGCCGGAGCGACGCCGCTGCGCGGGCTTGCCGTCTGGCGCTCGGCCGACCGGCCCGGCGATATGGCCAAAGCAATGGCCATCGACATCGCATGCAGCAATTTTGCGCTGAACACAGATGCGCTTGAGCTCAGCAATTTGCTGACCGGGAGCGTCTACCGAGTCAATGTCCCGCATGCCGGTGCTCGGCGCGATGGGGCCAAATTCACTTGGACCGGCCTTGGCGTTACCGACAGCCCGGCGTTGATCGCTGACAGAGGTTTCGTCCGTCATGAGTGACCCAAGAGATTAGATACCTGTTCAAGGCTGCAAAGGAGACGCTGGTGAGCGATGGTGCAGACTTACAACGCGAAATTCGATTGCTTTTGTCACTGAATGCCAAGATCGATGAAGTATTGAACGGTGACGACACCGACCGCAAAATGCAGCTCGTAGAGCTCAGGCGAAAACTGGCCGTTCAATTCGGTCGCACGAGTGAGGCTGGACGGCGAATTGTGGAGGCGCCCCAATATCAGCATTTTGCAGCCGAATTCCGGGAGCGCATCGGACAGATGCGAAGCACGTTGGCCACGCACCAGGCGAACTGGCCAGCAGTGAGCATCGATAACCGCAATAGCGCGTATCAGCAGTCATTGGCTGATTTCCGACGGGCGAGGCACGGCTTTCTGGATTGGGCAAAAGCGAACATGCCGTCATAGAGTCAGCGTTGGCATATTTGCTGATCTATTCACCACCAGGCAGCGTAGAGCGCTATAACGATCATGAAGGCTCCGGCCGACGCGATATTGTAGCTTATTGTCGTCGAATAATCGGCATCCACTGTATTGATATGGTTGGCGCTGGCCGCCGCTGGCTTCAGATAGGAAACACCGACTGCCAAGCCGAGCGCCATCAGGAAAACGATGCCAACGCGGTCCATGTAGGGAAGCGACGGCAAATACATCCAGACCAGTCCAGAAAAAACGAACGAACCAATGGCTGCGGCTAGCGCGCCAGCCTCGCTTGCCTTTTTCCAGAAAAGCCCAAGCATGAAGATGACCACAATCCCTGGCGTAAAGAAGCCGGTGAATTCCTGGATATACTGAAAGCCCTGATCAAAATTGCCAAGCAACGGACGCGCTGTAAGAACGGCGAGAACGATGGAGACGGTTGCAGCAATCCGCCCAACAAGCACCAGCCGCTTTTCCTCATGCTTTGTTTCGCCCTGATTATACAAATCGAGCGTGAATATCGTTGCGATGCTGTTGATCTTGGAAGCAGTTGACGCAACAATCGCGGCAATTAACGCCGCAAATACCAGACCCAATATTCCCGTAGGAAATAATCGCATCATTTTCGGATAAGCCTGATCCGGCCTCGCAAGGTCCGGCGCTAGAACGACTGCCGCAATTCCAGGCAATACGACAATGACTGGCTTTAACAGTTTGAGATATGCCGCAAACGCGATGCCCTTTTGCGCCTCTTTCAGATCTTTTGCGGCAAGCGCGCGCTGGATGATATATTGGTTAAAGCTCCAATAGCTGATGTTCATGATCCACATGCCGCCGAGTAGAACCGACAGGCCGGGCAAATCCTTGTAGAAAGGATTGTCCTTCGACAGGATCATGTCAAATTTTCCCGGGACGCGCTCAACCAGTATCGAGAAGCCCGGGATAGCCCCCTGTCCCCCGCTAATCTCATTTAGCGTCAGTCCCGACACTATCAGCCCGCCGAGGACCAGAAGCGGACCTGAACGATGTCAGTCAACGCAACTGCCTTCAACCCGCCTTTGATTTGATACAACAACGCGAAGGCACCAAGGCCTGCCAGCGCAACATCCTGGTCGACACCCGCAACCTGATTGACGGCAATCGAGCCAAGCCACAGAATTGAGGTCAGGTTTACAAAGATATACAAGCCGAGCCAGAACACAGCCATCAAAGTGCGGATAGAGGGGCCGTAGCGCTGCTCCAGAAACTGAGGCATCGTGTAAATC
>Ga0136636_10002685_pt1 | contig 10619 bp, 8 predicted proteins | sample AntDrymUQ8522106_2_FD_104653 | JGI IMG/M metagenome (GOLD analysis project Ga0136636, IMG submission 104653) | Polar desert sand microbial communities from Dry Valleys, Antarctica - metaG UQ852 (21.06) | ecosystem: Environmental > Terrestrial > Soil > Desert | place: Antarctica: Dry Valley... | reverse complement strand
GTGAAAGATTCTTTAACCTGGGCTGCGAGAACGTATCTGGTTGCAGCGCTTGGATCTTTGGCACAGCTTCTTTATTGGGCATCCATGTTGATGGGAAGACGAGATTAAGACTTAACAAAAAATTTAAAATTCAAACTTAAATTGAATTTTAAATTTTAGGAATTTCCCTCTTTTAAAAATTGAAAAGCTATATTTTGCATCTCGGACAATTGTTCCGAGATGTTTTCTTTCGCTGCCATTTTTACCGTAGCAATAATTTTGCAACGTTCTTCTGTAATAAAATCGAGAATCTTTGCCCCAGATTTATTGAGCAAAGTAAATATTTGATTTTGCTGAGAAAAATCGAAATTAATAACCAGATCGGTTTCCAGTTCCTGTGTGATGATTTCTGCATTTTCCAGCGCTAATTTCGCGGTTTCTTTATACGCTTTTACCAAACCAGAAACTCCCAATTTGGTACCACCGTAATAACGCACGACGACAACTAAAATATTGGTTACTTCATGCGCTAAAAGTTGGTTAAAAATTGGTAAACCTGCGCTTCCATTTGGTTCGCCGTCATCATTTGCGCGGTAATTTTCACCCTTCATTCCAATTCGAAATGCGTAACAGTGATGCGTCGCTTTTGGGTGTGCTGATTTTACTTCTTCTAATCTCTTTTTATAATCATTTTCATGATCTACGCGAAAAGCAAAACCAAGAAATTTACTGCCTTTTTCTTTGTAGAGAAAGTCTTCGACCGGTAACTTGATGGTTTTGAAACTGAAATTTTCCAAGATAAGTAGAATGATGATTGGTGAAAGATGAGTGATATTAGATAATAGAAGAAAGATAATAGACAAAAGACTTCTAATCCATTTTTTTTGAAGAGAAAACGATTCGTAAAGTTATTTACAGTTTCAAAAGTTAGGATTGAATATTTTTAAAAAAAGCAATCGTATTATCGTCGAAATTTTCAACTTGATGAGGCGTGAAATTGAATTCTGGTGCTTTAGTTCCGTTGAGTAAACGAAGATTTTTGTTTTTGATGATGAGGGCTTCATCCCACAAATTAGCTTCAATAAACTGCTTTAAGGTAAAACTTCCACCTTCAATAATTACAGATTGGATTTTCTCTTCAAAAAGATGATCCATCAACTGTTTCAGAAAATTTTCTTTTTCTATTTTGATGAAGGTGAGATTTCCTTCTGAACTTTCTCTTACGGTGTTGAAAATTGAAGTCGGTGCTTCTTCATTAAAAATTTTGGCTTTTGAAGGAACTTTTAAATCAAAATCGATCAAAATACGAACGGGATTTCTGCCCACAATTTCCCGAACCGTTAAACTGGGATCATCAGTTAAAGCAGTTTGTGTTCCAACTAAAATTGCGTGCTCTTCACTTCTTAAAGTATGCACGAATTGTTTCGTCAATGCATTTCCGATCTGAGTTGGTTTAAAATCCTGATCCAAAAATCCATCTCCAGATTGTGCCCATTTCAAAATGATAAAAGGACGTTTTTTTTCGTGGTAAGTGAAGAATCGTTTGTTAAGTTCCCGACTTTCTTCTTCTAAAATTCCGGCTTCAACCTCAATCCCGGCATTTTCCAAAATTTGAATGCCTTTTCCATTCACTTTTTCATGCAGGTCAAGCGTTCCGATCACCACTTTTTTTAATCCATAGTCCACAATTTTATCAGCACAAGGTGGCGTTTTCCCGAAATGAGAACACGGTTCCAAAGAAACATAAATGGTGGAATCTTTTAAAAGTTCTTTGTTTTCTACGGAATTTATGGCGTTAATTTCAGCGTGTGGTTCCCCAGCTTTTTGGTGATAACCTTCGCCAATAATTTTTCCGTCGTGCACAATCACGCTTCCTACCATCGGATTTGGATAGGTGTTTCCCAGCGCTTTTTTCGCTAGTTCTATGCAGCGCTTTAAATAAATGATATGGGACATTTGATTTTTCATTATTATATTTTCAGGGAAATTTGACATCTTAAATCAATCATTCAAATTACGTCAATTGGGAGAAGGTGATATGAAAAAACACCCAACAAATTGCCGGGTGTTTTCTGTTTTTTAAAATTATTTTCCGGGCGTTTCCGCAACTTTAATATCGGGAACTTTATATTCAATCATGCTTGTAATTAATCGGTCACGCTCTTTGGAAAGAGTTTTTGCCGCAGATTTCAGATCCCCGTAAATTCTCTTTGCGTAAGAAAGAATAAGGAATTTTTTCTGTCCTGTCTGTTCCATGGGTTTAAATCTGAAAATATTATATTCCACGAAAGGCTCTCCTTTACTAGGGGTTTCAGAAATATAATAATCCACGATAAACTCTTTTCCATCTGGACTTTCTGTAACATTTACTTTCGCAAATTTATCTTTTTCCTGGCGGTTTTGAATGGATTCTACTTTCTGACGAACCGCCAATTCAATATCAATTTCTTTGGTGAAATAGGAGAGATCCAAAATTTGGGTAAAATCTTCTGGTCGTTCGTCTGCAGGTAAATATTGTTGCCGATAAAGAGTTTTGGAAACCTGTTTGCTCCAAAATAAATAATATTCCGTTCCGTCATATTCCAGCGGTCCGGGAATAGAAATACGGTCGGTTGCAATTTCCTGTGCTTGCAACCCCGCGAAGAGTGCAAAAGCGACACCTAAAAAGATCTTTTTTACCATCACATTTTTTCTAATATTCTCCTGCCAAAATGGTATGCAAACTTTGTTTCATGCTTTCTAACTGAGATTTTTTATCATCAATTTTTTCATACGTATCCTTTAGTAAAGGATTATCTCGGGAAGCGTTGCTAAAGAATCCTAAGTTATTTTCCATTTTCACGATTTCCGCCTCTAAATCAGCAATTTGATTTTTGATTTTTCGGGCTTTGTCGGTGAGTTGATTTTCAGATAAACCTTCTTCTTTTAAATCGTATTCGTGGATTTTGTTGAGTTTCAGTTTTTCTCTTAATACTTTGTTGAATTCTGTATTGATGGTCAATTTCTCGCGTGGAACTTTTCCAATGGTGTTCCAGGTGTTTTTAATCGTTTCAATTTTTTCTACACTTCCTTCTTCATTTGTAATTTCCTTCAGCTCGTCTAGAAGCTGTTTTTTGTTCTTGTAATTTTCTTTCCAGTTATCATTTACCGCATTGTTTTTTTCACGGTAATTGTTGAAGAACGTATTGCAGGCTTCGCGGAAATCATCCCAAACTTTATTGGTCATGCTGCGAGGAACGTGGCCGATTTTTCGCCAGTCATCCTGAAGTTTTTTGTAGAGTGGAACGGTAATTTCCCAGTCTTCAGACAACATATTGTCTTTTGCGGTTTGGATGAGTTTTATTTTTTCGTCTAAATTCGTTTGTTGAGAATTTTTCAGACCTTTATAAAACTCATTTTTTGCATTATTGAAATTGCGCAGATTTTGTTTAAAATCGTTCCAGTTTTGGTTAGAAAATTTTCTCGGAACACTTCCCAATTTCAAAAATTCTGTCCGTAGATCTTCTACCTTTTTAATGGAATTTTGCCAGTAATTGTGATTGGGTTCTTTTTCTGGAGAAACTATTTTGACTAATTCTGCAATGATCTTGCTTTTTTTCTCCAAATTCTCATTTTGTTCTACTTCAATCTGAGCAGACAATTCTCCTTTTCTGTCGTGAATTTTATTGGAAATTTCCTTGAATTCATCCCAGGTTTTTTCTCTAAACTCCTCCGAAACCGGTTCTGCTTCTTCTTTCCAAAGTTTGTGCAGATATTGTAATTCGTTTAGGGCTTTTTGCACGGCAGGTTCTGTTTCCAGCTGTTTTGCCCGCTCAATGATATGCTGTCTTTTCTCCAGATTATGCGCATATTCCTGCTCCATGTATTCCTTATTCATATCAAGCATTTGATAGAATTGATTCAAGTGGTGGAAATAGTTGTTATTGAGCAGTTTAAATTCAGATTTCGCAACTTGACCCGCGTTTTTCCAGTCTTCTTTAATTTGACGGATCGCCTTAAAAAGATTGGTTCCGGCTTCCGTGTTGGTGTAGAGATTTTTTAAACTGTCTATGATATTTTGTCTTTCGCCTAAATTTTTAGCTTGATGCGCCTCCTGTTCTTTATGGTATTTATCATTGATCTCCCGGAAAACATGCAGAATTCCTGAAAGTTTTGCCTGGGAAGGATTGTGATAATTGAAATCCTCTTCTGCATGTCCTTCTGCCAAAAAGTTTTTCTTTTGGGCAGCGTTTTCCTCGTGAATGAGATGATTGGCCGCTTCTTTCAGGTGGTTGAATTTTTTATATTGAGATCCTGCATCTTCTTTATTTACAAGCGTTTCCATTTGCTGCAAAACTTCTGGCAAAGTGAAACTTGCAATTTTCTCTGCATCATGATCTTCCTGCGAATGAGTGGCAGAATGATCAGATTCCGCCTGATCGGAATCAGAAGTGGCAATTTTTTCTTCAGATGGTGCAACTTCTTCCTGAATTGGTTCCGGCATTTCTATAGGTGGCGGAATTTGTTCGCCCAACGTAACATCGGAGAGATCTTCTACAGAATCAGTGGAACTTTTTTCTTCAGCATCCGGTGTTTCTTCTACGGGTAAAGGATTTTCTTCCTTTGGGTCTGGAGTTTCTTCGGGAGGCAAAGGCTGCTCTTTCGAAGTGTTTTCGGGATTTTCTTCCGGCGCGTCTGGAGTTTCCTCTAGCGGTAAATCTTCAGGAACGGTGTCAGAATTTACTGCAGGTGTTTCTTCGAGGGGAAGTTTTTTTTCAGGGTTGTCAGAGATTGAATCTTCTGTAATCATAGCAAGCATTTTTTAGAGTGAAAGGCAAAATTTTGGTTTCGCGATTTTTAAAGGAAATAGAGCACTAATTTAGGTCAATTTTATTTATAATTCCAAATTTCCCAATTTTTTTCCGCCTGCTGTTCCAGCATATAATATCCGTTTACAGTTTTGGCGCCTTGTTCCGCAGCTTTTTTTAGAAAGGTGGTGACATCTGGATTGTAAATCAGATCAATGACCAAATGATTTTCAGAAATACCTTCAAAGGGAAATTCTACACTGTCTGCTACATTCGGAAAAGTTCCCACAGGAGTGCATTGGATGATTAAGGGATGTTCTACTACCATTTGTGCAGTCAGATTTTCAAAATTTAAGTCGGAATTCCGAGCCACGGTTTGATACGGAATATTATGTTTTTTCAGAATATATTGTACGGCTTTTGCTGCTCCGCCTTTTCCTAAAATTAAAGCAGAATCATGATGCGGTTTTTTGTGGATCAATAAGGTTTTTTCGAAGCCAAAAACATCGGTATTATATCCTTTCTTCACCTTGTTTTTGATGACGATACAATTGACCGCACCAATTTTTTCAGCTTCGTCACTTAATTCATCTAAGTAGGGAATCACTGCTTCTTTATAAGGAATTGTCACATTTAAACCTAGTAAATCATTATGTTGAAAAAGCTCTTCCACCTCCGAAATTTCCTTAATATCAAAAATGGTGTAGGAATACTCTTTCAGCATTAAGCGCTGGAATTTGTTTTCGAAATATTTTTTAGAAAATGAGTAGGCGATATTCCGGCCAATGATCCCTAATTTTTTTGGTGCTACCATTCGTCAAAAATAGAAAAAGACCAGCAAAAAACTGGTCTTCAATAATAATTTATATCTATTCTTATTAATCAACAATAAACTTCGAAGAACTGTTATCTGCTTTCAAAAGATAAACTCCTTTTGGTAAGTTTTTTAGACTGATTGTTGCACCATTTCTGAAAGGTTGATTAATGGTTTGTACTAATTTTCCTGTAAAATCAAAAATATAAGCTGTCTCAATTTTGCTGATTTCTTTTCCTTTTACATTAAGCTGACCATTTTTCACGGGATTTGGATAAATAATCAAAGCGTTTTTATTGATACCACTTTCATTAACAGCAGCAAGGGTGTAACAAGTCCATTTCATATCGTCTATCGCAATTCTGTTTGAATTGCTGTTCACTAATGTAATGTCTACGATCCCAGAAATATTAATTCCCGTGATGGTGGTTGTAGTTGCAGCTGCGCTGTAAGGAATTGTTTTTCCTGTATCAATGTCATTTATCAGAATTTTTAAAGTTCCAGGACCTCCACTAAACTGCAGTTGTGTGGTTACGGTTAGGTTTCCGATTCCATTAGGAGCAGACAAAGCAGTGAGAGAGCCATTTTTGATGGTGATTGCTCTTCCATTAATGCTTCTGTCTGTTCTGGAATCCTCTGAAGTCCAGGAAATTCCATTGCTTGTCCAGTTGTAAGTAGAATAAATGGAAGCAGCTGCGGGAATTGTTTCAAAATTTTCGTCGCCACAGTTTAAACCGATACTATTCGTGGTTGCTGTTACGGTATTGCTCGGTCCGGAAACATTTCCACCGGCATCTTTAGCAATTACATAGAAAGAATATGCAGTTGCGGGATCTAAATTTGCCACATTCGATGTAGTGGAACTGGTAGAACCCATTAATTGTCCGTTCACATAAATATCATAAGAAGCTACCCCAATATTATCGGTGGATGCAGCCCATTGAATTTCAACATTGTTTGTTCCTACTGATAGCACACTTAAGTTAGTAGGATTTGTAGGGACTTCATTATCCGTAAGAGTGGTTCCTGTAACGGTATTACTTTGTGGAGAAACATTTCCGGCAGCATCTACTGCGGACACATAAAAACTATAAGTTGTTCCTTGTGTCAATCCAGAAACAGTGGCTGTTCTGGTAGCAGAATTGCTATTAAAAATACCGTTTACGAAAATTTTGTAATAGGTTACAGCAATGTTGTCCGTAGATGGACTCCAGGATAAACTTGCAGAAGCTGTAGAAGTGGAGTTCAGGACCAAATTGGCAGGTGTAGAAGGAGCTTCTGTATCAACTACTAATGTTCCCCAAATTAAGGCAACCCATTCTGGATGATCAATGAATGGATTTCTATTTTTTTGAAAAACATAGGAAGCATTATTTCTGTCAATTTCTGTGGGAGAAACTGGATCTTGTGCAGCCCACAATAGCATTACGTCTTTTTCCCAACCTTGTAAACCTGGAAATTCTGTATTTCCTATCATATTTCCGGTACCAAATGTAGAAAGTTTCGATTCATAACGGGTTACAAAGTACAAAACCATTCTGGCAATGTCTCCTTTAAATTCATCAATCGGTTCGAAAACAGTTCCAGCGTATCCTGGAGAAACGCTGTTCCCAACTTTCCCACCATTCTTCGAAGTAAAACCTGGACTGGATACCATTCCGAAAGGATAGTTGCTTCTCATTCCGTTTACTTTTCCATCTGTTGCACGGATATGGTGAACATCTGAAACCATGGGTGATTTTGATCCAAAAAAACTTTGTGGCACCACATGTTCCCGGTTGTAGCAATCGCCTTCGTTTTTATAATTTCCGCATTTTTTAATGCCGTGTCTGTAATTATAAGGATCACTTCCCGTAGGATTTTCTGAGTACATATCTAAAACCGACCCATCATTTTCATAAAAACGATCAGTATCGGTTGTTGGATAGGCGATATAAAGCCCGTCGTACCCTTTGTCAAGAGCTCCTGCAGTAATAATTTGGCTCAATTTCGTTTTTAATGCAGCTCCGGATAATCCTGCAGTTCCATCATAATAATTGGTGGGAGCTTGCGCAAATGCTAGGGAAAATAATAACCCAAGCAATAAAGTAGTAATTTTTTTCATAAGTCGTTCCATAAAATTTGGATGGCAAATGTACTCAATATTATTAGCTTTCAGAAGTTTATCATCATGATAAAAACTTTAATTCCTTTTTTTATGCATCATTTTAAAATCCACTGTTTCATTTCTTAACGATCAAAGGATATTTTACAACAAGTTTTGATCAAAAAAAGCTCCGAAATATAATTTCGAAGCTGTAGGGATAAGAAAATATTTCCTTTTATTCTACGATAAATTTCGCAGATTGATTTTCGGTTTTTAAAATATAAACACCTTTTTCTCTGTTTTTCAAAATCACTTTGGAAGAGGATTTTTGATTAAACGGAACAGCCTGAACCAATTTTCCGTCTAAGGTATAAATCTGAATGTTTTTAACTTCATTTAAACCAAAACCTGCAAGATGCAATTCCCCATTTCGAACCGGATTGGGATAGATGGATATTTTTTTGTCAAAGTTTGCAACTTCTGCAGAAGAAAGGGTAGAAGTCCAAATCTGAGTGATCCATTCTGGACGGTCAATAAAAGGATTTCTGTTTTTTTGGCGGGCGTAAACTGCGTTATTTCTGTCAATTTCTTTTTGAGAAACTGGATCTTGTGCACTCCATTTTAGCAATAAATTGATGAACCATTGTTTGTAGCCTCTGTCAATGGTTCCATCCAAAGGATTTCCGGCTGTTTGAAAACCTGTAAATTCACCCAAACGATCTTCATATCGAGTGATGAAAAACAACTGCATTCTTGCCAAATCTCCCTTAAATTCGTTGATTGGCTCAAAAACGGTTCCATTGTAACCTGGAAAATTGCAGGTTCCCAATTTGGATCCATTGGTTGAGGTAAAAGTAGCGGAATTTGTTTCTCCATAAGGAAAATTGGACCTTTGGTTATTCACAAAATAATCTGTAGGAATTACAAAATGTCCGTCGTTTGCCATCGGTGTAGCATCAATTCCCCCGAAAAAACTTTTCGGCAGAGAATGTTCTCTATTGTAGCAGCTGCCTTCATTATTTGAACCGTTCCCACATTGATTACCACCTATTGTGCTTCGTCCCCATTTATATTCGTACGCATCAGGACCATTTGGTTTTTCGGAATACATGTCCAAAATCGTGTTGTTATTTTCATAATATTTATCCCGATCCGAGGTAAAATAAGTTTCCCATAATCCACCGGTTCCACTGCCGTAACCTAAATCTAAGGCGCCATTGGAAATGATAACATTTAATTTTGTTTTTAGAGCATAGCCAGTTAATCCCGCAGTTCCATCATAATAATTTGCAGGAGCCTGCGCAAAAGAAAAGGAAATCAATATTGCTAATAAAAGAGTTGTAATTTTTTTCATTTTAGAAAGTATAAAATTGGGGTGCGAAGGTACATAAAAATGGTGGGAATCGTAAAAAATTAGAGTTAAAGAAAAACTGATTTTTAACCAAGAAATAATTCAGGATAATTCAATTTCGATCACTGGAAGGAAAAGTAGAATGGTAAAAGGGCAATAATTTATAGGATCAAAACTTACTTAAAACTTCTTCAACTTCTATAAATTCTCTAGTTTAGGGATATATTGTGCTTATTAAGCTTGGAGAAAAACCAGGAAACCAGCGTTCCAAAAAGCAGAGAAGTTCCACCCACAATAAAATAATTGGCGGCTCGGATTCTCACCGGAAAAGGCAGATCAATATTTTCCCCCGCCTTGAAAAATCCAGTTTCCATTTGAAAATAACCTAAACAAGTTCCTAAAAACAAACCACTGATTAACCCAAAAAGAATGATCAAAAGTCCGGTGTAGAAATAGACATTTCGCAGCGATTTTTGGCTCATTCCTAATGAAAGTAAGGATTTAGCCTGCTCTTTCTTATCCAGTTGCAGAATCGTAATGGCTCCTGCCAAATTAAAAGTAGTGATGAAAATAACGAGTGCAAATATCAAATAAATAAATAATTTTTCGGTATTGATCATCTTCCAAAAAGCGGCGTTCTCTTCTGATTTTGAGGTTAAAATATAGGAATTACCCAATGCTTCTTTGAGTTGCTTTTTCACAACCTCCGTATTTTGCGGATTTTTCAGTTTAATGACAATTTCGTAGGCTGATTTTTTCGGCAGATCCAGCAATTCCCGCGTCAATTCAATAGGCGCGATGATCGTGTTGTCTAATTGATCATTTCCGGGGAAAACACCGGAGACAAAAATTTCCCGCGTGTTAAAAATATCTTCCTCTTTGCTGATCATTCCTTTGCCGGGTTTCGGCATGAGCAATTGTGCAAGATCCGAAGATTCCCCCACCGGAATGGCGAGTCGGTTGTCTAATTTATTTTCAATCAGAACTTCATTGGAATATTTAAAACTCGGGTACTTTCCATAGAAAATATTTTTATCAATGGGATTTACCATGGTGTAAGAAGAATCTACTCCTCGTAAATTCGCAATATCTCCATTTTCCCGAAATTTGATATAAACCTTCTCCTCGATGACTTTTGAATAATGGTCAATCTCTTTATTTCCGGTCAGAATTTTGGTGGCTTTATCAATATCCGGCAAGGTTTTTCCTTTGTTGCTTTTTAAGGTCAGATCCGAATGAAGATTCGCAATTAAATCCTGATTCAAATCTTCCAATCCAGAAAAAACGGAGATTATAATAAACATTGCAGTTACAGCAACCATCATCGCCAAAGCAGCCAACCACGTGATAAAAGTGACGGCAGTACTGCCTTTTCGGGCCAGTAAATAACGCGTGGCAATGTAAAATGCGGTGTTTTTCAAGCGTACAGATTTTTAGAGAACAGGATTGTCACCTTCGCCTTTCAGCTCTCTCTCAATTTTTTCTACATCGTCTAAAGTGGTATCCAGATAAAAGTTAAGTTCTGGAATAATCCTAACCTGTTTCCCCATTTTTTGACCAATAAAATTCCGGTATTGCGATTTGTTGACCAAAATTTCCTTC